>Ga0315914_1000652_pt1 | contig 46129 bp, 23 predicted proteins | sample MpolenodulesMG_FD_203920 | JGI IMG/M metagenome (GOLD analysis project Ga0315914, IMG submission 203920) | Medicago polymorpha root nodule microbial communities from Los Angeles, California, United States - elongated nodules | ecosystem: Host-associated > Plants > Roots > Nodule | place: USA... | reverse complement strand
TATTTATTCAATATTAATAATTATTTGATTTTATTTATTCAATATTTATTTATTCAATACATAATCATAAACATAAAATAAATACAAATATAAATACAAATAAAAAACAAAATTAATAAATATAACTCTCGTTTTATTATTATCATTCAAACATTACAATAAGCAATACATATATTTTATTTGAATTCGCTAATCTACTTAATATCTTTTTACTCTCTTGGGGTAAAAAGTAATTTTCACCCTCTTCGGTATATACCAATAGCTCTTGGGGAAAATAGTGATCCGTCCTGTTGGGGAAAAAGACATCAAGATCCCTTGAGGTAAATTTAAATTTGGTTCCTTTTATACCCCCATGATGATTCTTTTTACCCACGGTAAAAAGATTTTGGGAGTAAAAGGAAGGAAACCTAATTTTACCTCAAGGGATGATGCCCTTTTCCCCAACCCGGCGGACCACTACTTTCCCCAAAAGCCACTGGTATATACCTAAAGGGGTATAAAGAGCCTAGAGACTATAGAAGCAAAAAAGAAGAAGAGAAAAAGGGGGAGAGAGTGGGAGGAGATAATGTGAAGAAAAGAGGAAGTTTGTGAGGGTATTTATAGGTGGTTTAAGGTAGAATAGCACTTAATGAGGTCAAAAAACGTGTAGAAACTTAAAAAAAAAAGTGTAAAAACCATTAAAATGCATTGACCATGTCCAAAAACGTGTGTTCTTGAGCTATAACCACCGGCCAACTAGCGCGAGTTAACTCACGCTGAGCTATAACGTGCGTGAGTTAAGTCCCGCTGCGTGACTTAACTCACGTAAAAAATACACTGGCGTGACTTAAGTCACGTAAGGGCATTTTGGACATTTACTTTAGGAATGAGCGAAACAGTTTGTGTAAAGAGCAGAATTCATTTCACTTCGTCGTGCTACATAAAAAAACTCATGAATGAAGAGAGTTGTCATTTGAACCTACACCAATAAGGTGGTGAGAATCCTTAAAAAGTTTGGAGGCTACAATAAAAATTGTATAAATATAAAGCCTAATCCAGATGGCTAGTGTTGTAGACTTAGGATCTTGAAGAATAATGGTTCTCTTAAGGTCTCATATTCAAACTCATAGTATCAATTTATATGGGTTTGTACATTAGAGCCCTACTTGGCCTTTAATTGGGTCCTCATTTGCGGAGTGTGGGATTGGTCTCCAAATTAGTTCTGTCGGGCCAGATATCGAGCCTTAGAAAGGAAAAAAAAAACTAGATTTTTGCTCTTCTTCCAGTAAGTTTCGCTCCCATCCAGCCAAACTGACCAAAATACCCTGCGCTAGTTAACTAACGCAAGTGTAAATCAAACGTGACTTAATTTTACACATATGTGACATATGTCACGCCTCATGAATTAACTGGTGTTACACCCCGCGTGAATTAACTCACGCTGATTTATTATATTCCAAAGTCAGGTCAAGTTTAACATTCACAAGTGAATTTGCATCATAGAGTGAAGGCACATGGATGAAACTTTGGCTCCCATGTGAAGTGAACATACACATACATATACACCCTCACGCTAGCCAAAGTGAATTGTTCTGATACATGTCATAATTGTTCTGATACAAGTTGGTAAACACTGTAGATGAATTTAAGAGCCAAGCCACCCCAATAATGGTTTTATGATGCACAACAAAGTGAGAGTGAGTGTGAGTGTTAATTCACTTGACTTTGGGATAATAAACTATCGTGAGTTAACTCACGTGGGGTGTAACACCTGCGTGAGTTAACTCATGCGGCGTGACTTAAATCACGCATGTGTACAATTAAGTCACGTTTGATTTACACTTGCCTTAGTTAATTAGCGCAGGGGTATTTTGGTCAGTTTGACTGGGTGGAAGCGAAACTTGCTGGGAGAAAAGCAGAATTCAAAAAACTATTATACATAATAATAAATGAAAAATGCTAACAAGTAAGTATTTTTATAAAGATAATGATATGATTATTACTTTCAAAAGTATTTAACTAGTATTTTCATGACGAAATGTTCTTTTATGCATTCCTTAAACAATGAGGATTATTTCACTTATCCTCAAAATTGGTTATTTCATTTATTTTATAATTGAAAGTGGACAAAAAATTTCATTGTACGTAAATTTATAGAAGATTTTATCCAACAAAAAGAACATAACGAAGAGATAATGATCAATGTATAATCCATTTATTTATTTGTTTATTTTTTTATAAAAAGGAGGGTCTAAGCCCAAAAGAGAAAAGAAACTACACGAAAATCAACTTAGGAATGCTGATTCCAGCAACATCAGCTAATAACAAATGACTAATTTGAGTCGGACATGACTCATAACAAATCAAAGTAGAACCCAAACTGCAACTTAATTTTGCAAGAGCGTCAGCACACAAATTGGCTTCATGGTAGGTATGGCAAACCTTCACCTCCCACTCCAGTTAAAGCAAGCGACAAATCTTCTGACACAAACTCCACCTAGTATGGCAAAATTGAGTTGATCCAACAAGCATATTTACGACAACCTGCAAGTCAATACGAAGTTCCACATTCCGAAACCCCAATCTCCATGCATATTGTAATCCTTTTAACACACCCCAGAGAATTTAGCAAAATCACCCAACCACTCACCATCCACACCTTCGGATGAGCCCTCCACATCATGCCCAACTATCCATTTATTTTTAATATTAAGAACTTTTTTGAAGGATTATTATTAAGAATATGCATCGTTGATACAAAATAATTTTACATCGATGTCTGATGAAAACTCAAGATATTATTATATAAGTTCATTTAATAACCAGAAAATATTTTATTCACATTGAACATCAGTGTAAAACCAGTTTACAACTTTACATGTATCGTTTTTTCTCAATATTTTTTTTTTGAGGGATTCTTTTTTTTTTTTATTAGAAACCCTTTTTCTCTAATATTAATTGTTATGTGGTACAATAGTTAATGGAGTATTTTGTTGTGGCATGTATGGAAGAAAGCGCAGGTTGGTGCTTTGTCTGCAATAAAGGGGAGCAATGCTATTAAAACCAGTAATTAAAGATTCATTAGTTGAATAGTAGAGTACAGTTTAACTTAATACAAGTATGCATATCATGTTTGAACTCCATTCAAAAATGATACACCATGTTAATCTTTCTTTTTTGTTGTGTGTGGTATAGGAGTTTAACATTGACAAGATTCTCTGACTATTGACTATTTGATGTATATATGTGTTTGGACATTGTCATCCATTAAACGAATTTTTGAGAGTACCATCAAATTCCGTTAATTTAACACACTCTTCATAGTTTTTTTTTATAAGCACTCATTGTTCGTATTTTTTCTATAAAAAAAACTCTTCATTCGGTTTACGGACCGACTAATTCGAGGAATTAGGATCGATCTCATGTCCACTTACAGGGCCTATTTAAATTCACTCTTCATAGTTGACTTCACACAAAAGGAATAACAAAGATATAGGAGTATCTGAAACATATAAAATGACTGGAAAAATTGAAATCCAATGTAAGAAATCAGCCATGCAACCAATTTTGGCTGCAGCAAGTTGCAGCCAAAATAGTACTATACTGGTTTGATTACATTTAAGAGAACATAAGTTACACTGGCTGTAGAAAAATGACATAAGAATTGTGTGCATTTTATTTTGTTTAGTATATTTCTATGCATATGATGACATTAAAGTTGGAAGAAAGTGCCATGTGTGGAGCTCAGATGGTAGCACATGGCTTCTCACATTCCAAAGCTATTAAACAAAAGTAATAGTACAAGTAAGTAAACTAGTGGTAAGGGTTTGGGAAGATTTTTCAATAGAATCTGTTAAGTTACAAAGGAAACAACTAAATTAGTGTGACAAATTACTCATTATAATAATGAAAACCCTTTCTTTTTACCCCTTTTTTTGGTCCAATGCAGGACTTGGGAACTGTGATCTTTTTCATAACAAAAACTTCATAATATTTTTCATTACAAGTAAGCTATTGTTACTCTTCAGTTGTGTTAACCATAGCTAGCAAACCCTCTTCTCTTTAGATTACATTTTCTTGCTTCTTTCAAACCTATCAATGTTAAGTAATAATCCTTATCCACTTTGAGTTAGGAAAAAAAATACTAGGTTAATTAAAGAGTAGCATTACTGCCAAAAAAATAAAAGTACCTTAATTGCACCTTTTGCTAAAAACCCTTTTGATCTGATATAAGGTAAAGTCTTTTATGATATTATTAACATCATCATTAACTATTTTCATTTGTTTCTCTTTACACAATTAATTACAGGTCACAAAGAAATTAATAGTCTTTTTGCCATTTATTATGGTGTGGGAAAGCAAAGTTTGTAATCAAATGTTTTCTTATGATTTGTGCATATTCAAGAGCACACTCTCATCTTCATGGATGGCTCTTTTTGCTTTAATGCTTCTTTTTTCCAGTTACCTTCTGTTTGGATTTGGTTTTTTATCTTTGCTCTACACATCTATGGTAATAGTTTTTTCTACTTTTCTCTATATTATTATTGTATCAAAGCAAAAAAAAGTAAATGTTGATAAGTTAGTAGAAGAGAAGTTTCTGAATTCAGATGATGAGAAAAGTAATGAAGCAAATGAAGCACAAGAAGAAGTTGATATTGATGATGAAAGCCAAGATCCTTTGTCAACTTCTGAAGGATCTGAAATAGATCATAGCCATGATTATTCAGATGGATCAATTTCTGATGAAGATAGTCTCATTGAAATTGCACTTCCAAGTGGAAACTATGTGAATATGCAGAAAGATGAATCAGATTACTATAGTTTGCAGCAGAAGAAAAAGGAATTATTTGGTGATGCACTTTTTAGTCAACAAAGTCTAATGGAGTTGTTATCAGAATTAAATGAAGTGAATGAGGAAGAAAACTTTATAGAGATTGATATATCTATGGGATCCATCAAGTACTCAAGGTTTGAAATTGAAGCATGATTTTAATTAATTAGTACTATGTTTTGTAAGTTCAGTAACAGTTACTTATCTACTATAATCTTATGTGTTAGTAAATGTTATGCAGTGTTAACTTTACAAACTTTGGATACCTATTAAAGTTTCTGTAATATGACTGCTTTTTGACTTGTAAAATGTTCATCATTAAAAGTAATAAAGTTAAAGTTGTAAAAGGTTTGTACCAACAACCTAGTTGATGGTAACATTTCTTAACTTCCACCTGATTATTACTCTACTTTTATTGTTATATTCTGTATCTGAATCAATAGAAAATTCACAGTTGAGACTAATCAAGTATGAATAATACTTTATAGTTAATTTTTAGTTAGAAAAATATAATTTTTGAACAATATGTAGCAGGAGTATTTAAGAGGTAAGACAGCTACAGATAGGACTAGATGCAAGATATCCAACTTCAATTTATCTGTCACTTTTTTTTCTAGTTTTAGTTAACTTGCTTAATTAAGAATTGTCCATGCATGCTAGCATATATAACATCTATGGAATTCAAGAAAACTACATTAATTTGCGATTGCTACACCTCAATTAGTGCCTCTCTTGACTAGGGTGATTTTCCTTTGAAAAAGATAAAGTAAAATTGATTATTTTATCATTAGTAAAAAAAAATTCTTCAACATAATTTCATTGTAACTTTTCTTTCAAACTTTCCTGAACCAAAAACTATTTGCTATATTTTTTACTGCAACGCTGAACAATCAATGAAATTAAATTCGATTCCTTGGTTACCAAAACTTTATGCAACAATGATACGTGGACACCACTTTTTTGTACACCCAGGCTATGATACGTGGACACCACTTTTTTGTACACCCAGGCAGCACCTAGTTAATCCTGTTCAAAAAAAAAAATTAATTCAATCGAGTAAATAGTCAATTCCATTCAAGGTTAAAACAGTAGTTAATTAAACTACACGATTAACCACAATTTTCAACACGATCTAAATTAACCAGGAATCATATGTGGTCCAAAAAGTGGGCGTTTGTGAAACATTTTTGAACTTGAAATCACATCTTAACATTTGATTCATTCATTTATCAACTTGCCAACTCCTCCAATAGAGCTCTGCAATGCAAAATATTCGAAGTTATTCCCTTTGGGGGATAAACAACTACAGTGACTATTTAGAGCTAGCACTTTTTTCGTCTGTTAAAACTTCATGCTCATATAGAGAATTAGCATTCTCGTTTTTTGAACAAAAAACACTTTGGTGCGTTGCCATATCCTCTCTAAAAGCCAAAAATAATAATATTGTAATGAACAAACAAAAATCTATGGACCATGCATGAATTCATGGTTAAGTAAAGACAATATGATATATCTATGTATTTATAGGGTTCATTAACATAAGTCCCGTAACCCCGTTTTATGTGTCGCGCGTAAGTGGAGGCCTTGGACGATAAAAATTTGCACATATGTTTATCTTGTGCTATAGCAATTGCTGTTATCATGGATATTGAATTGAAAAAGGTATCAACGCAAATTAACCATTGTATTGCATATATCACATATATTGAAGTGAATAATGTTTGGGTTGAGTTGAGTGTTTGGACTGTGCAACTAATTTAATAACCTTAGTTAAGTATGGTTGTGTGGTTTGGTTTGAGTGGCAAAATAAAAACCACGAACCAAACCGTAAGGTTGAATAAAAAATTAGTTCAAATATAAATTTTTACGGTTTTTAATTTGGGTTGGTTTGACTATCAATTTTTTATTAGATTGATTAGTTTTGAACACCCCTAATTCAAAATTAAGAAAAATATGCATAATCGTGAAAAAATGGAGTTATAAATTAGCTTTAACAAGTCAAGCCCAAGAGTTTGGGTTGCTAAACTTTAAAGCTCGACATTAACAGGCCACCAATAGATAGAGAATTTTTTTTTCACCCTCCTATTCTATTGTGCACCTTTCAAAATCTCAATTTTGCCTTGTGTGGATTATACGGTCTAAAAATATTTTTGATTATTTTAGACTATATAATCTGAATCTGTCACGAGGATTGTTCTGATTCAGGGTCAGAGTAGAAGACGAAGCAGTGGTCTCGTCTCACTAATGAGTTATGACAATTGGATCTCATTGATTGAAAATTGTTTCTTGAGTTCTACCCCTAGTTGAGTCGCCAAAAGATCTTTCAAGATCATAGATCTTCGACCTTGTGGTGGTGGAGATAAGCCATGTGTTACTAGACTTTGATTAGTAGTAAATGAATTTTCTTTCTAAGGGGGTGGTGTACCTCTAAACACTCTGACAATCAAGTAATAATGCACAAAATATGTGAGTTTTTATGGGTAAAAAAATATGTAAATGAAAAGAGGTCACGAGTTAGCCTTTTTAGTGAGGGATTTGGGTATGTGAGTCCTATAACCCTTATCGACTTATCCGTACATATGTTGTAGGAGGACACATGTATGTGAGCATATTCATATAAGTTAGTCTTTGATCGAGTATGGATGCATGAGATTAGTTTATCCTGCCTTGATTCAAGGGATTTAGGGTTCGCACAAAATGATAGTGATTTGGGGTGATCTAGTTCGTTGAAGAAATGAGTCTTGATCTAATTCGAAACATTATATTACAAAGTATATATATTGAGATTGATCGACATTCCATAAAGGAAAAATTAGATATTAGAATCATATGTCTATCTTTTATTATTTCTAGTTAGCTAATTGCTGATATCCTAACCAAAATCTTAGCAAGATGGAGTTGGAATGATAGGGGAGGCGTGTTGGAGAATCTGTATGCATTTTTTTATTTTTTTTTATTTTTAAGTGCTTCTAGAAGTTGTAAATGCTTCCATTTGTTTCCTTTTATATTTTATCTTTGTAATTATTCTCTCCTTGATTCAAGGTAGAGAATTTATTGTACCTTCACCATTTAAAACCAACCTTTAGTTGAAGAATAAATCGTTTGTCTTTCTTGTTTCGATTCAGATGTTTGTTCGGTTCAGATTGACATATCAGCTTTGGCCCAGTGCAGATCAAATCAATGCCTTTAAAGTCGTCAACGTTGCAGATCCGTAGACATAGGTATTCCGAAGACTTAAATATAGTCATATGTGTAGGCTTTAGTATTTTTCCGTTTTATACTATTAACATGGATGTTGTGAGTTTGTTTAGAAATTCATCCTTTTTGTTTTTAGCAAATTTTCATTGTATCGATGTACTCTACCAATTTGAATGAATGAATATCATTTATTTTTTGTAAAAAAAAAAACACCATTCACTCATTTCTTTCTGCATATAAAACAAACGAACACCTCAAAAAAAATAAAAAAGCAAAATTAAAATGTGATATATATTTGCAAGGAGTTAAAGACCAAAAGAAAGATCGACCAAAAAATAAATAAATACCGAAAGAAAGAAAATTTAGAAAGATAAAAAAAAAACTGTATATTTAGGATGAAATTAGATCACATCATAAAAAAAATATAGATGGAATTCACTCATATTTTCTTGCCTATTTCAAACAAATAAAAAGTGGAATAATAATACGTTTCTTCATTAAGCATAAATTTAAATATATAAAACAAAAAGAAAACCAAACTAGCCAATCCGCTGCCTAAATTTATAAAACAAAATCTCTCCAAAAAATATTAATAATATAATCTGATTTAATTCCATTTTTTACTAATCAAATCCAATTTAACTCCTCAACTTTATTTTTAACGCAATTTGATTCCTAAACTTAAGATTTTTTATTTTATAAAAAAAATCTTTAAAAAGTAATAAATGAAACATCATATATATAATATATAAATAAATCCTCCCTCTTCAAAAAAAAATTAAATAAAAGGAAGAAAGAAAATTTCTGACCAAACTTTACTTACCTTACGTCTCACATCAAACACTATGGACTACTAGGTAGTTTCTCTTATGAACCGAAAGGTTAACAAAATAAAATAATTTAACGATTTGTGCGACATGTGGACTGCCATTTTATATAAAAATAATAATAAATAATTTTAGGTAATTTGTGACTAAATATAGTAATGTAGTAATTGAGAAAGATACTAGGATCATGGAATGCTTTAAAAAACACCAGGATCGTGGAAAATCATTGAAGAATCAAATATCAATTTATTTATTTTTACCAAGAAATAAAAATGAAATGAATCACTTTTTTATGCAAATGAGAAAAAATCACTTAATTCCTCATTATTCTAGTAAAATAAAATATCGGTATTTCTTAAATCTTAAGATTAGAAAACCCTCTCCTCTCACCTTTGTATACACCTTTTCACTTCACAATGGATCCCAATGACCAAAAGAAGAATAAGTTTGATGGTGGTAGGATACATCAGGCACATATTTCTCATTCCTTTATATTAAATATTCTTTATTTAAGTGTAACTTAATTTTGTAATTTTTTTTAACTGTTTTCTTTGAATAGAATACTAAGGCAAATTCCATGAAAGCCATAGAAAAGAAGAAAAGCTTAGCATCAATTTCCAAGTCTTGTAAAGTTTATGAAAAACCAAAGGGTCATCATGATGATGAAGGATCAACAAGTTCAAAAATTCATAAGTGTGAATTTTGTAACAAAATTTTTAGGTGTGGAAAAGGATTAGGTGGTCACAAAAGAATCCATAGTCAAGCTCTAAGGAAAGAGGGTGAGTCGAAAGCAAAGGCTAATTGCAATTCTAATGATGAAAAATTAAGTTGTGATGTTTGCAAAAAGAACTTCCCATCCAATAAGGCTTTACATGGTCACATGAGATCTCATCCTGAAAGGGAATGGAGGGGTATGAACCCTAATAAGGATAATAAAATTTATTATTATGATGATGATCAAGATCAATATTTTCTTAGCGCATCCAATTCCAAAGAATTGGTTATTGATGATGAATCAAAATCTTTGCCACCAAGATTGTTTAAAACCGGTAAAAGAGGTTGTTCGAGTGGCGAAGTTGTTATTGCTGCTCAAATACTCGTGTATATGTCTACCGATAAACATTTACACGACAACTTCAATGGGGATTTGGATGATGAGGATAAGAAGGAGAATGTTCTACCTAGTACTTGTGGTCTAGTTGACATGAAACAAAATTGAAGAATGACAATAACAAAAGAAGGAAGAAGCTGGTGAAATGGATGAATCCATGTTCAACATCTAAAGACAATAACTAAATGATGTACGTGATGAATCAAACTAGTCTTTTTATGTTATTATTATATTATATGTGTAACTTATTGTGATTAGGGTTTTTTGTTTCCTATTGCTAAAAAAAAAACTAGAGGTTTTTCCACCTACTTTATTCTATTTCGATTGTGTGTGTTTTTCTTCTTTCAAATATCAATGTTAGTTGTTATTTTTGTTATATGGAGGATTGAATCTCTGACCTCCTTGTCATTGTGTGTTTGTGTGGTGTGTTGATAATGTCTCTGATTATTGCTAACTATTTGCTACTATTTTTGGTATTTGTGAGAGAATAATTTGATTTGATCATTCAGGTTAATCAATTATAATCAACTTAGAATTTGTTAAAATATATGAACTGTGTTGATCAATTAGAGAAGTTAATTAATTTATTAGAAGTGTCTCAAGTAGTTCACATTTATAGGTGATATGTAGAGCACGGCTAAGGACGGCAACAAAATCTTCTTGATGGATCTATGAATATTAAAGGTCGGGGAAAAAATAGCGGATATATGATAAGTTAGTTGGAGAAAATGAGTTTATCGCATAGAATTGATAAATTAGTCGATAATGTATAAGCTTGTAAGAGATTAGTTGTTGTATTTTCTACCAGTGCCGTTCCTGTGAAACAGGAGGTTCAGCTCTCTTTTTAAAATAGACCCCTAGTAAAATAAAACGTAATTTTTGTGTGTAACTAAACTTGATTAAAAAAAAAAATCAGAATCAGAAGAACTTTTAAACATGAAAGGAATTAAAAAAAAATCAAGTGAAAGAGGTGAAATTTATCTAACGGTGTTGTTTGAATTTGCCACTCCACTGTTGTGGAAAATGGTAAAACGAATGGTTTGTGCGAAGAAAAAAATGATTGTTGTGATTCTTTCAATGAAATAGCTTTCCAAATTGACTGATTAAGTAATTATACAAATTAGGGGTGGTTTGATGGGATCAAATTTATGTACAAAAAGGAGAACTAGAGTCTAGAAAAAAACTCAAACGTGTACTGAAAAAAGAAAGGAATTTAACATATATATTTTTTATTTAAGCGGAGGTGGGTATTAGACTTAATTTTTTGTTTGAGGCCCGTAGCATTTGGAGGCCTAGCTTGGTTGAGCACCTTGCACTCCCCCAAAGCCGGGCCTGTTTTCTACCCTGACATAAGCTCTATCTCAACAATTTTATTAATAACTCGCAAGTGCAAAATAAAAATCTTGCTTTGTATCGCACACAATTGAACTTTGTGATGGACAAAACTCTGTAAATACAAAACATGTATGTGGTTAACTAATTCAGGTTTAAGGAATAGTTGAAGTCATACCCAAACAAAAAAGTATGTTATCCAAGCGCATTTCAAGTAATTGTAGTAAAACTTGTCCAGTTGAACCTTTCGCTTTTCCAACGATATGAACATATTTAAGTAGTTGTCATTTTGTAAGACCATAATGAAAACACAATTTTTGTTTTTCTTATAAACGAATACGATATTGAGTGTTTTTACTCGAGCGCGATTGGTTTCTAAGTTCGCTTTCAACTGTAGGTTGTTTACTGGTTAGTCCTAGTAAAGCCCCAGACAACGTATTTTTTTGAAACGAGGCCCTTTGTTGTAATGTGACATATTACAATTGTTGCGCCAAAAAAATAAAATTATACCATGCTGATTGAGTAAGGGTTTGGAAAACAAAATAGATCAGCATCTACGGTGTGAAATCTTAATTTGACATTGCTATGTCGGAGGTAAGTGCCCAATCTATTTTTTCCATCCTCTACGTTGATTTAAGTTTATTATTTGTGATATGTAACATGTATAAAAAGATACATAATATCTACTTGATGTTTTTTTAAGGATAATATCTACATGACGTTGATTTCTTAACCTCTCAATAAAAAAAATGTTGATTCTCAAGGTTTAATCTGCTCGTTGTAATTGATTCTTATACCTTTAAGTATTTATTTTTAGGGTTAAATATGTCTTAGATCTCAATAAATAAATATTCATACTTTTCGTTTCACTTCCTCTAAAAAAATTCTTCAACTTTTAATCCAAATTTTAAATCATTATGTTTGGTCTCTGCTTTCAAGTCAACTCATGTGTATTAATATCAATTTTGAATGAATTTTTGTACAAAGGTTAAACTCCAAACTTAATGGTGGTTGAAATTGTACTTCATTCTTTTTTATTTTGACTATCCTTTTTCGGTTGTTTTTCTTTGTGGTTACGTATTTAGCTAAGACAGTTGTATTGTATTTCTGGACTTTAGTTTCCTCCGACACACCTTGTGTTTGAGGGACTACCTCGTTTATAATATATTTCTCTTAGTTTCTTCAAAAAATAATATAAGAATGCCTGCCAAGAAAAAATAGTTTTTTTTTTTATCATAACATGAATTAAATATGAATTTTTAAGTGTAAAAAACGTAAAAAATTCATATTTAATTTATGTTTTGTTTAAAAAATCTAATATTTGTAAGAGATTGTATAATATTAGTGCGGAAATAAAAATCAAAATTTCTAATGATAGACATGAGTTGATTTAAATACAGGGACCAAAATTGATGATCGAAAAATACTCTTGAGTGACATTCGATCAAGATGATGTTTTATCTTTTCTGTTGACTTCCATGGACCCATAGGATGCTTCATCTTTGATTCAACTTGACCAATTGTCTTGTTCTCGGAAATCCTTATCATTCATTCAAACTATGAATAATTTGGATATCGTGTCATTCTTGGATCTCCTAACAATCTTGCCTTCAACTTGAAAATGAAACTCTGCATACTTAAACATATAGTTAGTAGATAAATTGTTCTTGTATATATGTTGTCGTTGAAACATTAGATGATGTTCCTTCGTTTTTTATCATCAAAACATTTAATTTGAGACATTGATACAAACCAAATTGGTTCTTGCATTACCTTCATGGTAGGAGATTTTTTATGGAATAACAAGGTTAGGAAGAAAAGGACATTTTCCAAAAATAAGACCATTGGTGTTAGTTTATCTGTACATATCACAGCTATAGTCCAAATAAAAAGTCAAATAGTCCTAAAAAAACCTAACTTACAACTTCTTCCTAAAAAGTCAAATAGTTCATTTTATTGGCATGCGTTATGCCCTAGTAGTTCAGTAAAAACTTACAGGGTAATGTTAATCGGTGCCCCGGAGCACTAGTTAAGCAAGCAAATATAGCAATATGTATCACTTTTAATTTAAATATTTCTTTTTTTGATTTCCTTAACCAGTGCTCCGGAGGCACCGATTAACATGACCCAAACTTATATTTACTAAATTAATGTGTTAAATTGTTCTTCTGGCACACAAAACATGTCATCATATATATTTTATACTGCCTATAATTATCGATTTTCATTTTCAAAAGCCTCCTAAAACCAACATTCTCTTGTCTCTCTCTTTCTCGTTTTGAATTTTATTATTCTTCAAGAAGGAAGGAATTAAGGTTGTGATACATATTATGCAGGGTCTTCTGCCTATGATTTTAAGAATAATAAAAAGGAAAAAGAAAAGTCGCAGGAAATATGAATGTCTTTCATCTGGAGCTACTCAACGTTACAACGATTTATACCCTGAAACTGATCAAGGGCACTACAACTACCGTGGAGAACAATCTTCTAATTCAAAGGTTGATGCTTATGCAGACAAAATTGATTATCAAAGATATAATTCTGTTATGGAATTCTCTAATGGGTTCTCTTCTTCACCTAAGCAAAAATCTCGTTCTGTGGTTGGCTCAAAGGAACTTGTGACGTGAGATTTTTTTTTTGAAAGATCTTGTGACGTGAGTTATAAAGTATCATGTCCAAATCGTATATTTGTGGACTTCATCTAAATGATGTTGCATAAATTAGGTTCAATTATACTCCATGTGTTTATTAGACCGATTTTCAATGAAATTAAGCTCATATTAATAATGATTTAATAATGATTTTCAATGGCATTATGCTTGCTGAGTAATATGCTATTTATCATGGTCTCACTTTGGTTAAAGATATAAAAGTTGATAAGCTTGTTTGTTACTCTGATTCTATTCATCTTATTAATTACTCCTTCCGTCTTAAATTATAAACAAAAGAAAATATGTTCACACTTATTAAGAAAACTAAAATATTGTAGTTTGTAGTATAGTTTCTTGTGTTATCTTTAAAATAAGTTTTATAGAAAGATGTAAAAACAATTTTTATTGGTTATTAGTTATAGAGAAAATGAAAGAGAGAAAGCATAATGAATACAAATTGCATTTAATTTCTCCTTGGAAAAGATGATTTTTGAAAAAACATAATTAAACATGATAAAAGTTAGTCTTTTTTACTTATAATTTGGGACAAAGAAAATGAGTTTTTTTCCTTATAATTTGGGACGGAGGGAGTTTCTCGTTAAAGGTTCCAATGTTTTTTTTTTTTGAAAGAAAAGGTCCCAATGTTAAATATCACTTCTTTTTTTTTTTTGAAAGAAAAGGTCCTAATGTTAAATATCACGTTCATGTTGTGTTGATTCAAAACATACATGAGTTGTTTTTTCATATCAATATGTTACCATTTGTCACACTTATAAAAAGAGAAAAATTGTACATATTTCTTAGCAAAGCTTTGAGCATATTCAAATATTGCTCTCAATCCATATTTATTTATCTCTCTTATAAAATACGTAAAATCACATTAAACTCATCGTAATTTTTCCAATTTAAAATCACTTAATCTCAATCCACGTGAAAAAAATAGTAATATTTTAATTATCACGGGACAAATAAGACCAGTATCATAAAATTGTTGTTTTTTTAATTTGAAAATATCTAATATGGCACTCAAATAGCACGTCCAATAGAGGAATTTTTTTTTGTCTAGTAGTCTAGTGGTCGGAGCTCACACAATTAAATGTGGAGAAGTGGGGTGTCTAGGGTTCGAACCCTGACCCCTGCATAAATTATGCAATGTCCCTACCAACTGAGCTAATCTCACGGGGACGAGAAAATATTATTTATTTGGTATTAAGAATGGTAGTATTTTGGTATTCTTTTGTCGAAACTCATACACTTAGAGGAGGGGACGGAGTTTGAACAGTTTTTTTTTTAACAAATTAAAATGGAATATATTGCTCAAAAGAGGATAAATTCACCCCGCACAAGGTGTGTTAAAATGGTGAATTACCCAAAATTTGTTACAAAAATCAGACACCTAAGAAAAGAGTGCCACCACTGAAACAAACAAAAACAGCTACATGACACCCATACAAAGAGGAGGATGTCGCCACCAGTCATGAAAACCAAAAACTAAAGGAATAACATTTGAAGATAACCATAAAAAGGAAGTCTGCTTCACCTTGTCAAGAATAATATGAGGATCGATTACTGCATTTTTGAAGACACAGTTGTTTCTATCCTTCCATATTGCTCAAACTGACGCGAGCCAGATAACCTTTAGATAATAGTATGAAGCTCTCGGCATGCCCGCCAACTGAGTAAATTAAAGATAAAATTCTTTAATACACCCTGGATAGCCAAATGAGATTCCAAGCCAATGACATATTAAATACCAAACATTACTAAAAGGATTGCATTCAAGAAAAAGATGATCAGTCGTCTCGATGCTACCACATCCAACAACACACATATTATCATTCGGTTGAAGAACAAGCCGCTGCACCAAATTTGCTCTTGTTAAGATTCCGTCTTGAAGAAGACGCCAAACAAAAATTGAAACTTTTGTCGGAACAAGCTTATGCCAAACATCATTGTAGTCACTAGTAAACATCGGTTCCTCAGCAGAAGTTAGAAAACGATATGTCCCGTGAACCAAGTAGCCGTGAATAGGATCTAGCAACCACCGCCAATGATCTTGAATATTTTCCTGCAAAATAACGTTAGTCAACAAAACCGAGAACTCTCTCACACTCACCTCCTCCCACGCCATCAAACGCCTCCTCCAACCCCAAGCATTACCACCTTCTTCCCACCTCAATCTCGCCATGTCCTCCACCGAACACTCCTTATGAACTGACAACTCATACAGACGGCTGAATTGAAGCTTTAAAGGAACACCACCCAGACAGTTGTCAGTCCAAAAGAAAATGTTTTTACCATTACCAACCACCCGCCTAGTATTGTCCTCAAACCAATTTCCAACCCCCAACCCAATCCCCTCCCTCACGTGGCAGATCATCCTCCACCACAAAGAAGCGTTGTTTCCCCCTTCCTTAATACGACCACCCACTTGAACCTTGTTACGTTGTTTAACCAAGCAATTTTAATATTTTTGACACTCAAAGTATATAACAAAATTATTTATCAACTTAACGTATTTTAGTTTGTCTGTATACAAAATAAAATAAAATAATGATCTATTAATGTTTATTCTAATAATAATTAGTAAAATGATAACATAAATGCATAAATGACTTGTTATGGGAGGGAAAAATCATATGAGTGCGATAAAAGAATATCTTTAAAAACTACATTTTTGTAAAGTTACCATCTTCTCTTTGTATTTTTCTTACTTTAATGAGAAATTTTGTTGAATTTTGAGAAACTCCTCTTGATAAAGCTATATACTAATTGACCATGGTTGAAAACATGTTGTGGAATATAGATTTCAACTTTAGAAATGGTTTGACCTTGTGACTTATTTATGGTAATAGAAAAACTTAGTCTAAAAAAAATTGTTTTCTACCAAGCACAAAAAGAAGTCTTAAACTCGTATTTGTTTTTAATTTAAGTATGGGCAAAAAATTTCTTTTTCAATCATTGTTTCTTGATAGGATTTCCACATCCAACAATTTCATAAACAAATCACAACATAATAACTTACGTCTTATTTCACTGGACATATATTTAGGGTCTATGTTTCGCAGCAACATTAAAATTTATGCATTCTTTGATTAAAAAAATTTAAATCCTATGAGTTTTTAAATTTTTTACCTTTAATATTTTTTTAACCGAAGAATGCATGAATTTTTTTTTATCAGTGCATGAATGTGAGATTTTTTTAGACGAAAGTCAAATATTTTTTATTCATCATCGAATTGTAAGACAACAACATATATGAAAAAAATTTATTGAAAAGGATCCATATATGAAATTAAAATCATCAAACAGTGAAACAGATATTTGTTTTTGCAACTTGATTCCATAATCAATGATCCAAGAATAAATATTTTATTTCACATATGTTAAGATTACTTACATTTGAGGGGATGAATATGATAAGAGTCATTATTTTATTCTCTAATTGCTCATTTGAAAATATTTTATCTCAGTGTATCGTTGATAATTGTCCTTTTCTTATTGATTATATTTATATTAACATATATTTGATCTAGTTTGTTACATTTTTTTAAGGATAAAGGAAAAAAACTGGACACATACTCATATCGTGTTTGTTACACGATATATTTTGTGTGGTAACAAAAGGAGTTTTTGACACTTTTTTATTATTTGAATTCGCTCTCGTCCATTATCTTTTTGAAATAATAGAGAAAAAAATCGGACAGATACAATTTGCTACATTTTGTTTTAATATTTGGATTTACTCTTATATATTTGTTATATGTGTTATTTGTATTGAAAGTTAAGGTTAATTTTAGAAGAAGAAAAAGTCAGCTCAAACAAGCTAAAAGAGACCATTTTCATTATAAATAGTATAGAATAGATTAAAACAAATAGAGATATATTAATTTATGAAATCTTTACATAGTTGATTTGGGCCCTAATGTGATCGGGTTTATCTTCTATTCAAATGGGCTTGCTTGGCAAATAAGTGGATGAAAATTGCTATTCTTGTCTCAAAATTGCTCATTACCTTATCTTGATGGAAATTAATTCACATTCGGCATTTTTCAACGTAAGTTTACTCACGTTGACACTTTTAAGATCGGTTGATCCGATTTAAAAAGTGATTAAACTGATCTTAAAAGTGTCAGCGTAAGTTAACGCGTGCTGAAAAATGCCGAGCGTGAGTTAACTCACGTTGAATTAAGGAAATGAGCCATTTTGAAAGGGAGAAGATCAATTTTGTAAGTGGATCACCTTGTTATTACAACGGTTGGTAAATTGAACACCAAAACTCTAAAATCTTGTCATGATAATGTGGTAGGAGAATTTATTTTGATCAAATTAATTCCGTAGAATTAATTTCTGTTAAATGTAATTTTGATCGAAAATGATTTATCATTGGTTGGGCAGAGCCAGAAATTTAGCGTTGGTGGTGCCTACTCCATTGAATATAATTTCAGAGCCAGAATTGTTATTGCCATGTCAAAGAGTGGAGGATTGGAAAATTGAAATGTAAAACTAATAGTACAATTTCAGTGTTTAAACAAATTTAGTACAAAAAACAAAAATTGAGACCACGACCACTATCAGCCCTGGTATAGTCCTACCTACCCCACTGATTATTGTATTGGAAAAAGATAGTGCTTGTCCAAATTAAATTTAGTCCTAACTACAAGTAATTATTTTATAACAAAGAATTTTCGTAATTATTTTATACAACCAAAACCTTTTGTTAATTATATATAGAGTACACATTGTATGGAAGAAATATAATGTTAGTTGGGAGCCTATTATAACAAAGAAAGTGTTGTGTTATTTGACACCAAATTTTGGGGAGGAGATTAATTTTGGGAGGAGATTCTCTATGTCTTGCTCTCTCTTGTTTTCTTGAAATATCTCCACCCTTAAATCCATTTATCTTCATTTTTTAATTTCAAATTCTCTCATTTCTTTTTTCTCTTGTAATAAATTAATGACTTGGATTGCACATGAGAGAATCATTTTCTGAAATTTTGTCATCATAAATATAATAAAATATCAAATCTTATTAACTGAATACAATCAATCAAAATTGTAAATGTCATTAGTCACATTTTTAAAAGATGCACATATATTTATTGATCATCTAAATTATCCTCTCTCTTTTCAATGTTAATTGTTATGTTAGTTTTTCTATCTAATGACCATCTAAATTATGTTCTCTTTTTTTTTAATCTCAAAGGTTATTATGTTAATTGTTAGGTTAGTTTTTTTCATTGTTGGAACTTTAACCCTGGATCTCCAACTCTTTATCCTTTAATTGAAATTAGTTGCGCTATCCAACCTCAATCTAAATTATGTTCTTATTTTCATATTATTTGGGTATTCAAATATAAATTTAAAAATTGTGATTACTTATATTAAATAGATAACTAATGAATTGCAACACCTTATTATATATAATAAATCAATTGAATTAGTTAACCCGTATTTAGACTACGTTAACTATCAAAATTGTTGTTAAACCTGCTGTTTAAAATTTTGTGTCAATAAATGATGTATTTATTGAATGATGTATTTCTTGTTAAAAAATTGCATTTGTACAGTATACTTTTAGAGAACTGCATGTTCAACTATACTAATGTAAGTCATCAAATGGGTGAGCTAAATCTGACGTACAAGTTTTATACACATAGTACTATATGATTTTACAAGAAGCTGTTAACATGTTCTAGTCTTCGAACTTTATTAAATTCTGACCAAACTTGTCTCTTTTGCCTGCCTGACATTGTTACAGCTAGTTTAACATGCATGGGTTAATTTATCCCTAAACCAAATACAAAGAAACGAATCAGTGTCCTCTATAGTAACTTTTGTAGCTATTTTTATTAGTAAGTCATTGTTTTACCAACTTTATTGAATAATAAGTTAGTCAAGTATTGGATGACCCACTTGAGTGCTATTTTTATTCCCAATTTGGTGGATTTTCCTTTAACTGTTGTAATGAAGAAGATCATGAGAATGGCAAGTGATGACAACTATATACAACGACCAATTCAGAATATAAATAATATATTTTTTGAGCTATTATTTGGATTCCCAGTATTCAAAAGGAAAAAATGTTCCAACTAGATTATTGGAATATTGAGACAAAATTGTCATAACTGGCAAAAGCTAACTTGGTCTTTATATAAATGATGATTTATCCACCAACAATAATTTTAAGAGTGAATCATTAACTTCGTCCTTGAATTTGCAAGCATCAGCCAAAATCGTCCCCAAATATTGTGAAATATCAATTTCGTCCCCAATTTTCTCACACGTCCATCAAAATGGTCCCTCCGTCCAAAAGGTCAGTTAGTGATGCTATGCTAGCTCCCTGCATGTTGTGTTGTCATGTACGCGTGTCAAAAAGGAAGCCACGTGTACAATAACTAAATTGATGGAAACGTATAAAATTCAGTTTTCACTTTTCAAATGCAATTTTTTCTGCTTTTCTATTTTTACCCCTGTTTTATCCTTACCTTCCACCTTCAGATTTCAGTCATATCCATCAAAACAATCCCCGACCTTTCTCCTTTCCACTAAAACCTTCATCACCGTCTTCTCTCCAAAATCATGATCATCTTCGGCGATCAACAGTGGGTTTTTGAAGAACGAAACACTCTTTGGTTAAGGTAAGTCTCACATCCATCTCACCTTCTCCTCTTGTTCGTTTTCACCATTTTTTTGGCCGTTTTTTCTTATTTTCGTTTTTAGTTTTGATGATTTCGTTTTTAGTTTTAATGATTTTGTTTTCATTTTTAATGATTTTGTTTTCAAGTTTTCAGTTTTTTTTTGTTGTTGTTTAGATTAGTCTTATTAGGGTTTTCGGTTTAAAAAATAGAAAGATGATTTTTGTTCTGGTTGGTTACTATATTTGGTAATGGTGGAAATGTAGAAAATGTTGATGCTTGTAATGGTGAAAATGCAGAAAATGTTGAGGCTGATAATGGTGGAAATGCATAAAATGTTGATGCTACAAATGGTGGAAATGTTGATGTTGCAAAGATCAAGTTGTGTTTTCTACGTTTTGTATTTTGTTCTGCAAAGCTTGCCTTTCAAGGACCAAACTGATAGTTAGTTATATAATTCAAAGACTGATTTGATGTTTCTTAACATAATCTAGGGATCGATTTGATGGATAGCCATAAAATTTAAGGACTAATCTGATGTAAATATTTTGACAGAAAGGTTACATGAAGATTAATATTCAACCTCTTTTCATTACAACATTACAAACGTCTAGTACAATTCAGAAGCATGTTCACAAACTCAAACAAGCAAACCATGACTATCAAAAACTTAATCAACCTAAACTCAATTTCTAAAGTATCAACTTTGTCCATCAACGTCATTCTCACTTTCCTTTGACTTGAACATGAAGATGGATTTTCTAAACATTTTATGCCCATACACCCATCCCCATCATTTTGGATTCAATTACAACAGTTTTGTTTGAAGGAATTTTGGAGATTTTTTGATTTCGGACTCAATCAAAAAAATTAAGGTTTGAGGTTATTTTAATTTGGGGAAGAACGTTACCACTAATTATTGGAAGAATTTTTGGGAATTTCTGAGTGTGGATTAAAGATTGTAAAATTAGGGTTCCAATTTTATACATTTGGGGAAGAAATAGCCATTGGGGAAGATGCCATTCTTACATTTTCTGTAAATCAGCCAAATTAGTCCTTGAAAATGTTGGTTACAATCGGTCATATTAGTCCCTGCTTGTGTGGCGTCTAACATGGCAGTCCACGTGAGAGGTTAACGGCCATGTCAGCTCCGTTAACACCCCAATTAATTGGAAGGACCAAATTGATTGACATTTTACAAATTCAGGGACGAAATTGATATTTCGCAAAATTTGGAGACGATTTTGGTTGATGCTTGCAAATTCAAGGACGAAGTTGATGATTCACTCTAGTTTTAACGTTCCCCTAAAAAAATTATTGTATTTAAAGTCAATTTCAATTTAACAAAATAAAAGACTTCATAGTAATATGCAAGTTATTGCTACATAGTTGAAAGTTTAACCACAATTTAGAGCCGGTCCAAGGAGTTTTTTTTTAATGGCAAATATATATAGATAAAAGAGGATAAAGAGTACAGAATATACAGCTAGAGCCGCCGACCGATACTCCAAGAAACCTCCACAAATGACAAAACCCCCAAACCCCACAAGCGGGGCTGGAGGCACACCCACAAGACCCTAAAAAAGGCTAAAAACACCAAAATGAAAATAAGACTCTAAGAATCTGAGAGCCAAAAGTAGCAGTGAATCCGACAAACACCTGTAGAAAACAAAAAACAACATAAATAACCATAAGGCCACCCCGGGAAGGAAGGGGAGATACAACCTCACCCAACCCTGCAAGCAACCCCAAGCAAACCAAACCACCTCAATACCCTACCGAGTCAAACACAGGACAAGCTGCACCTCCCACTCATGGAGAGAACATGAACTAGCAGGACACTTAGCCCGAAACCACTTCCAAGCTAAGAGTTTAACTCTGTCCACCACTAGCTCCTCTCGAAGTAAGCCACCGGCAAAGATAAGATCATTCCGAGACACCTAAATGGCCCAAATAAAAACATGCCAAACAAGAAGTAAACCTGACCTAACTCTCCTCCCCCCTCCTAATCCCGTAAAGGCCTGAAACTGCTGGGCTAACCCATGGGCATCACAAACTCCCAACCTAACCACCTAGTCACCTGGTACCACACAAGAAAGAAATAAGGGCAAGAAAGAAACAAGTGGGCCGCCGACTCAGCCGGTCTGTCACAAGGAGTTGTCACTAAGGTAAGAACTTTCAACCCTAAAAAATGTTAGGTCTTGTATTAGAACCCAAATCTTTTTATCTTTATCGTAATTCCAATTATTTAAACATGTTTGTTCCTAGCTTAGCTCTGGTGGTTGTTAAATGGAAAATCGTAGTTTAAGTTGCAAGTCGATCCCAAAGCTTGTTGTTTAAGTGGTTATGTGTACCTTAAACTCTTATTTGATGTTTTTGTCAGATATATATTAAGATAAGTACCATGCAATCAAAGCTTGCATAGTATGAAAGTAATTTATATTTGTGTCCTAATTCAATAGTATTTTGCTATTTTAAGGTCTAACAATAGATAAATAATGTCTATATTAAATTTTCAAACATGTATTAGTAATTAAAGTAATTTTTATCATATAAAAAATTTGTTCCTGAACTAATGAAATTGAGCAAAAAGAGTTAGTTTAACAAAATCATGACTTTCTATTGAGAGAGATATCCACATTTAATTTACCATAAACTTTGAATAGAATTACTTTCAATCAAAGAAACCTATTAAAATTTCTTAATTTAAGTTAACTCTCAACACAATTAAAAAATCTCAATCTAAAATTCATTTTAAGTTTACAAATACATTGGTTGTCCTCCCACAATTACGGGTAGCACTTGAGTGACATAGAGTTGGGTGACATTGACCAATCACAATATCACAATGTTTGTGAAAAAGAGAGAAACACAAGCATTGTGACATTATGATTAGTCAATGTCATCAATATCACCCAACTCTATGTCACCCAAATATTATCCTACAATTACACCTATTACCAACATGTTTTCCTACAAGAATGATTGTATTGGTTGATGGTGACTTGTGATGCATTCGCGATAGAAAAAACCTCACGGTAAATACAAAAGTTAAAACATAGTTCAATTGAATCAATAAGATAAGATTTACACATCATAGTTCAATTGCATTATTCGGTTCAATTATTATTTTTAAAAAAAATATTATTCGGTTCAATTATAGTTGAACCATATAAATAAATAAAAGTCCTCGCGAGCTTAACTCAGCTGGTATGGACAATGTATAATATATGCAAGGTCCGTGGTTCAAACCCCAGCCATCACAAAAAAATATAAATAAATAAAAAGTAAAAAAAAAAAAATACAAAATTCAAACCGATTTAACTAATTGTGGTTTAACCCAATTAAAGTTTTATTCAATTTACTTCTCAAGTATACTTCGATTCAAGGCCGAAATGGCTGATTTGATTTTAAAAAATATTGAGACTAAGACACCTAAAAAAATAGTCGAGAGTTTCAATTATAGTTCTTACAAAAGATAAAACTTGGTGTAATATCTATATCAAATTTTGTTACTTCTAATTATGAGAACGTCCTCTCAAACCATGAGAACGTTAATAGTAGCCTTAAGGGTCTAGTAAGTGATACATGTTGCAACGTATAATTGTACAATTAATTTAATGATGTACGATGAGAACCATGAAGGGTCACAAAATATAAGTTTTGTTTATACTCCACATAGTTAAGTTTTGCAACATATCATTAATTGTAATGCAACATTTGGGCAGGGTGAGTGGAAGTTTTCCCAATAACTTTGTTTTCTCAATTATGAGAACCTTGAAGGAGCATAAAACCTACAAGGTTTTGTTGTATATTAAATTGTCAATTCAAAATTCTCATAAAAAATTGTCTCTCTTATGTGTCTATCTCCCTTCTCGTATGCTTCTCTCTTTATTTAAATGATACCAGATCATACTTTAGTTATTTTTTCTTTCAATTAAAACATGATGATAAAGTAAATGTTACCGGGGTAAGTAGTTCGATTGGGATGTGGAGGTGGCAACAACCCCTTGTGCAAGTGCTTGGTTATGTACTTGTTTGTGATCGAATAGCATATTAGAAATAATAAAATCAACTTTCAAGATCACACGATTAATATTAGAAGTTGTGTGACATAGCAAATGTAGCAAATAGAAATTCTACAATCAAACATAGGGAGATGGATGGCGGTTATAATTTGTTGCATTTACACATTCAACTCATTGTAATTTTTCATCAAGATCATACTTTTCATATTTTAAAACTTGGTATCTTTTATTTTTTTTAAAAATATCAAAATTTGCACTAAAGTTTAGTTCGTCACTCCAACTGTACTGTCTGTCTGACTGCATCAAATTTTTTACTGCAAAAAATCCTACGATAAAACTTACGAATTTGGTATGTTGTTAGTTGTTACTACTGTTGCTTTAGCCTTCGTGCATGTCTATTGTTTACTGTACTTAGTTTGAAAAATATGACTTTGACAGTTTGACCTGATTGATTAAAAACAGATTCCAACCCTTGTACCCAAAAAAACAAAAACCAAATTCACATTTATTATGCTTTAAAGTCACCTTGATAATTGTCCGTGAAACAGTTAATTAAATTCACCCATGAGATACAGAAAATAAAACATGTTAATCTAATCAAACACCAACGGTACTGCACTATAGAACAGTGTAGGGTCAAAGAGTGTCGGTGGATGCCCCATTCTCTGCAATGAAAGAGTGAAAGCTGCATCCTTGTTGGTCTTTAAAATATGCCCAAATAATTACAATCATCCAATCTTTATGGGTCCCTCTACCACCAAATACCAACCTGGCATTATTTGTCAGCACACAAACCATATACTATCAAATTCAATTTCATTCACTCATCAATAACCTAAAACATCAATCACCGTCCGATCTAAATCCAATAATCTATTTGTATAACTCAAATTATATTGAATTTCGATCCAGACCATTCAATCTTAATCGAACGACTACTTACATGCGACACATCCATTTGACAAATGCACCAAATCTAAATCCATATACCATACACCAATTTAATATCATTAGCACTCACACAAACATGCAAGTGATTAACTCTCTAACATGACATGATTAGCATAATAATAAAAATAATCATATCATATAGATATAGTCATATAAACATATACATATACATATATACACATTGATACCACTCTCATCTTCCCTCCTCACTAAGTTAGTTGCTTCTTTCACTTTCCACTATCTTCCAAAATGAAGAAGCAACTAGCACCACTTGTTCTATTTTCCCTCACACTCATACTATCACTCATTCATTCCACCACCGCCGCTGCAGCCACCTCCGGCAACCACAACATCACCCGCATTCTAGCCAAACACCCTGGCTTCTCCACCTTCAACCACTACCTCACCATCACCCACCTCGCCGACGAGATCAACCGCCGTCAAACCATCACCATCCTCGCCATCGACAATGCCGCCATGTCCTCCCTCCTAGACAAACACCTCTCCATCACCACCCTCAAAAATGTCCTCTCCCTCCATGTTTTAGTCGACTACTTCGGCGCCAAGAAACTCCACCAAATCACCGACGGCACAACACTCGTCTCCTCCATGTTCCAAGCCACCGGATCCGCCGCTGGAACTGCCGGTTACGTCAATATTACAAACCTAAAAGGTGGCAAAGTCGGTTTTGGCGCCGAAGACAACGACGGTCTGCATTCCTTCTACGTAAAATCCGTAGAAGAACTTCCATACGTCATTTCCGTCCTCCAAATCAGTAATCCTTTAAGCTCCGCCGACGCAGAAGCGCCGACGGCAGCTCCAAGTGACATTGATTTGATCGGAATTATGTCAAAACAAGGTTGCCAATCTTTTGCAGATTTGTTACGTGTTTCAAAAGCTCTCCCTACTTTCAAAGAATCCGTTGACGGCGGTTTAACTGTTTTCTGTCCAACAGATACCGCCGTCAGCGGTTTCTCTGCAAAGTACAAAAACCTAACAGACTCTCAAAAGGTTTCCCTCCTTTTATACCACGGTGTTCCAGTTTACCAATCATTACAGATGTTGAAATCAAACAACGGTGTAATGAACACATTAGCCACAGAAGGCCATAACAAATATGATTTCACAGTCCAAAATGACGGTGAAGATGTTAACCTTGAAACCAAAGTTAACACTGCAAATATTGTTGGTACATTAATTGATCAAGATCCTTTTGTAGTGTATAAGATAAGTAAGGTTTTGATGCCAAGAGAATTGTTTAAAGGAGTTAAGGAAGAGAAAGATTTAGCACCAGCTGAGTCACCAAAAGCAGCAAAGAGTAAAACCAAGAAGAAGAAGGCGGCGCCGGCGGCGGATGAGGATGCAGACTCACCGGCAGATGGACCTGATGCAGATGCAGACTCTGATGATCAGAAAGCTGCAGATAATGAAAATGGAGTTAATGGATTAAATCAAGGGTTCAGATTCATTATGGTATTTTTCAGTTTGTTTATTGGTGCTTTGGTTCTATAATTGTGTCGGTGTAGATAAAACTATTACTACACATGCATGACAGCTATGGTCAAATTGTGATAGATATTCTTTTCTTCATTTCTTTGATTTTGTTTGTGAAGGAAATAAGACAGTGACACCAACGTGTTGGGGGCACTGTTGTTATTTTTTTGTTTCTTTTTTTAAATTAAAAAAACACAATTTTATGGTTTTGTAATTTATTTATAATTGTTTGTTTTATGCTTTATTTAATTGGGTTTTTTTTGTCGGTGTGAGATTGTGGGTAATGGGTAGGGACCAGTTTGTGTTAGATGCCAGCTGAGATGAGATGTATGCTTGTAATTTATAAAGATTTTTTTTTCTTTGAAGCTGGAAATTGTTTATAATAAGCAAATTTTTATTTACTTGATCCAATCCAAGCATATATTTTTTTTATTTTTTTTTCAAAAATGGTTTATAAGAATGAATAATTTAAAACTATGAGGCAAACAGGTTTCACAAAATGCAGAAAGAGTGTAATATATATATCGAATGTATGTAACATGTATTCTTTCCGTTTCTAAATATATGTCACAGTCAACAATTTCACATATGGTAATACACAACTTCGATCATTTGTGTCTTTAATAATTTATGATAAAAGTTTATAAAAATGTGTACATTTTGAAATTATTCATTTGAAATAAATCAAATAACATCTTACATGTTAATATTTATATTTAAAAATTAGTTAAAAAAATATAATCAAATAAGTTATTTAAATAATGTACATTGTAAAACTTAGAAGGAAGAGTAACATTTGCCACAAGCCCTAATAATTGTTCAGTAAAGAGGTTCAACGTATACCGCACAATGTAATGACTTTCCCGTCAAGTTTACCAATTTTTTTAAGTAAATGCTGTACTCCCACATAAAGGAGTAGATGCGGTCATGATTGCATGTAGTAAGCTATAGTTAACACCTTAGAACTATCTGCTCAAAATCGAACGGTTTCAATCTCAAAACATTATTTGATTTACAATTAGTATAAAATTTTGAGATTCGAATATGAACTATTTAATCTTAATTGGATGACATCGATTACACGAACTGATTGCCATCACCTTCTCTGGTCATCACATTGCCTTGCAGCCGCACCCTCAAACTGAAGGAAAAAAAACGAGATTGGAAATCTTACCCTCACCCACCATCATCGTCACCGTCGACTAAGAAAATGTAATTGAAAATCTTATCCTCAGTCACTATCAACCAAGAAAACAAAATCTGGGAACCTCACTGACAACTGTGTGTTGCCGTCGACCAAGAAAAATAGATCGACGACCTCACCCTCACCCTCAACCTAAAAATCGAGATCGACATTGTTGAATCTCAAAATAAGCAGTTATGTTGTTTAAATATGTTAAAAATATATAAATCTGAAACTTAGAAACCCAAATTTTTATTTTTGGTAAGTTACAATGACAACAATTTTTTAGGTTATTTACAATCTAAATAAATGATTTTTTTTGCATTTGTTTGTGAGGGGGCCATTTTTATAATTAGCACCTGAAGAGTCTTCCGCTAAACCCTCTAGCTTCCCTTGATTCTACTTCTTTCCTTCTTGACCATTCTTTTATTTTCCTTTTTTCTCTCCTCACGTTTCCTCACTTTTCCTCTCTTATTTTCTAATTTTGTTCTCCTTTGGTTTGACTAACTTGTATATTTATATGGAAGGATCGTGGTGCTCAATCACTCTAATACCATTGATCAATTGTTGTATTTCATCTTATGCGTTTCTCAAGCGTCATTTTATATATTTTTTTTTACCAGAATACACTTGATTTAGATCTTATAATCCAAACATTTTCTAAGGTATTTTTGGATTCTAAATGTTTTTTTTTTATGTTTTTGGATTTTATAATCCAAAATATACTTATATATAAGCAACAAATTAGGATCTCTCACATTTCAGCAATTTTTAACTTTGTTTTTTTATAAAAAAAAAACTAAAAAACAAAGTAAAAAGTGATAAAATTTGTCAACTAAAATCATTAAAAATTCCACCATAAAGTTCTAAAAATCAAATACAACTAATGCAAATTATTTCGAATTTTTAAGAAAATGAAAAATGGGCCATAACAATGAAATTATGGATTTTGAAAGACAGAATCTCGTAATAAGTAGTTTTGAAGGGCAGAGTCCCGTAAAGATTTTCTGAACAAATTTTAGAACAATCCGATCAAATAGTCTAAAAACCAAATTTTCGACTGGATCTCAACATGAACAACGAACAATGACGTGAAACACAATGTGGTGAGTTATGATATAATTAATATAGTTCTTAAATTAGCTATTACTTGACAAAGATTTAACACCGATAAATATATAAAAAAAACACACAATACAAATATTTTTCCCTGATCATACATTAAAAAATATTGGACAAAAAGTAATAACTATTCTTAAATTTTATTAATTTGAATACAAAGTGTTTTGGAAAAACAATACAAAAAATGTGTGCGAAACAAATTAAAAACTAGGAGCAGTAATTCTATATATTTAATCCGTTAGTCATCTAATTTTGAATATTGAAGACAACATATATATTAAATTGTAGTATTACACGCACACACAAACATACATATGTGTGTGGCCATGTGCGCACGCGTGCATGCATGCGCCCATGTGTGCATTATTTGTCCTTATATTCTTTTACACATGTGTTGTAGGATCAAGCCTGAAAAGCATCCTAGACCAACATCTTGTCTCACATTTAATTGGCACCGTTGGTTGTTGCACCCTTGATTGTTGCATACTCGGACACCCCCGGTTGTTCCATTTGAGACTGCTTCGAAGAAATATACTAAATAAATGGATGATTAGGCTTCCTAGCTTAAACATGAGTAACTTTATCTACATAATCCTCACAAAAACATCAACACAGTCACACGGTATGCCAAATCACTTCCCTTATACCTAAATAAAATGTGCAGGAGGTCAAAAGTTGTATTAAGATTATAGTTGGATTTAGTTTTATTTAGGTATACTGAAAAAAGGTTAACCGAGAAATGATATTCTATCCAGGAATAGAATGTGGCTCCACTCTTGAGATCCATAAATTGCTCATCAATAATTATGGATGTCAGAGGAGCCGCATGTGAATTGTTCAGATATATTGAAATTGGGGAGGAATCTGGAGAACGTGTATCAAACACAACTGCAAAAAATGTTTTGGGTAGACCAAATATGGCACCAGAAGGGTGAGTTTGTGATGGTACATTCAAAGAGATAAAAAGTGAAAAACCTTCTCCTGAATGGCTATAGTTTGATAGTATAGAAAATGAGAAAGAAGTGGTAAAAGAGAATGGTCTAGTTTTTAAAATATCAAAAAAGGGAATTGGAGATGGATAAACCATTGTTCCTAGACTATTGATACTTGAAAAGCGAGTCAAAGAGGAATCACGAGATGTTAGTTGTACACATGCTACGCCTTTGTTGATGAATGTATCATCAACTAGCGCGATGTCATCCTCTTAAACGAAGGGTAACTAAAATCAGAACTACATGGAACAATAACCAAGGTGATTAACAGAATAAAAACTACCCTATATTTATGTTTCATGGTCATCCAGATATGCACTCCAAAAAAAAAAATGACAAGAAAACTAGCATCACTATCACTAAATTAAAATTTGAGTCTCTAGAACAACTTGAACTAAAGAAAGAGCAATGCTACAGTACACGACATAATTTAACGACGAAACTGCACGACTATGTATGTGGCATTACTCTCTTTGTTCAAATCAAATTTTAATTAAAATAAATTATAAAAAACTGAAATAGTGTGGTAGTGGAATACACGGTCGTGTGTATTTGACGACAACGTGTGTCGTGCCATTAAACATTAGTCCTAAAGAAGAGCAATGCTACAGTACACGACATAATTTAAATAAATAAACTGATAGTAAATAAATAAAGACATGTTAACTTACCAGACTGAAGCAAATGCACCACTATCAGTTGAAATAAAATGGGTGCAAATGATAGGCAATCTGCAAAAGAAAACAAAAGGATTGAGTATAATCTACATTACGAATGAGACCCTTTTTAATGAATAGATAAACAAAAACTCGGTTGCTACAATAGCCAAGAAACCAAATATTCTACTTATAACACATTTTAAATACTACGGAGGTATAGTTGCACGATCAAACCCACTATATCTTTCTTATCCACGTTTAATGTGTGAATTTCTCCACTAAACTCTTGAATACAATAAATAGTATGTAAAGTTGATTTCAGGATACTAAAACAAGTGTCTTAGTCATGCATACAATTTATAGAAGTCATGTAATTTAGCCACATTACATAGTAGTAGTAGTAGTACTCATGATATGAAATTCAATATCTACCTGAAAGGCTAGATGCTGTCTTCATAACTTTTTGCTTGATTCTATCATTATAAAAGTCCACTTTCAGCACTACTTTCTTCTAAAAAGTAAATCAAAGAATTTTTTTTGAGGAAAAAAAGTAAATCAAAGAATTAAAACCCAGCAATTAATTATTGGAATCCCTTAATTATTTCCATTCTAAAATATGAAAGGACATACCACCAATTAATTAATGACAAAACAAAAACTAGCATCACTAAATTTTGTAAATGAGGTTAGAGAGAAACTTCATTTTTTTTTTGTCAAGCATGTGACCCGCGCATGCGCATTGTGCGGTTGCAGTTATCTTTTGTTTGTTTTACGGATTTCTAAAATGGTATTATAATTGTTTTTTAAAGGCAAAATTACGAATTTTGTCCTTTAATTTAATTTCAGGTAGTAATTTTGTCGTTTATCTTTTTATTTTTTCGATTTCATCCTTTATGTCATCATTAAGTTTCAGATTCATCCTTTATCTTTTTCTTTTCCCAATTTAATCTTTTATGTTATAAAATGTCAACATTGTTATCCTTTTTTATGGGATTTTTCAATGAAATTTGAGTTATTATGTTTGTATGATGAAGATCTGAGTTTGTTTATGAGTTTGATGAATTTTTATAAGTTTTTTTAGTGATTTTTTATTTTTATTTTGTTTTGATAAAAAAAGGATAACAATGTTAACATTTTATAACTTAAATGACTGAATTGGGAAAAGAAAAAGATAAAGAACGCAAATGTTACCTGAAATTAAGTTAAGGGACGATTTGTATAATTTTGCTTTTTTTTAATTAATTAATTTTTATATAGTAGTATAAAATAATACAACAATAGTGAGAATAAATGTGTTTTGTATTCCAATTGGTAATTTAGACAACAATTGGTAATATAAACATTGAAAATCAATCTAGGGTCTGATAGGATCCCAATTGGTAATTTAGACAACAATTTCAAGTCAAAACTGTATAAAATATATTGCATTAGTTCAGAAAATGTGTGTGAAACAAATTAAAAAACCAGGAGCAGCAACTCAATATATTTAATCCCTTGAATCATCGACTTTTATTAAAAGAAAAACTACAAACATCACAAGAAAAAAAGAAACCTAAAGATCACGAATTCCCTTTAAACAACCTTTACCTAAATATATCTCCTGCTTAACGAATACATCAAAATTTGAATACTCAAAGACATAATTAAGATGCTCTGGTCTATAACGAGGAACCCATGAATTTTGAATATTTAGGACAACATATATATTAATCTGTAGCATTACACACAGACATACATATGTGTGTCCGAAGGCGCACACATGCGTGCATGCGCCCGTGTGTATTATTTGTCCTCATATTCTTCTACACGTGTGTAGTAGGATCAAGCCTGAGAAACTATTTGATATTCATTTGATGTTGTGGAAAGTGACAAAAAATGTTCTCTTGGCTATACTTCATCTTCAGATGTTGAGGCTTGGATCTTACGTCAACAAGTTCTTTCCGCACCTGCAAATGACATCAACAATTAGAACCACTGAAGTACTACAAATACACAAAAAAAAAACACACACACACAATTTTAAATCAAATGAAGGTATATTAAACTAAGCGTATATCTGGCCAGCTAAATAAATAAAACTTGGTTAACTAACTTATATCTAAGGAGATGTCTGGTAAATTTGATTAAATATGAACTTTGATAAGTTATTTGATATACAAATATATGACACAATAATTACTTAAAGCAATCAGATGGCACAATAGAAACAACTTCTAAACTATGACTTTGATTGTAACTCGATAACGAAGAGGCTCCTCCGGGAGTTGGTCCGTTGGAATTGTAGCTGTCTCAACATGAGCCGGCATGACATTTGACTTGAGTCCAAGATGAGCGGCAGCGAACTTGGAGAAGGTGTGGTCGGAAAATTTTGTGACTCCGTGTTGTGCACCATCAAGCTTCTGGTGAAGCTTTGCTTTCTCAAGGTTTGACTTAAAAACCGAGAATCGGTATTCATGTTCCTCCTGGGTTGCATAATTTCGATGGTATTTTATCTTAAAATTGTTGAAATGATCTGCTTCTGGTGAGGAAAAATACGTTGAATGCAGCGGTGAGAAAAAATACGTTGAATGCAGCAGTGAGAAAAAATACGTTGAATGCAGCGGTGAAAGCAAGACGATGAGCCATGGTGGGTAGAAAAATCGTTGAAGTGATCTGCTTTCGGTGAGAAAAAATATGTTGCAAAAAAGGAATGAATGCAGTAATGTATCAAAGGTTTTTCGATGAAAGCATTAGCTTTTGTTGTCGTGTGGGGAGCCTAAGTTAAGAAAATTGTTGTAGACATGTCAGCTTTGACCGAAAAACATCAGTAAATAACCAAAATAACCCTTCGACAGTTAAATTCAATTTTATCCAACGACAGTTAACTACCGCGGAAACTTCAAACCTAATTTTTTTTTGTTGCAAAAACCTTAAATTTTCATTATTAATATTTATTTATTTTTATTTTTCTGTCATTATTTTGGTACATTTAAAACAATTGCAGTATTATATTTATGCATATATATCTTAATAAGAATAGCATTTAAATCTTGACCAAAAAAAATAGAGAGCATTTAAATCCTCAAAAAACATTTCAATGAGTGTAAAAATTAAGCATTTGAATATTGTTTTGCAAATTACTTAAATAAAAAAAATCGTTGTGCACAATTATTTTAATGTAGAAAATATAACATCATACTATACCTTAAAAAAAAATCGTTGTTCACAATTATTTTAACGATTTTTTATTTTTTTTATTTAAGTAATGTGAAAATCCCAAACGGACCCTAAATAAAAAAAATCATGCATGTGTCTTTTACTTTAATTTATTTATTCTGCTTTTACGTATAAAATAAAAATGCAAAAAAAAATATTAGTTTAGTTTTAATCCAAGGGAAAGGGGTTTCATTTTGATCCAATGTCATTATGAAAATCCCTCGCGCTTTATTTTATTGTCACATTGTTTTTAGGTTTTAAGTAATAATTAAAAAAAATTAAAACATTCAAATAATAAAAAATTCACAAAAAAATCATTTTCTAAATAAACCTTGATTTTCAATCAAGTGATTTTCCTTTTATTTTCTTAAACAATACTTCAATCAATGTTAACCATATTTGAATCTTTTTCTTTTAAAATAAGAAACACTAAACAAATTTATTTTGCCATTCGACTTTTTAATTTTAAACCTTTTTGAAATTAATAAAAAAATCCAACAAATCAATTAGTCTTTTTACCATGAACTACGTGGTTTTGATTCCTCACGGGTACGTAGGCAAAAGACATCCATCTTTCCAAATAAAAAAAATATAATAAAAAAACATTTTTCTTTCTTTTACTCATTACTTTAATTTTCTTTTTAAGCAAACAATTTAGCCAAGAATGTATAAAAAAACGCAAGAGGTTCCTATAGAGTACTATAAGCGTTTAGGGTGCTAACACTTTTCCTTTGCATAACTAACCCCCGAACCTAAAATCTTTAAAAAACGTGAGTTATTTTGAACTTTTCCCTTGAAAAAATTAAAGCTCAGTAGTGAAATAAAAATTGTGAGGCAATGCTAACTAATAGTTTGATCTTCAAAAATCACCACGGCAACATGTCAACAAGCTGTATCAATACATGAAAAATAAGTTTATAGTCCAATTTTACTAAATCTTAAATGTTTACTTTTTAATAAATAACATTGGTAATAGAGAATGACTGAGATCTTCCTAATAAAAAAAGACAAATTTAATGCTACTCAACATTGGTTGTATAACATACATTGTGGTGTTACTTTCGAGAAACACAGAGAAGACAATATCTCACCATATTAAGATATAAGATGAGATTACCAATTACATACTATATGTATTCAGTGTCAAAAAAGTATTAGAATGAACAGAAGTTTCGGTCGAACTCATGTAAGGAACAATAATAATTGTCATCATAAATTAAGCTTTTTTTATTAACATATCACTGTATTACAAAACTAACAATTATATCTTAGGTAGTACATATAAATAAATTGAATTATTACTTCACAAAGTAAATAGTGGTTTATTTACATCTGACTATGACCCAAAGTTTAAATTTTGCATATTTCTTAATTCAAAAAAGATGAATATCTTTCTATTAAAAAAAGTTAATTTTTATCATAATCAACCATGAATGTATCATTTCTGACTACCGTTTGATGCATTTTTTAAATCGGATGAACCGATTTAAAGAATGTTTTAACCTATCTCAAAATTACCGAATAACAGTTAATTGTAGTTTGGTGGGTGCATGAGAGCAATCACTTGGTGCCTAAAGAGCAATTGTCATGTTATTTTCTTATAACAACCTTTGCACAATACTCATCTTTGGCCCAAATCTCTTTAAGTCTTGTAACAGTTAGTTAATCTCTAACTGTATTTTTCCCTCTTCAATTTGTTGTAAATAAATCATTTACAATCAATGAGCAAAAATCATTTTGTTCATAATTTTCTCTATGGTATTAGGCGCATCATTTTATACTTCCGCATTCATGCCTTTTGTTAATCAAATACTTCCACGGTTCCACCATGGAACTAAGATGATCTTAAGTTCAATTCTTGGGAACTAAGATGATGTTAAGTTCGATTCTTGGGAACGATATAAACAGTCATAAATCAAAATAAAAGAGATTCATCATTATGTCAACAAAAGTACAATTTAAAATAGGGTTAGTTATTGAAATTGATCCTGTAATTTACGTGAAGTTTGAAAATTGACACTGTAATTAAATAACACATATTCTGACCCTGTAATATACGCGAAGTCCAAAAAAGCAACTAAGAGATTGAATTAAGTGTCAAAAACTCAAAAAACAAAACAACGGAAATCTCGACCTATAAATGGAATTTTGAGCTCATTATTTTTAAAGACATCTATAAAAATACATAAAAAGGATCTGTAAAGTTTCATAACATTTCGAAGTCGTTTAAATTTATTTTGATTTTTCAACCAAAACGTGCAAAATTGAAATTTTGTTCCGAGTAAGCGTATACTCACAGGATAAATTTAGTTCCCTAATTTTGCAAGCATGACTAAAACATGATAAGAACCTTCACAATGAAATTTTGTAGTTTTTAAACGAGATACAAATTAATTATAAATTGTTTAAGAAATTCATAATTATGAGGGAATAAAAATTCATAATTAATTTGTCCCTAGTCGAAAAAATTTAATTTTGTGTAAAGCTATATTTTAACGTGCTAAATATGTATGGAAAAAATAGTGAAAAAATTCAACTTGTAGGTCACATTTTTTAAACTACGTGTATATTATAGGGTGGTCAAAAATAAGAAGAAACTCAAGTTACAATGCTAAAATATGTTTTTTTTATTTTAGAGGGTCATTTTTCAGACATAATGTATATTGCACGGTCAATTTGAACAATTAACCCTTTAAAATAAGAGAGATGAACCTGCCAATTATGTGTTAAATAAAATTAGGAGGTAAATGTTTTTCCCGGAACCTCTTTGTGTGTGAGAATTTTCAGATTTTGCCCAAAATTTTCTTTTTTTAAGTGGGTTAATGGACTATTGAGTTGTGTCATATATAAAGAAAGTACCGATTGAGTCTGGGCGAATATCCGGAATCGCCGGAGGGTGAAACCGCCCATGAGTATCATAACATGATTCAATTATGATTCCTTCAAAAATGCTTGCGAGAAAAGGTAAGTGATAATCGAGAGCGAAAGAAAACATTGTGCGAAAGAAAGAAAAAAGGGTAGTGTTAGGATGGACTATAATAACATAAAATGCATTAACTACTATAATAACATAAAAAATGACTACACAGAAAAAAAATGCAGGAAGCTAACAACATTGCTATTTCCTTAGTTATTTTATCACGTTATGAAACATAACCCATCTCTTCTTCATCAAACACACAGCCCTTGGTTTGCGTGACTAAACAAAAAAATGGAATTAAAAAAATTCATCTCTTCTTTCTTAGATCTTGCGTGCCTGTTTGCTTGAGGAAGTTTGACGGCTATCACCTTCCTCCACCTGACGAGTACGAAAATCAACGGAAATAATGTCATTAATGGAAATGGAATTATTTTTTCTCATTCACTTTCCAAGCTATTTCTCATTCACCTTCCAAGCTATTTCTATTATTTTTTCTGAGGGCATGATCATATGGATGGCGAAAGGATGAGTTCTGGGTTTTTTTTTATTTGTTTATTTCTTTTTTATTTATTTAATTTCATTAATGATTATGTCGCTTTTTTTTTAATTAAAAAAATACACACGTGGCATCTTAAAGGCGCCACATAGGCGTTGACTCGATCAAAATTGACCTAAAAGACGAATATTGCAAAGGGGCTAAATTCGTCATTTTTTTAATAGGGGTTAAAATCGCAACATTTTAAAACTTAAGGGGGCGAAAGTAAAAAAGGTGTTGGTTGGAGATTCTGTGTTTTTTAGTAGCTTAGCGCCAAATATTATAAGTAGGTTCAGTCTGTGCTGCTCTTTGAAGTCAGCTCGTGAATGAGATCGAAATCAAATGAATTCACATCAAACAACCAAAGAAGAATATATAATAATTTTTTTGTTTTGTTTTTTATTTTTTTTCACACATCAAAGACCTTACAACATCTTAATGCCCCTACTTAAGTCACAAGCTTGCATTACCAAGTTCGGCAATCCTTATAATTTGTCAATCTATTATAAATATTATAATTTTCCATAAAATTAACGATGTGGGACTTCTTTAAATTGGTAATTTTTTTAAGAGCGCTATTTGCTACTTACTATTATTATTATATTAAGAATGCAAAAGATAATTGGACTCAAGGATAATTTACCTCTCTACTAATAAGAGAAGAATGAATGAATGAATATTTAAATATGAAAGTAATGTTTATGAGAGTATTATTGAGAGATGGTAGAATTGAGTATGAGACGTGTACAGTACAGATAGAAGATTATGGAAGTGGAATTTTGGTGTGTGGTGCATTTTTTTAATTGCTAAACATCTTTGAATTTGGTCGGTTAGAGACATTCCATAGGCAAAATATATTAAAGTTTCTCTTTTTCTTAATCAATTTCGTCCAGAAAATTGATAAAGTTTGGTCAGGCAAAGGACTAGAACATGCTAACAGCTGCTTGTAAAAACATATAGTACTGTATAAAACTTGTGCTTCGGATCTGTAAAAGTATAAAAATGCAAATTTTTAACAAGAAATAATATTGAAACAAAATTTTAACATAAGTTCCACAATAAACCATAATTTTTAAGTATGTATTTGAGCGCAAATTATGATCAATAGATGATCATTTATATTTGAATACCCGAATAATATGAAAATAAAAACATAGTTTAGATAATCAATAGGTATATGCCTGTATTTGATCTTTAAAAAATGTAACCAATGACGGTCCAAAATTTTGATTGATTGTGTTCAGTTGATATATAGTTAATGAGATTCTAGATTTTATTATATTTAGTAACTATTTACTGAACATAATTAATTGCATCTTTAAATTATACTGACGTTCTAATTTGGAAAAAAAAATGTTTAGCAAAATTTGGTTGCAAAATGCGATGACAAAATTTGAGAAAATGAGTCTCTCATGTCGTATGTGAGTCATGTGCAATCCAAACCATTGATTTAGTACAAGAGATAAAAAAGAAATGAGAGAATTTGAAATTATAAAAGAGGATAAATGAATTTAATGATGAAGATCTAATAGAGATGCGACCAGCCCATCCAGAGATCCTTTGAATGGAATAGGAAGTCCCATGAATAAGTCCAAGACAAAGATGATGAATGAAGCTTTATAAGATCACTTAATCATAAAGATCAATGAAAAGAAATTGAATTCTGCTCTTTTCCCAACAGAAAACGCTCGCGTCCAACTGAACTTTTTAAAGTATTCATGCGTAAGTTAACTCACGCAAGTGTAAAAAAAATGTGACTTAGTTTTTATAAATGCGTGACTTAAATCACGCTGTGTAAGTATGCTAGTTTTCTCAATCCAATTATTGCATACATGTGCTTGTATCTAGTGCATGCGACGAGGGAATTACATTCCATCATATAGCCGTGTCGCGCAGTTTCAACTCTTAACATGTTGATCTAGATTAACGGTTGAATTCTCATTGCGTAGAACTTACAATATGAAGAAATTATAGTTAGATTATGAATTTGTGGGATAATTAATACCCACTATGCACCATTCATGAATGAAATCTACTTTACTGCTTTTAGAGTGGTACACGATTTGTGTTTAATTTTTATTATTGTAATATTATTTGAAATAGCAAAACTTTTATTGGGGTGTTTCCGAGAATGTATAGGCTATTAGTTATGCATTAGATACTAGCACATGTTATGCAATAAACTAGCGTGAGTTAAGTTACGGATGTGTAAAAACTAAGTTACGTTTTTTTACATTTGCGTGAGTTAACTCACACATGGATATTTTGGGAAGTTCAGTTGGGCGCGAGTGATTTTTGTTGGGTAAAGAGCAGAATTCAAAGAAATTCAACATGCATCAGAAGCTGCACCAAATTGGGTCACTTTCTTACAATTGGATCAAGACGCTTTGACCCCAACTTGATGCCCAAATTCACATGACAAGAAGCTTTAGTGGGTTGAAAACATGGTTGCATGAGGATGAAAGTAATTCTTATTAGTATCCGCAAAAAGATTCGAAGTTTACGAGAATCTGATTCCACAATAATAATCTGATAACCAAGATCTCTGGCCTGGTGTAGCCCTCTTCAAGTAGTTGAAAGTGCAGCTAATAAATTAGAAGCTCTACCAAGAGATCCAAAAAAGCCTTGAATACAAATTTCTCTCTAATTTCTCAAGAGACCTCCAAAACTTGCATTACTATGATTTCCAAAAGAAGAGTCGTCTACATTAATTTTAATATAGCCTTCAGGGGGGATTTCGACTAACCTTATGAGTCGCGTGATCCTTACAATCATGCATCACAACCAACTAGCAAAATGTCGTAGGTTTTCAGTTGTTGGTAGCCACCAAACCCAACTCCAACAAGTCGTTCGCACCACTTGTTGATTTAAATTATGATCCAACCACCTATAGACATAATTGACTAGTTATATATCATTGGGTAACCACGCCAGATGATTTTATCATCAATTTCATGATCAATTGTAATGCTCTGAAAATAATCCTAGTAGAAAGGAAGTTGAGTGTGAAGTTTGTTGAAGTTCCAATCCCCATCTTCAAATAAATCACGAAGATGAAGGTTTGTGTCACTAATGTGAACATATGCCACAACATTACAAAGGTATATACATTTTCTATACATTTACCAAACCAGAAATATTTTTTCTATACATTGCAAGAATCATCATGCTTAAAAGAAGTATGTAAAATATGAGTATCAGACAAATATTTGTTCCTCAACGTATGAACCCAGAGTTTAAAATGTCCCATACTTCTTTTACCAAGAAGATAACCATTTGAGTTCATAGTTGTATGAATTCCTAAACCACAATGTGATTTTGGCTCAATTAGATTCTTTCACCGAATGACAAAAAAAAATTCGCCATATAAAAGAATGAACAATGACGTCAATATTATCAAAAATACTATAAGGAAGTCAAATGTTCTGCAAATCATAAATAAGCACAACAGTCACAACACTTTTGGCTAAAGTGACACAACATGATCTATTCAGCAAATTCTTTTTCCAACTCACAAACCTACCATTTATCATGTATAGTATATAATGAAAATCATAATTTTTACTCTACAACACAACATCGGAAATCTAAGGGTCTTTCTAAGTTGTCAAGTATATATGGTTAAACTGAAGAAGAGACTCAAATTTATACGTTTCCGGCGATACATATTTGAGGATGGCATGAACTTAATATTAACTTTCAAACCCAAAGCCAAACAAAAATGTTGAAGTACATCTTGAAACTAACCAACAACTTTAAAATTGTTTAGTAAGAGAACATTTATTTGGAAATGAATATTAGATGATACAACATTGTAGAGATTAGTTTACATTTAGTTAGAAATAATTAGTCAGTTGCAATTATAGTTAACTTATAAGACTTTGGTTATAAATGATAGTGCTAACTAACCACTATAAATAGGATTATCAGTGTGTCATTTTTCATCTTTTATCAAAATGTTTCTTCATAAATACCCATATGTTCTCTATCTTTGTTATGTATATGATCATTGAATCTCTCACCCCATGATCACTAACCAAAGGCCTTGGTTAAAGTCATGGTTGTAAATAACCAAAAAGTTAATCAAGTTATGTGTTACGGAAATTAGATTTAAGTGAATATCTGGAAAGTAGAAGACATAATCATAAATCAAATTTGGAGCTAGAAATATTGTGTCTAATGCAGAAACTAGAACTTCTGATTTATTAGGAAAGGATGTAATTTTTTTTAAAAGGGACATCAAGAAATTGACTTCAATACTATTAGGTAATGCTTCAAGAGTTAGATTCCTCATTCCTTTCAAGTAGAGATTGTCTTCATTTCGTAAAAGAAATTGAGAACTCCATTCATATACTTTTGAGTGTGTAACGACTTAATTCTATAAATAAATGTTTTAAACATTCAAAAACATATGATAGAGGTCTTCATTTATTCTTAAATCTCAACAAGTTCTCTGAATTGTTGCATGAAATGATCCCTATATTATTTAACAATGGAGATGCAATAATTCATTTGAACAAACACTTTTGAAAATGACAAATCACATGATAGATGATAATCTCTAACATCAAAAGCTCTATATGATTCACGGTGATGACCAAATTAGCCAGTAAAATTCCATGCTCAACATCTCATCATGCATATAACTACTACATGGGTACTATGCATTAGAACTAAAACTATTCACTACTATTATTACTCAAAATACTTGAGGCTCACACGCAGTCACAATATCATTTGTCTCATTTGAAGTTTGCTTTTTTCTGAAGACACCCCACAAGTAATTCTTAGAATCAAATTCTGTCCAAAGGATAACTCAAATTAAAATGTAATCTTATGATGTATAAATAGTTTGACTGAAATATTAAACAAAAGAGATAGAAAAGTTGAAACTCACTCTGATGTTGGATTGGAAGCAAGGTGGAAGGAAAAATTAAAAGTTGTGCGTTTTCAGTCACAACTCTTAGGGCAGCTTCGGCGTGAATGACTTCAACAATCAGGTTGTCTAAGGCCTCCATAGATGATCTGTAGACGAAATATTATCTCGTTATATCATATTTTAACAATAAAAAATATCACAATGAAATGATGTAAAACATGTACAAGAATTACCCCTCATACTCAGGAAAGATATAAAGAGCAATATTCTTATCGGTTGGTCCATCCTTCTTGAAGCTATCAGGCCAAACTTCTGATCTGGGTAGCAAATCTGCCGAAAGCACATCCGGGAGAAGTTCTGTCTCCTTCCAAACTTTGGGGCATGCTAAATCAGACAAATGGGCCATAAGTCCACTGATACTATTATCACCAAAGCGCAAATTTCCACTGTTAACCAGAAAATTCAACTTTCATGATATTCACCATTAAGCTCTGTATAAATGTTCACTGATTTTCAAATAAAGCAAAACAAAATTCATACCTCCAGTTTGCATCAAGAATAGGTCGTGCCTTAAAATCATCTTCTGATGTTATTGAATCATCAGTGTCAGAGTCGGTCATTGGACACGTCCTGTTTCTTTGTCACAATCCTCACATAACCATATAACTTCCTCGGTAAAAATCACGGGTCCGTCTAAACAGTACCTGAAAAAAAAAAAAAAGTACTTAAAAACATGTGATTGCAACTTTATAAATGCAAATTTAAAAAAAAAAAAACTTTAGCAGAAAAAAGTTAGTTTCAAATTTAAGTCGATGGTATTAACACAATAGTGTTGGTTATCTATTCAGTAATCTTTTGGTTTACCCAAACTGAACAATATCAATGGATAGCAACACTCCCAAACCTCACCTTCATCACCTATATAAATTTTGTAAACATCCATAAGGGAATATAAAGAGTCGCATCTAGAGCAATGCACAGAGACAAAAGCCTACTGCATAAGTATATCATTATTCTAAAACAACATCTGCTAAAGTCCAAAACGACATCAGGGCCGTTCCTTGGGGAGTGCAAAGAGCTCAACCGAGCTGGGCCTCCCAAAGTGAGCCTCAAGAAAAAAATTATTGTTTAATATCTCCACCCCTACTCAAAAAAGAAAAATAAACATGTTTCAATTTTTAAGTAAAAAAATCATGTTCTATGTTTCTATTTATAAGTTAAAAAACATGTTTTTAGTAAAAATAATTGCTAATTTTGATTTTGGTGGCTAATAATCATTATCCGAGTGATATTTTCAATTTAAATAGAAGACTAATCTTTTAAAAAAATTGTACGTTTTTTTTTATTATGGACCTCTTTTTACTATGAGAGCTGAACCTCCAATTTCATAAGAACGGTCCTGGACACAACTAGCTACTTCGTATAACGCAACACATATCAACAAATAGTAACATTTCAATTACTATTTGCATTGTCCAAACTAAAGAATATACACTCCCAGTACCTATGAAGAGCACAATCCTTGCATTTGTCGCAAAAAACTCTGACCTCTGGAAAACCTATATCGCCACAAGTGAGACAAACAACTTCTTCCTGCAACAGATATAGAGTTTTACTATAGTGGACTTATGATGTCTCTAAACATTTGCAAGTCATTACACAACTATAGTACAGAAAACATGAACATTGAATATGATCAGCAGTATACATTTATACAGAGATCCGAAACCGGGTAATTTTCTAGGGACTACAAACATATGCATCCCTAGCCGCCAATTGTGCCCGTCTGGACGCCGGTAATTATAATAGTAATAATAATAATAACAACAACTACTGCATGTGACCTAGCAAGTATTATATTCTGGATCCATAACATAAAGAATTGTCACTAAATATTTTGTTGGAGAAACATAATAATAATCATGATAAAAAGCACGAGGTTAAATAACTTTTAATAGAAATCTAAATAAAAGCAAGAAAGAAACTTGTATCTCTTCGAATGAAAAAACCATACTCCTTTGAAAAAGAATAAGAAAACTGACCATTGGTAACTTTGTGGAGTTGCTGGTAGAAGAAGTCATGTTGTGGAGTTGTTCAGATCGCAGAAGAATTAGGTAATAAGGATGTCTCAATATGTTGTTAAGAATTAGGTTAAGGATGTTTCAATATATTCTGAGAGAGATTACTTTAGTAAAAGATTTTGATTTGATTCATGAAAAGAATATGAAACAAAAGATTGGTTTTCTCCTTAAGAAAAAATATAGGAAACAAAAGATATCTGCCAGGTAAGTAAAGCATGTAAGGGGCGAAATATTAGGACTACATTTTTGACCAATTCTAATGTTGCATACATGGTTCAATCCATCGTTCCATCCATAGTCTTCCTACAAAATATGTTACTTATAACAACTAATATATGACATGTGGGTTTACTCATTTAATATGACACTTATATATCACTAACCACAAAGGATGGATGCAGACTCCATAGAGGGCGGAGGATAGTGTCACTTTGGGGTAGCCAAGCTACCCCATTTTTTCATAATTTAATGCATTCTTGTATTATTTAGGTATTCTAATAATGTAGATTTAGGTATCCAAAGTAAGTGTATTAATGAAAAATTAGTAGAAATAGGAAACACAAAAATAGGTTACTTATATCATTACAAAAAAAAAAGGTTACTTATACATTAACAACTAATATATACTCATTTAAAATCAAACTTATCACTAACCGCAAAGGATGGATGGAGACTACATAGAGGGCGGAGGGTAGTGTGACTTTTGAGGCAACTTATTTAAATTTTTTAATACGTCAATGTAATCGTATATTTAGGTACTCTATTGTGACCAAAAAAATATAATTTGGTACTCTATTGTGAACAAAAAAATATAATTTGGTACTCTATTCAAAATATTTTTTTGTCGGTCTAATGGTTAGAAATTCACCTTTAAAGTAAATAAGTGGGGAATCTGAAGTTCAAACCCCGACTTTTGTATATATAATGCGATGTTTATATCAACTGAGCTAATAATATAGATTTAGCTATCGAAAATAAGTTTATTTCTGAAAAATAGTATAAATAGGAAAGTTTTTTTTAATTCCTAGAAAAAATTATTATTTATTGTTTTTTTGTAAGATATTATTTATTGTTTTGACACTTGGTCTTTATGGCAACAACATGACCAACTTTCTCAATACAACAAAAATTGACAAGTTTCGGTAAAATATATTTTATATTTTAAAAAATTTGACCCCTTGTAAAATTTATGTTAGCTTCGCCACCGTACATAAAGTCTTTTAGTTTATTCGGTAAAAAAAGTCTGTTTAGGTTTTGTTGAACAAATAGTATATTTTCAATGGCCAAAGTAAGTATCTATAAATGTATACCTCATTATGATACTATTTAAATAATTATATAAATTTCCTTAATATATATATATATATACACACAGTGGCGGAGCTAGAAAAAATATCGGGGTGGGCCAGCAAAATATACTCTAATATATAAAACATAAATTTTTCAGTTGTAATAAACGCTAAGCACAAAGTTTAATCAAAAAAGTAAACTACATACCTTAGAAAATTAAAATAAGTCGT
>Ga0315914_1000651_pt1 | contig 46142 bp, 22 predicted proteins | sample MpolenodulesMG_FD_203920 | JGI IMG/M metagenome (GOLD analysis project Ga0315914, IMG submission 203920) | Medicago polymorpha root nodule microbial communities from Los Angeles, California, United States - elongated nodules | ecosystem: Host-associated > Plants > Roots > Nodule | place: USA... | reverse complement strand
ATAATCTGCACAAGAACGTCAGAACGTTCTGAAGCAATTTCACTAACTTAACTTTTCCAAGTAAACCACTTGAGAATTAATTTTAAGTTGCAGGTTAATTTTTAAAGGGTCACAATTCAAACCCCCCTTCCTTGTGACTATTTTATTCACTTCAAAGCATATACTGATGCTGACTATGCAGGGTCAATTGTGGATAGGAGATCAACTACAGGCTATTGCACTTTTCTTGGTGGTAATCTTGTGACTTGGAAGAGTAAAAAACAAACTGTGGTATCTAGAGCTAGTGCTGAAGCAGAGTTCAAGGCAATGGCACAAGGGATATGTGAACTGTTATGGCTGAAAAGCATTCTGGAAGACTTAAGGATAAAGAGTGATGAACCAATGAGACTTTATTATGATAATAAATCTGCTATTAGCATAGCTCATAATCCAGTGCAACATGATAGAACTAAACATATTGAAGTTGACCGACACTTCATCAAAGAAAAATTAGATAGTGGTCTAATTTGCACTCCATACATCTCTTCCCAAGACAATCTTGCAGGTCTTCTAACTAAGGGACTGAACAACAAAAACTTTGAAAGAATTGTTTCCAAGCTGGGAATGATAGATATTCATTCACCAGCTTGAAGGGGAGTGTTGTAAGTTGTGAAGTTTTACTATTATTAGTAGTAATTTGTAATTGGCCTATTAGTCATTAGTTAGGCCCATTAGGTTAGAATAGCCTATATAAACACATTAGTGGTTGTACATTATTTATCTCTGAAATATAATATTCAGTTTTCACAATTGAGATAATGAAAAAATAAGTATGGATGTACTCATAATTCTTATAAATATATTTTCTTATAATTCTTTTTAATAATTTAAAAAGAACATGCAATCATATTTGACATTGTATTGTACGATATAGTTTCTTTTGCTCTGCACATTTTAAGCCACGAACGCTTAAGCTGTTAATTTCAAATCAGTTGTATTAGAAGAAGTTAGCTTTTCTTGCTATCTAGCATGATTAAAAATGATAGGACCTCTTTTTTAAAGTGAAATAAATATATATTTTTTTAAATGTACAGGCGGCATATTGAGCATCACATAGGACAAATGAACGTATACGAGATCTGAATCCCAACCATGAAAGCAATGAAGTGTACTTTGATCCTGAAGTTGTATTGCAAATTTTCCAGTCATATTTGTGATCCCTTGCCAAGTTTGATTTTCTATCCATTTTCCAGTATATGATTTTTCCTCCTTAGTCTCACCGAAAACCCCAGGACAATGAAAAATGGAAGTTAAATGCTTAATTTCAAAAGTCTATTATCTATTTGTTATCAAGTAAAATTAACACAAATTTTAGAGAGAGAAAATAGGACATGTTTTCACAAAATAAATGTGCCCTAAAATTTACAATATCTATTTCAAAAATACTCCTGTTATAGGCCAAAACTCTTATTGCAAGTTATTTTGATTTATATATTAAGAACAAAACAAATCTATTTTCTCCATCCAAAAATATTCCATTGAACAATTAGAAATCACGTTGCCAATGCCATAGGCTTTCAAACAACAGCATCTTAAAGTCAGTGTCCATGCATTGCAATATAAACAACACTGATTCTCAAATCTAATCTCTAATGAATTGAATTATATATGACCAACCATGTTGTTGTACAAAGATTAAGCAAAATCAATTTTACTACTTGGTATTATTGTTGAGAACCATAATCATTTCTGGGTGAGAAGATTCATTCTGATCATTAGCAACTACTACTATTCCTCCTTCCCATCTCATTCTATCTGCTATTTCTTTTACTTTCAAAATTACATCTCTACTATCTCTAATAATAACAGTTCCTTCTGGACGAAGAATCCGATGCATCTCAATAACAATATCAGTAATGCCGCACCTGCAACAAACATTCATATTGTTATTACAGATATGTTACCAATGGTAATATTAGTAAACATGGTCAAATCATATATTATATGCTTACTTGTCAATATACATACTGAATAGGCCATAAGCATGTATCAAGTCATATGTTCTTGGGTAAGTTGAAAAGGGCTCACACCTGCAACCAAAACAATGTTGTTTCCTTCATTATTTCTGCTTCAAAGGGTTATATTAGGAGAAAATGAAGCATATATTAAGAACAGAAAAAAAGCATATATTAAAAAAGTAATTATTATTGTAAACTAACAAATTGCTCATGTTTTACAAAAAAAAAACACAAGAATCTCTAAAAAATCTAGTAATTTTTTTATTTAAGAATCATTTGATGGATCTTAAATAAACAGACCCTTAATCCTTTTTTTTAAGACCCTTAATCTGATGTGTCAGAATTCTAGCCAACTTATAGAAAAATATAAATCAACTATCAAGAAACGTGCCATTGTCATTTGTGGAATGGTAAATTATGTTTCAATGACATGATTTAATTAATGCACTATAAGGCTAAGTACATGTTCAAGTTCATATGACATAAAAGAAAAGCACTGTTTCCAAGTTCCAACAACAACATATATTTGATATAGATCTTGAAGCCAAGCATATAGTAAGAAAAAGTATTTTATAACCAAGTTTGAAATTAAACAAAAACTCACTGCAAAATGATAAGTGCAGCACATGTAGTGATTCTTTGAAGTTAAATAGACACAATTTACTTCCAAAATATTTGCTCACAACAGAAACTTTAATGCTAAACACATGTCACAAGTCAGAACCTTAAGAAGAGAGCTTAGAATAAAATATTAAAAAGTCAACAAGGTTTCTTAGAAGAAATTAATTTGATACTCAATCAGTGTAATTTTACAATGTCAAACAATCACAAATCACTATTAAGATAGTTTTAATTAAATTCAAATATTCTTAGTAATCCAACGATTGTGTATAAATACGAGTCTGTTTGAATTGTCTTATTTAAGTTTATCTAATTGCATAAACAGCTGTGACAATGTTTAGGAGAGCTTAAAGAAATGGCTTATGACATATCCATTAACTATTTTCAGCTTATTTCCATAAACTCTCTTAGATAACTTATGAAAACGGATTGACTTTAATTTTTCTTTTATTATAGAAATAATTTATGCATAAGCTCTTATGCTATAAGCTCCTAATTTAGCTGTGTATCCAAACAAGAATTCTTATTAGAAATTAAAAAGGAGAAAGTAAAGATGAAAAGTTGTAAATACCAATCCATGTAAGTTCCTATGAGGCCTCTTTCATAGATAATGCCAAGATTGTTGCTTTTTGAATCAAATGGAACAACATTCATAACCCAAACTGGATATTCCACCATTGCAGCTGCAAATCCACCAAAGCCAGCATTCATATCCATAACATTTCTATTTATACCAGATGAGAGTGATTTGAGCTTGATTTCATAATAAGATACTCTCTTTTTCCATATCCTATTATCTTCACTATAGATTTTTGGAAGTGTAGAACCATCAATATCATTCCCACTTCTCATTCTTGGTGGTAAAGCATTCAACCTCATAGGCCATTTTTCAAGAACACCGCCAGAGATTTCGTCGATGTCATTCACTTCTGGAAGAGGAAAAATGCATGCAGTCATTTTGGTATACCTGTTCAATAGTTCATAGTAACCTTTGAATTTTGAATATAATTAAAAAAGGAAAATGATGAACTAGAAAATAAACAAGTATATTGGAAAATTATGTTAACAGAAACCTGAGCTGAACATAAAAATTAAACTTTGGTAGTTAAGTTCAAATAAATAAATCCAAATAGACATTTAAGTAGATTACATAAACAATAGCAAAATACAGGTTTAAGATTTACATCTAGATCTAGTGTCACTCAACAATATCAATTAAAAAATAAGCTTACCATCCAGCATCAGAGTCAGATGAATGGCAAAACTTTGGAGAACTCAAAGTATTCAATTTTTGCATGCATTTTATATGATTTATTGGTTTTTGCCATATAGCAATTTGTCCTCCCTCGGCAACTTTTTCCCAACACATTTGCATTGCAAGTTCCTCTAAATTGTTCTGTTCCTTTTCCAACACTGTTGACTCTGTTTGCCATGCTTTATAGTTAACCCTCCAGTTTATAGGTGGCCCAGAAAGTACCCAAAATCCACCAGGACGCAATATCCTGTCAATCTCTTTTAGGTATAGTCCATCTTTGACAAATTAAAGTAAACAATATCAGATAGTAGCGTCATAAATTGAAAAACCAAATTCTCTACATGATATATAACTTTAAGCATTGATTCTTAATATCTCATATGCTATGTGAACATTTTTCATTTGAAAACTTGATTCTAGATGGCTAGTAACATGTAGCATCTACACCGCGGTACAAATACTAGACACAATACCGACACTTATATGTCGACAACAATAATAATTTGAGAAAATAGAATAATTGAATGCAATATGTGTCAATGTTGTGTTAGTGTCGAACAATGACACCGGACATTCCTTCAATATGACGTATCAGGTGCTACATAGGTACCAACACTTCATGTTGAAGGCGTGTTTGGTATTCGACACCAAACACCGATACATGTGATTACATTTAATTATTTCATTTTCTTAAATTATTACTAGTGTCAAGTATGTCAATGTCAATGTCGTGTTTGTGTTAGTGGTAGATAACTACGAAACAGAGACGTTAAAAGACATTTTTGTATAATAATATATATAAAAGATAAGTGTTATCTAAGTAACAAAAAGATTGAAAATTTACCATTAGCAGTCCAAGGGACAAGGCATCTAGAGCAATGAGCCATATCAAATGATTTTGAAGGGAATGTTAGCCTATGAGTGCTGAATACTCCAAGCATAGCAGGAAGTCCTCTTTCAAGTGCAAACATCACTTGAGCATCATGTTCATCACTCGGTGCAATTGACATTGTTAGTATATCATAGTCCATTAGAGATGCTCCAAAGCTTGCAACCTTCAATTATACACATTCAGAACACAGACTCATTATAGGTAATTATCAGAAAACCAACAAAAATACAAATACAATTTAAACTCATGTAAAAAATTAGAAGCATAACATATATAATATGGTTTAAAATAAGTATGCCGCGTCAAGGTTTATGTCTCTGCTACAGTGATTGAGGCTGCATCCATGATTCTTATGTGCGGTTGCAGTCGCGGCTACAATTAGACCTTGAATCTTAATATCACAGCAAAATACGGATAAATGAGACTGATGCGGCCACTATTGCAGATTGGTGGTTGCGAAGACATCTAAAACAATGTTTTGAAAACCAGACAAAGATCGATCCGGTAAAAACTTTTGATCATTGTTCAATTGGTTCAACCATTGTAGAGCGGAATGACAAATAAATAACTAAAAATATATTTAAAAAGTAAATATAAAACTACAAAAAATAAGAATGTGTTGAACCAACTCTGGCTCAATCCCGGTTCAACCAAAACTATACTAAGGTACAACCGGAAACAAACCAATCAGCGAACTAGTCGTTTCTTGTTCAACTGGTTGAATGGCTGGTTCGGTCCAGTTTTAATAGCATTATCTAAAACCTTTATATTTGCAACATCAACGTTGCGGACCACAATTTAGAACTATAGCCGTCTCAGTCACCTTAGACTACAATTTTCAGCGAAATCAAAACTCGCGTCGCGACCACAGTTCAAAACTCAATAATACAATTAAACTAAACATATAAACTTACCCCGCATCCAACATCAAGAACAGTTCTAATCCTCCCAGACTCCAAATCCACAGGAAGAAGCTTCTTTAAATCATCAACATAACCCTTTACACCATCAGGAAAAGAAGTACCACCACCAGGAAACACAAACCGGTCACCATCCAACCTTATCCAATTCTGTGACTTTTTATAATCCACAAGCTTAGTAAAAGGAACATTACTAAACCATGCATTGTCTTTACTATTAGGCCAAGGAAAAGGCTTCTTATACCCTATTGGTTTAGGAATAAGACATGTTAATCTTTCATTGTTTTGTGGACAGTGACGTTCTTTGCGAAAATAGTTTTTTTTTGGAAATTTTTTCTGTCTTTTGGGGTCTTCACATGGACAATAGTTTGTATAGTTAGTCGAACAAAATTCAAAGTGGGATATTTTTGTTGAGTTTTGTTGATGAAGGGTAAGTGGCGAAGTGAAAAAAGAGGAAGTGATTATGTATAAGAAAATGAAGAAAGTGGTGATGAAGAAGATGTTGAGATATTTTGAGAACATGTTGAAGTGATAAAACAGTATCAACCTCTTTTTCTGTTTTTGTTGTGTTCTGTGAAGTGAAGAGTCTTAGTAGTGATTTTTAGTGTTAAAAAATTTGGATGAGACAGAGAGAAAGAGAATTATTGGTTGGATTAAGGGTAAATAAAATCTGTGGTTGCCATTTGATTATGTAATGTCAGATACCAATCGGGGCATTTCATTATTGGAATTTGGAATTCATTTATTTTTTGTTACAAATTAATGGAATTCTTATTCAAAAAAAATATTGAATTCTTTTCCCCGCAAACAAATTGCAAGTATATCAAATATCTACATTTTTTTGTGCTAATAGTATATCAAATATATCTATTTAATTGTAGTATCTTACTATCAGTGTATTTTAGTGTCACAATTATTTATTTAACCGTGAATGAATGGGAATAATAAATACAGTCCTCTCTCAAATAAAATTCTGCTTGAGTCCAAAATAAAGTATTGATATATGGAAAATGTTTGTCGTAGAACATCCACAATGGTATTAACTAATAATGATTTTTTTAATGGGTCTCACGTGTCCATGTTATTTATTTATAATTTTTAAATAAATGTATCTATCAAAAACTCAATTACACCAATGATACTATACTAAAAAAAAAGTTCTTAAATAGGTCAACTAATAAGTATTTTAACATGTGCGTTTAAAAGAAAATTGAAAAGAGAAAAAATCATGTGAACTTGTGATGTGACACCAATTTTTATATACTTGATTTTCTATTTTAATTGTAGAATCCGTTAGTTGCTCAAAAGAAAAAGACTCATTATATAGTTGTCGGTAACTAATATGTACTTACTTTATTCTTCCTCCAATAGGAATCTTTAATAGGTTGAGATTTTTAATAAATAAATGATTCTTCATTTGAGATGCTCTTAAAATTTTGTTTAAGAACATAAATATAATAGAAATTTTGTGTTGAAAAATGATGTTAAACTTATTAGAAGTCAAATATTATTGTTTACAATGCAAGTTTTCAACTTTTGACTTTTATGTGTAGGAAGAGCAATTGTTAACCAATCTTTGATATATTTATGATTATCGTAATAAAAAGTGAAAAATATTCAAAAGTGATAAACATGGTAGATAACACAAGTTTTTTGTAATACTCCAAAAATAAAAAAAAGTTTAGTCGTAACTTTAATACTACATCGTCTATCAATATAAGACAATTTTGATTAAATTGAGGAAATTAAGAAAATTAGTACTAGCATTAAACTTGTTAATAACAAAATAATGTCTCAATTAGACTATGAACTAAAAAAATCATATCTAATTTTTTTTTGAAAGGAAAACCATATCTCATATTTGGATAAAATAAGAAAAACCATTATACAAATCAGTGATTCCAGATAAAAGAAATACATATAGCTCAAAACCATCTCTTATAAATGAGAGACAAGAAAGGGACTATGAGATGAGTTAAAAGAATGATATTGACGGATATTTAACTACTCTCGTCCGCCTTTATTATAAGAAAATTTTGAAGAAAAAAATATTCATATTTATAAGAAAATTTCACAGTTTTTAAGGTGAAGTTATTGTTTAAAAGATTTTTTTATATCTTATTTAATGTTTGTCCTTTTAATATTAATGGATGTATTTAATATTTCATAATCTTTTATAAGAGTATATTATTTGTAAAAAGCTTAAATGTGTGTTTCTTCCCTGCATTTTCATCACTTTTTGGGATTAGTCCCTACACTTTTTTTTTTTTGGTTTTTGTCTTTGTAGTTTGTAAAAGAATTGGTTTTAGTCATTCTGTCGGTTCAATGTTAAAAAAAAAAAAATCCAAAACTAATAGAGTGCCACGTGGTCCAATTATTTCATGCCATGTGGCACCCCATAAGAAAAATAAAATAAAAAGAATTCTGATAAAATAATTATTTAAAAACAAATTATTCTGAAGACTACCTCCTCTCCACAAGCTACTACAACTCACAGCAGAGGATGAAGTATCACTGTTAACATGACTGAGATGACTTAGGTGGCATAGGTCTCAAGATGAGAAAAAACACATAAATTGTGCATAACCAGGAAATTTAGTTGAACCTTGCTTAATATTTTGGTATTCAATGGTGGTTTGATCTCTATAATTTGGAGAAGAGGCTGAAGAACATTAGTAGCATTATAGCAGAATTGATAAAGGTTGGTGATGAGTAGTGGACGAGGGTTCCTTTTCAACTGAAACACGGTACGCATGACGTCAGGGATAGGGAGCGTGGCGGCGGAGTCGGTGGCCATGTCTCCTTCGACGGTGTTGACAGTCATGACCTCCGGCGGCCATTGTTTTTCCCATTTCTTTTTTACTTCTCTGTCTTCTTCCCCCTTTCAATCAAGTGTCTTCTTTCTTTTTTAATTTTTTATTTCTAATTATATAATAATAATAATACTAATTTTAAACCCTCTCAAAACTAACACTAATTTAAAAGCAATTATTTTATATTATTTTTTATCTTATGGGGTGCCACGTGGCATGAAATAATTGGGCCACGTGGCACTCTATTAGTTTTGGTTTTTTTTCTTCAACATTGAACTAACAGAAGGATCAAAACCAATTCTTTTACAAACTACAAGGACCAAAACCAAACAAAAACAAAAAGTGATGAAAATGTAGGGACCAAACACACATTTAAGCCTTTGTAAAAATATTCAAAAACTTACAGTAATTAATCATTGCATTGATTTCGATATTCTTTTTTATTTTTCTTCTTATAGTTAGGATCGCGGGAGTAACTATCAATCATCTACTATCTCTCGTAATTTCGTGTCTCATTCAAAAGTATGCATGTGTCTCGCATGCTTAAAAATCATATTCTCGCTAATAGAAGATACTCCCATGTTCTAAATTATATGACATTTTCATCATTTCAAACAAATTAAGAAGTGTAAATTAACGTTGAATGTAAAAAAGATATTACAAGTCATTTTACAAAATTATTCTTAATTAATGGTATAGAAAAGATAAATTAAATATTAAAAGAAGAGAGAATAATAAATAGTTGAAGATATAATTGGAAAAATAACATTTAATGATACATTCATATTGTAAAACAACTAATAGTTTGAAACAAAAAATTTCTCTAAAACGACTTGTAATTTACAACCGAGGGAGTATTCATTATTTCCAACACACTTTTTTCCCTCTCCCATTTCTCTATAGGAAATCCTTCCTAAGAGTTCATAGAGTTATTCTGTTGTGTAGGTAGAGCCTGAGTGTATATACATTCCCTTGTGATTCTTAGAACTAGTAATTAGAAGGTTGATTAGTCCATAAGTGCCTTAATCTTAAGAAAATCTCATTTTCTACTTATGTCATGTGAGTGACTTGTGCATATTCTTTGTGTCTCCCTTTGCATATATAGTCACAAGTTTTACATTTTGAATTTTGTGAAGGCGCAATTAGCGTGTTTTGAAATCTTGTGCTAAGTTGCTTCGCGCATACGAAATCAAAAACTCGCATACGCAGAACAATGAAACTCGCATACGTTGTTAACATGAATGTTGTGAGTTTGTTCCCAAACTCTTCATTGTTTTTTAACAACTTTAAATTTGTATTATATTGATGCACTATATCAATTTAAATGAATAAATATCATTTATTTATTTTTTTAAAATGTCTTTAAATATTCTCATGTGCTTCCTATTTGCCTCACATGCTAATATCCGAAGTGCCAACATGTACTAACATGCTTCTAAATCTCATATTAGGACTAGTCGTTAATATGTATTTATGCATCAACATGTCTCTAACGTTCCATGTCATCAATGTTTCACATGTATATCATGATAAACATGTATCTCCATTACTAAATTATTTCACACAACTCATTTGAGTCGAATTTCCTTAGAATGTATGTCAAGAGTTCAACGATGCATCCAGTATACGATCAAGTAACTCTATGTTATAGGTCCATAGGTCCTTAGATAACGACTTTCACTAAATAGTTCTTTAGCAATTTAATCCACTAAAGCTAGATGTTATTTTAATAATGTAAATTATCTTTCGTGTTTTATGTAAAAGTGTAAAATGTGTTGTGTCTAAGCTTTACATTTGAAATACGGTTAAATCAATTTCTATTCACCTTGAATTTTCAAGGTGTATTTATACTTAAAATTCTTGTATTTTAGTACGTGTTTTGAATTGGAGTTTGGAGTGTCACACTCTTTCTTAGATGGTTACTTAAAATGTGTATGACGAAATGCCTCTTTTCTTCCCTCAACTAAATGCTTTACATCTTTGCATCACGTTTTTCTCTACTTTTTTTTGTTCTCTTTCTAATTTTAGATAGGAACTTTATATAAAGCACTTAGAGGAAAAGGCATGCAACAAATCCGGATATAAAAGACTTTATATTACACGTAATTCGAATATTTTTATGAGTTGTTTGTTTCTCTACTCGTATTATTATTCGAATATTATTCAATTATTTTTCCATTTCTTTTAAAAAAAAAGTATTATTTTTCCTTTAAAAGGTAATTATTTTTTAAATGTATGTTTAGTGACCGAGTGAGAATATTTTTGTTTTACTAAGCTTTCTATACTCACAACCTTAAAGTTAAAATATTTGGATACACACATGACCGAGTGAGAATGTTTTTTACCAACTAATTAATTAAAAAAAATTGAGTGGCAAGGCGGGGAATGAGGAAATACACCTTGCATCCATTGACATCCCTAGCGACACTCCATGATTTCCTTATTGTAGTCGCAATAGTTACCCTCTTAACTCAAATACAAGAGTCAAAGAAGTGGATGTTGAAGCTAAGTTCCAACTTTTATTGGCGTATGTATGACTAGTTTGGGGACCCTTGCAGTTGAGAAAGATTCGACTATGCTGACTTTGGTATCTTTAAGTTAGGTCTTAAGTGTTCAAGTGCATTGAATCTGGCTTACTTTAAATTCGATTGTAGGATGTTTGAAATAGTTTTTGGTGTAAACAAATGTCATATGCATGCATCACTTTAAGAATTCATTTATTAGAGAGATGTTGCATTGTGATGCAAAAATTAATTATAGTATGGAGATCCAAACAGCTCGCAATACTTTGAGGTAAAAAATGCAATTAAGTCTATAAAAAGAGAGAAAATTTATAATTTATAATTTCAAGCAAATTTAATGAATAAATATTGTTTGACAAAAACGTAAATTTAATTTGTATACGCCGATATTGTATGATTTTTTTTACACATGTATTGAGTTAAAATCACTTCATAATTTCTACAAATATCTATTTTGATATAATTTGATTAGATGTCTAATTTTGGATATAATAAAAGAAAAAACAATGAAAGGATTTAATTAAGGAGTCCGTCCGAGGTGGCAAAAGCGAAAAAAGGGATTGACCAAATCACTAAGTTATGATGATAAGTAATAAAAAATAATAAATTGACGGGCGAAACAAAGTCTTGTGAAACACAACACAACCATCCAATATGATGATTCTATTTCTTTTCTTTCACTTTCTTCAAATTCATTTCAATCACTTGTCTTGTCTCTGTCACTTCCCTTCTCAGTCATTAATTGATTAATTCTGGTGAGAAGAAGAAGAAGAAGAAGAAGATGATGGATATTAAGAAATATTGGACTAAGAACACATTAATTGGTCTTGCTTTAGGTCAATTTCTTTCTCTTCTCATCACTGCTACTGGTTTCGCCTCTTCTGATTTAGCTAAAAAAGGTTAATTCTCTCTCTTTTTCACTCCCTTTTAATTACTTTGATTCAAAATTTACAATATTTTTGACTTATGGTAGGAATTAATGCTCCAACATCACAGTCGTTTCTAAATTATGTGTTTTTGATGATTGTCTATGGAACTATTCTACTCTACAGAAGGAAACCTCTCAAGGTGCTTATTCTTATGTACTCTGTTTCCATAAACAACAACTTAATTTGCACCTTATGTATAAGCCATTTCTATTAAAAAAAAAGTTCAATTATTTTTGTACAAGCTATAAGCTGTTTTCATAAGCTATCTTGGAGAGCTTGTGAAAATAGCTTATGAACATGTCATAAGTTCTCCTAAGTAGCCTAACAAGTGTTTACGCCAGTAGATAAGCTCAAATAGGTCGGTCAAAACAAACCCTTAAGTAAGTGCTTATGCCTTATAGCATTAACACTTTTGCATAAGCTATTTTGTAACAAAAGGTAAACTAAAGTCAAACTGTTTTTCAATATAACCTATAAGCTGTTTTCATAAGCTATACAGGAGAGGTGATGAAAATAAGTTGTTACCAAAAGCTTTGCCAAATAATCTCACAGCTGCTTAAATAAGGCTCAAATAAGTCAATCCTAATAGACCCTAATTATCAACGGGGACGGCACGTGTGTACCATTAGGCTACCAATGTTATATAACATTGGCCAATTAGGGTGTGCCACATGGCCATTGTAAGGATGGGCTATAGAGGAAAGAGAAAAGATATGCATATGAAGGGAAAGGGTGTGCCATGTATGGCACCCTAATTGGCCAATGTTATATAACTTTGGTAGGCCAATGGTACACAAGTGCTATCCATTTGGGACGCTTATTTTTACAATATTTATGGGAAGTGGATGTAGCAAACCCTTCAAACATGGGGAATTTTCTTTGTTTTAATTTCTGCAATGAGAATAGTGTTTTGGAGTTCTGTCTTTTAAACTGGTCAACTGTTATGCTATTTCTGCCCTGTTTTTCCTCTCACTGTCTACCATTTGAAGACGATTTTGTTAACTTCGTATTGGTTCTAATACAGGCGAAATGGTACTATTATATACTTCTTGGATTGGTTGATGTGGAAGCAAATTTTCTTGGTAAGTAAGTATCTTTGATGGTAGCGAATATAATCAATATTTAGAAAGCATTGGTTATATTGATACATTTATATTTGCAGTCTGCTTAAACAATACCGCACTAGTTTGGGTTATCTTCCAGATTATGGGAGCTTCTCAGTTGAAATAAGTCTTTAGGTTCTACTTTATGAGGACAAAAAACCTAATAAGTTTATAGGTGTTAATGGAAAAGTTGAAGTGCATAAGTTGTTTTCAACTGCTGAGAGATGCATTCAGTTATAACACTCAATCATTTGAAATTGTCAAAAAGTTTAACCAAACTAGCTTTATGTTGACTTTTTTTTTTTGTCTTAGTTTCAATGACACTAACAGAACAATTTTCACCTTATGAACAGTTGTGAAGGCATATCAATACACCTCACTTACAAGTGTGATGCTACTTGACTGCTGGTCCATTCCATGCGTCATGCTGCTTACATGGATTTTCTTGAAAACAAAATATAGATTCAAGAAGATAACTGGTGTAATTGTTTGCATAGCTGGCCTTGTTCTGGTTGTATTTTCGGATGTTCATGCCGGTGACCGTGCAGGTAGGTGGCTTTATATCTTATGACTATACCTAAAAACTTATGCACACACGTTTGCACGCGCAACTGCATTCTCCGTATCATTTTACTTGGAAGTCATGCAGCGAGTAAAATTTGATCCTATCTTTTATTATCACCAGTAACATGCATCATTCCATTTATCATGCTTGTCTGATGATGTCATATTAACATATCATAGGTGGAAGTAATCCTCGTTTAGGAGACGTTCTTGTTATCGCTGGCGCTACCTTGTATGCATTCAGTAATGTCAGTGAGGTAAGCTGATTGCACTTGTGCTTTTATGCATTTTGCAACACTTTGGCAATCAACAATGCAGAAAAACAACACAATAAATACATATACTCACTAATTATTAGTATTGAAAAGGTTGTTTACTATAAAAAGATTGCACTTTTCTGTCATCTTAATGTTCATTTTCATTAGGCAGTATGTTTTGAAACGTCGTTTAAACTCACTGCAAGTGTTACAGGAGCCATCTTTTTATGTAACAGGGCACTTAGTTCAACCATCAACCATGCTCATTATTATATTCAGAATAAACTTTTTAATTATTATAATGTTAGTAGCAATAGAAAGTTTGATTAATCTAAAACAATACACTGATCTTTTCATGATTACCCATGGCCTACTTATGGGCTTGCATTTACTGTCCATAGTTTCTTGTCAAACTGAATTTCATTCAAACAGGAAATATTGTTATGTTGAATTTGGGAAAATATTTAGGTGCTTTCACACCTTTCATGCACTTGCGTCACTTCATATTATTGTTTCATTGTGTATAATCGTGTTATTGTTATTTTGTTTCCATTGCAGGAGTTTTTAGTAAAAAATGCTGATAGAGAAGAGCTCATGGCAATGTTAGGTCTCTTTGGTGGCATCATCAGTGCCATTCAGATGTATCCTTGAAAGTTGATTATATATTGAGGACTATTGGCGGTTTTGTTACTTTTATTTTCATTTTGAAGCCTTAATGATCATTACAGAGCTATACTTGAGCGCAACGAGCTTAAATCTATTCACTGGTCGGCTGGGGCAGTAAGTTCTCTCTCTCTCTCTCTGTCTCTCTCTCTCTCTCTCTCTATAATTTAGTAATTTACAGAATTTCTCTTTAATTAAGATGCCTGCAAAGCAATACAAGGTTGTGAATTCAAAAGTTTATGATTTTTATAAGAAAGGATGCGAATAAGCTAAGGAAGTTTAAACTTAGGATAAGCTTCTTGGATTGAGAAAGAGGAAACATCAAAGAATTATATCGGAAATAGTTTAGAGGATTTTGTTTATCTTCATTTCATGTTTATTTTCTCTAACCTAATTTTTTTTATGTAAGACCTTTTATTACTCTTTATATTAATAAAATGAAGTTGCATTTTTTGTCATAATATGCCAATTAGTTTGATATATGAACTGTATGTATTGTTATTTATGTTAATATCTTCCAATGTTTGTTACAGGCATTTCCTTTTTTTGGATTTTCTGTGGCTATGTTTTTGTTTTACTCTCTAGTCCCTGTTCTGCTTAAGGTACGGATTTAAACATATCGATTCTAAAGATTTCTGTTTAGCGTAGAAAAAATATTTTGTCTCTTATAAATATCTAGCTTTTTACTGGAAACTAATATTTTTTAAACGTGCTCTGTTATTTTGTCTCACAGCTCAATGGTTCTACTATGCTAAATCTGTCTCTTCTGACCTCAGACATGTGGTCTGTCTTAATTCGCATCTTCGCTTACCATGAGAAGGTCTGTCAGTAACCTTCCTTCCTTTTTATTTCTCTCACCGAAACATTCCAACTAATTATGAGTCACAGATTTTAGTTTGCTAACATCTCTAGAGCGAATTATGCTTTCCAGGTTGATTGGATGTACTACTTGGCGTTTGGTGCTGTTGTCATCGGCATTGTTATCTACTCTATGTATGTATTGTTGCACTTTCATTTCATGAACTTCTTGTTCTGTTGGGAGTGTTTTTTTCTGGTATTTTTTCAAAATGAATGGTTTCAAAACTGATTTAGCTAGTTCTTCGATGTTATTACGTAAGTTAATCTCTGCATAAATAACAATCATTAACTAAAAGCAAAGTCTTAAAGCAAACGTGATTCCACCAAGCTCATCGTCAATTCAGACATGCACGAAACTTATTTCAGGAATTAGAGACGCGTGTGTGTGAGATATCCTTAGTCTGTAATAGACCAGGTATTTTTTTTTCTTATGATGTTTTGTCGTATTGCAGAGGTTTCGGAGACGAGGATCAACACCCTGCTAATGCTGTTGAAGAACCTCTTGATATCAGACAGGATGAGGAAGCCAGTTCAGCAAATCATAGCAAAGGAAATGTGGCTGGAAGCTCAAAAACCTGGGTAGCCTAAGAAAGTATAGACCTAGAGGAGTGGGCTATTCTAATGCTCCTCCAAGAGTGCAATGCAAGAAGCACTCATTTTGCTTAGAGAAGTGTTAGCAATATATTATTTTTGAGTATAGTTCTTATTATTTTGGTGATTGTCCTATATTATGCTTCCGCAGATTAAAGTGTCAATGTGTATCGTTTCTTTGACTTCCATGTTAGGAGAATATATCTTCAAGAAAAGTCACAAACCCTATCACAAACATTATGTCATTGGGATAGGGTCCTCAATCACTATCACAGTAGGTCTTCAAGACAATTACGTTGTTAGAGGGGTAAAATATTCCATGGGTTAGATCATCACTCAAATATTTAACCACCGATCAATTTATTTCCTTGTTCATGAATCCTTAGAGCATCTCTAGTCTCTTAAGATAAGTGGTTCCCATATGCTCTATCTCATTTTAGCAATACTTGATTAATTTACTCAAATGATTGATTCCTTAAAATGAATCTTAAGTGACTTCACATGTCACACTTTTTCCGATTAGTTGTTTAGAGACTAAAAATTCATCATTTAAGATGGATATGTAAGGAATTTGAAGTTTAAATTTCAGCTATTGCAATGTTGTTTTCAATTGATACATGTTTGCAGGGACTCAATGTCACACTTTAATATTTTAATATTCACACTTAGATTTATTATTTTTTACGATGAAATATAAAAAAAATTAGTATAATTCTTTTTTTATAGCAAAAATATGACTCTTATAAACAATGAAATAGTCGTTTTTTCTTATAAAATGATATTTTCTAAAATATAAAAGTCAACAAATAACTCTTAATTTCATGAAAATAATTGTTAATTGATTGATTTAAGAAGCAAGTGTCATTTGAACTTAATTTCATAGAAATAATTGTAGAATTTCCCTTGTCCTGTTTGTGATAATGTTTTTCTTTTGTGTCATTTGAACTTGCACATGTCATTAAAATATATTTTACCATTAACAAATTACAATGACACGACTAATCGTGTTAGAGAGTATGTTGTAAACATTTCTCTTTCAATGATTGCTTAAAAGTCATTAAGTTCGTTGAAATCTTATAAATCCATGAAATCCTTTTAAATCCTTTAAAATTCCAAGATATAAATTCTTCTGCATCATTAAAGATTTTTTTTTTCTTTTATAAATTTATCATTAGAGTTGCTCCAATACTATTTATTATATCCCTGTCTCTCTCACTTCACTTTCATCGTATTGGGTATATAATTTTTATTTTATCATCTTTGTATTAAGTATCAACAATGTAACGTCTCAATCTCTCCATGAATCATCCGTAACTCATCTCTCTCACTTCACTTTCAACGTACTCTTTTTTTATAGTACCAATAATTATGATGATCGGAGATAGGTGGCTACAATGATCATGTCGAAATCCAATAATCTTGGTAGAAGAAATCCAAAACATTATGTTATGATTCAAAACACGAATTTCTTCTGAGTTTATGTTTTGGTTCTATGACTACAATAATTGATTTTTTACTGAATTGATTAATTATGTAAAATTAATTCATATTAAATGAGTTGAAGATAAAATGATTATGTTTAGATGAATTAATGTAAAAATGAGTTAAACTTTAAATTTATGTATAAAAACCAATTTTAGAATAAAAATTTACAAATTTTAGTTGCAAGTAGAATCAAATATGAACATAAAATCAATTCTACTAGAAAACAACCAAACATGTAAGGATCAATTCTATACCTTCATAATCAATTTTGCCACCTCTAGATATAGAACCAAATATACAATAATTTACTTTTACACAAATCATATCTACATGTGAATGGTGGCCACCCTTTTTCAAGGACACAAAGTATGTTTGGTTATGCGATGATAAAAATTATTTTCTAATGAATTAATTATAAAAAATTATTCTAGTTTAAAGTGAGTTGAAATGTAAAGTATAATAATTTTTGAATATATTCATGTAAAAGTGAGTTGAATAATAAATTTGAGTGTAAAAATCAACTTTAGAATAAAAAAACTCAAATTGAATCAATGTTAAAGGTAAATTCAAATATATTAAACAACAATCAAACATGAGAAAATCAATTATACATGTATAGAATCAAATTTCATAGGTAAGTTAATTTTTAATATGGTAAAATTGATGTGATAGGTCAAATATTCAATTAATGTGGCAAATTAGAGCCTTTATTGAGAAATTATTTTGACTGACATTTTACAATTTAAGGATGAATTTGTCAACTTGTAAAATTAAGGGTTATATTGATATTGATCCATGCTTACAAATGATCAATTTGTTTGTTCACTCCTTCTTTCTCTAAATAAAACATTTATATTCCTTTACATCAATGTCGACATATAAACTATTGATCATCGTTATAATAAAGGCAGATCGTTATTTTCATCTCTGAATATATAATGAGTAGTCATATTAATCTCTCGATATATCGAAACTCCAAAATAGTCTATAACATTAAAATGTTGTGTTAATACTCTTGCATCAGTCTTTCAATATACTTAATAATTGTGTTAATACTCTCGCATCAGTCCAAAATAGTTTTTTGACAGCACTGAGAGACCATTTTAACATCAAAAACTATTTTGACTAATGAATTTATATATGTTGATAGACTACTGTGACTATTCATTCCTCGTACAGAAATAAAAATGACTATTTTTCCTTCCTTTATTAGTGACTTATGTAATGACTAATTTCCCTTCCGGTACATATGACTCCATGTATTAGTGACTTAACTACAAATGGAATTACTACATCGAATGCATTGCAACCTAACATCAATTATTCCAACTCATGAATCCAAATAACTCCATGTTGCCTAGCAGGCGACCGGTAACTGAATAGACCACAAACACTTTCAGTTAAGACAATATCACTCTGTTGCTTGCTATGATTTGATATATTTGGCAAGATTGTTCATCACTTTTCTTTTGGCACATGTTTTCATTTTATTTTTAACTTATACTTTGTAAATAATCATTTTAGTTTAAATGTGTAACGATTAGTCACAATAGTCTTTTAATGCATCAAAATTTAAAAGCAATCCTAAATTATGTATTCTGTTAGTTAAAATAGTTATGACGTTGAAATAATCTTATAATTAATCTTATACTACGTAGATGTTTTTTTTAGACAAACATTTTTTTATAAATATTCTTATAATTATTTAAAGGAAAATGCTAACCAATGCCATCGAGACACTAATTAATAAAACCAATATAATTTTTTTATTGGAAAGTATGGAAAAGTTATATATTCATCTTTTAAAAGATAAATCTTTTTCTTTTAAAAGTTAATAATTTACTATTTCAAATAATTTTTTTTAGGGTTAATAGGTCTTTACCCCTTGTAATATAGGTCATTTTCAGTTTTTTCTCCTGTAAAATTATTTGGCTTAAATGCACTTTTGACCCCCTATGTTTGTCGTCGTAGCGATTTTGGCCCCCTAACAAAAAAAAATGCAATTTTGACCCCCTAATTTTCGCAACTATGCTGAGAAGCCGCCACGTGTCCCAAATAAGGGGCCAAAAGAGCATATTTCCCTAAACATGACAAAATTAGGGGGTTAAAATTGCATTTTTTTTTTGTTAGGGGGCCAAAATCGCTACGCTGGTAAACATAGGGGGCCAAAAGTGCATTTAAGCCAAATTATTTTTTTGATTTACCCCTGTAAAATATTTTTGTTTTGATTTACCCCCTTAATAGGCCAAACAAAAACGAAAATTTCTTAAAAAATAAAATAAAATAGGTTTTTGTTTGGCCTATTAGGAGAGTAAATCAAAACAAAATTATTTTACAGTAAATCAAAAAAATAATTTTACTAAGAGAAAAACCGAAAACGACCCGTGTAAAGACCTATTAGATAATTACTTTGAATGAGTAGCCACACCGGTTCTGTACCGTCTATAAAGTAGTGGGTAAGACTAACTCTCACAAGTCCACATACAGTGATCAAGCAAAAAGATTGATTCATCAATGGCGAACGCAAGAGAGTCACCAGCAACCGTACTTCGCAGAATCATATCAACCCCAGGCTGCCATCAAGGTCCCGCCTGTTTCGACGCACTCAGCGCCAAACTCATCGAATCCGCCGGTTTCTCTTACTGCATTACAAGTGGATTCTCAATCTCAGCCACTCGCTTAGGTCTTCCTGATGCTGGTTTCATCTCTTACGGTGAAATCATCGATCAAGGTCGTCTTGTTACTCAAGCTGTGAAAATTCCTGTTATTGGTGATGCTGATAATGGCTATGGTAATGCCATGAATGTTAAGAGGACTGTTAAGGGTTTTATTGATGCTGGTTTTGCTGGAATCCTTCTTGAGGATCAGGTAATTGAGTGATTGATTAATGATGTTAGTTAAACTCTGTCTAAGAATATTGATATCTACACACCCTTTTTCACTAAACTAGTAGACAATTCAATTTAGGATCAAATACATGTTAACCATAGTTTCACAAATTTTAAAGCTGTCTAAATTAACTATATATTTCATTGAGTTAACCACAATTTTGCATCTGATTAACCAGATGTGACCGATGTAAACAAATATTAGGTGTCTATGAAACATTTGTAATTAAGAATGTAGTAGTTAGTTGGTAGCTATGAAGCACGGACACTCCTCGGATTAGGCGTGTCTCAGTGTTGGACACGTTTCGTGTCTGACACCGACACTTGTAATTACACTGAATTATGTGATTTTTTCAAATTATTAGTTGTGTCGACGTGTCAGTGTCTGAGAGAGGGGTTTTATTTCTTGAGGGAACAGGTAAACTGTAGCATTGGTCAAAATAGTGTTTTAATTTTGCGAATTGGCAAATACATCCCCAAAATTGTAAAATGGCAGTTGTTCAATATAGTATTAACTTCTGCCAGCGTATATGGCATGACACAACTAGATGATCCTACGTCAATGTCAGCTCAATAGGGACTAATTTGTCTTCTGCCAGCGTATATTTCCTTTATCAATAGTTACAATTGTGCATGGACTAGTTACCAGCAACTTAGTCATAAGAAACCTAAATTTCATAGACAAATTAGTCTTTAATATGGTGACATTGATATGAGATCAACGTTGAGAGGCCACAAATTCAACTAACATCTGACATCTTAGTTCCTAATATATTTTACAGAGGGACTGTTTTGACCTGTACTTTACAACCTTTTTCAATTCGTAAAACTCAAAAACTATTTTGGTCTAATGTTAACAATTTTGAGAATCAATTTGTCTATTCACTCTTTCTTTCTCTAAATTAAACTTTTTATGTTCCTTTGCACCATATAACGGTTGAAGAGGATTTTGATTAAGAATGTCGCTCCTCCAAGTACTCACTTTGGAGAAGCCAAATTCGTTGATCACTGTTGTGTAATGTATTGTTAATATATATTTATACATATGTATATGTTGGGATGTAGATGTCACCGAAAGCGTGTGGGCACACACGCGGGAGGAAAGTGGTGTCGAGAGAGGAGGCAGTTATGAGGATTAAAGCGGCAGTTGATGCTAGAACTGAAAGTGGATCTGATATTGTGATTGTGGCTCGCAGTGATGCACGCCAAGGTGTGTCTCTTGAAGAGGCACTGGTGAGAACAAAGCTTTTTGCCGATGCTGGAGCTGATGTTTGTTTTATAGATGCACTTGGTTCTGTTGAAGAGATGAAAGCTTTTTGTCAAGTTGCTCCTCATGTTCCTAAACTGGTGCGTTTGTGTGTATTGTGTAATCATGTTGGTGTATAAATTAATAAATGAGTAAATACTAATGTTTGAAATTGTAGGACTGTATCAACTTAGTCTTTCATATTATCAATATTCTGAAATGATTGTTGAAATTGCAAATTACTAATCAGGTTAGTTCCTCTGTTGGTATTTGCAAAAACTATAATGACATTAAGTTGGTAATGTCGATGATGAATTTGAAACTAAGTGAATAATGCCAGAGATGCAGATGATAATAGATTCCAACATGGAGACGAACTTGATCATCAATTTGCAATTCCAGGGATCGTTTTAGAATATTGAAAAATCTAGAAAACTATGTTGAAAAGGTCCTTCAATTTCAAGACTAACTTGAGTATTTACTGTTAAAGAAATATACATCTTGTTTGACTTGTTGCGTTGTACTCTTCGTGTTTATGAATGTTTGCAGGCAAATATGCTTGAAGGAGGAGGGAAAACACCGATTCTTAATCCTCAGGAACTTGATCAAGTTGGTTATAAACTTGCCGTTTATCCACTTTCTTTGATGGGTGTTTCCATACGAGCAATGCAGGTAACAATTCACATGTCTTTCTATACTTTCTCTTTAATGTTCCCTTTGATAAATGATAATAGTATAGGACATGCTAAGAGAGATAGTAATACACAACTGTCTGTGCGAATAGCTGTTTTACATGAATTACATCTTTACCTTTCTTGCAAAACACCATTTTAAGCCCAACACCAGGGTTGTGTTGAACTCTTGTGAATTTCTGTTTTACACAAGTTACAGCACCTACACTTCGGATTCAAGATCTTTTTGGTGTAATTGAGTGAAGATTAGTGGTTATTTCTGAAGTATTATTTTCTGCTTGCCAAAAACTAGCATTGTTGATTCTTAAATCCCATCTCAACCTATTTTTGAATATTTTTAGTTAAAGTATCACTTGGATTTTATAATTAACATATTGCTGCATTGACTGAATTTGCAGGGTGCACTCAGTGCCATTAAGGGAGGTGGTGTTCCTCCTCCTGAAAGCATACCCTCTTTTGAAGAAATTAAGGATATTGTTGGTTTCAATGACTATTATAAGGAGGAGGAGCGTTATGCTACAAAAACCGATCACCAGCTTTAAGCCTTTCCCAAAGAGTGAACAAAACCCTTTGACATTGTACTAATGTAGTCTTGTCTTCTCAGAGTTGTATTGTTTGTAATCTAGACATGATTTTATCTCCTGAACTTTGTGTATCTGGTTCAGCATATTAACGCTAATATCTGATCCGTATCTTATCAAAATAAATAAAATCCATGTAATAAATCCTGCATTGTTTTTTTGACATAATGAGACAAATGTTTTGAATTTTTCTGTTTCATCTCTTGGAAGAATCAAAGGCTGATCGATTGCTGCAAACTATCTTAAGTTTGTGGTACGTTCTAATATTTTATTCGGTACGCTAATATTAAAAAGAAATAATTCCAACAACTAGCAATAATAAGATAAGAGAGGTCTATTTTTCAAATAAAAACTTAAGATGAAAACTAACAATAATCACCTCACCTCTTGATTACATTTACATCAATGTCTTCTTTGAAAAAAATGAAGTGAACTTTGTAACAAAAAATCAATATATCCTAACTAAATCCTGCAATAATTAGGAAAGGGAAATAACTTGAGCTTCTTGGTCATTTGAATCTGATATCCGAGAAATTTTCTTGTGTTGTCTCTTGGAAAGCCAAGAGAAACACCCACTTGATTTTTTGTCCATAGAACCTGTTTTGATTGTATCAATCTTCTTCACATCTTCTTTCTCAATTTTCTTCATTTTTTCCCTGTTCATCTTCTGCATCACGTACACTTCTGCGAATTTATACCCTACCGTAGCCATGTCTAGTTACTTAGTTTGAAATCTATCAATGATAATCAAAAGTGATTTGATATATTCTTGGAGAACAGGAAAAGGAATTTGTCTCAAACCGTCAAGTTTGACTCATTAACTGTTTTTCTTGTGTTTCAAGTTTGGGTAGTCTATGTATGGGTTTAAGAAGTCCACAAAACTCGACACATTTATACTGGCTTTCAAATTTTCTATATCTTTTTAGATGTTAATCTTGAGTATTTAATTCGCTAAAAAAGTTAAGTATTACCGGTAAGTTTAAAAAAATTATATTATTATGTAATAAAGGAGGTAATCATATTGAAAGTGGGTGAGACAATAAATTTATATATCACTTTCAACCGTTGATCAAAATTAATTATTAACGTTTGATTATTTAAGAGTTTAATAAACATATATTTTTTATAATATAAATTAGTTTTATTTATGGATTGAAGATTTTTTATTTTATTTAGAGTGTATTGAAGAATTTCTTTTCTAAAATTGTATAAATAGCACATAGTTTGAGTGCTTTGCTTGTTGTCATTGTGTTTGGAGTAACATGTCTTCATGGTCGAGGTTTGGGTTGTTCTACTAGTTTGAGGGAAGAGTTTTATGGTTGGAGGTCATGGTTTAAATTTAAACGAAAAAGTAAATATTAATTTGACAACTAATTACTATCATTTTTAATTTTAAAAAAAATAATTTATGGTTAAAATTGTGGTTAATTCAACTACACATCAACCACAAATTCACATTTTTTAAAGTGATTTAAATTAAACAAATATTTAACTAAATTAACCATACCTTTGCATTTGATTAACCAAGTGTAACATATGTAGATAAAATTGGGTGTATGAATCATTTTGAAACAAAGAGGACAAAATAGAAAGAAAAACAAAAAAGAGATATTGAATAGATGTATAAAATTTAGGGTTAAATATGTTTTTGGTCAAAATAAATATATCAACCTTTTGTTTTAGTACCTCTAAAATTTTCCTTCCAGTTTTAGTTCATATAAAATTTTCAATCACTACTTTTGGTCTGTATTTTTAAGTTATTTTTTGTACTTTTTAATGAAATTGTTTCAGAAAAAATTAGAATTTTTAACAAAACACAAAGTAAATATGAATTTTTAACCGTAAAAAATATAAAAATTTATATTAAAATCATGTTTTTTGTTAAAAAAATTCTATTCTTTTAAGAGATTCTTATAATATTATGAATTTTTCTGCAAAACATTATCCAAACAAATGAATTCTACATATCAATTTACATTTAAGGAGGGACCAAAAGTGGAGATGGAAATTTTTTGAGGGACTAAAAGTTGAAGAAATTTTTTAAAGGGACTAAAACGAAAAGTTGACATATTTATAAGGACCAAAAACATATTTAACCCTAAAATTTAGAAGGGTCTTGTTAACGAGTATCTTTAGAGTATTTTGTTAAGAATTTAAAAATGAAAACATTTGATAATTTTCATGTAGAAAAGTTGTTTAATGTTTCAATGCGTTGAATACACAAATCCCAATAACAAATTTCTACTTTAAACTTTTTTATCACTTGTTAGCATTTTTAAAAAGAAAAATGATATTTGTACAACCATTTTTCACAACTCTTTAAACAATCATCTCTCTCATATTCACATGTGTTTTTTATTCTCTCCCTTCTTCTTTCTCTTTCTATTGTTTTTGTCCAATCACAAGAGGAGAAAATTGGTTGTCATCAAAGTTGTCTAATTTTATTTTTTTTGGTTAATGTAAAGTTGTCTAATTTTAGTTGTACAAATATCACTCATCTTTTAAAAATGTCTATTAGTGGTGTTGTTTTGAATCAAGTTAGTTAATTTCATTTTGTTGTTTTCACTTTTTCATTTTTCTAGGGTTGTCTACCGGAAATGTTAGGATCTAAGAGAGAAGTTTTATTTCTTGTGTGAATAGTTAAATTGAAGCATTGTTCAAAATAGTTTTTTTTAATTTTGTGAGTTTACAGATGCAATGCATTTGAGTAAAATGTCATTCAAAATAATCTCTCAATTAACTTATGCTTACTTATGTCGGTTAATTGGGAACTAATTTGGCCCCTCTAAAGGGATTAAAATTGATTATTGATTTTGATATATCTGGTTGTTTTTTAGTATAATTAATTTTGCATTCATAATTGATTCTATAAAGTTAGAATTCGTAACTTTTGATTATAAAATTTATTTTTACACACAAACAAAAATCATTTTACATTCAACACAATTTCAGTCAAAATCAATTCACTCAATATCAAAATTTGCCACCACATAACCAAACATACACTAAAAATGGAATCAAAAGTGGATGGGATCATAAAAGGTAAATTGATGATGTATTGTTTTAATCGTTGGAGTTGAGATTTCACTTTGTGGTTTTTGTATGATGTGTATGAATGTTATTGTAGAATACAAAGCAATTTATTTGCCGAGGTAAAAGCAATGGAAGACGAGATAAAAACTGAAGTGAGTGGTAATATGCAGGAAATTGATGGTGATGAGTTGGTAAAAGCTCTTAAAATTAGAAGAAAGGGTTTATAAGATACTAAACAGAAAATGGATTTGGTATGATGAGTTGGTTGTTTTTGTCAATTATCTTCACTGCATTTGGAGTCTTAATAGATTAAAATTGTTCATTATATATGTTAGTCTTTAATGGAAAAGCTAGATAGATGTTAATTATCAAGCATAGATGATTAGATTCTCAATTCTGAATTTGTATGATCATACAAAACTACTGTTGATGCCTCCTCCACTTGAAGTTATCATTAACTTACTTTGAAGCTATATATGACAGATTATTGAGGTTTTGATTTTCTTATTTTCACCTCAGCAGCAAGAGATCAAAGGTTGAGATCAAATGTGAAATTTGTCCCACATCAGAAAGTTTTAAACAATAGAGAGGAAGGTTATATATAAAATGATAGCTCCATTTCATTATACCTCAAAATTCAAGCAAGTGATCCACTATCAAATCAAGTGTTTAGTCTATTTTTTAACTCTTGGTCACTATTGCAACTTCCATTTATTTCTAGGCATTGAATTTTTATAATTAATGTGTGTATTTCTTCTCCTTATTCTTCACAATCTTCTCTTCCGGTTTTTTCTACATGTTTTTTCTCTAACATTGCCAAGTATTATTATTTAATTTTGTTAATGAATTTTTTTCTATATAAAAAACTGCAATTTTGTCTATTAAATTTTAAGGGTTTGTAAGTTAGTGACTCTTATTACCATAACTAGATGGAATTGAGCAATAAAATGCGATTCAACTCGTGTTTGCAAACTTAATAAAACAATTAAAACAGAGCAAAAGCATGCGAACTTAATGACTCATTGGTCGATGACACATTTTGTCCATGGTAGATGAATCAACATGAAATATTCATATACTATATATATGAGTGATAATGCAAGTTGACCTCCTTGGACTCCTCTTTCGTTCACCAAACATTTGAATTATGTCCAACTATTGACATAATTTAATTTAAAAGAAATTGTTGGGGAGTAAAGTATTTTTTATTTATATAGGTAAACTTGATAAGTGCAATAGCACTTACCTAATATTATTGAAAGAAATAATAGTTTGGTAATCCAAAACTATCTCTAGGAAATCAATCCTAAAAAGAACCGTAAGGCCACCTAGTTAGAACATGACAGAATGGCAATGATCAACTGAGTTTAAAACACTAAGTATCCATTCTCTAAAAGGATTGAAAATGTAGGAAAGATATAACAAAATGCTTGATCAAGCCATAATCTGCCACAAAAAAGGTCATATGCTGCAAAAGTCATATATACTCATTTAGAGTGTTTGTGAGTACCCCTTGACCTGCTTCTGTAGTTACCACTTGTAGATTTTTATGAGATTATTCTTCTTTTGTCTATTGTGTTCCTTAACAGACTCTCAGATATTTTGAACATTAGAGTTGAGCTATAAATTGAAGTTAAAAGGTTGAATAGAAGGCTGCATAACTTCTTCATTTATTTCTGCCATATCCTTGGTAGAAAGTTTGTGTTCACGTTGTGATGAGGTAGGAATTGAAACCATATCATGTGCAGCCCGTATCAGCATATCAGTTTTAGAATAAAGTTCCCTATTATTGAAATCATGTGAAAAATTATGCTCTCGGCTATCATGAACAAGTTCTTGATCAACTCTTGCAGTAGAAGCAACAGAGTTTGATAGAGGCACCTGAGGAATATATATGTGAATTCATATGTTGCATAGAAGCTTCTTCTAAATCCTTCTGGCCATCTACAATAAAAACTTTAAATTTAAGGCTCAGGTGTCTTCAAAGCATCATCAGGAGGTGGAGGTGAATTCAACTTTATATGTTTATCCTCTCTAGATATTTCCATCTTATGTTCAGAATTAACAACCTCTGGAGATTTTTACCCCAATGGCTTATTGCACAAGCTTTCAAGATCAATTTTTACCTCTGGTTTTTTCTACCAAGTTTTTCTTTTTTAATATCGTAAGGCTTCTTTCCCTTGATATCCTTTGTATTTTCAATCAGATGAACATGTCATCGTAGATTTTGATACATCTATAAATCGAATGTCCAATTATTTTGCAGTTTGGACAATACGAAGCATCTTCTCATAGACAACTTCAACATAGAAGGAAAAAAATGCAGTGTTCCACCAAGATATCTTCATAGATTTTTCCGATAAATCAATGTCAACAAGAATGCATGAATAATGTTAAAAAATTCTGTTCATCATAGCCTCATCAATTGCCAGTGGTGTGCCTACACCCAAAGCAAATTCAAACAAGATTCGTTTACGCCAGTATTCTTGTGGTAAGTCTGTCAAGCGGATCCAAACTTGTGCACGTATCTATTTCTGTGTATATGGACAGAAATCAGCTGACCATTTGATAAGCCTCAAGACCCCATGTTTGAGGTAGAAGGTTCCAATTGCCCAAATCTGACTCATGTCTTCTATGGAGGAAAACTGAAACTCGTAAATCCCTTTTCCCAATGAAACTAGTTTCCAAGCACTAATTTCTCTCCAAAGAGAAGAAAGTTTCTTGGCATCTTCCAAACCTTTTACGTACTCTTCGAGGTTGATTTTGATGGAAGTTGTCTAGTATGATGTCACAAGTGTTAGAAACTGCCTTTGCAAAGTTTTTTTTTGCTGTGATTTCTGTTCCGGTCCCACCAGAGATGGTGGTGTCAGGAACTTCAAGAGCAGATAATCTAAACAAGACAGTGATGATGATGAACATAATTGATGATGAAGCAAGGTCAGGGATGAAGATTGGTATGAACCTTGATTCAACATTGGAGCTTTTTTGAGTTAAATTATAGTCATCTATTCACAATTCAGCATGCTAAAAACAATAATTCCAACATCTAACAATAATAAGATAAGAGAAGTCTATTTTTCCAAAAAAATAAAGATGAAAATAGGGTCTCGTTGAAAGTTGAGTATGTATTAACATTATCCATGTAGTTTAAGCTCTTGTACTATTGTGAAAATAGTCCCACATTGGAAGCTTTTAAACAATAGAGAGGAAATTTATTTACATATAAAAAGTAGTGTTTATTACTTCTTCAAGTTCATAATGTCATAGAATCAAGCAAATGGTTATAAATCAACCTTTGGTCATAGTTTCATTTTTCTAACGATTCTTATATTTTGAGAGAAGCAAGAAAATTTAACTTGGTGAAAAGTTGCTTAACACCATAATTAGTTAAATATTTGTCATCTTATTGAATAAGTTGTAGTTTTGGCCCCCTGTTTTGGGGAACATGGTGTTTTCTCGAATGTTTTGCGACGTTTTGTAAAATCAAAGAGCAAAATTGTTTTTTTTTGTCCAATTTTTCTGCCAACAACTATTCAAGCAATTGTTAGCATGAACATGTATGATCAATAAATATAATATATATATATAGGCAAGACATGTGTTTTCAAATATATGGTTTTTCATATATGTAGTCTTTGGCATGGTGAAATTGTTGTGATATCAATGTTGAGAGGCTAGATATTCAATTAATGTGTCACATCACAATCCTTAACGGTTAAAGTTTACAGGAGTTATTTTAACTGACATTTCACAATTTCAAAAGCTTTTACAAATTGAAGCACTGAAGAGGTGATATTGTGAAAAAAGTCCCACATCGGGAGGTTCTGAGCAATAGAGGGAAGTTTGTATATAAATAGATGCGTTTATCGCTTCCAACACAAATGATTCAAGCAAGCAAGTGTTCCACAAGTATGATGGAATATGGCTATAAATCAATGTTTTATTTACATACTTTTGTAGATTGTAGTTTAGTTAAAGTTTAACACCTCATACTAGGATTACAAAATTATGTAAATGAAAAGTTGATTAAAACTTAAATTACTTTAAAGTTTAACACCTCACTTTGTCCCTGTTTAAAGTAGTGATACAAATTTTTAAACTGAAAGATTTAAATATCCAAATCCATGATTTATCCATCTAATAAATCTTGCATAGTCTTTTGATAGAATTAGACAAATGCTTGAATTTCTGTGTTTCATATCAAAGACATTGCTGCAAACTACTCTCTCCGGTCTTAAATATAAGAAACGATTCTTTTTTTAAGTTCATTGAGTAATTAATGTATCTAGTTTACGCTAATTTTCTCTATAGAATTAGAAATAAATTGATTGGAAAGATAATCTATAGAGAGAAATGTTTGGACATAAGTTTGCTATTCTTATTCTTAGTAAATTCTTTAGAAACTCATTTGAATTAATGGAAAGAGAAGTGCTAACCATACATGAAACGACCTGCTTCAGGGAATAACATTGCCAAGTATTGTTTATGAATTTTTTTTCTACATAAAAAACTGCAATTTTGTCTATTAAATTGTAAGGGTTTTTAAGTTAGTGACTCTTATTACCACAGCTAGATGGAATTGAGCCATAAAATGAGATTAAACTCATGTTTGCAAACTTAATAAAAATAATTAAAACACAGCAAAAGCATGCGCAAACTCAATGACGACTCATTGATCGATGACACATTTTGTTCGACATCAAAGAGTACGAAAATTCACGAGTATATAACACTTTTATTAATTAAAAGCAAGTCTTTACAAAATATGTCTTAACAAAGAAGATCATTTAATCATACATTCAATTAATTACAAAATAACTATGATCCCCATTGTCACTTGGTCAGGACCTATGTAACTGTACTTAAGGACTCTTGGTCCTTGATCTTCATTGCCACATCGTGAGTACCGTTAACAAGAATTCCTTCACCAAGAACACCTAAAATGTTGGTTCGTACCGTGAGAAGTTGAACTGAGGTGACTAATCTTATTGATTACTGTCTGAATTTATGTATGTTAAGTTAAATATTCATATATTACACGTATGATATATGTAACCTCTTTATTATCCTGTTTATTCACCAAACCTTGGAATTATGTCCAATTTTTTACATAATTTAATTTAAACAAAATTGTTGTGTACAGAATTTTTATTTATATCTCTAAGAACTGAATCCTAAAATGAACCATGAGGCCCCCTATTTAGAACATGAGAGAATGGCCATGTATCCCTTCTCTAAAATGATTGAAAATGTAGGAAGGAGCATAAAAATACTCAAGCCAAATCTACCACAAAAGTTATATGCGGCCTAAGCACTCCTGCAAGGGTTTAGAGTGTTTGTGAGCACCCTTTGATCTGCTGCAGTAGTTACCACTTGTAGAGAGAAAAGAAGAGATAACACAAAAGAATTTGTTGACCCAATTTGGTTCAAATTGACCTAGTCTGGGGAGAGAGCAGCCCTCCATTTCACTATAATGACGAGTAACCTTACAAAAGAGATATCAATGGGTTACAAGAATAAGTCTTCCGCCTAATTCTACCCAAAGTCTCAATCTCTTCCCGTAACCAAGAGACTCAATCCTAATAGTGTTTCCCAAGGTGAATCGACCCTCAAACTCTAGTGTTTGTTGCCAAAGAGACAAAATCTATACAAACCCTAGTCTTGTTATTGCATTTCTAAACCCTTGTTTCAGTTTCAGCTCCCTCTATCTCAAGGTTTACACTGATACAATGTTTATATTTATATTAAAAGCATCCCTCATAATTTGGAACCAAATCAGGCTCATAAAAATACGTTTTATTTTTATTCTTTTGCGTGAAATTGTGCTCCGATTTTGCAAGATCGTGCTCCGATTTTTTACGAATGGAAAGTGCCAATTCGGCTCCAAAAATCGTACTCCGATTTTTCAAATCGTGCTCCGATTTTGACAGCTTCAACAAACTTCAGTTTCTCCAATTTTGATTCACTTTCACAACATACACATTAGAGTTGAGCTCTTGATTGTTAACATCTAAATTGAAGTTAAGAGGTTGAATACTAGGAATTTTGTGTTCACTATGTGATGAGGTAGGAATTGCAACCATATCATGTGCAGCCTATATCAGCATCAGTTTTCGAATGCAGTTCCTTATTATTGACATCATGTGAAAACTTATGCTCTCGGCTATCATGAACAAAGTCTTGATCAAATCTTGTAGTAGAAGCAATAGAGTCTGATAGAGGCACATATGAGGAATAGGTGAATTCATATATTGCATAGAAGACTTCTTTCCCTTGACATCCTCCAACTGTTCTATGGATTTTTCCACCTGTTGGTTTGGGTTCTTCTTGACATCTCTTGTATTGTCAATCACAGTAATACTTAAGTCATCGTAGATTTTGATACATTGATGTATCGAATGTCGAATTATTTTGCAGTTTGGACAGTATGAAGGTATCTTCTCATAGTCATATTATATGAAGGTATTTTTATCATGCCTAGTTAAAAATGGGAAAATGTTAAAGAGTGTTCTTGGGGCATTAGATAAGAGGATAAAAATAGAAATATTATATTTGAAAATGGTGAAAAGGGATGAATTAAAATTTTTAAAAGTCAAAATATTGTAAATTCAATGCAAACATGTTACTTTTGGTTTCCTTAACCATTGTCTTGAGGGCACTAGTTAGTAAGAACTTTAAAAATAATAATTCTAACGGCTTACGATGATAAGATAAGAGAAGTCCATTTCCTAAACCGGTAAGCTGTGTGTTGTGTAATCATGTTGGCTTATAAATAAATACATGATTAAATACTAATGTGTAATCATGAAGTAATTATTTTTAAAGTTTATAAGATTTTTTGAATTTGACAATTTAATTACTCCATCCGTTTCAAAATGAGTGTCATTCTAGCTAAAAAAAATTGTTTCAAAATGAATGTCACTTTACATTTTCAATACAACTTTAATTTTTTTCTTCCAACTTTACCCTTTCTAACTTTTCTCTCACACGATTTTCAATGCAACTTTAAATTTTTCTTTTCTTATAAAGTAAGAACAGTTTTGTAAAAATATTATGTCTAATGATTATTTCATTTCATTCCTTAATATGTGTGCAATTGGCTAAACCGACACTATTTTAAAACGGAGGGAGTATTAGATTAAAATTAGAAACAAAATCCCAAGGAAAAAAATCCCTCATTAGAAGAAAGGGTTTTTATGATACTAACAGAAAATAATCTTAAAAAATGTCAAATGTTACAAATTTCAATGCTGATTACACATATTTTTGTAAAAACTTACTATTAAAAAGATGCTTAAAGAGTCTCGGAGTCACTCGTTAACAAACAAATTTTTTTCTACTAAAACCTCTAGCGGCCTCTAACCTTATTTTTTTTTCTAACATAAATATATATCAATTTTCACATGATGACATAAAGTAAACAATTCACATAAAATATAATTGGCGTTCAATATAAAGATGATTCAGGGATAATATTAGATGTGAGAGACCAAATAAAATATTAGGACTATTTCGAAAATTTAAAAATACTTTGTTAATATATTAACTGCACAACAAAGACTTATTTAGAATTTCGATTAGTAAAAAATTACCAAAAACCCACACAAGTCACAAATCCTCTTCCCTCTCTCGACTCTCCTTTTCTATCTCCGCCGGTTCTCCCTTCCTTTTCCAGTCTCCGGCAGCTCCATCCTCTTTACTCTCTGTTAGGTAAATCCATAAATGTTTATTCATTTCTATTGTTCAATGTTGTTGATTTCTTCTTCTTGTTGTTATTGAATGTTGAAATTGCTTTTAAGATACTGATAAAATTATTGAATTATTAAAGAATTGTTGAATTTGTGTATTCCAGGATGGTTGACACTAGATATAATTATGTGCATGATCAGAAATATTCATCTGAAGATGTTGATATACATCATATAGTTTTGAAGAACAATGGTGGGAAATATTTTTTTGTGTATGCTTCAGCACTTCTTGTATTAGCATGTGGCATCTATCTGTATCTTCTTGAGGTATGTATGTCTTCCAACAAATTCTATGTTTGGTTCTGTAGGTGTAAAAATTCATTTTTAGTGAATTCATTATGTAAAATTGATTCTGGCTAAAACTAAGTTGAAGATAAAGTGGTTTATGTTTGGATATTTTCATGTAAAATTGAGTGTAAGAATCAATTCTAGCTAGAATCAGAAGCTACAATTTCTAGCTTAAAGTGGAATTCATTTTCTATCCAAAATCAATTCTACTTTTAGAGGAACCAAGCATGTGAAAATCCAATTCTACACCTCTAGAATCAATTTTTGCCTTCTCCAAAAGTTGAACTAAACATACACAAAATTTCTTTGTCTGGTGAAGACTCGAGTTGGTCCTTGACAATTTTATGGAATTTGGTCTCTGACAATAAATAATACCAAATTAGTCTATGACATTTTTTAAATTGGGGACAAATTAGTCTCTATGTTATAATGAGTCTGGGACTAATCTGTCTCCTGTGTAAAAACGTTAAAGACTAAATTGGGTATTATTTTTTGTCGGTGACTAAATTGGGCTGCGACCTGCGAGAAAATTGTCAGGGACCAAATTAGGTCTTCACTCTTTCTGTTTCAGTGACTTGAGGATTTTGATTTTTTTTTTTTACTTTTTTCTCGCTTCTTTCTTTTTTGCCTGTTTATTATCTACATTCTGTTGACAGGAGAAATCGATTAGCCTTGTGTATTACTGCTTGCTTTTTGACATATTTCTTGTCAAGTTGTTACTTCGCTCGCCAGTTAATAAAGGTGAGGAAAACAAATGTATAATGTATGTTTTATTTTTGAAACTTATTTGAGTCATTTTGACAATGTTATCATTTTCATGCAGAGTCTGTTGTGATTATGCCAGCTTTTGGAGTACAGCTTGAGACTCACCATATGAGGTGATTTTTTTGTTAATTGGTTATTTAGTCAATAGTCAACACTATATTAGGATACGTGAAAAGCTTAGTCTAGGATTATGTATCATGTTTTGTAAAGGATTGTGCTCTTGGTAATTATTGTGTTTCAAAGAGAAGGTTGGGACATTTGAATGCTGATGCTAGTTTAGGGTTCTTTAGTCTGTTTGTGGGATGCGGATTCCTCGCAGTCAGAAAAATGCCATATTCACACAGTCAAGATATCGTCCACCATTTGATTCATCCAATGGTCCACATTATTTATTTTTCTCTTCAGTCTTAAACCCCAAATGAGTCGCTTTTTTGTTCATGTAAACACGTTTCCATCTCTCCGGACTTGGAGGTCATGTCGAGGCCACCTCTAGGATCATATGATGTTCAGTGAAATCATAGTACCATCTTCTATGACAAAGAATATAGGAGGAACCTATGCTCCAGCATTAGGGACAAGTTTTGCCATTGTCCTTCTAGCATTCGTGACGGCAGCAAAGTACTTGCATGGACTCAAGTTGCTGCTAAGTACATTTGGAATGATTCTGGATTTTGTGCTTTGGGGTTTTAATAGAAAGTAACTTATGCTTGGATAGTAAATTGTGCTGCAGAAGAAATTGTGTTTTTGAGTTTCTGTGGGATTTTAGATTCAAGATCAAGGTTTCAGTGGAATAAATTGTGCTCTCTGATTTGGGGTTTCAGTGGATAAATTTGCCACCTGAAGCATTAGAATTAGAATCCCATTTTCACAGGGGAAAGGAACTGCTATACCAACACTTTTAGCTCAAATTGTATCAGATTTGTGTCAGAAAATTGTATCAGATTTGTTTATGTTAACTTGTATCAATTTGTTCATTCCCAGTAATTGTACCAGATTTGTTGTTCAATCATGTCACTTCAGTAAATTTGACGGTGTTTTTTTGGCTCAACACTGAAAACTAAAAAGGAGCTGATATGGTCCTTTGGATGAATCAAATGGTGGAAGAATATTTGACTGTGAATATGGGATTACCCTGACTGAAGGGAATTTACTTCTGTATGTCTGTCATGAAAATATCTTCTAGGTTTTTCAGCTCATTTAACTAGTTATCTTGCTTGGCTTTCATAGTGACCACTCTAATTCCAGCAAGGCTTTCCCGTATTCATTTCTATCATGTACTTATTTTGTTTTTTCCCATATTCATTTCTATCATGTACTTATTTTGTTTTTGATCCTTTCTTACAGTGGAAAAGTCACCAGACGCTTTGTTCCCATTGATAGGATTCTGAAACCTGTTTTACTAGAATGTGTGACTCCAGTGACTTGCTACTGGACTCTATCCTTGATTGTTCGTGAGGAATCAGAAATGGTGTTAGTTTACAAGGTAAAAATTATATTTTGTTCGCGCTATATTTAACTCTAAGCATCTTTTTACTTGGCACGGGAATACTATTGCTCGTTTCTGGAAGGCTAAAGGTATAAAGAGTCAATGGTCACCTAATAAGGCATGTAACTGGGATACCATTCAAACAGCTGTTTTATGTTTTTTACCTATTAATGATAAATCTCAAAATTTGTTTGCTAGAACTTGCGACCACCAGTTAAAATGCTGGTCCATGTCTGGAAGGCTTTGTGTGCTGCTACTGATAATAAAGACGAGACTTGTATACATGCCAAGTAGGTGATGGATAGGTATGAGTTCCTTATACTCTTGGATTCACAAGAAAAAACGACTGCTATGACTATATTGGTCCTGGACTCACTGAAATGATAGTTTGGAACGTAATGGCCGATTTACTATAGAACTGCTAGAGCAAGTGCTTTCTCATCGCTCAAGAAATTAGTGCATAGGCTCTCAGTTTCAAGTTTCAAACATTCGGTTTCTCCAACTCAGTCTCAACCTTCTCATCATGGGATCCAACCCATTAGGGTAAAACCCTGCACTGCTAGTCCAGGTATGATCATAGGTAATTACAGGCAAAGTTGAGCAGATATGAGTGTGGATGCCGGATATGGGTACTGTTGGAGTAGTATTCTCATAAGCTGGTTGTTGTATTCTATTTCTAAATTCAAATATCTTAATCTAAGATGTTGGTTGTAACAAACTCTAGATATTCTCTCAACTTTGTATTGTATGTATATATGATATGAGAGAAATGCTAGCAACACACCTTCTAACACACACTTTTCAACACACTCTCTTTGATTGGTTAAAATTCACATGGGACCCACAAAAAGTATATAGGACCCACATGATTTGGTGGGACCCATGTGAATTTTAACCAATCAAAGAAAATGTGTTGAAAAGTGTGTGTTAGAAGGTGTGTTGATAGCATTCCTCATGATATGATATTGTACTCTGAACTTTCATTAATGAATTGAATCATAAATTCAAATTTATTTCTGTATTAGATACTTAAGTACCTGCCCTGAACCCGCATATATATATACCTGTATTTATCTAAGGGGATGCGGGCACATGTTAATGAACCACATATAGTAATTCTATCTCAAAATTGTATATCAAATTCTTAAAAGTATTAAAATTTGTTTTTTTCAACGTTAAACTACTAATTTTAAGTTCTTTAACATGTGTCCTTAGGGACACGTGTCTAGGTGAAATATTTAAGAGTTTGTGTTATTAATTGTGAGTTTATTATTATTTGATTCCTTAAACCCTATGCATTGTCATTCTTATATTTATAGATCAAAATAACTATTTAATGGATAAAAATTTGATAAGATGGATAACTTAATTCGGTATTGTTATTTTTTGAAATTAGATAGACAAAAAAATTTCTTCGCATTTGAAATTAGATGGACTTGATGTGTTCATTTTATGTATAGATTATCTTGAAAAGTTGTTAATTGAGTTAATGTGTCCATTTTGTGTATGGATGTAACTAAAATATCTTGTATATCTATATAGTTAATCTTGACTTATCATATTTGGAGACAAGTAGGGTTAGTTTGTTTTAGATTTTCTAGAAAATATAAATAATTTGGAGTTTATTCATTAGAGACTTTTAAAAAAAAGTATTAACTATAATTGAAAAAGTATTCCAGTGGAATACTTTGCATATTAAAAGTTTTTTGAAAAAATATAGACATCATAGGTTACGATTTTCTCTCCATCTCCCTTCTATTAAAATTGATTCTACAAAACTAAATCAACAAAATAACTATTTCGTTGAAATCATTTTTCAAATATAACTAGAACATGGACAATTTTGTTATTTATCAAGTGTTTAATCATCATTCATTAAGAACGTAAATTTATTTTACATATGTATTTAATGATTTGTTGTCGCATTAATCAATAAATATGATAAATCATGAGTTTTAATTTTTATTAATTGAAATGAAAATTCATTATTGAATACATACGTAAAATAATTAGACATTAAAATGACATTTTAGGTTCATCTATAAAAAACCGTTTTGTTGGTGATGTTGTAGTTGATATTAGACAAGTAATTTAATAACCAAACAATTAAATTTAGTAGTTAATAAAATCTATCAAAAACAAATTATTTAAAAGAATTTAAATTTAATTTTTAAATAAAATACTTTTTATTAAATTTTATTTATCGAAATTTCAAATTACGAGTAGATAATTCAAACAATAAAACAAACATGAAGTAATTTAATCAAACGGGGATTTAGGAGTACTGAGCTTAAGTAAAACTGTCTGAAGCTACCATCATGAGCTGCTCCGCCACAATTGGCCGTGCCGGCGCCACCTCCGGTGGCGGTTGTGTTCCTCATCTCCACCACTTTCGTACATCATTTTCTTCCCCTTTCCAATTCCAATCTCGTAGAAACTCTAAACCATTACGCGCCACAATCACAATTTCATGTTCATCAAACAAAGCAAAGCAACTTCGCGAAATTCTCGATTCACCAGGAGTTCATCAAGGTCCAGCATGTTTCGACGCACTCAGTGCAAATCTCGTTCAATCCGCTGGATTTCCGTTATGTTTCACAAGCGGTTTTTCTATCTCTGCTTCTCGTTTGGGATTGCCTGATACAGGCTATTTATCTTACGGCGAAATCGTCGAACAAGGTCGTCTTATTACTCAATCTGTGGATATTCCTGTTATTGGTGATGCTGATAATGGTTATGGTAATGCCATGAATGTTAAGAGAACTGTTAAGGGTTATGTTAATGCTGGTTTTGCTGGTATCATTCTTGAAGATCAGGTTAGTTAAGGATTTTAGTTGGATACATTGTCAGTGTAAAACTTTTTTACACATGCATCAAATCATATCACACTGTGTGTGTGGATATTTGTAGAGATTGTGTTTTAGGAACTTACATATTAATGTGGCATTATGATGTGATTTGATTGGATGCATGTGTGAAAAAGTTTTACAGTGTCCGTGTATACTGTATAGAAATTAAACTTTTTTCTTTTAAATTCAATTCATTTATGTTAATGCTGGTTTTGCTTGTATCATTCTTGAAGATCAGGTTGGTTAAGGATTTAAGTTTTATACACTGATAGTGTAATACTTTTTTACACATGCATCAGATCATGTTGTGTGGATATTATACAAACTTACCAATAAAAATAGCATTATGTTGTGATTTGATTGGATGGATGTGCGAAAACACTTTACATTGTCGGTGCATAGAAGTTAAACTCTTTTAAAATTCAATTCATTTAGGTGCTTGTAATTGTAGTGGAGTGTCAATGTAGTGTTCTACATTATTAATATTTTAAAATGATATATGAAATTGTAAAATAATTAGGTTTGTTTTTCAGTTGGTATTTGTAGGGACTTTAATGACGTTAAGTTTGTAATATCGGGGTGAATTTGAAACTGAGTGAATAATGTCGGGGATGTAAGTGATAATAGATCATTGAATGTGTGAAGTGGTGTTACTATAGTCCCTATTACAACAACATACTTGGTTGAGTATTATATTAGTCAGTTTGGCCCTTAAATGTGTCTTTCTTTAGTTACTTTGATACTCATACGTGTCTTCCATATGTAGGGGATGAATTTGAAACTGAGTGAGTAATGTCGGATGCAACTGATAATAGATCTTAACAGAAGGACGAACTTTATTAATATTTTGCAGAGAAAGTAGTCATTTTAATTCTAGAATGTGTAAGGTGGTATCAAGATTACACAAACATACTTGGTTGTGTATTTTATAATTCAGTTTGGTCTGTGCATGTGTCTTTTGTTAGTTAGTTTGATACTCATACGTGTCTTCCGTTAGCTAGTTTGGTCCATAAATTACTAACAGAAGATGCACTCAGAAATTTTTGTAATTTTAATACATTCATGGATTATAGTGACACCGACTCGTACGTTTAGGGATCAAAATTATGGTTTACTTTATTTGTCGACTTCAGATATCATTTTGAAATAATGACAATGTGGAGAGGACTAGGTTGATACGGTTCTGCAATTTCGGGGACCAACATGAGTATTTACTCATTCATTCGCAAGCATATTATTTGATATTTCAACACCATATTATAACTTGATATGTTGATATTTTATCCAACTTTCTGCAAATTGCTTCAATTTGTTGCTTCATTGCTAGGTATCTCCGAAAGCGTGTGGTCACACACAGGGGAGGAAAGTGGTATCGAGAGAAGAGGCGATTATGAGGATCAAAGCTGCCGTTGATGCCAGAAATGAGAGTGGATCTGATATTGTGATTGTGGCTCGCACCGATGCACGCCAAGCACTGTCTCTTGATGAGGCACTCTATAGGTCAAGGGCATTTGCTGATGCTGGAGCTGATGTTGTCTTTATAGATGCACTTGCTTCCAGACAAGAGATGGAAGCTTTTTGTCAAGTTTCTCCTCTTGTTCCAAAAATGGTATGTTTCTATTATGTCCAAGTGATAATAGTAAAAGAAGAAAGGGAAATGATATGCTATACTAATATTTATGTATGATTGTGTAGGCCAATATGCTTGAAGGAGGAGGCAAAACACCAATACTCACTCCTCTTGAACTTGAAGACATTGGTTATAAAGTTGTTGCTTATCCCCTTTCCTTAATTGGAGTTTCTATACGAGCAATGCAGGTGACATATTCCTCCCTTTCTTTAACCTTGATAATCATTAATTAAATTTTTTATGCTGATGATAAGTTCATGATTGAAATAATATAGTAGCCTGAGTATTGTTTGTTTATTTTTTACATGTCATGAGACCCAATCCCAGCATAGGTTAAATGAACCAAAACACTGGTTAGCTTGATAAACCTAGCTGTCGCAGTAATACATGTAGCCAAAAAATATCCAAGAACTGGTTCTATTTTCAAATTCATCAAATTTTCAGAATAGTTTCTATTGTAATTATATTATCTCACAATTATAAACATCTGCTACAAGACACACACACACCACAATCCACGAGCAGTATAGGAAACAAGATATAACATTCAACCAGTGATAGTCCACTTTTCCCCGGAATGAAATTTTTATCAGACTAGAATAGATGCGCCTAGGATATTACTTCTGCTAATGACTACATGATTTTAACGTGGATTCTCCAAAATTATAAATCACAAAATCATACGTGGTTGTTTATGGCAGATCCATTTCAAATAGTTAACAATTTGTCAAATCACATACATTTTAAATTAATTTCATATCCGAATGGTAATGATCATATTCAAAATAATTACTCATCACAAATCCTTAATGGCAGGCCAAAGTAATAGTGTTATAGTATTGAACATGTTTTTCTTTTTTTAATAAAAAATCACTTTTTCTGATATTTCTTTGATGTATTATTTAGATTTTTAACATTTTAATGTCTATGATTTTATGTGTAGGATGCGCTGACTGCTATTAAAGGAGGTCGTATTCCTCCTCCAGGAAGCATGCCAACTTTTGAAGAAGTTAAGGATATTTTAGGTTTCAACGCATATTATGAAGAAGAGAAGCGTTATGCTACAAGTACGGATCAGCTGCTTTCAAAGAGAGGTTGGAGAGACAAATCCTAAAATAAAAATAAGTTAATAAGTAAACAACAGCAGTAGGCTTCATAGAGTCAAGTCAAATACACTCTGCATCTTTTCGAGTCAATTGATTATATCATATAACAAATTATTTCCTAATAGTTGAGTTTGCTACTTTATTACCATAAAGGCTTGTTGGACTTGGTGGGGGGGGGAAGGGATCGGCTAATCATGAATTATGTGGAGGGAACCTTTTCAGTTTTCTCCATAAAGACCTGTTGGTGTGAACTAACCATATCTCTATGATATGTTTAACAGTGAATATCGTTAATTATTAGCTTTGTATTTATTGGCTTGAAAATAGCCATCTACTTAATTATAGATAGTTAGTCGTGGTAAATTTAGACAGCCATCTTTTGTTAAGTGAATTTATCTGTTTTACTTCTAAAGGAAAATCAAATACAGAAGAAAAGATATCATGCTAATATTCACACAATAAATGTACATTGTACATTCTATTCTTGCATTTTCAATACAATTACTAATTAGTTATTTATCAGAGAGCAGTAGCGTATACAGTGTACAACAGAGAGAGCAAGTAGATACAGAGCAGACAAGTCAAACTATCGAAGATCCCATTGTGGAAGTTATAACACCTGATGTGTACAATAAATATGGTGCAGATGGTTCAAGGGACCCTTTTACTGGAATCTGGTCCCGGACTCTGAGAATTAAAATAATTGGCAGAGATGGAGTCGAGAAACTTGATCTCCGTATTCCTGTAAGTGATCACACTCTCCAACTGAACAAATTTAAGAGAAAATGATGGTTTATTCATGTTTATTGGTCAGAACTAAGTGCAGTGAACTGTTTTTCACTTATGCCATGAATGATTTCATACTATGGTCAAGATGCTTTGAGCATTCTTTTATGGAGTTCTGAAACATTGTGGAATCCAGTTACATGATTTGTTTTTATTCATAAGTCATAACCAATTTCTTTAATTTGTCAAAATCCGTATGTACTTCTTTATTTTTCACTTTAGTTGCTAGCCTCTTATGCATGCAATGTGGCATATTGCCTTTCACCCCATGTTGCAGTTACGCATATTTTCTATATGGTTATGATCAATCAGTTATTCATGATTATGTGTATGAGTTTGGTATGAACAGACTATCTTGTTGATTTTTGCTCCAAACATGATTTCCTATTCCATTTTCTCACAATACATATACTTTGCTATATACAGGCTGGATTTCTGGATGGAATCACAAACATAGTTCCTGGTACTCTTGCCATTTATAAATGCTTCTATAATGTATATTCCCAATTAATTTTTTATTTTTTTGAATTTTGTTACAACTCTATGCAGCTTTGGGTGGGGTCAACCTCAAAAAACTATTGGATGATGCAACAGAGGAAACTGGGGGGAAACTGTTAGATTTTAATGACAGAATCGGTGACAGGATTCAAGTATTTCTGGAGTGATTCCACATTGCTTTCTCAACTCCAAGGGTAATTTATTCTCAACTACTGTAGTTTAATTTAAGATAAAAGAAGCTATTCATTATGATAAAAAAAAGATATTACATATATAGAGATTGTTGAATAAAATATCCTCCTAAAAAATGTTAACAAAAGATCAAAAATATTAAGCTTGTGTGAGGTGGGGGGGAGGAAAGGACTGTAAATGTTATACCAAATAGAAGCAAAATGCTCTAACTTATATCCCAAAGAATCTCTGAGCTCTCTTTTATAATACAAGAATTGTGCTCCAACCTTACGCACCCGATAATACCTTATACAGCACATAGATACAGATTTTGGCTTCCTTATTTGAAGTTTATTCATGGCTCCCTTACCCAACTTTTCATAACGATCCTATAATTTATTCTTTGTTCCCGTTTGGGGGTGGTGATATTCTGGCAGCCCTTTGCATAGTTTAGATATTTTGTCGGCCTTGAGGTGCTTAGTAGTTATTATAGATTTATATGAATGAAATGCTATATGATGTTTCCTTGGTGGAATTTATGATCAATCTCTCGTAAGGATCAGTTGTATGATAAAATTGTGGAGCAATTCAGCTTGTGTAACCACAATTTTTAACAAGTAACTACCGTAATGATGGGGGTTAGAGACCATCAATGCTAAGTAATGTTATGATGATGAAACTTCCTATAATATCATGTCAGGGAATTTTCTTATATTGGTTGATGATGCTGTTCCAGGATATTTATAGCTCATGGTGATGAAGGTAATTGGTGGAAGCTATGCATTGAAGCCTAATCGTGGCACAACAGCATGGTCGTAGTGTAGTTTAAAATATTACATGGATTTATCATCCACATACCAAATAAAGAACCAGTTAAGTTAGGAACTACAAGCATAAATGGGAAATTTCTTCAAACAATATTTGATATCAGTGGGAATTTTGCCTCATTTTCTCAACATATTTTTATATTTTCTTTGTTCCCATGGAGACACCCCAATATCCTTTCCATGGTAACATATATGCTGGGCTTCTTCTGACTAGAAAAATTCCTTTTTTGCAATGCTTATTTTTATTTTATTTTATTCTATTCTTGTTTTTGTAGGGGTATTTTATTCTTGTTATTAATGTTGTTTGTTGTACCAACTAGTAAGATAGTTGTACATCTATAAGGTGCATTTTTGTATGCATATTTTCAATACATTTGTTTACAACTGGTTATTTTGATTTAGAATCACACATACTATAACATAAATGTGTGCCTTCAGAGTTTTAAGCCAGAATATTAACAAAGAAATGTCTTTTTTATCTTGCAATGTGCCATCTTATAAGCATATAAATTATGTAAAGAAATGATTTTCTAAGAGTGAAACCTTTGTGCGTCAAAAAAAAAATATTAAACAGGTGGTGGTATGCTTTAGCCAGAATAATAAAAACAATAGTAATAAAAGTAAGGGTTAATTATGTTTTTTTTTCCCTATAAATATACTAACTTTTCGTTTAAGTCCCTGTAAAAAATTTCTTCAACTTTTAGTCCCTATAAAATTTTCAATTACTATTTTTGGTCCCTATTTTTAAGTTAATTTTTGTATTTTTTAATGAAATGTGTAGAATATTGTAAAAAATATTCCAAAAAAAAATTAGAATTTTTAAAAAAAACACAAATTAAATATGAATTTTTAACCCTCAAAAATATAAAAATTCATGTTCAATTCATGTTTTTTTAAAAAAAATTAATTTATTTTGGGAGAAATCCTTATAATATTATGTAATTTTTTGGAAAATTTTATTAAAAAATATGAATTCTACATGAGTTTACTTTAAAGGAGGGACAAAAAGTGAAGATGGAAAATTTTAGAGGAACTAAAAGTTGAAATTTTTTAGAGGGACTAAAATGAAAAGTTGACATATTTATAGGAACCAAAAACATATTTAACCCTAAAAGTAACATAACATATCTTAAAGGGTTAAATATGTCTTTAGTTCCCATAAATATAACAACTTTTCGTTTTAGTCCTTCTTAAACTTTCCTTCAACTTTTAGTCCTTATAAAATTTTCAATCACTACTTTTGGTCCCTATTTTTAAGTTAATTTTTGTATTTTTTTTTTTATTGAAATTGTGTAGAAATGTGTAGAATATTGTAAAAAAAATCTCAAAAAAATTAGAAATTTTTGACAAAACAGAAATTAAATATGAATTTTTAACCGTAAAATTATAATTTTTTTTTAAGAGATTCTTATAATATTATGAATTTTTCTGCAAATTTTTATTCAAAAATATGAATTCTAGGTATGAGTTTACTTTAAAGGAGAGACCAAAAATGAAAATGGAAAATTTTTTAGGACTAAAAGTTGAAGAAAATTTTTAGAAGGACTAAAACGAAAATTTAACATATTTATAGGGACCAAAAACATATTTAACCTTATCTTAAATTATAACTTATTCATATTTTTTTCATAAAATTTTGCAGAAAAATACATAATATTATAAGAATCTCTCCAAAAAAAATAGAATTTTTTAACAAAACATGAATTTAATATGAATTTTTATATTTTTGAAGGTTAAAAATTCATATTTAATTTGTGTTTTGTTAAAAAAAAATAATGTTTTTTGGGAATTTTTTTACGATATTCTACACATTTTTGCACAATTTCATTTAAAAATACAAAAATTAACTTAAAAATAAAAATCAAAAGTAGTGATTGAAAATTTTATAGGGATTAAAACGAAAAGTTGGTATATTTACGGAGAGTAAAAACATATTTACCCGTTTTTATTATGAACGATTAAGGGTTTGGCTATTTGCAATCATGCAGATCACTTCGACCTACATTACTTTTAAGCGACTTTATGCATAAAAAGCATGACTTTTAAAACACAATCACAAATTTGAAGCTAAAGTAATT
>Ga0315914_1000650_pt1 | contig 46154 bp, 25 predicted proteins | sample MpolenodulesMG_FD_203920 | JGI IMG/M metagenome (GOLD analysis project Ga0315914, IMG submission 203920) | Medicago polymorpha root nodule microbial communities from Los Angeles, California, United States - elongated nodules | ecosystem: Host-associated > Plants > Roots > Nodule | place: USA... | reverse complement strand
AATTACGGACAATGTAAATTGTTTTTTTAAAAGAAATTAAGTGTTTTTGAAGTATTATATAATCATTTATCATGTTGTTAATTCAATTTTCTAAAAATTATTTTATAAAGTCCGTAATTTAAAAAAGAAAAGCAAGCCCTCCCCTCCCTTCCCCTCTTAAACCCTCCATCCAAACACACCCTAAATGTGTTCCCAATGACTACATCACACATAGCTATCAATGAAATTGTTTAAAACTAATTTTGTGAATCTATGATATAAATCATTTGCTACAAAACACTGTTTTTATTAATGCATGGAATCCGGCATCTACCACACTAAGTAGATGAATCGGAGTTCAACTCCATTCATAGCGTTCGACCTAACAATTTCAGTGTTTTTACCGGTTGAACTAAGACTTGTGAACAAATTTAAAGCAAGATATACTAGTATCACTACTGTCTTCACTAACTCTTTAACTATTGTATCTACTACATATGACATTTTTTCTTCCATTTTTTTTGTCATTAGCCCATAATAAAACTCAATGTCCGACAATAGCCATTCACAATTTAAAACACGAAAATTGCTCTTCTTCCAACAAAAAACGCTCACTCTCATACAAACTGACCAAAATATCCTCCGCGTGAGTTAACTCACGCTCGGTAAGCTGACTTAAGTCACGTTGGGTTTAACACATGCGTGAGTTAACTCATGCGGGGGGTATTTTGGTTAGTTTGTATGAGACAGAGCGTTTTTTGTTAGGAGAAGAGCAATTTTCTTAAGACACCTCATCTTCACAATCTCAAGATTGTTCAATAGAATGTAGACTGATCTTCTAGACATGTCCCAACAGCAACACTTTTTCTACAGCAAAGAATTGCAAGATTAAAAGGGAACAATCTTCTTTGAAAGGCAACATACAAAAAGTCTACCTTTAGTTTCAAAATATTTTACATAAAATTTTCATATGCTTGAAAGATTAGGGGGAAGATGCCCTATTCTCAAATTGAAATGAACAACACCTTTGCTCTCATGGATTTTGGCAGAGATAATTTCTCTGCATAGTTGAAGGTTTTGCTTCAGTTCCTTCTCTAAGACATTAAATCCTAAATTACCAACAAATATTTGTCATGGAAAAGTATGTAAATTACTACTCCCTCCTTCCCTTATTATAAGACTCCCTTTTGAGATTTTATTGTCCCTAATGTAAACCTATTTTAAAAATTTCACATGCATCAATATTTTTTTTTTACAAAAATGCCCCTAATTATTTTACAATCCGTAAACGTAAATTCACTTTTTTGTCTCTTATGATATCAATAATTGTCAAGGGTAACCGTAAAATTTGGAAAAGTAACACATTTTTGATAAAGTTATTGCTACAAATACCTTTCTTAATACACATGAATTTTGTAAGTGTGACTTATAACAAGTGACAAAAATGTGTAATATATATCTGCCATGCAAAAGTATGCAAGAGTACACCATAGAAGTGGAAATCATAAAAAGGTTAGGTCTATGTGACTTACAGTATTATTATGATTTGTAACATAATCTGGTGGATCTGTATTCATTGGGATTGTACATATTGCTTCCAAGGAGATCCATAGATAAATATCTCTTCTAACATAGCAGAATACTAAAACAAATCAAAGTTTCAACTTCCAAACGATGACTTTGATTGTGGAAGGTTTTTGATGTATCATCGTGAATTGCATATTTATATCATTAAGAGAATTATGTTAAGGATCCACTTAACATATGAATGGCAGTGAGAAGGAATAAGTAAAATTATCATACATTGTTTGGATATTACATGATAGACTATAGAAAAGTTCTATTTCCAATGTTTTGGAAGTAAATGGAACGGTAAGGAGATTAATACACAGTAAGTTAGTTCCAATCTATACTCCCAAAATAGGGAGGAGAAAAATTATATAATCAACAGTTAGATGGAACGGAATTGAGTAGATTCTATATGTTCCATTTTATTCCGTCCCTTTCCAATCCATCAACCCAAGGGCAACCTGATGCGAGGCGATGATGTCCTTGTCACGACGCGATCCAGGGAACGGTAAGACAAACTGCGCTTTGTTACTGAAAGCGGCTTACCTTGAATTTTGATATAGCACTACGGCTATCAGTGTATCTTGACATTTCTTAAGATGTCAACTCACTATTATGTTTTCATATCCTTGTGTAAGGAAATCCAAGAGATCCAAGTTAGCAGGCACTAAGAGTTGCCAATCATGACATCGTTGCTTTTCACACAACGCTCCAAGCAGGTTCTTTCTTCATCCCACTTTTGTTCAATGAACTTCTGATCTTTGTAACTTCTTCCCACTGCTCTCCATCAGCACAAATGTTTGATAAGGACACATAAGCACCAACATCACTTGGTTCCAGTTCCATTACTTTTTCGGCTGCTAACTTCCCGAGCTCAAAATCACCATGAACCTTACAAGCAGCAAGCAGTGTTCCCCATATCAATGCATTAGGCTCAACAGGCATGTTGTTTATGAAACTTTCAGCTTCTCTTAGTCTACCAGATCGACTAAGAATATCAACAATACAAGCATAATGGCGATGACTCGGTGTAATCTTGTAGTCTTCAATCATTGAGTTTAGATAGAAGAAGGCTTCTTCAACCAGTCCACTATGGCTACAAGCCGATAAAATCCCAACAAAAGTTACTGCATCAGGTTCAACTCCTTCACTTTTCATAAGTTCATAAGCAGCTAAGGCATCTGCACCTTTACCGTGTTGAGCATAGCTCACTATGAGGGATGTCCAACCTATAAGGTCGGGCTTCTCGACATCATCAAATGCTTTGCGACAATCTTCAATACTTCCGCATTTTGAGTACATTGTCAATAGTGAACTTCCAACCGATACATCGGCTTGTAACCCCAACTTTTCAATGTAGGCATGCAATTGTGTTCCAATGTCTGATTGACACAAAAGTGAAGCAGCCCCAAGAATGGATGTAATTGTGAAGGCATCAACTGTTTCGTCATTTCGAAGCATATCATGGAATAACAAAAACGACTCTTCGATTAAACCATTTTGGGCATAACCCGAGACCAAGGAAGAGCAAGCAAAAGCATCCTTATGGGGAAGGATATCAAACACCTTTCTTGCCAAACTCAAGCTTCCACACTTAGAATACATGTTTACAAGTGCACCACCAACAACTGTGTTTGTTCCTAGTCCTAAACGAAAAGTGGAACCATGAATTTCTCTACCTGTCCGCAATAAACGAAGATCAGCACAAGCAGTTAGAATCGAGATTAATGTAATATGATCAGGTACAACTTTTTGATATAGCATTTCTTTAAATAGTCGCAGAGCTCGATCTGGATATCCATGCTCTACAAAACCAGAAATCATAGAGGCCCACGAGACATTATCTTTGACAATAGCTTGTTGAAAAACTTCATAAGATTCCTCTAAACAACCGCATTTCGAGTACATTGTAAAAAGAGAACAACCAACAGTAGCATTGGTGACTAATCCAGCTTTCAAAATATAACTATGCACCTGTGACCCTAGACTTAAGCTGCTCATAATACTAAGCAAACTCCCAATACAATACTCATCAGGTTTCACTCCTTCTCTTAACATTACAGTGAATAATTCAAGTGCCCTTCCAGAATTTCGGTTTTGAGCAAAAGAAGACAACATGGACGCCCATATGCCCGGATCCTTCATATTTTTCATCTCGCTGAAGGCTAACTCAGACAATCCAACTTCTCCTATTTTTGCATACATGTTGACTAAACCAGCTCCAACCTTAACATTCAAAATCAACCCTAATTTTAATACCAAGGAATGAATTTGTTTCGCTTCCTCGATCAGCTCAGGTTTAGCACATGCAGAAAGTACACTAGTAACAGTATAGGCATTTATCTCATGCCCTACTTGTCGCATATCTTTGAATAGCTTTAGTGCAAAAGTAGTATCATCCTGTTGCACAAACCCAGAAATAATAGCAGTCCAAGAAACCACGTTTTGTACTTGCATTTGGGAGAATTGTCTATAAGCTTCGCTCATACATCCAAATTTTGCGTACAAGTCAACGATAGCTGTCTCCACAAAGACATCCATTGCACCACATTTGATCGCCAATCCATGAACTCCTTTCCCAATCTGCATCTCTTTAAGCGCACAACAAGCCGTTAAGATGCTTGGAAATGTGTAACTATTTGGCATTAAAGACACACGACACATTTCACTAAACAGAGTCAAAGCAACCTGGTTTTCTCCATTTTTCACTGCCAAAGAAATAATAGCATTCCAACTTGCCACATTATCACACGAAGCATCATTAAAAAATCTCAAAGCTTCCCTAAAGTTACAATTTTTGCAAAACATATCCACCATTTGAGTCTGAACATAACCACTCGACAAAAAACCATTTTTCACAACAAGTGAAAAAACCTGCAAACCGAACATCGAAGCCTGCAAAGCAAGACAAGCAGAAAGAACACTCCCATAACTAAACTCATCAGGCTCAAAACCAAACAAATGCATCCTACAAAACATCTCCAACGACTTCAAAAACATCGAATTACGAACGTAACCAGATATCATAACATTCCAAGAAACAATACTCGGTTGAGTAATTGTATCAAACAGCTTATGAGCAAGAACCATATCAGAAGATTTACAATACAAACCAATCAATGAGTCCATGAAAAAGATACCAGATTGTAAATAATGAGTTTTAAGCAAATGGGCATGCAAGATTTTTGTGTTTCTAGCATTGTGTTGAGGTGAAAACTTGTAATCACGCAATATGGCAAATGGGTTTGGAAGGGAAGAGGTGAATCTGCATGAAAGTTGTGAACTTTTTGTGTTGATTAGTGAATTTTGAAGGAAAATGCGAAGGGGAAACAATGTGATAGCCATATTGAGTAATATTATGGTGAAGTATCATTTAATTTTAAAAAAAATGAAGAATCAATGGTATAAGGAAAATCAACAACACAAGCCAAAACTATGGGATAAATAGTTCATGTTTTCCAAATCTGCATGAAAGTTTTTCTTTTTTTGGTAAATTTTGAAAGGGTGAAATATGTTTGTGGTTTTATAAATATATCAATTTTTCATTCTAGTCCTTATAAATTTTCCAATCATCATTTTAAGTCCTTATATTTTAGTCCACTCATGTGTAGTCTTTGGATCTTTTAATGAAATTGTGCAAAAATGTGTAAAATATTATAAAAATCTCTATAAAAAAATTAGAATTTTTTAACAAAAAAATTAAATATGAATTTTTAACCATAAAAAAATATAAAAATTCATTTTTTTTTTGAGAAAATAAAAATTCATATTTAATTAATGTCTTGTTAGAAAATTCAAATATTTTTTTTGGGAGATAATATTATAAACTTTTTTGAAAATTTATATTCAAAAATATGAATTCTACGTATGAGTTTACTTAAAAGGAAGAATCAAAAGTGAAGATAGAAAGCTTTTGAAGGACTAAAAGTCAATTTTTTTTTAAAGGAACCAAGATTAAAAGTTGGTATATTTATAGTGATCAAAAACATATTTAACCCATTTTAAAATCCACTTTGTTATATGAACTAAAAATAATCACCAATATTAAAAAGTAATTGAAATAATAAATTTGTTTGAAATATATCTAATACGGTATTTCTCTTTGTTATTTTTTTTTGTCAAGTAGCCGGTTAGAATATAAATATGTCGAATGTGAGCGATTCGAACTCTGGCCCTTAAAAATGGCACAAACCTTAAAGATTCTTTAGTCAAAAGCTTTCAAAACTCCGCAAAATTAATCTCTCTGGAAATATCTACATTAATGATTCACTGTTTTTTCAACTGTGTATGAATTACGAGCTTCTATAAGACGCGGTTATGTTTGAATGCCCTTTCATAACATGTGTTGGTATTTGCTTCTGCAGTCTTCCAGAGACCGAGTTTGAGTTTTGTCTATTAGGAACTTTATCAACAAATGACTAAGGCTACTTCATACTTCATTGATTCAGTGGCGAGTTTGAAGTGCTTAACTTGTCCTTAAATTTCATGCATTACTGATTTCTTGCTTTGCTCTTTAGTACTGTCAGCTCTTCCTTTGTGGAAACTTGTCCTCCAAGATTGCTGCACATATACACATATACCAGGATCTCTTTTCTCTTGTCAAAGTGTCGATTTCTGCAACATCTAGATCTTCAAAATGCAAAGTTTTTGAATAATCGTCGTTTCTACGAGTTGTGTATTTCTTGGTGATTTGGTGTCTATAAACGTGAGTGGTTGTGACAAGCTCACCAATTCAGCCTTGTTTGCACTCCTTAAGAATTGTCCTTTGCTAAGTGAGATCAGAATGGAGTCAACACAAATTGGAATTGGTTCGATACCATCAAAGGATTTGGCTGTATACCATCAAGTGAAGTCTCTTCATTTGGCTTACAATTCATGTTTGCAAGGTGAAGGCATCAATATGTATGCTTACATGTTTCCTAATATGCAGCTTCTTGATATGAAATCTTGCAATGGCATATATGAAGGTGTTGGTAAAGTGTTAAAGAAATGTTGTAATATTAGGCATTTGAACTTTGCCTTCTCCCCACAAGCTAAGCTTTTTTGGCTCAACTTTGAAGCTTCCAAAAACTAGAGGTTTGAACTTGTCACACTCAAGAATTGATGATAAAGTACTGTATGTGATCTCAAAGACTTGCCCTCGGCCTTTGCAACTGGACCTGGAACGTTGTTATGATGTCACCGATAAGGGGGCGAGGCTAGTGGTAGAAAACTGCACACACCTGAGAGATTAATTTGGGATATTGTCGTAAAGTGTCTATTAGTATTGTTGCCTGGATGATATTTTCGAAACCATCATTGAGAAAAATAACCGATCCGGGTCATTTTTGTCCAGATGACGATTATAGGAAACTCTGCTTGCATCAATGTGTTGTTGAGTAATGCTAACAACACTTTCTTTTGAACACCCTCTCTAATACTCACTCTCTTATTGGTTTAAATCATTGTGGGTGTACACTTTGAAAATGGAACCCACACAAAGTGGTGGGACATACATTGATTTCATCCAATAAAAAAGTGAATGCTAGAGAGAGTGTTAAAAAGTGAGTGTTGCTAGCATTCCTCATGTCTTGTTTGCTAGTATTCTGGAAATGCTCGGTTTGAGTGTAAGATTTCTATGATTCATAGTTACTCCTATGAGATTTTTTAAATAATGTGAACTTCCATTTGTTTTATTTTGTTACTGGTTTGTGCATGATAAGTCCATGAGTAATAGCATTTTGTTGACCAATAGAATAAATATGGATTGGTTTATATTCAGTTTTGATGACTCTGCTACCAGTCATGTCCCCAGTTTTCATAATTACACATATTATTTCTTTATTGATTAAAGTTCAACTTTTTTCCTTCTGTTTCCAATCGTTGTATCAAAAGCACATGGAAACAATGAAGTATGCAGTCCATTTAAGCAATGTTTCAACTGTGAATTAATGGATCTAAAGACCTGACATTTTGTCCTCTGCAGTCATTAATGAAGCTGGAACATTGTTGAGAAGATTTAAGAAATTGACCATACAAATCTATCAAAGTATGTCATCGGGAACTTCTATCCTCAATTCTCGCCATCGCAGAACTAAACACACGCTATATCTTTTATGAAATAAGCGTGAGTTAACCATCGATGAGTCATCCCCCCAACATTAGCAAGTTGGTTTAGTTAGTGAGTCATCCCCCCAACATTAGCAAGTTGGTTTAGTTAGAGAGGTGCATAGATACCATCAAAGAGAAAGAAGAAAGGTCTCGTGACAACATGGGAGATGTTGAGTATGGTTCATATATAAACACACAAGAGGAGCGGGCGAGCTGAGCTAGTGAATTGTTTGCGATTTGCGTTTTCTTTAATCTTCTGTTACTAGTTGCTGCTCCGACGGGAGGACCTTGATCATTCATCTTCTGAAAAAGAAGATGAAGAGGAAGCTAACCTCTACTTGGTGGCAGATGTAGAACCAGATGATGAACCATGTTTAGAAGATGACAATGTATTTTCTTACTATCCCTTTGATTTAGAACCAGCTTATGACAAACTACTTACAGACACCTCTACTCTATTCAAAAAGTATGAAGTTTTAAGAAACAAAAGTCACAAATTGCAAAACAGATGCAACGTGCTCAAAGAAGATAAGTTGAAATTAATTTAAGTGTATGAAGAGCTTCAAGTTGAAATTCAAAATTTGATTAATCAACAGGCTGGAACTACAAATTTTTCACTAAACTTGTTTATTTTCTATCTTAATATTTCTGTCCATTACATAAAGAAAGTAAAAGTGGGGATGGCATAAATAAAAATGAAATATTTAATATATATACAAGAACTTTGTAGAATTTTTTGAACAAAGAGCACATAGCTTCACTTTATTCAGGAACTTGACTAATTAACATGAAAATAACTTCATTGAGAGAAAAGAATGTACACAATTGGTTTTATGAAGCTTAAGTTTCTTATAGTTTTTTACCTTCAATAACTTGAAGGTACACAACTGAATAATATACCTTGAAAGAGAGTCTGGGATTCAAGGACATTATTATGCAGTGTGTGTGATATTAACAACCCTATGCAATCTCTCAAGAATTCCACTAGCTTTTCTCTTAGCCCTTGAAGTTCCATTTTTTGCAAGTTCAGAAATTGTTCTGTGACTGTTCTCCTCTTCCTTTATTTCCCTCAACTTGGATCTGTCATAAAGACATATAGTTTGAAGGATTGCGACACAGTTCTCCTTATTGCGTTCGCACGAGCTCTCTCGCATAATGCTTAGCAAACAAGGAACAGCTCCAAGCTCTGCCATTTCGAGGACAGCCTTCTGATGAGTCGAAAGTAGGGCAAGGATAGCTAGTGATTCGTCGACGTGAACTCGGTTTTTCATCTTTGCCATAATCACTCTAACCGCACCGTCTTTCACTGCTATTGCTTTGTTGTCATGCATCATACATAAAGTGAATATTGCTGAAGCAACATCCTTCATAGCTAAGGGATTCCCTTCTTCCAATAGGTCGATAAGTGGTTTTAAGGCATTGGATTTTCCTATAAGCTCTTTGTTTGAGTCTAGTGCTGATAACGTGAAAAGGGTTGCTGCAGCGTTGGCTCGTGTTTCAATTGTTCCACATCTCAATGCCTTCATGAGGATTGGAATTACAATTGGAATTTCAGCCACTTGTTTCTTGTTGTTGTCATGAATCGAGATATTTAGGAGTGTTGTGATCACATCTTCTTGAAGTTCATGGTTAATACTATCTCCTTCACAAATTGGCTTAAGCAATTGAGGAATTGCATGTTCGAAATCGCAAAAAAGTACTCGAAAACAAGGATGCTTCTTTGTCAACAACCTAAGTTGTTTTGCAGCTTCTTTCTGATCACAAAGTGTTGAAGACATTTTCTCAAGCAAACATAAAAAATGATTCTGATCAGCTTCTTTAGCACCTTCATCACTAATGTAACTAATAGCATTGCACAATTCAAGTCCTTGATTTTTAGACCATTTTTCTATCATTTCTCTTATAAGTTGATTTGGAGTAAGGAGAGTGTGTGAGAGAACTTGATGAGTTTGAGGACATGTCCTATTTCCAGCATTAAACCATCTTTGAATGAAAGGTCTATCATATGTCTGCAAAATTTAAACCAACAAAAATGTCATGTATTATTTTTTTACTTAACCATCGAGTTTCCAGGGAAATGGGCCCCTCGTAATCCAAAGTTTGATTGGTAAGTAACTATAGTCTGACAAAGAATTATTCGGATCAAGATTCAAACTCGAGTTATCCCAAACAATTTGTTATAGTAACCATTTAAACTCAACCATTCGTTAAAATATCATGTATTAACCATAAAAGGTAAACAAAATAAATTTCATTATTAGACCAGAAAAATCTCCAATTTGTTTTAAGTCATTATTGATTGAATAAACACAAATCTTGAAGCATCAATGCTGAGAAAAAAGAGTGAGACAGAGAAAAGAAAAAGTAGTTTTGGTGGGGAAGGCATCAGTGTTAAAATTGGGAGAAAGGAAAAAAGTTAAGAACAATAAAATTTAAATATTCCCTTTTGAGAAAATCAGTCAAAAGTTTTACACAAAGAAACAATCACCACCACTACTCACTCAAGAGTGTCTCAAGAACAAAGAATATTATGTACATTTTTTATTTCCCACTCTTTCTCTTTCCATCTACACACAAATTATATATAAATTCAGAAAAGCTAACATAGTAGATAAAGTGAACACAAAACAAAAATAACTTGAGATTGAAAGAGCATTAAACAACAAAAACAGAAAGAAAAAAAAAATCTATTTTGGATTGAAAGAAAACAACAAAGTAAAGAGAAAACTACAATTCCAAATAATGAAATGACTTATCAACATATACACATTTTTAAAAAAAAATTAATAACTATATAATTATCATATTTCTAAGGTTCTGAATGAAGAAAGAACTGAATATATTCCTTTCCTATCTTTACCATACCTTTATGGTCACCAAACATAGAATAACTCAATAAAGTACCAAAATTCCAGCAAAAGAGATAGACAAAAAGCCAAAGCCAAAACCAGAATCAATATCTTATATATCTTCTTCCCTTTAGTTAATTTTAATTCAATCAAAATGAATAAAAAAAATTCATTTCTGTTAGGAACATTTTATCCCATTTTTCCTAATGTATGATAATGATAATTCATTAACTTTTCCATAACAGTTTCTAGACATTTACATAAAAGAATAAAAAGTCAAACAAGGAACATGCTAATTTAAATGAAATTTAATTTTTTTTCCTTATGTTTCCAACATTTTCTCAGTAATAATAACTAAGGAAACAGAAAAATTAAATTAAATTAAAATTAAAACTAACAAACCAAATTTCTGACACTAACCTGACCAGAAGCAACAATGACAGGATCTCTCATAAATTCCTTGGAAAGTGGACATTTGAATTCATCTGGGAAAGTAACATTCTTGTTTATCTTAAAAGACATTGAATTTGAAGATTGAGATTTCTTTCTTAGCTTCAAATCTTTAAGAACACAAAGAGTTTCTTTAGCTTTATCAATTGCTTCAATGCTTATATCTTCATCATCAACAATGGACTTAACAAGCTTTTTCAGCTCCTTCTTCAACTCTAAAGCTTTCTTCAACATAACCTCTGGATCAGAATCTAACACCCCTGGTTTTGCCATGTTTATGATGATCCAATGAATCAGAGACAAAAAGATTCAATTTTGAAGATAGCCCAGAAAATTAAAATATTGAATATTGTTCATAGAATGAAGATGCAGAGAATATCAGTGAAAACACTCTGTTTTCAGATTCTCTCTCTCTCTCTCTCTCTCTCTCTCTCTCTCTCTCTCTCTCTCTCTCTCTACTTAGGTAGCTTCTGACCTGAGTAACAATGAATTGTGTTAAGAGAAAAAGAAAGACACAAAACTCATTTGTTAGTGTTTCTCTCACTAGACTTTGTTTTTTTGTTTCTTATATATAAAAAGATCTCATTTCATTGATTTGAGTATAATTGATGCCCAAGTTACTCACACCAAAATAAGTGAGAGAAAAGGAAAAAAAAGTTATATTCTTCTTTGATCTTATCCTACAAGTTTCACATGAGCCATTGGTTAATTTTAGTTGTATTCTTTTTTTTCTTATTTAAAATGATAATAATGCACATCAAGATATTTTAATAGAAAAAAGATTAAATTTGTAACTTGGTTTCTACTTCTAGAATGAGATTATTTTATAGTTAACAAATTCACCCTTTCATGACTACTTTTTTTTTACAATGGGAAATAGATAAGAAAGCAAAAATAGTTAATATATATTTTGGGCATCAAATGCAAAATAGTTAATGAATAGAATTAGTTAATGTCAGATCTATCAAAGTACTTTAATTTGAACTCTAACGAAAATAATTTTTTGTCAAAACTTATTTACCTTTTACTATAATTATGAATGATAATCCCCTTTACCCTAGAGCTTGACCAAAAAATAGGATTGATTACAAAGTATTTAAAGTTTTACATCACAAGAAAGGGTTAAATTTCGGTTTGTTATATAACTATTTTTAGATTAAAGATGTGGTGGAGAAGAGTCAAGATCCTCTCTATTTTGCATCTCTTCTAGTTGTTTCATTTAAAGAGATAAAAACACAATAAAATTTAAAAATAATTAATAAAAACTAGGACCCATTTGTTGGTAGGACTCACAATCTATATTTTGTGTGTATCTTTTTCTAAAAGACAATATCTAGATCCTACTTTGTGAATTGTCACCTCACAAACAAATGAAAATATATGATAATATAAGTATACATTAACACATTTGAGTTGGTTTGGTGGTATTGACTTGAGATATGGTAGTGTACTCTTTTTCAAAGTTTCAGGTTCGATTCTTCCTGATGCCAATTTGAGTGGACTAATTTAGCTTTTCAAAATCAGTGTACTCTTTTTTTGTACACCTTGTGCTAGAGAGGCGTCACTACCTAAACAAAGCAAGGGATCCGACCACCATCTTTAGGAACCGTACACAAACGTGACATTATTAGTGTTCAGCCACCAAAAAGAATGAAATTTAACTTTATCCAAGATCTGCGTAATTGGGATTTGAACGTTATTAAAAAGCTTGTTGTTACGTTCATTCCAAACCAGCCAAACACATAGAAGCCATATAAGTTGAAGAAAAGTTTGGCGAATCCTCGAATGCCCTATATAATGAGTAAACTGAATGAAATGCTCATAAATAATATGAGGATCCACTCCTGACACACCAATCCAAGACCGGATGAGCTGCCACAATGATTCAAAAACATCACAGTGAAGGAACGAATGAGACACTGATTCGTCATTGTCGCAACCTACCACACATCTCACGGCCTCATGATGAAGAATGTCGCGCCACATGAGGTTGATTTCGGTTGGCAACCTATCCCGCAACATTCTCCACACAAAGATCGAGACCTTGAGAGGAACCTGTTTATGTCATACCATTTCTCCCACTACATCTACTGGGGCGGGACTCTGTATAGTCAGAATCTGATAAACACCACGCACAGTGTACCCACGAACAATGTCAAGATCCCGTTGCCACATGTCAGGAACATCAGACTGCAAAATAATATTGTTAAGTATATTCAGTATTATAATTAGCTTCCTCTTTGATAAAAAAGAAATGTGGTGTTGCGAATATAAATTATTCAACTTTTTTTAACACGTATTTTCAATTTCAGAATTACGTGTTGTGAAATATATTAGCAAGACACTTCCTAGTTTTTTTTTCTTTTTACAAGAGACATTTTCTAGCTCTACAGGCTAACTTTTGAAATTAACACATTTTCGAATGTGAAAAAGTTTTGCTTTGAGGATGGAACGCGTATAGCTCAATAAATGTAGCACTAAAATTGTCAAATTAAATTGAATTGCATTAAAGGATCTGTTAATAGAAATGCAGAATATTTTTGTCAAAAAAAGAAAAGAAGTGCAGAGTACTAAGGAGTAAGGAGCATTAAATATTTTTAAGAAGTTAAAATAAAATTTATTTAAAACACAAAGAATCCTAGCAAGCACAAGAAATGTTAGGTTAAGAGACTTAAGGAAAAGTGTATCGTATATACGTGGAACACCCAAACAAACACTCATGTAACAAATACAAACTTCTACAAACAAACCAAAAACACTTTCAGAGGGTCCTCGAACAATAAAAACTAAACACCAAACCAAGAAGTCATCTCCAAAAACTAAAGTCTAAACGCCTGCGCAGTAGCATAAACAAATCTTGTGTCAAACCGTTGAAAAACCTCTCCAAAATAACCATCAAACCTACCAAAAAGTCATGTAACCGCACCTTAAACAAGCCACACAGTCTAACAACCATGTATTTGAAAACCCCATCAACAACAAATTCATAGAAGAAAACCCACAACAAACATGACCACCACTAGCCACCACAAGCACCACCACCACCAACAAAACTATCATTAACCACCACAAAAACCACCATTAATCCTCACCAAAAACCAGCACCAACCACCATGAGCATCACCACCAAAAACAACACTAGCCATCATGAGCATCACCACCAAAAACCATCACGAGCACCACCACAAAAGACCTAGTATCAGCACAACCATGGAAACCACCACGAAGCACCACAAACGGACACAACCAAAAAACAACCTACAAGCTCCTCAACATCAACACCACAAACAAAAAAACAAGCATGACACACGCAAAAGCACCACTTGTCCCTAATGCTTCAACCAACTATGCACAAAACCCCCACAACTAGGAACCTCTGCACAAGTAAATTACCACTGTGAGATCCGAATCCAGATCTAGATCTACTACCACAAACCGTCCTGCTAGATAAAAGCCCACCATGAATTACGCCGAGAACCACCACAAAAAACTAGCAGCACCACCATCACGAAACCCCTCCGAAAACCATCACAAACCACCACAAAACGCAACAAACTAACACTACCATGAACGCCAACGATGTAGAAAACAACCGCTGAGAGAAACCGGTGGCCGAGTGATGCGGACGGTCAAAGCCAATCATCGCACCACCAACGATTGAATCTACTTGCGGCGGATATAGGTTGGATTGGAAGGGAGGAAGGTGGCGGTGGAGATCTGTAGTGTGAACCGTGAATGGAAGAAGAGATGATGATTTCAATTGCAGCGACGACGGCTTGTAGCATTAAATACTTCTCCCTCCCTATGTCCCAAATTATACTCCCTCCCGCCCTTAATATAAGAAAATTTTCAAAAAAAGTTTTGGTCCTATTTATAAGAAAAGGTCACAACTTTTAAGGATAGTTATTGCTTAAAAGACTTTTTTATCCTTTATTTAATGTTTGTCTTTTTAATATTAGTGGATGTATTTAATGTTTCACAACATTCTATAAGGGTATATTTGTAAAAATGTTTAAAAAGTTACAACAATTAATGATGACATTGGTTTTGATGTTTTTTTGATTTTTCTTCTTATATTAAGGACCAGAGGGAGTAAGTTAGAGGGAAATGTTAATCTGTATTCTTATGACACATGTTAAAGAGTCTAAACTGAAAATTTTGTTTAAAAAATTGTGTCAATTTATTCTTTTAGAGATTGAAAATTACTTCGTTTTGTAATAAATATTTGTCATTTATAGAATGTTTAACATGTGCCATAAGAGCACAAGTTAGCATGACCCTAAGTCGAAAAAAATTTGTTCTAAATTATAAGTCATTATAATATCAACGAATCATTAATGTTATTTTCTTTATCATACCCTTAACTATTTATTACTCTTTCTTTTTTCAATTCTAATTTATCTTTCCAAAATCATTAATGAAGGATAATTTTGTAAAATTACTTATAATTTCTTTTTCTCATGCACAATCAATTACATTTTTTAATCTATATAGAATAGTCAAAACAACTTATAATTTGAGAGGGAGAGAGTACTAGTTTCTGATTCTCACATTTTTGTCCAAATATCAATCAAATACATTTTACTTTTTTGCTTATTTTTATGACCGAGAATTTATATGTTTTACTTCAAATATCTATTTATCTTATATTATTTATCATTTTAATTTATTAAGAACGTTTAGTCAGGATTCTCATAATCTCTTATTATAGTTTAATCAAAGTTTTTGGTTCAAAAACGAGTTTGAGTATGTAGCATGCAACAATGTTAAAATTCTTAAAGAGATATTATTTTTCATTTAGGTCTCACTGAGTTTAAGGGATCAGTCTTTGCAGTTGCGTGATATTCAGATTAAAAAAATTACCATTTTAAATTATCAATAAATCATATTTACTCCCTTAATAATTGTAGTTAAGAAATGTGCAAAATATTGATGAATAAATATGATAGTATTTTATATAAATTATTCAAAAAATATTGTGTATATTTATAAACTTTAATTTTTATTACGGTGTAATATGTTAATATTTTTTGGATGCCAAAATGGCTAAGAATTTATAGGATGTTGGTCAACTATACTAATGGTGATAAAAGAAGGATCTACATTCAGCAAGCAGGAGTGTAGAAGAAGAATCCAAAACATGCATATATTAAGATGGTAGCATGTCAATCGAGTTAACCCATATTTTGATTGGAATTTGGAAGTATAATTTTCATATGGAAAAAAACAAATTAAAAATAACTAACTTTTCATACTAGAAAAAAAAAAACCAACACTAGTATTATTGAATGAGAATGCTGACAAGTAAGGGAAGTGGGTGCTACTAGCCAGCATGACAGATAAGTGATACCACCTTCTCATTTCAAAAAAAATGAAAGAGAAACATACAATTTATTTGTGTTAACTTTGATTCTCCAATAATGAAAATGAGTTGTGATAATTTGAAGTTTAGTCAAAAAGTAATTAAAGTTTAGTTAAAAATTGTTCCATCAAAAAATCAAATTAAGATTACTTTTTTTTGGTAGCGGCTGAGGTTTGAATCTCAGACCTTGTATATTTTATGTATTGTCCCAATCAATTGAGCTAAGCTCACGAAGACAAAATCAAATTCAGATTATTTTAAACAATTGGTTTTTAATGAAATTTATTAGTCATTTAAACTCAATTATTTAGTTTTTTTTTAAAAAAAAACTCAATTACTTGGTTAGAAATACGTTTTTTGAGAGGAAAAAGAAAAGAGAAATACATAAATAACATCATTTCATTGTTTTTCATTTGGAACATTATACATAAAAATTAAATGAGAAATGATATATCAACAACTATTTTTTATAATTTTTGTGACAACTTTTTCTCTCATACTCACATTATCTTTTTACTTTCTCTCTCTATTGTTTTGGTTTTTGTGTCAATGCTTCATTTCCTTTGTAAAATGTTGGTTGTCACAAAAGTTGTCACATGTATGGATGTTCAAATAACACAACTCAAATTAAATTGGTATTTTTTTTATGCAAAACAATTAATTTGGTCTTTGTTTAGTTGTAGGGGGAAGTGTGTAGTGTAGCAAAGAGTGAAGGAAATAGATGGGTCCTACTCTGAGCGCAATCACGGACTCCACGTACTTAACAGCTGGCATAACGCGTGGGTTAAATAAAAACTTGCTTTCTACTCGTCTCCGCCAATGGGATCTTTTCTGCTACATCAGGTACCATGTTAAATCATTGTACCCATTCCAATAAAGAATTTAAATTATCATTTTGACCCATTAATTTTATCTATTTGCCATTATGGTTCTTCTATTTCTGAATTTGTAATTTGTAAGGGATCAATTTGTTATTCTTAAAATTATTGTGTATGATTAAATTGCCTTTTGTACTATTTAAAAATGTAAAAAATGTCTTTTTGTAACTATTATGGGTCCCGATAAGTGTAGCTGGAATGTTACTAATCACGATGGTTTATCATTATAATATGGGAAGCTTGTTTGATAATAGGGAGCCTCTGCTGGAAGGAAATAGGAAGAAATTGTGGAGCTTAAAAATCCCACAACGAGTAAAAGTTTTTCTCTAACGAGCGACGCAGGGATGTCTTCCAACTAGTAAACGATTGCAAACTAGAGGAAGTCAATGTCCTAATAGGTGTCTTTGTTGTGACGGCTCTTATGAAAATGATTGACATTTTTTCTTCTTCGGGTGTCCTAAAGTAGAAGAAGCTTGGATCGAAGTGGGTTTATTGAAAGTAATAGATAATAATTTGGAAACAGCATGTGTTTTCAACTACTTGATTGTTTTTGGGTAGAAAGATATTTGATTCTTTGTCACACCATAATCTCTGTTTGTTAGCAATGAAGTTGTGGGGGTATTTGAAAGCGTTTCAATGATAAATTGTGTAATGATGTCAAAACTCCACCACGTGAGGCTGTCTGTTTAGCGTACAATACGCTGTTGAGACGGTAACATAAAAGGTGAAGGTGTGACCGAGCTGAAGTAAGTAGGGATAAAATCGAGGCAAGACGGGACGTGAATACCACCACGAGGCCACGTTGGCATTAATATGAGCTTTAAAAAGCAATGATGATGGAACAATTTTTGGAGGGAAAGGGAAAATGGTATTGGGATGTGCTTGCGAGATGATGAGGGAAAATTTGTAGCAGCAAAATGTTTTAGGCTATGTTTGTTTCAAGGTTTGAAATATGATTCCCATGAATGTGAGATTGGAAATGCAACATTTTCATGTTTGTTTCAAGTTTTGAAAATTCGTTCTCAGTAATTATATTCTTAGGAATATTATTGTTATTCTCATGCTTAAAGGATGAGAATCTAACATTCCCATGAGAATAAAACTCAACTTGCTATAAATTCTCACTGCCACTAACATTTATTTCTATTTTTATTTTTTTAATTAATTAATTTCTAAAACATTCTAAGGATATCTAATTTTTTACAAAAAACACATGGGTATGAATGTTATTCCTTGTAATATTATTCCTAGAAATGTCATTTCAAGGAATGTAATTTTTTGTCTTGAAACAAACACACCACAACAACCTCGTAGGACGGAAGCGTGGGGTTTAAAGGAGGCAATAAACTTTCTTGGTAGTATGAATTTGTTAAGGATGTCAATAGAACTTGAATATAAGCAAGTAGTTTACGACATCTCCAACAAACATAACACCAACTCGGATTTTGGTGCCGTTCTAAATGTTTGTAGAGTTTCTTTCCATCCTTTTTAAAATAAGTTCTATTAAGAGACAAACAAATAACATTGTTTATGATCATATGTTAGTTCACATATTGTGATTGATATTATCAATGGTGAATTAAATGTTTAATTCTTCGGTTGGTGTTATTCTAAATTTCTAATCTTCACTCTAAACCAAGAAAAAACGATCCATTAATTTTTGTTTATTTGTCTGCATTGCCCGGTTCATGGTTCCCTACATCAGCTGCTATAATTAGCTTTTGATCTGCTGTCACTCCTGGCAGCATTATTTGATTTTGACACGTAGACATACTGTTCTACGACACGTGGATCGTCCGTGTCATTCTCTGACACATGATTCCTGAGAACAATAAACATACGGGTCCCACTAAGTATTCAATGAATATTCATTGTAACGGAAAACTGGTCAAAGAAAAAGGTAACGGAGAACGGTGGTTTATTTTATGCAGAACAGAACCGGGTCCAACTAACCGGGCCGGTTCGATTTTGGGGAGTAGACTAGATACCGTCTTGCCGCCGCATATTGTAATCGCTTGCTTGCATGGGTAATTGGGTATGAATCCGTAGTTTCCTCTTCTTTTCACTTATAGTAAATTGAAAAATAAATTTTAATAAAAAAGAAGTAGGAAATTTATTTTTTTTCTTGACAAAAAATGATAGGAAATAATTCGATTTAGTCGTTCTCGTGATCTTAACTCAGTTGGTAGAGACAATGCATAATATATACAAGGTATGAGATTCAAACCTCGGCCACCACAAAAAAATCGATTTGGCCCTTTATATTTTCTCAAAATTGTTTTCGTCCTTTATTTTTTGTTAAACGTGATTTTTAGTCCTTTAGACATACCAAAATGAATGAAAATGAAAACTAAAATATCATCTTTTAAAACAATAAAAGACTCCTGTGAAAAATAAAATAAAGGACTAAAATGATTTGAAAAAAATAAAAATGAATTTTCAACAAAAGATAAAGGACAAAACATATATTAAAGGAAAAAAAAACTTCATATCGAATTTATTCATGTACCTTAGGATTTCTCATATAATATACTTCATGTTTTGAATAAATGATCATATTTTCCTCTTTTTTTACCAATTTTTTTTTATCATATTTCATAATTCTTTCATCAAGACTTCTTTTTATTATTCCAAATTAAATCCTTATTATAATTTATGAGTTTTTTTTTTTGGTTTTCTTCTATGAGTTTGTTGTTGATTGAGTTTTCAAATACATAGATGTTAGACGTGTGGCTTGTTTAAGATGTGGTTACATGAGTTTTTGGTAGGTTTGATGATTATTTTGGAGAGGTTTTACAACGGTTTGACACAAGATTTGTTTCTGCTATTGCACAAGCGTTTAGACTTTGGTTTTTGGAGATGACTTCTTGGTTTGGTGTTTAGTTTGTATTGTTTGAGGGCCCTCAGTGGAGGGTGTTTTTGGTTTATTTGTAGAAGTTTGTATTTATTACATGAGTGTTTGTTTGGGTGTTCCATATATATACGATACACTTTTATTTTGTATGTTACTTTTATGTCTCCTAACCTAACATTTCTTGTGCTTGCTAGGATTATTTGTGTTTTAAATAAATTTCACTTTAACTTCTAAAAAAAAATTATATAATGTCTAATTATGTGAAGAAATATGTTAGTGTGTCTAATATAAGACTATTGCCCAACCAACAAGGGTTAGGCCTAGCCACAATATTTTTATTTTTATTTTTGCATAAATTTAACACAACTCAAGACAGAAAAAAAAGTTTTCACCGTCATTTAACGGTGAATAATCTCCATCAAAGAAGATGCGGGGCATACAAAATAGATTCTACCTTTCAACCGTTTTTTTCTCTCGTACGCATGAGTCAGAAATCGAATCCATGACCATATGTTTAAGTGATCTAAATCCCTTACAATTTGAATAATATCAGTTGGTAGGAACATTACATAATGCTGAGTTGAAATTTAAACTTTAAATTTTTCACTTATTCACCTTTAAAATTTTTAGGCTACTTGACTAAAAAAACATGCATTTCACTTTCAAATTTTTCTTTAAATTTGAAAATATGTTGGGTAGTGTTGATGCATGCATGTTAACACCAACAAAATAGTTGGTCGAAATCATGTATTGGCCACTCAGCTGATGACAAAGTATTTGTCAATCGATTTGATCAGAATTTGCTAACAGCTGAACGTGATTGTCAAATCTATATGGCCTTAAGTTTGTTATTGAGTATTATTAACATATTCATGGAAATGTTGAATAAAAGCTTTATAAACAGTAACATAGAGCTGACCACATTAAAATGCCCTGCTACAACTTTCCTAGACCTAGACATTTGTGAAGAAGATGAAGGTGAATTTGGAGAGAGAATATAGAAATGGAAGTTGTGCAACTTAAATTAAGGGCAATTTGTGAGTTGACTAAATAAAAACTTGAACAAACATTTCCTGCTACATTAATTTGAATAGTAAATTTTAGCTCACAACTCAACTAATTAGGCAAGATACGTGTTGATCAAGTTAAGAACGTACGGGAGGATTTTTTTTCCTTAAAAAAAAATAAGGTTATAGTCAATTGATATGAAATTGCTACAAGAAATTTTACATATGGAAAATTTAGTGACGGCAACTAAAACCTACCCATATTCAACAAGTTGATAAAGGGTATAGGTCTTTTTTTTTTTTGAAAGATAAAGGGTATAGGTCTTGTGTACTAGTGAAAAACTTCAATACGTGAATATTCTTAGATATTATTGATAAATTTTATTTTGTGTATAGCTAGCTATTAGTAAATTACTTAGTAACAAAATGATTGGGTTCAAGTACCTACCTTTGTCTCTATATATAAGACCCTTTTGTCAAAATCACGGGAATTAAGAAAGTGAATATTTATATTAAAGTTGTTTATAAATACTATTGTTTTCACAATTTTATCCTTAAAGAGAGAGAGAGTTTGTTCATGTTTTCAACATGCTATTTATTGCTGATTGAAGAAAAAGATGTATAATAAATAGGGGCATGCATGTAAATAAATAATTAATGTAGTTGGAAATAGCACAAGAGTCTTATAAAAAGGGACAAAAAAATTTCTCAAAAGGGTCTTATAATTAGGGACAGAGGTAGTAGTTAATAAGTTTGTCTTAGGACGAATCGTTCGGAATAATCTGAATTTAATTTTTGGATAATCAATTCTTAGTTTGAAATTGTGCTTACCCTTGATTGAACTCCGGATTTTCAGAACTTCGTTCATCTTATACCCAATGATTAACACAAAAAGTAGTAATAATTAATGTATATATTTACATATTTAACAACAAATTCGTATAATTTCCCTCAAGAAGCTTTTGGTAGTTTCATAATGGCGACATACTCTAACTTATTAAAGTCACATGCAAGTTTTATGACTAGTTCCTACTATAGTCCAATACGCTAAGGAATTTGTGAATTAATCCTAGGCGAACATGACTCAAAATGTAGAGATCATTGATTTGGTTGAAAACACAAATCAACAATTTCAATTGGTGATTTCAAGAAAATAGAAGAATTAGTTAAAGCCTCAACATGTTGAGGCTAGCAAAGAGTTCAAGGTATGTGTTTCCAATCACACGCCTCTTAGTTCTTTGGTATGTAGTTGTCCCTCATGCATTTATGCAATTCTTTTTGTTTTTGCCTTTCTTTTTCCCTTTTGTTTTTCTAGAGGATTTTGACTTTAGTCCCCTATTTCTTTGATCTTTCTTTTAATACATGATTAAGGTGTTACAACAATCGATTCATTTGCATCTCACCTTTTGCCTAAAAAGAAGTTGAACTTCCCCTAAAAAAAAATAGTACTCTTAATTAGGATTATGTTTGAAAATAAATAAATAAATATATCTAATAGTTTGAAAGAGAGCTATATTTAGAGTCATATTTTTTATCTTTAAAGATAAAAACGGATTTCATGAGTATTTTACTTAATTGGGAAGACACGGTGAGCAAATTTTCATCCCAATCAAAGGACCACTGAATTGGACAGTTTTGAATTTAATATCCTACGTAGAAGAAAGGGGCCTGCCCAAGACCTTGGAGGGTGGGGTATATTGAAAGAGACAATCTGTCTCTCAAGTCTCATCCATTTCTCTCAAAGTTGTATTAAATTTTGACAGAGAGAGAATTCAATGGAGTCATGAAAAATATGTTGAAAACCTTTGTTTTTTTTGGCATGCAAAATATTCAAAAATAGACTTATCTTAATGTTTAAATGATGTCAGTATTCCACCCACTTACATTTTTTTTTAAGAAGCAAAAATAATTGTATTAGAAAGTTATTCAAGCAAGAGATGTGTCTAAATGCCATAGAGAGAGGACCAAACGAACAAAACAATAGAATTAATAAGATTACTGTAAAAAATGAAAAACAAACTCATTAATTAAGATGTGAAATAACAAAGACAAACAAACCAAGAAATCAACTCAAAAGAAAAGTTCAATTGCTTAGCTTTTAACCACCAAACAAAGACTTTTACTTTAACAATTACATCAAAGCCAATTTCTTATGACAAAAAATGCGAGCATTTATTTCTTTTTAACTGATCATAATGCAAACCAACCAAATTAATTGTAAAATGAAACAATCACCCACTTACATTAATTTACGGTTTCTGTTTCTTTTTATTATTTGGGAATAAAGCCTACTTTGCACATCACATTAACAAAATAAAAATATATCATAAATTCCTCAACAAAAAAAAAAAAACATAAATATCATTTTATATTAGGTTGATCAATTTCAAGTCTATAATATTTCAATGTAAATTTAGTACCCATAAGTGTAAAATTTTGTACACTATTAATTAATCATTATTGTTAAATTATTAAACATACTTGACTTTATCATAACTACTTTCTTAAAACACACGTCTAATTTGTTAACGGTTTAAAACTAACTTTTTTTACTCTCAATATATTCATAAGCAAAGTCTTACGATAATATTTTATCCTGGTCCTATTTATAAAAAAAAGTTGGGTTAATAAAAACTGAAGTATTAATTTAGTTCAAAATTCACTCTTTATGCTATGATTGTGTTGTTTAGCTTTAGTTCAAAATTCACTTTTTTAAGAAAATGAAAATGTACTAAATAGGTGATGTTTAGCTTGTCAAGGTAAGATTAATTCTTTCACACCAGTTCTTCCTGTGAATTAATAATATTATATAGATAGATAACTCTCAAATTTATTATACTCCATTATGCATTAAAGACATAAATAATCTATATAAAACTCCCTAAAAAAAAAACTATATAAATAAGCAAGGCTGGTCCAAGAACAAGTCGATCAAGGCAATCAATCATCATAGACCTCCAAAAATATTTAAAACTTACTTCATAAAAAGTCCTCATATTCTACAATTTCCAAAACTAAGATTAATAAAACACATATAAAACTAATATTGTATCAACAAATACTAAGGGCCCGTTTGGATTAACTTATTTTAGAGCTTATATAAAACAGCTTATATAAATAAATAAGTTTTTATGTACTATTTATAAGTTTTTAAGGTAGTTTATGAAAAAACCCGTTTATGAAGATACAATTTTCGTTACTGAGAGTTTATAAATTAAAATAAAAGGTTATTTATTTACATAAGCTATTTTTCATAAGCTCAAACCAAACGGGGATTAAATCAATTGAGTTTATTATCAATCGAAAAAGTCATATCGAACGAAATCGATTACACTAGTTTAATGAATAGTTTTGTTTATCAAAACATATATACAAACTAAAATTTTAACCAAAATTTTGTAATTTTACAAATTGGTATTAAGGTCTTAAAAATGGTTCATATTAAAATTTGTCGTAATCCTTCATATATGTATGATGGATGGACTGACCCAAAAAATAGTCTAAAGTGCCAACATAATTTAGCTTGTATTTGTTTTGACGGTAGGATGGTCTATAACACACGTTTCAGCTGAAGTTTAAATATATAGTTTCTCAATATCACGTCCAAATGGACATTGGAACACGAAATTAATGAACTCAACATGAAACCAAACGAAGCATTAGTCCAGTTAATAAAAAGTTAACTTATACACGGGAGTTTAATGTATTATCTCTATCAGCTTGTAGACTCACTTCAGCTAATTTTTTCATAAAAAAGTAATAATAATCTAAAGTGACAGATACATTTTTTTAGGGATAAAGTGACAGGGACATTGATAGAATGTATAATTTTTGTTAATTTGTATAAAAATCTAAAGTAACACTTGGACGTAAGATTTCGTCTTTATATGATAATAATCACAAATCTAAGAAAGATTCCCAAACAAATTGTGCCCTTTTTGTTCTGTCGGCAGGGTTTACTAGTGAGTGATTAACAATTTTAGTTTAATTTATATGTATTATCAGTCTATTAAAAAAAAAGAAATATTACCTCTACAATAATTATTCATACTTTACATGTGTTTTTCTCTATGGTGCCCTACCCAAACCTCAAATTTCTTATACATCATATTCAAACTTTTTAGATTCGTCGTTCCATGTTTTTTTTTATCAGAATGTGTTATGCTATTTTGTTTTTTATTTATTTTTCACTTAGTGATATATATTTTTTAATAGCTATGTATTGTGTGAATGAAGTAAATGCAGGGAAATCAAATGGAACTTATTGGGTGTAAGAGGGGAAGATTTAGTGAGAGTAGTATTAGAATATATAAATTATGTTAGTTTAGAGAATAGTTAGTAGAATTGACACTTAAGGTTAGTTTGATTTGCTAAAATATGGACATAACAACTTCGGTTGTATAATGTTAAATAAAAAACAATTGTATAAAATAAAAAATTATTCAATATCATAGAAGTTTGTCATGTGTTGTTCTGTGTTTTCTTTTGATACAAATGTGTTGTTCTACCATATGTATGTTGTGTTGTTTTATCTTACGTTGTTCTGTTCGATACTTACTGTTTAGCGGATCAAACACACCTTTTTCATTATTATTTTGTTCAAGAAATAAGTCTTATTTATAAATAAGAAGATTGTTTACACAATTCATATCCTTTATCAATCAACTAATATGAAAATCGAATGAAATATTCTCTCTATCAGGCTAGTTTTACCTACGAGATTAAACTTCATCTCATTGATCCTGGAATTTCTAACAAGTTGGTTCAACAATATTGTGTAGCTTTATATGCACCTCTCTTCTTTGAAGAGTAGTGGTTGAGTTGAGTGAAAATTAGGAACTAGGCTCATAATATTATTTTTAACAGGTTACAAACATTGTTAACTTAAAAGGGAGGTTTTCGTCACATGGAAAATTAAATAGAAGGTCAATGTCAAGTTAAAAAATAGAGGAGTGTGATGGAGAAGGTGAATGTAGAGTTTTTGATAAAAATAATAGAAGTTACAAAATTTTATGCAGTAACTAAAAAAATCAATAGTTATTTCATTGAGTAAAAAGGATTAAATTAAAAATAATCCAATTTCAAAGGTAAATCTCCAAATTCACCCGTCGTCTTGGTTTTCATAAAGTGAACTAATTCAACGACTATTACTTAACCAACACCAAGAACCTTTGAAAGCACCTAATAAGTGGTGCGGGATTAGAAAATCAGGTGGAGCCACCGTGATTTTGTGAAGCTATAAAGCGTAGTTTTTGTCAAAAAGTCATGATGGTTTGCGGTGATTTTATTATCAATCTCGCCTCACATCCAAACATGCACTAAATAATATTACATGGAGAGATAAGTCACCAATATTTCATAGGCTATGAATTATCACATTTGTCTGTAAGGGCAATATTTGTATTGTATAGTTTAGGGAGTCTAAAAAAACACATGTCTCCAGTCAAAGACAAAACCTCTAAGAAATATCTTATCCACAAAGGTCCCCAAAACCTCTATAGAAACATAGACTTAGCCCATTTAGGACCTAGACATTAGGTACCCTCACAACCAGTTGAAGGCTAGTCCTTTGAGTTTTAAATGTGGTTATGTTCTGTCCACATCTCCAAAAGCTATATCTTGGGATTGCATGTTCTGATTTGTGTGAAAATCAAAGACAAAGAAGGGAACATCCATGATTCTATCACTGTGAGTTGAAGTATGTTGAATTGCATGGTTGTGTTAGCCAAATGATTGAAATTATTCTTTTCTCTTTTTGAGTAATGAGCTTGCAATTCATAATTTAAAGAATGTGATTTCACCAGAGCATATCACTTCCAGTCCTAACGAGAGCAGCTTAAAGCTAAGCCTATCACGAGCAGTATCGCTGATTGATCAGCGGCTCGATAACCTATTTAGGAGATGGATGATGGTTAGATGATTTTGACCGTCTTTCCCATTGGACTGCTGAGACTGGGCACAATTCGTGAATAACTTCAAGATCACGTCAACGAAATTACCATACTTATAATTCCCCAAGGATTAGTACAAGAGCAATTATATATGGCAAGTACACTGCAAATTTCTTAGAGCAATTTCTCTATTTGGTTCGTTCACTTGAATTCTATGGTTCTCATTATACATTTTTTTCCAATTATTTTGTAAAGTAAATGTCTAAACTGGCATTAAGAAAAAACATAGACCATTTTGTAAAGTAAATGTCTAAACTGGCATTAAGAAAAAACATAGACCTGTATGGTCCTTGAAAAATGACATCAAAAATCTTAAATGCTGATCAAATTAGTCTATAGGTGGCAGCGATGCCATTCACAGACCCATTCAAAAGTCAGGACTCTCCAAATTATTCGATACATTATGTAGTCGACAATGCAAAGTGGATCACACTTGATGAAAAATCGATGATTATAAAGCTAAAACAACCACTTACCAATGTATCAAATTGTAAATACTAACTCTTACAGTTTGTTCGTCATCATAGGCCGCATGTCTTAGTCGAATAGAGGAATCCGGATTTGGTATTAAAAAGAAAAAAAATAACAGTTCAATTTCAATTTCAATGTTGGTCCCTTGGAATGTCGAGATCTTTAAATACCGGACTGTCGACTCCAACTCCCATGGCGTTTAGTCCGTTATCCACGTATATGACAGCACCAGTGATAGCTGATGCTAAGGGTGATGCCAAGAAAGCAGCAGCATTGCCTACCTCCTCTGTTACAAAAACTCCAAAGTGTAAGTAATTTGCATACTAAAAAGTAGGGAAATGTTCATTTCAGAAAGGAAGAATCTCAAGGGTAATAATATTACCTGCATGTAGTTCTTTCTGAAGTGGTGCATTGGTAAATGAATAATCAATCATCATGTCAATGAAACCAATTGCTTTCGCAGCACGGCTTCCAAGTGGACCTAGCCATTGTAAACATTTTAAGTCAACGTGTATGTCAACTAAAAAGCCTGGATAAATAGTACATTACGACCCATAATACGAGGATACGGGAAAATTTTAAAAGTCAAGATATGACATGGAGACAATTAGACATTCACATTGCTATTTGCTCATTTAAGACAAATATATCAGTAGTCAACATATCCCAGTTTAAAATCAAATATTGTAGTCATTATAAGTATGCATAGCTACACAGTTTTAACCCACCTATATCAGTATATATTCGTATACTAACAGTCTATCACAAAATACATACAATTTTGTGTCTTTAGTTAGTAATACATATCGAACATGTAAGTATCGATGAAAGATTTTTTAAAAATAATTGAAATTCTTATCAAATACTTTTTGGTGTACATATCAAGTTCATAATAACAACAGTAGGTGTGATTAGCTGAATCATTTGAGGTTGTAAAGTCATGTCATATATATGGTCTAAAAATGCTTCTAAATCCCTCTTAATAGTTTGATTATGATTCTTTCCGTCTTCCTTTAGCTCTAGTTATTGGACTACCCCTCTTGGTCTAATCTCCCTACCAATGCTTCTACAAGTCTTCTCCATACATGCTCAAACCATATACGACAATATTCTAATTCAACCCTTTTCTCTATTACGAAAGCTATCCTAATTTTTCTCTCTAATGATTGTATTTCTGTTCCTATCTTGTCTTGTGTAATCACCCATACGTAGTAACATTGTTATATCTTGATACCAAGGTTACTTTCTTGTTGTTTTCTTACCGCCCTAAACATTCAATTCCATACAACATTACTAGTCTTGTAACTCTGCGATGAAATTTCCTTTAAGCTTAAGTTATATTTGTATCACATATTACACTGGAAACAAACCTACATTTCATCCTCCCTACTCAAATCCCATAGTTAATATCTCTTTATCTCCTCTTCACTTTGAATGATGAACTCAAGGTACTGAAAACATGATAAATTGTAGCACATTACAAGTTGTCGTATTGTATGTGCTACAATTTTCGTCTCTGAATTAAAAATTGTTCGTTTGTTGCTAAACTTGTATTCCATATAATCCAATTTATTTCCACTTGGGCAGAAACCATGTATTTCCAAGACTTTTCCCCATATCTCTTAACTTCTCATTTATCTCTCTCTTCTCGTCAACTCTCTCGTTCTCAAGCCAATACATATTTTAAGCTCTATCATTCAACGGCTTAATTTCAATAATTTTCATTTTCATTTTTATGACACTTATGCAACACCACCTTTTATTTAACCTAAAATAAATAAAAACATGATTATTTAAAAATTTCGATGTTACTTTTCTTTCTAAATTTCATAATTTGTATGTCGGATTGATTGTACGGGTGTGAAGCTTTTAGTATTTGATTTTAACATAAAGCTAGTTGTGACAAGCCATCAATACCTGCAGATATAGTATTAACTCTGATTCTTTTCTTTCTACCAGCTTCAAAAGCAAGCACCTAATAAATGCAATATCAAAAATCCAAAGCGGAAGAGGGGGAGGTTAGGAACACGAAAGTACTGAAACACGCATATTTATGCATGTCATATCACGATTTTTATAAAGAAAGCGGTAGACTCACTCTTGTATCACTTTCCAAAGCAGCTTTAGCAGAACTCATACCCCCACCATATCTGCATATCATGCAGATCAAAACTTTGTCAACGACTTTTTAAATTAGAATACAAAACTGCGAGTCTTTATAAGCATATCCAACATACCCGGGAATAATCCTCTCTGAAGCAATATATGTTAGAGATAGCGAAGATCCACCTATAACCAAAACAGAGCAGTGAGAACAGATATATTTAAATATGAAGAATCAAAATGTAATCTCTCTTTGGTAATGAACTTGCCTTGGTTCATGATTGGAAGGAAGTGTTTTAGTAAAGAAATATAAGAGTAACTAGACGCAGACAAGGCAGCTAGATATCCTTTCCGAGACGTCTCGGACAATAGTTTGCTGACCTATAATAGAGTTGATTTTTTTTGTTAAGGCTCAAGACAAAAGTTAGCAAGAAACATCATCTCATTATTGTAATAATAATACCTCTGGTCCATTAGCAAGTGAGTGCACAAGTATGTCAATAGTGCCGAAATCATTCTTAACAGATTCAACAACTTCCTGCAAGGAAATACAAATGCAAATTAGACTTATGAGAACTGGCATTATTTAAACACAAGCTTGAGACAAGAACCACAGAGTAACAAATACAAAACAACAATAACAAGCAAGCCTTTAGCAATAAGTGGGGTAGGCTACAAAGATCGATTGTCATCAGAAAGTCTTGTTGTGTAATAGGTCCAAAGATTAGACCATTTACCTCTAATCTCGCTTAATGATTTGATCAAGAGTTTTCTTTGATTCCCTCTACCTTAAACTATTGGAGTAACATCTTTATAAATATTTTTATAGGTCTTCTTCAAACATGCATGAACCATTTCTCTACCATGGAAACTACACCAATTTGATCTCTAATGATTAAATTTCCTTTTCATGTTGAATCACTCATCCATCATAACATTTTCATTTCTATAATTCTAAGTTTGCTTGTCGACCTTTTACCACTCAACATTAAATTACTTACAACATTTTTGGTCTTATAGTTTGTGAGATAAAATATTCATTCAAGCTTGAGGAATATATTTCAATTGCATATCAACCAAAATCCTAGAGTAAATGCTTCTAAATTTAATGATGTTCAGTGTGCTTAGGTTTTGTCTGCTAGCAGAAAAGAAGTAACCTATGTTTCAAAAAGCATTATCTAGGATTCATTTCACTAATGAAAAAATACCAAAAATTTTTTTTGAAGAAAATCAAGTAAGCTTATGAAATAACTAGATGAATCAAAATTTTCATATTCAGGCTTGGTCAGAGAAAAGTGGAAGATGGATAGGTAATTCCTCTAGCTTGTGGACCATTTCATCATATACGGAATTTATGTGACTAAGGGTCAACCTATTAATGTATGTTACTGATGAAATTAGAAAAGATTTAAGTCAACAACCAAAATAAACAGGCATTGAAATTAACCAGGGCACCTGCATGCGAGTTTTCACTTTTCAGCCAAGGAGAGAAAGAAAAAGTATATAAAAAGTTATTTTGTTTCTAAAATAAATGCATATCCAAGAGTCAATTATTTTTGTTAATTGTGTTACAAGCTTCTTTCTGACCTCCAAATTTTTCTTTAAAAAGAATTAATTATGATTTTTATCTCCAAATTGATGATGACCATTTTAGTCCCAACAGTGCTGCCGTTTAAAAATGTCTTTCAACATTCTTTTGACACCAATGTTGTCCATGAGGAACAGGACAATCTTTAAGTGATAAAATCACGTGTAGAGCAGGAATGTATTCCAATGTGTACAAGAAAAGTGGAACATACTCCAATTGAACATTAATCTCATGTTATTGGATTTTGAAAAAAAATTGGTGACTTACATTGTAAATTTGGAATAACTTTTCTAGCTTATTTAACAAAATATATTATGTCATATAAAAATACGAGGAAACAAGATGATATCCAGCGAGATGCTCTCCTCTATGAACAACTTATGTTCTCAACACATGAAAGATTTCTTAATAATAGTTATGATAAAAAATAAACTTCTACGAGCAGAAAATAAACGACAAGCAGAAAACACTAATGATATATATTCAAAATAAATTATAAATAATTTAAAAATCTATTGGAACAAAATTGAAACAAACTTTGCAACAGAGATTGAAAGAGTATTATAATTGTATAGATAACCGAATGATAATATATACCTGGACAGTCCAATTTGAAGCTCCAGCATAGCGCTTATTAGCTTTTACCTACATAATTTTCACAATAGATGATGATATATTTTGTGCATGGTTTTTGTATCTTTTGATAAAATATATGAACATATCCCTTACATCTTCTGGGACATCTTCGGGAGTGTCATAGACTGCATCCAAGGGATACACTTTAGTAATCTCCATCAATGATCCATCTTGTAACCTGAAAAATGGAGAGTTACCTGTTAGCAACATACTTAAAATTTTACATGTATTGACAAAGGAAAATCATTATAGCAAAGTTTAAAAGTCCTACTTGCGTGATTCGTCAAACTTTCCACGTCGTAGACTGGACTCAAATATATTTAAAGCCTGCATGAAAATGTTAATAGTCAGTACCTGACAGACCGCCTGTATAAATCATTGCACGAATATAACTAGACTTCAGGCAGCGTTGTCAAACGCAAACCGCAGAAAATAGCGGTTTGTTCAAATTCCATTACACAGCCGTGCTATAGCGTGCTGCTATATCTGCTGTTTGACGGCATTTTGTACTAAATATCGTAAAGCAGAACGATAGCATTTTTGTCCAAATTCTGCTACGCTATAACACCACTATTTAACAACATTGCTTCAGGAACAAAATAAAATTTCAAACAGACAACATTAGAATTCTGTAATATTTATTTACTTACAGGTACCCATGTGCCAACAAGAATTTCAGCTCCTGCCTCTGCAAGAGATTTTGCTATTGCCCAGCCATATCCATTGTCATCAGCCACACCAGCAATAAATGCTCTTTTACCTGCACATAAAATTACTTTCAGTGAAGTGATACGCTTTCTTATAATATGGTTACTATATATGTGCTATACCATTAAAATTGTGTCATGTCGAATCAAACATAGCAATAGACACCGTTAAAAAGAAAAAAAGAATTAGAAATAACTGATTTATGAGGGGGAAACGTAAAAGTGAAGATATTATCTTGGCTTATATCATAACCAGCCTCAAATGCAAAAGACTCCTTTCAACAGCTTATGTACTGACATAAGCACTTGTGAGATTGTTTGGAATATCTTATAGAACAACTTACGACATGTTCATAAGCTGTTTTCAGCTTATTTCCATAAGTTTTCCATGATAGCTTATGAAAACAGCTTATAGCTTATAAAAATAGTTTGACTTTACTTTATCTTTTGCTATAGAATGGCTTTTACACAAGTACTTATACGATAAGAGCTTATGCTATAAGCATAATTACGCTGTGTATCCAAATTTTGATCAGTAAACCAACTTTAGGTAGATTTTGGAATGAGTAAACTGTTAATAGGGATGTGGCCACAAAAAGATACTTCCTTCTAATATTACTTCAGATGAGTATGGGAAGAGTGATAAAGGGAAGATGTTTTTTAAATCACAAAGTAAAACACAGACACACATGACACGTATAAAAACGAAAGCAAAATAGACACTTTAATACGAAGGATTCATGGAAAAAGAGGTGAAACCTCTCAAATCAATTGGCAATCCTGTAGCTTGCTTGTTTGAACTGGACTCGGCCATTGCCTTTGTTACAATTTTGTCGAATTTTAAGCTACGTGATGTTGAGGCCACCTCGAAGGGTTTTGCCGATGCAACATGACAAACACTTCCTAGTTTAGCACATGAAGCAACCTTAACCCTGCCTCCAACAATTGCAGGACCTAAATTTGAAAACTTTTGCGATGGGGTAATCCTAGGTCTTGACATTGCAATAGACATATTAGAAACTGTTGTTGTTGCCATTTCAAATTAATGTAATTTGAGGGTGGAATGCGTTAATCTGCACAAAAAACCAACATTAAAAACCAAAAATTATAATACAACGAAAATGAACAGTTCTTTTATCACTAGTCCAAACTTAATATAAATTCCAAATAATAAATTAAGACTCCTTGATAAAATGTTTGAAATGGTCACCATTTGAAAATGACTCCAACTTTACATCAAGCATTCTTGTAACTATAATTATCACAAAATAAACCTTGAATTTATAACTTACTCGTAAATTTATATCCTATGAAACACAAACAAAGACACCAGGCACGACAGTGACACGTCGACCCCGGTAATAATTTAAGAAAATGTAATCACATGTCCAGTGTCGTGTTGGCAGACACTGGACACGCCTTCAATCAGAAGTGTCGGTGATGGTGCTACAGAGCTTCTATCTAATATGAATTTCCAAAGGAGCAAAATGCATCTTTTACTCTTCTTTTTAAAAGGCATAATTGTATTAATAAGCACATGCTATGATTATGCAAAAAGCACAATGAATTAACTGAAAAATAAAAATACAAAAGCCCTTTACTACATTAGTCCCAGATTCCAACAAAAGCTTATTATTTGCATTCTAACCTTCCAAATTATGAAAAACATGAAAACCCTCTTAGTTTTAACTATTAGATCCAAATAAATTTCCACCTTTGATCTAAAAACTTGTTAAAAAATTCAAATGGTAAATCATAATAAAACTGTTCGAATTTAAATCAACATAAACACAGAAACATTCTTCATACACGCAGATTTAAGCCATGTTTTAGAATAGAACCAACATTTACATGATTGCATTATAGAAAATAAACGAAAGAGAACAAGAAAAGGATCATGGAAAGTGTGAGCGTTGTTTACCTTTTTGATAAGAAAATGGGATCAATGTGGAGAGAGAAATGAGAGAGTTTGAAGTGGTGTAAGAATATGAGATTAAGGGTAGAAGAAAAGAAAAAAAAACCTTGGAAGTGTCGATGGAAACGATGTAGCTGTGTTTTTATGTGAAGTTGTTCCAAGTAGTTGGAACTTTGGAAGTGTCGAATGTTAAACAGTCTCGTACTTGTTTTTTTGTTTGGTACTTGTTTTTGTTTTCTTTTTCATCCGTCATAAATTAAATAAAATCAAAATAGTAAAATGATTTTTTTTTTTCTTTTCAAGTAGTCCAGTGGTTAGAATTCACATTTTCTTAAAATGAATAAGTTGGGTGTTCGGGGTTCGAACCTTGGCCCTGCATATAATAACACATATCTCTGCCAACTGAGCTATGCTCACGGAGACTAAAATAATATGTTTTTATTCCGGACTAAAATACAAACAAAAGTTTTTTTAATGGCAATACAAAAATAAATATAAGCAAAAGTGATAATTGAAATGTCTATGATTAAAAATTTATTTAGTTCAAATACAACAATTTTTCAACTATCATTTTTACTTATATTTCTTATGGAAGAAAAATATATTTTTTGTATTGATTATTTCGGGATAATAGTCACTTTGATCCCTGCAAGTATAATCATAATAGTTCTTCAATGTATAAGTTTTTTAAAATAGTCTCTGATTGTGCAATTCGTTAGTCAAAATAGTCGTTGATGTTAAAATGCTTCATTAATATAACATTGTCATATTAGTCCTTCAATAAACTTACTTATTTTCATATCAGTCATTATAAGTATTTGCTTATTGTCATTTTAGTCCTTGTATGAAGAGAGATATTATGAGCATTAAGATATTATTTTAGTGTCAGAGACTATTTTAACTAACATAGTGCACAATCAGAGATTATTTTGAAATTTTGATACATTAAAGGACTATTGTGATAAATCATTACACATTTAGGGACCAAAGTGACTATTATCCTTGATTATTTCAATTGGATTCTATCATTTAATCTACTTTTGATTGAATTAAAAAAAAATGCTTAAACACCTTTTTGGTCTCTTATCTTTATTTTGGGGTTCATATTGGTCTCTTATTTAAAAAAAGGTGCAGATAGGTCATTTGATTTGTTTAATTGATACCATGTTGGTCATTTCTATCCATCAATGGCTAACGAAATTAACTGCAATGTATGTGTCATATAAGTTATAATCTCATTCTACCCACTCTACCGATTCCTATATAAATCAAAATTAAGGTTCATTGGAACCCATATATCCCTAAATTCTTCACCCCAAATTAAAAATTTCAACCAATCTTCTTCTTCATCTGGGTGAACGTGTCAAATTTGGAGTTTCCTCATCATCTTACTTTCTGAAATAGTTGAACAATGATACAAAGGGTGGATCAAACACAAATTCACATGGATCTCTTACTTAAAAACCACGAATTCGCATGAAAAGAACCAATGTGATACCAATTAAACAAATTAAAGGACATATCTGCACCTTTTCTTTAATAAGGGACCAATGTGAATCTCAAAATAAAGATAAGGGACCAAAAAGGTGTTTAACCTTAAAAAAAATTGAATTGACTTAGTGGTGGGTGATTGATTTGTAAGTACTTATGCAAATGAAGTTCTTTAAATTTTGATGTCTACTTTGATCCTGATTAGCACACGAAACTCAACTTGCTTAAACTTTCTATCATAGATAAAAAAAAATAATTGAGTTGAAGTTACACACATTGAAAAATCAAAGAGGGTCACTAAGAACACTATCTTCAACACTCACTTCTTTTATGAATGAAATCAGTGTGGGCTCTATACTTTGAAAATGAGTTCTAAAAAAATGGTGAGATCTATATGAATTTCATCCAATAAATGAGTGAATGTTAAAAAGAGTATTGTTAGTATTTCTCAAAATCAAAACGAATGATAAAATTATGCTTATTCAGATATAATAAAAATGGTGAGATCCATTTGAATTTCACTCAAAGAATGTTGCAAAATCCATATTAGATAATATTGGTGCTAACGTTATTCTTGATTCATAAGTAAAATATTGTGATCTATTCGGCCTATAAAAAGTTGTTAAATCATCAATGAATTATTTTGATCATTAATTAATCAATCAAATCAAATCAAATGATATTTTAAGTGAATGATCAATTTGAGTTTGTCTTTTCGTCACCCACGTATTGTAATGCTTGATTATGGGTGTATTGTTACTACGCTTTTTTAGATTTTATTTTTCCTTCCATAAATCTATTATAGGTGCAAATAGTTATGAGAAAACTCATAATATATCATTTGCTCAAAACAAGAGTATAAACTTACGAAAGAAGAATGTTAGGTTCGACTTAGAAGTATTTTCTTGGGCTTATAAAATAGAGATTCCCATAACCTAGTGTATGTAAAATAATCAAATATCTCGAATGAATGCTAATAAGTCACTAGCACTTCCAAAAAAGAAGCCACTAATTAAGAAATTGCACCTAGCTTTGCAAATACTTTTTCAAAAAGAAAGGTAAAGCTATATTTGTAGCCTAAGTGGATATCATTAGCTTGATTCCAAATCATTGGAAAAGAGCAACTTGTGTTTCATTCAGAGCTCAAATTAAGGATGGATCTAGAATGATGTCAAAGTCTATATCAAAAACAAAGAACAATGATTCAAAACAATGCATGTGGACATCATGTTAACATTGTTCGTGTGTCATGGTAACAAGCCCTTGGACTACTTGGCAAGGAATAGAAAAAAAAATGAAATTTTGTTTTGAAAATAACAATTTTTAGAATTTTAGAATATTGACTACATATGTTCCAAAATATAATTACTATATATGATTCTTTATCTTCTTTTTGAGTATATTTTTTTAATGAGATTTTGGTTTTTTATGTTAATATTTTAATGATTATTTTCAAAGGGGAAATGTTAACTTGTGTCCTTGGAGCATAAGTTAAGAAGTCAAATGTAGATGCATTTTTTTGGAAATTGTGCATTCAATGTCTTAAAAGCTTCAAAATTTATATTTTCAATATAAAATTTATTTTTAATTTCTATTTTAAGCTTCTCAATAACTTGTGCCCTTAGGGCAAAATTTAACTTGACCTTTTTAAAGTATTGATTTTAGGTAAATGCTAACATGTGCCCTTAGGGCACATGCTAAGGAATTTAAAATAGAAATAAATGTCTTAAAAGTTGTGCATTCAACTCTATTCAACTTTTTAAAGTCAAAATTTTGTTCTTTTTTATGAAAAATTTCTAATTTTGGTTTCCTTAACTTGTGCCCCAAGGACATAAGATAATAAGACCCTTGATTTTAAGAGTCTTTATCAAATATTAGTGCATTCACCATGATCATAAATGTAAAGTGAAATAAATATATTGAATTGCGTGATAAAATTAATATCAATTAAGTGTCGTGAGAGGAGTATGAAGTATTATTGAAAAGTCAATTAATATGAATTCCAACTCGAGAAAGTACTCATTCATTAAGACACATATTTATCTGTAATTCATTAAAGGATTCAAAAAATGGAAATATGAAAGGTGTTATTATAAATCACATCCAAAAGGATCTAACCTTATCAAGCATAATTCTACAACTAATTGATACAAAATTTTATTTTATAAAGTTAAAACAAAATCATAAATCATAATCTATTTTTTATAATTATAATCCTCTCATTTTTTGTCAAATAAATTCCCATCATCTTGTACGAACAGCAACCCCTCCACCTCTTCTAGTCTCCATAACCATATCGTCAAAACCCAACAACCTACAACTAACACCGTTCACCGCCGTCACCCTCTCCGGTTTTCCCTGAACCGGATTAACGGTTCGTTTACTCGGTCCAAACCATTTATTCTGCATGAACCGGTTCTTTCTCCACGGCGGAATCGAAACCTCTCTACTTCTAAAACATCTCTTTACCGCATCACACACTATCGAAACGGTGCGTTTCAGCTCAATCTCACCACCGACGAACACTCCGGGAACCGAACTCAACACCTCCGAGAACCGCCGTGTCGGTTTCGCAATTTCGAATTGAGCGCGAAAATCTAAATCCACGAAATACCGCCACGTGGCAGTTGCGGATCGTGTTTGCACCACGTCGATGAATTCATGACTACCGGCGGTTACAGCGCCGTCGTAAGGCTCCCATGCAGTGACACACACCGCCGCGTCGTGGCCTTTCTCTCTTAAAAACGCCGCCACATTTCGCCGGAAAATGGAAGCGTTTCGCTCTTTTAAAAACGCGAAGTTTTCTGAAGCTTCTGTAACGTGTTTCCGAAGCGTGGTTTTGTAATAATCTGCGTTGTTTGAAAACACATCGTTTAGCCTCTTCAGAGCAAAGAAATCGTCGAATGAGTCGACTCGATCTGAGTCAAACTCGTTAGCCACCGAGTGATCGTTGCCGTTGGTGTTGGTGTATTCTTCGAGGAATCCATGCACTAGAGCAGAAAGCGAAAGAGAGTCACCTTCTTCTACGACGACGCCAGAGCTGAACTTGTGGTGATCAGATACAACAAGTCGAGCTCTGGCTTCGTCGTTGAAGAGGTTAGTGATTCGTTTGTTTCTAGAGAAAACTGCCATGGATTTTTTTAGGTGAATTTTAAAAGAGAAGTAATTGTTTGGAAAATGCGAAGGTTGTGATTGTTGAGAGAGAATGGTGGTGGTAGTGGTGAATTTGAAGGGTGGGAAATGGAATAGTGGGGGTTTGGTGCAGAATATTCGTGGAAAAGTGATTACTGGTTTTTCGATTCATTCATTCAACGTGTGTTCATTTTTATCTTAATCAGTTATGTAGATGCTTGGCATATCCAGGACAAAAATGAATGGATAAACTCATTTATATTCGGGTCGGGTATTAATTACTGGTATATGAGCAGCATCAGGAGGGAATATGTTAAAATTTAAAAGTAGTACTATAATTTTTTTTAGAGGAAAACTAGTATAAATATTTGTCTATTTAATTCAAAATTTATAATTATAAAAAGTATTAATAATACATATTAAACATTTTATTTAGGAAAAAAGTTTAAAATTAAAGTTAATATAAGTGATAAATATGATATATTGTTGATGTAATAGGAAGAGATAGATAGAGAAAGAAAAAAAAAATGTTAAATGAATGTATACAATTTAAATGTATTCAAATATAAGTATAGTGAAAGAAACCATGTGATTGTGATAACCTGAAAGAACAAAACTTATGTTTAAAAGTGATACCTTTGCTTAAAAAAAAAAAAACTGATGTCTCAAATTCATCATACAACTTTTTTATTCTAGAAAGTAATTTGTTTAATGTAAGATGATTTTAAAAATTTAAGTGCAGGAACTACAAAGTAAAATGATTAAATTATTTTAAAAATTTATTTATTTTGCCGTATTTATTTGTTATTTGCGTGAATCAGCTTTCCCATCCCATCTGATCACTCAAGGAGTTCAAGAACGCGATTGGAAGCCTTGAAAGGTTGCAGGAATTGTCCTTTAATCTCACATTTGATGTTTGCCGATGATTTTCTTCTCTTTACACAAGCAATGGAGGAACATATTAAGTATGTTATGAAATTTTAGATAAATTTTGAACCCTTTCTAGACCGCAGGTTTCCAATGAAAAAAGTAGTAGCTTTTCGGCTTTAGAGAGGTTAATACTTTGGGAACTTCTACACTACACTTATAAATTGAGCTGTACCGTACTCTTTCTTCCTAAATCTATAAATTAACTATCAATTTTATGATATAAAAAGTTATTTGTTGGCATTTTATTTTATAAAGTATCATTTCATAAGAATAAAACCATCATCCATTGTTTTTAAAAATCATAATAAATATTTTCTATATTATCGTAAACAATAATCAAGGTTCTCTATGAGCGATAAAAATAAATAAAAAAATCAATTTTATTTCGTTGACGCTTTTCGTGAATAAGATTTAATTATTATAATTATAAACGATAAAATGTAGTATTTTTCTTTAAAAAATAACTCATTTAACTATTAATTTAAAGATTTGGTGTACCGGTACACTCAAATATTTTGTATGTAGAGTAGAATTTGCCTAATACTTTTGGTAAGTACTCGTGTGTTCCTTTGTTGAGGAGAGCTCCAAGGAGGTCAGATGTAACTGTCTCATTGAGCAGGTTAAGTCTCAATTATGCATGAAAACAGAACACAAAGCAAACCTGTTGGAGGGGGGAAAAAATGACAGATTGACCATAGATGCTAGGCACAGATTTCATCCAAATGCACCATTAAATGAATGAGTTAAAACCTCAAGAGACCAGAAGCCAGTGTGGAGTTCGGGAGAAACCAAGCAGCTTTAGGGCAATGCAATATTAATTCATACAAGAATTAGGGGAGTATGAAATGATGCCATTTACATCACTGAAAACAGCATATTTATTATTGCATAAATATTACAAAAACAGGCCTATAACAAATAAATGAAAAATGATGGCCTAAACAGGCCATCCAGAGGCATATATGGAGTACATTTGAACAAAAACATGCCAGACATTCCATTATGTTTAAATTGAGCACAAAACTAAGATGAACTAATAGCGGTTCCAGTAGGTTCTGCGTCTGAACCAGTTGTAATCAGGTAAACGCTGAATAGGTCCCATGGCAGCAATAGCAACATCCTGTAAGACAGACATATGAAAAGACCATTAGTTCTGAATAAGATTGGTGTCCACTACTGAGTAAGATTATTTCAATTATTATTTATTACCTTGTCATAAATAAATCGGTTTGCAACACGTTTAATTGTACTGGCATCAACAGCGTCGATTCTTGCAAACAATTCAGCAAATGGGATTCTTCGACCATATGTGAGTAGCTGAAACAAGATGCACAAATAAGCAAGAAATATTAAATGGTAGCAGTGCATACGCACCAACAAGTAACAATGCTAATATCGTATAAAAGTTTCATTGTTTAAGAGTATCAGTTATTAATTGGTAACTTATTTCATTATTGTGATATCATTCATCAAAAATCAGCCTAAAGTCCTTGTAGAATAGTACAGAATGAAGTCACAGCAAACTTTCTTTCATGTCACTATTTTCTTTAAGCGTGAGATGTAAGGTCATAAGGTACCTGACGACCAATATCTTCAGCTACAGGGCTTGTTCCATCAATGTGAAGTAGAAGCGACGATTTTAACTGTAAATAAAACATTTAAACATGAATGTATAGCAATAAGAGCATGATGAAAATTAATTGAAAGTAAAGCAACCTCAAAATGTTTACGATAAAAAAATGTGATAAAGCAATATAATTAAACAACAGCATAGATGTTTGAGGAGTATGAAAACACATATAATTAAACAACAGCATAGATGTTTGAGGAGTATGAAAACACATATAATTAAACAACAGCATAGATGTTGGAGGAGTATGAAGGCACATTGAACAATCAAATGAACTACTGGGCATACCAAAGGCTATAAATTACATGGCTAAATGTTTGTGCTCTAGAGAATGTGAATGCAAACCTTCATATTCTGTAAATAATCTTTTGAAGGCATAAGTTAACCATCACAAATTTAGTTTGAATGCACTACAAATACAGAGCATTGAACGTGCTAATTCAATTTGGCATGAGTAGATAAATTTGGTAAGCATTTTAACTAAATTGGAAAACTATTTTCACTGTGCCAAAATCAAGAGCATGAAAACAATAATCAATTTAGTTGATGAAAGCAACTATGACATGAAAAATGGAAGGCAATGATAACGAGATTAAAATACTGTTGCACATTTTATACCTCCGGATTCATTAACATCTCAATAAGCTATGAATCAGGAAGGTCAACTCAAGCAATCTTTTAATACAGTATCTTGAACTGAAAGATGATAATAAAATTAACCAGCCAGGTCACAAACGTGATCACTAACCAAGACTTAGTTGCATATATTCAATTGAATTATCAGCCCATCTGAGTTAAATGCTGTGATACATATCCCCCATAAATTAATTTAATTTGCACACAGAAGATGTTTCATAAAGAAAGACCACAAAATATGGCATCATAAATGAAGACCAATGACAAGAAATGTCAGTTGATTCCATTTATTTGTAATTTTTTACAATTCGAAATTGGTGGCATTATGTCATGGCTCGGTCTTAATGTCATATGCAATCATCATGGGTGAAATTTGAATCATGTCTCCACATAAGTTCCTATCTTAAAGAAAGAAACTAGTAACTAAGAATTAGATTGAGGAAGTATTGAATTTAGGTTATATATAAGTTCGTAAAAAAAACAGCAGGTATGGTAATTGTCCAGAGATGCAATATCCTAAACTATCACATGCCAAAACAAAATTAACTCTAGTTGTATCTTGGACAATGAATACAGCCAAAGCTTCTTAATATAAAGCACAAGCCAAATTCCATTGTCATATTCAATGACAGGAAATTATTAGGTCAAATAGAAGCCTACCTGATTGCGAGCACGCGTAACATCATCCTCTGAAACCTGATAAGCCAACTTGGTTGTCTCATACATTATTGAATATGACAAATCATCCAAGCAGTCCGGCTGAGAGCACAACAAATTAAGAGGAAAAGCGATTAAAAAGATGAATAAATAACTAAGCTAGTAGAGCTAGAGCATGCATACAACATTATATCTTCAACACAACATAAGCATACTGCTTTCACAAAAATCAAACTATTAATTCATCCACCACATATTGCATAGAAAGACATACGCATACTGCTTTCAAAAACATCAAACTATTAATTCATCCACCACATATTGCACAGAAAGACATAAGCATACTGCTTTCAAAAACATCAAACTATTAATTCATCCACCACATATTGCATAGAAAGACACTATTAACCCTTATATTTTCAAAATTAATAACTATAAAAGGAAGCTGAGTACTTAGAAAAAAGGAGGAAAGAAATTTAACAAAATGGTATTATATTTGGCTTAATTTTTTTTTTTGCAAGTCCTTATAATTTCAATTAAAGTAGAAGTCCTTGGATAAAAAGAGAAAGGAAATTATATCTGGCTTAAATTGCATTGCAAGTCTTTATATTAATTTCATTGAATTTATGTTTAAGTCAGTATAGTTCAAAAGTTTCTAACCGATAAAAAAAATCAAGTTCAAATCACCGACTCTAACTAAAGTATACTGCACATATACATCTAAAGGTTGGATCATTAAAGGTTATTTAACAAATTCAGTGATGTTATCTTCAATAGACCATTATAGGTTATAGTATTTAACAAAAATAAGGACTTATTTAAAAACTAAGAATTTTATTAAAATATTAAAAATTTCTAATAAAGGACCAATTGACATGTTTAATACAACAGAGCTAGAGAATAATTTCGTTGTGTATTTATGAAAAACTACAAGGATAGATGTTAATTTGGCAGTAGCAGACATTCCATGTGTTCCTCTTGAGTTTGCATGCGAGCTTTAAAAAATAAAGCACCAATGTGCTACTTTGCTTAAAAAAATACTCATAAGAAAACCAAATTAGGTCTTACCTTAGCAACAGCATAAATACCAAAAAGACCCGTGTCCTTGTAATTGGTGTTGAAAGCCATCATGCTTTCTGCAACTTCATTAATGCCAACTCGCTGTGCTAGCTCAGAACTGTTCACAGTTAAAATTCATGTATTAAAGAATGTATAGGGGTATTTTACTTTGGGGATGGGGGGTGGAGAGTGATCAAGTTGCATACCCCATATGTTTTCCACCTCCGGCTGTCTTGTTCCAAGAACCTAGCATTGCTTGCATGACCATCAGAGCAATTGAATCTGGATCCTTCCAAGAGGCCCCTTCAAAAGCCACTGCAAATTGTGCAAGGGGAATATCATCATCAAGCATTCGAACCTGTTTTCAGAACAAGTAGATGAACATAGTCAATAAATTAACTATAATGACATGTTCAAATGTGGTCAATATTATTAATATTTACCTCAGAACCAGTAAAAATTGCAGGTTCTTTTTCAACCAACTGAGTTGCTGTGGTGGGATTTGTTGACAACTTGGTGAACAATTTTTTCACTTGCTCAACAAAATCTTCATGCTTTACAGCTCCAGATGCAGCTATCACCTTGAAAAGCAGACCCGCACAGAAAAAGACATCAGACCAGCTTTCATATTTAGATATTAACAGAAAATATATAACTTGAGTACAAGTTAGAAAAAGAATGAGCTTTCAGAATTATGGACACTATGCATTGATCAGTAACAACACACACAAGACACATCAATTGTCTACATACCATCCTAGGAGCAGTGTAATGTGTCTGAATGTAGTCCTGTAGATGAGCTTTGGTGATTGTCTTAATGTTCTGAGCAGGTCCCAAAATGGTTCTGCCAAGGGGAGTGTACTGGAAAGCAGTTGCATGTAAGTGGTCAAAGATCACTTCCTCTGTTTGGCCCTCAACCTACAAAAAGCAATATCATTTAAGAAACCTTTCAGCAAAAGAATGAGAACCAGACATATGTAAAATTAAGAGAAAATAGGTAGCTGCTAAAGAATAACAAAAGCAACAAAATTATCTTATTAATCTTTTAGAATTATAAATGATAAAATATCCTGAAACTCAATACTGATACAATCCTTTCTTCTGATTTCTAAATCCTTTTTTAAGGTTTTTCTTTGGTCTATTCCACCTTTATCTATTGGACTATGCTTATGAATTATGATCTATATTTTACACCAATGCTTCTACATACATATTCCTGTGTCCACATTCAACCAAACTACAGAGGGCGATACTATACCATCTATTCAACAAGAGATTCTTCCCCAACATTGTCTCGAAAAGTTCAATTTGAATTATTATTATTACAACAACAAATATCGGTGGGTCAGTTGTTAATGGGAGAGGAAGAGTATTAGACCCCTAACTTCCAATACTACAACTTCTACACATCCAAATAAAAAATGTTTCAAAATATAATGGTTTTGCATATACTGTATGCAACAAACAACCTGTGAGAGCAACTTTATCCGCCAGCATTTCTTAAAATCTGCACATGATTCTAGAAATACATATCCTTAAAACAAAAAAACTCATCATCAAACATGTTAAATTAGTCCAAAAATGAAATCAATACCTCTTCCATTTCCCTAAGAATAACATCCCTTTCGCGACTAATCCGATTCTCATCAAATTTGGAATTCTGAAGAATATCAGCCAAAATATCCAACGCAACAGGCACATCCCCTTGCGAAACTTTAGCATAATAAGTAGTCTGTTCCCTGGAAGTATACGCATTCAAATGACCACCCATATTCTCAATCTCCTCTTCCAAATCCCTCGCATTCCTCCTCTCCGTCCCCTTAAATATCATATGCTCCAAAAAATGCGCCGTTCCATTACTCTCCTCCGTCTCGAATCTCGAACCCGCATCGATCCAAACCCCAACCGTAGCAGTCCTTGAGCTAAGGCTAGACTCCGTGGCGACACGGAGTCCATTGGGAAGGGTTGTGATGCGTGTTTCAGGAGCGGAGAGGATTCGTGTGTGGTCACGGATTTCGGGTTTAGGTGAACCGAATTTGAGGAAACGTGGATCTGGATTTTCTAAGCGTTGGAGTTTTTGTTTGACGGATTCGGATAAGCGATCGTAGATCATGACGTTGGGAGGTGGTGGGGAGGGTGGTGGTGAAGGGGGTGAGCGGGTGACGGGAGCGGCGGCGGAGGTGGAGAAAGTGGCGGATCGGATTGAGGTG
>Ga0315914_1000649_pt1 | contig 46163 bp, 21 predicted proteins | sample MpolenodulesMG_FD_203920 | JGI IMG/M metagenome (GOLD analysis project Ga0315914, IMG submission 203920) | Medicago polymorpha root nodule microbial communities from Los Angeles, California, United States - elongated nodules | ecosystem: Host-associated > Plants > Roots > Nodule | place: USA... | reverse complement strand
GCGGGAGGGAGAGAGAGAGAGAGAGAGAGAGAGAGAGAGAGAGAAGATTTGCCTTACTGTTCTTTTGGCATTTTTTGTGTTGGAATGACTTGAGTACCCTTATTCATTTGAAAATGTTTATGTTGAAATTTGATAGAAACTGATATAACTGAAAAGGCATGAACCAAGAGAAAGGTGTTGTGGTTTGCTTTTAGAGATGTGTGTCGTACACTAAATGTAAATACTTCTTTGGATTGGAATTCAAAAGTTGGTTCATGTTGTAGAAGTTTAACATCTGATTGACTTCAACTCAATTGGTTACGACTATGTTTTAGTTTATCCAATTACTGAAATGTAAAATGTTTGAAATATTGTGTAAAACTTTAAGGATATCAAAATGTTTGAGATGTTTGTCGCTTTATTTTCGTTAATTTATGATTTTGATTAATTTATTTCTAAATTGAAAATATGGTTCAGCTGATTTTAAAAATATTAGAAAAAATATTTTGAGGGAAAAAACATTAGAAATTTTCACTACCAGTAAATCTGAAGTTTATTTTTTTATGATGTGTCAAGTTGACAAAATGCATCCTAAGTATAAAAAAAATTATACTCTTAGATTCTTTTTTTTTTTGATATAAAGTAATGTGTTATATTATATATATATTATTTTTTGAAAATTGTATCATATAATGGAATAAAAATATATTATCTAAAGACACAGAAAAATTAATATATTATATATATTTTTAAATAAATTTTCTTCTGTGTCATTACATTAGTACTTAATCGAAAGTTTGCCGACAAAATTCAAGATATAACTTTTCATTGAAATTTAATTAAAAAAAATATTCAGTTGGACTTTAACTTCATTTATTTAAATTTTTTTTTTTTGGTCAAGCATTTCAATATTATTTTAAACCATTCAAATGTATTTCATTATAAGTTTATTTTTTAATAAACCACTAAACTTTTTTTTTTAATAATAGACCACTAAACATCTTGATCTCACTCTCCTTCCAGCAAAAAAAAAAAATCTTGATCTCACTCTATTTTTTTGGTAGTGTTTTATAAATAGGCTTTTTTTTGGTAGTGTGATGTCACTCTATTTAGCAATATATGTCCTACCTTTTGAAATCTTACCCAGGTTAATAAAGTGTATTATTTTACAAAATGTAAAAAGTAAAGTATTGCGAACCCGAAAAATGGAGGCATATGACTCAATTTTATAACCTATTTCAGTTTTTAATTAAAATATATTTAACCACGTCAAAAGAAATTAAAATATATTTTTTTTAAGGAAGAAATTAAAATATATTTGTTATTATGTTTTTTTAACAGGCTAAAATGAATTATATTATGAAACCAAAAAAATCTTCCATCACAAGTTGTGCCTAATAAAACCTGCCGTGTGTTTGGTTGTGCGGTAGAAAGAATTAATTTTGGTAGAACTGATCTTGTATAATTGATTTTGTTAGAGGTGAGTTGAACGTAAAGTGATTTATGTTTTTTTTGTTATAGAAGTGATTTATGTTTGATTAACTTCAAAACAGAAGTGATTTGTATAAAATAAAATAAAAATTAGCTATTTGGTGTCACAAAAATATTTTTTGGTTGCTTTGTGTCAGAATTTCTTTTAGATGTTTAAAAGACCAAAATGGTCTTTAACACGTGTGTATGAGTGTGTGTCTATATATATATATATATATATATATATAACAAATGTTATGTTTATTTAGTTTTTTCCTCCTTCATTTATTTTTGAATAATTGATAATAAAATTACTAGATTAATACAATTGTTAATCACACAATATTCAAATAAAAATACATGTAGGGAATCATTTTTTTTTTTATAAGCAAGGAGCGTAGACAGACATCAAGAGGCATCATCGACATCCCAACTAGGTTGGCACCTCGAGAAACCTCCACCCTATGCCGCCACACTCTAAAAAATTTATTAAAAAGGGGGAAAAATAATTACAAAAGAAGGGGGGACTAGACCAAAACCCTCAAAAAAAACATAAAAGGAAGGAAACAAAAAAGAAACAGAAGAAACAACCAAAAAGCAACCAAAAAACAGATCATGGGAATCTGTAATTTGGAAACCCACATCTATCCCTATAGAAATCAAGCTTTAAATCAATAGGAAGACTATCTAACCAAACTACACCAACACTGGAGTGACCCATAGAAGCCAACTTGTCTGCGCAGCTGTTTCCTTCACGAAAAATATGAGAAGAAATAACATGAATCTGAAGTTGTCGAGCATTATGCCAACAGTTACGTAACATAATGGGAACCAACAGAGAGTTAGAAAAAATCATAAGAGCACTAGTGTAGTCGCTTTCAAGCCAAATATTACTCCACCCTTCCCGGGCAGCGAATTCAATAGCAAGAATGATTCCTAGGACCTCTGCATAGAAAACAGATTGAATACCAATATTACAATAAAAAGCACCACGAAATGTGCCAAGAGTATCACGAAACAGTCCCCCACAGGTCGCGTGTCCACCAATTACCGACCCGTCTGTATTAACTTTCAACCAAGGAGCGGAAGGGGCCTTCCATAATACCAAAATTATTTCTTTGACTCTGCGACAATGATGCAAAACCGCAAGCGAATCAAGAAAAGAGAAGTCCGCCTGCAAGCACTTACCCTTAGAAACATTACCAAAGATTGCAATAAAAGATTGAATACGAACTTTGGCTGAATAGAAAGATGGTGTCACATCTGAAAATCTAACGGCGTTACGAGCCCACCAAATTGTATGAAGAGTATGCAAGATAGCTGCCAGAAAAATGCCTGACACTTGGGAGGAACACCGAGCTGGCCTACACAAAAGGAGAGAACCTACTGAAGAGGAGTCGATGACACGATTAAGCTTACCCCCAATCCAATCCCAAAGGCGAGCAGCGAACTGACAACGAAGAAAGAGGTGTTCGGAGGATTCATCCGTTGTCAGGCATAAGCTACAAATCGACACAACAATGCAACCACGGGATCGAAGATTTTCATCAGTGGGCATCTTACCATGACAGAGCCTCCAATAGATAAACGAGTGAGAAGGTGGGATAGCAGAGTTCCAAATGGATTCCGCCCAAGGCAGCAAAGGAGTCTGAGGGCGCATAAAAGATAAAGCATGCTTCGATGAAAGTGTGCCATCCGAAGTATGCTTCCAAACCAACACATCCGGGAGCTAATTATGAGGTAAAACAAGAGCATCTAATCGCTCTTTAATGTCTCCAAATTCAGTTAGAACCGCAGGCAAGTTCCAGGTTCCGTTTACAATCACTTCTGACACCATACCTTTAAGATGTCCATGAAAATTAACATCAAGACTAACCAAATCCACCAGAGGTTCTCCTAACCAATTATCGGTCCAGAAATGTATTCTATCCCCCGTGCCTACAATCCACAAAGAGTTAATCAAATTGTGCCAATATGAATTTTAATGCTCGACCATACCGAGGATTTAAAATAGCGCATCATTGTGTTTCCTTTGCAATTAAATCCCAAGACAATTTTAATTACAGGGACAGAATCTAAATTTTTTTTACAGGGACTAAAACCGAAATTCGCTAATATTACAGGGACCAAAAGCGGTATTAACCCTTTTAAAAAAAAATTTTTGCTGGGTTTTTGTGTTGAAGGTTTGATGAAATTGATATTCTGTTCTTCATATTTTCCAGTAAAGAGATGAAGGATTGTGATGAAGAAAATGAAAGAAATAAATGAATTTTCAAGGAATATCAAAATGACATGTGTACATGACTTAACGGTTTTGAATTAAAAGTAACAGAAGGGACCAAAATGAGTAACGGAGATGAATTTAAAAGACCAAAACGGACCAAAAATTAATTACGGAACCAAAGCGATACCAACAATATAGTTAAGGGACGAAAATAATAATTTTGTGTGTGTATATATAAGGTCCGTGTGTGTGTCCCATGATTGGACTTCCCCTCATCTTAACACAATTTTGTTTTGCTAAAAATAAAGCTGAATTCTTGCATTGCATAAGCATTCACACTATGGACCATTTTGTTTCCGTTTTGTGTGACAGCTGATGGGCCTTTGTAGCAATTACATCAAGGGTCTTGCTCTTCTTCAATCTGTTTTTGCTTATTCCTGTCAAAATAGCCGAGCGTGAGTTAACTCATGCAGGTGTATTCGCAGCGCGAGTTAATTCATGCAGGTGTATTTCTCAGCGGAAATGAGCAAAAACAGATGGGAGAAAAGCAATTCTCTTATATTAATCACAATATATTATGGGAAGTTCAATGTACCACTCAAAATTGTTCCTTTTTTTAATCATAACTTTTGATGGATATTTTGCAACCTAAAAAGTCGATCGAATTTTAGCTCTCAATGCTTTATTTTGTGGATTTTTGAGCAATTTAGTGGATCTATTGAGCAATCGTCGTATGCATGGGGCAAGACCAAGATGTAGTGAAAACTACCCGACAAAGATATGTTCATGAATGGGGCTCCATTAGAGTCTTCATGGCATGTAGAAGCATGAGTGGCCCACAACTTAGTTAAGGGGTGTGAAGAAAAAAAAAAGCATTCCCTTTACATTTTACTACACCGCTGAGAAATGTAGTTATTTCGGCTGAGAAAGTAATAAAGTAATAAAGGGAAAGTAATAAAGGAAAATGTAGTTATTGGAAGATGTGTTAAACATGAGAATAAAAGGTTGAGTCGTATGTAAATTTTATTTCTACAAATAAATAATACTTGACTCTCTCAAAAAAAAATAATAATAATACTTGACAACAATTTTTATAAACTTGTTATATACATGAGAATGTTAAATTTCTAATCTCACTTTTTCAAGAGGTTTGTGGTAACCTTAAAACAAACACACCTTAAGAAATATGAAAATCAGTCTTATATCATTAAATACAAAGATAATACATTTAAAAAAAGAAAGAAAAAAAAACTCGCTAGGTTTGTGCAAACTAAAAACGAAGTTTCGAATAATTTGTATTGTTGGAAAGTATACTTCCAACACCTAGATATTTTAGCATCAATGAGGCTTAGGCTAACCTTGAAGAATTGAGTCACATGAATAATTTTGCACGTGGTACCCACAAGCTAATTTTTACTCTACTTCAACTTCAATTTTGTTTATGTGGCTTAGTTTCAAGTATCGTAGGTAATTGCATGAATTGCTACAGACAATAAAAAATGGATAATCATAACTTCCGATACTATTCATTTTTATATCTTTCATTCTCATAAATTACATGACCAAAGTTGTTGGCTTGTCACCAAAACTCAATTGCCACAAAAGCATGTAATAAAAGAATGTCACAAAAGCATGAAACCATGTCAAGAAAAAAAATGTCATAAAAGTGCTCAAATTGTGCTTGATTCCATAGAAAATATTTGCCTACCTTTATGGGGGAAAGGTTGATATTTTGAATGGAAAAAAATGAAACTGTTTCCAACTTTGGTATATTGAGTTTTAATAAGTGACTTATGTCTAGTAGTGTACAAAAATATAAAACATAGAAACATGCAACATCATTCATATGAGTACATTATGGATTTGTCTTAATGATAATTGTTTTGATGTGTTTAATGTAGTGACATATTGGTGGGTCATATATGTTTGGTACATGCATTTAGCAATTTCAAGATTTTAAGTTGGTAATATAATGTTGATTGAAAACAGCTAGCTTTGCTACCTTCTAAAGAATCAATTGAAGATAGCAACAAAATATTACTATAACATTTGGTTTGCATGTTACAGATAAGGTTTTCAGCATAAAATGTTTCAAGCATGATAAATAAGAAACAATTTGCTTTAGAGCTTAAGTTGTGAAATTGGATTCTTCTTCACACTGATGAGGTAAAACTTTCCCTCTTTAGCTACCTTTTTGACATTTTAGCTAATGTATTATTTAGTGTCTGTTAGTATTAGCTTATTTGAGCTTATCTACTAAGATAACCATTATTAAAATTGTTTGGAAGAACTTATAGAAATAGTTTATGAGATCATAAGTTGTTTTCAGCTTACTTCTATAAACTCTTTACGAGCTTATGAAAACAACTTATTATATGAAAAACAATTTGACTTTATTTTATCTTTTGTTAGAAAACTAGCTACTACATAAGCACTTTATATGATAAGCGCATATTCTATAAATGCTTATTTAAGTGGTTTGTCGAAACAGGTCTTTAATAACTGAGCATAAGGACAGTAGCTAAAAGTTTGCAGTTTTTTGCTTAAAAGGTTATTATGGTACTCACTTCTCAAAAACCTTGGTGTTAATCAACATTCTTCTGATTTAGTTGTGCATCAATCTGTGGTTTAAGTGTTTAATCAACATTCTTGCAAGTCAATGACCATGATGAAGGCAAACAAGCAACGATTCTATTCCAAGCTGAATTCCAATTTAAGCACTTTTCTGACTATCATGCTGATTCTTGTCTTCTTGTCATTTCTTTTTTCAATTTCTAAGTACTTATCTTTTCTTCTTGCAATACCAATTGCTCTTGTATCCACTATGTTTCTTGTCACATTAAAAAAGAAAAGAGGATCTAAAAATGAAAGTGTAGCTCAAGAAAAGTTGCTGAAAGAGAAGCCACAACCATCATTAGACGTTAGTGAGACTGAATTTAATATACAAAGTGAAAATGCTGAGAATCATAAGGAACAAGCTGAAGCACAGTTGGAATATTCATTTCCGTTGGATAGTGAAGGCAGAAATTTCTTAGTCATGGATAGAACTTTTGAGTTCAGTGTTCATGAGCATATGCAACAAGATGATTTGCGATCAGATTCTTCGTTTCCATCAGATAGTGAAAGAAGTAATGGCTCAATCGTCGGAGAAACTTTTGAGTTTGATCACAATAGATATCAAAACTTGAGTAGTCATGATAGGTTAGTTTCTGACACTGATGATGAAGACGGTGAATATGACTATGATGATCACGGTGAAGGATTTAACAGAAATATCATAGATACAAATCATAACCTAAATGGCAAAGAGGGTAGTTTACCCTCATACTCTCCTTTGGTCTATCCTATCTCTGGTACACAATTATTTATCTATCTCTTCATATTTTTTTATATGCTATATTTTGTATCTATGATAATTATGTTTAATCCTTCAGATGACAATGACTATGACTACGACGATTATGAGGTGGAAGACGAGGACGAGGAGAATAACTTGATTGAAATCCACCTTCCAAGCAGGAACTTGTCCAACTTAGGTGACGAATCTATGCAAAAATTGGAATCTAGGCCAGATTTCATTTCAGAATCCATTTTCAATCAACAAAGTCTCATGCAGCTTTTAGCAGAAATGAATGACATGAATGACGATGAAAACTTAATTGAGATTGATATTTCCAGGTGATCCACCAATAGTTAAGACTTCAGAATGAATTAGGAGTTGTCATATTTAGGAAATCAATGTGTACTTAAGGATTGATATCCTTGTTTACAGTTAGGCACTATTTTTCATCTTGAAGTTGAGCAAGCTTTTGTTCTTGTCTATTATCTTGACATTTTGATTCAAAAAGGCCTTGGTAGCGGCAAGATTATGTGTTCCTTGCTTAGCATTTTTATGTTTCTTCACATCCAAATTAAACTATGAGGTGTTTTGTGAAACTCTAATTTAGAATATGTTAGCCTCAAGTGCAAATGTTAGGAATCCAAATCAAACAAACTGCCAAGTACTTTGCATTGCAGATAACATTTATTTATGTTTTAAGTTCTAAACTCTAATAATAAATTGGATTTATATTTGTTAAACCAAACAGAAGTCATTGAACTTAGGAGAATTGGGATGATGGTTCAGAGGTTTTAAGTTCAGTTCCAATCTAAAACTCTTGAGGAAAAATATTGTTGTCTATATGGTACTACGTACTTGGCTCTAAGTGATTAATTGGGAAAACATGATTTACCTGAAATTGGAAAGAAAAAATAAAAACAGAACAGACAATGTCCATTTCTACCATAATGTTGGGAATCTCTATTTTATTATACTCTTCGTTTAAGTTTTATAGAGCTTGTCAACAAAATCTACACATAATAAATGTGGTGATGAGGGATATTGCGGGTTTGAGCACGCACCCTAACCTATCAACTATTCTTACAGTTTTTTACCATTCGAGTTGTACTTATGGGGCATATTTTGTTTTGCTCTATTCATTTGTCCAACAAAATAAAAAAGGAGCACATTTTGGTATTCACATAGCAATTTAGCCTCTTAAATTAAATTTTTATTTTTTTCTCTGGCCGCGTCTAGAGAATCCAACAAATTTCATACATGCTTACGTCAAAAGAGAAATATAGAACTTGTAATACTGGTCTTGTTACCACCAAAATCAAGCTACCACAATCAAGCATTTAAGTTTCAACATTGATAAAATCACAAAATATCTTAAACTTCATCGTTATATTATAGCAGAAAATAGAAAAGAAATGAAACTCTACCAAAAAGTCGTGACAAAACCATAGCCTTTCAATGGGAATTGGAACTAGTTTTCACTTAAAGCACTTGGCATCCAAAAGAGCCTCTCCCTCAAATGGCTCAAAATCTTCAATCATCTGACTGACACGCTCTTTCTGAGCTTCGTCGGAGATGTCAACCTTGGTCCACTCATACAGCTCCATGTCATAGCATTCGTCCATGATAAACTTTGGAATCTCTTGTCCACGGAAAAGCCACAACCCCTTCACCTTAAATGGAGGCTCTGATCCAATTATAAGCATCTTTCCAAAGGCATACTTGCGAGCCAGATCCATTCTTTGAAGAAACCCACCAACCTTGTTCAGTGTCACGAAAGAAACAGTGTTCTCGTCGTTGTATTTGTAATCACAGAACCAGAGAGAATATCCCTCTGGATCATACATGTCCCAGAATCCTGCAAGTCAAACGGAGAAATTATATTGACACGATCTCAAACCTCATTAACAAATTTTGACATTCTTTACTACAGTATATTCATGATAAAGAGAAGAGTTTCCAAAAACATTGCTATAATAGTATATTTCCAAAAGATGTAAGCTACGATCATTATCCTAGAAGCTACAAAAACTTAAAAATAGGAACCACAGAAGTGTAATCACAATACCTTTGATTGCAACCTCACGGAAGTTGGTCTTGGTGTTAGAGTAGAGTCTTTTCCAGTCATCCAGAACCATCTTGCTTGGAGGAAGAAGATCTAGAGGATTCTTGGGTTTGGGCTTGGGTGCTTCCTCTTCAGCATCTACAACTTTGGGCTTTTCGGGCTCTGATTTAGCCACTTTCTTTGGTGCATCTTTAGTTGTGGGCTTGGATTCCTTAGGCTGGGTAGGGTTCTTAGCAGATGGAATAGGTGGCATAGCTTCAGTTTGCTTAACCTGGCCGAATATCTTTCGGAAATTTGGCTGGTTGACCATGGTCCAGAAGTATCTCTCAACATGAGGAAACTCCGAGGTGAAGCTCTTGACTAAGAGTTGAGCGAAACCTAAATACAAGTTGGATGTTGCTATAATGTCAGCAAGGGTAACAGAATGCCCAACCAGGTAGGTATTGTGGGCAAGGTGAGTGTTCAAAGCCTCAAATGCTCTCTTCAATGACGAAATTGCAGCCTCCTCTACCTTCATTTAGACACAAATTTCAAAAACGGGAAAATATTCAGTAAAAGGGGAAGTTAACAGGTATTAGTATTACAATTGACAAAAACTCGATTAATAACAAAGCAAATTAATTGTTATCAACTGATATCATTACATAATTTCCAACAGATCATAAAACATTATATAATTGTTATCAATATTCAACACTCAAGATTCGAAACTTCAAGCCAGACAAAGCAAATTACTATCGAAATTGAAAAAATAACATTGCATGCAACTTACTGGAGCAAAGTAGGGGGAAAACCCACGTCTTGGCCGATACAACTTCATAATGTTGTCATCAATCTCCGTAGAAGAAAAATCAATCCATTGTTCAACGTGGGCCTGTAACAGCAAATTACAAGTAGAATGGAATATCAGGCCATTTCCAAGAAAGATAAACCACATATTAATAATACATATAGTATCACACTAAAAAATGGAGCCACCAAGGTAGTTAAAGTCGAGATTTTACGCAAAATCATCGGAAAGTGTAAATCATACAATCGTAACGCTAATCATAGATTCATAAGATTATACAAAATTCAAAAATCAATATCACTCACATAACAGCATAGCTCACATAACAACATAATTAAAACGTGAAATACTTATGCAAATAAAACAATATCACTCACATAACAGCAAAGCTCACATAACAACATCATAACACTTGAAATATTTTGTGATTAAAACCTTAAAACAAACTCAGCACATACGTCTCAAACAAAACAACCAAAGTTGTCACCAAGACCGTAATCATGAAAACTTTTCAAAGATTGCAGATTATATGAATCCATCCATGATTAACAGGAGAGATTCCACACGATTCCACCAAACTAAGATTATGGGTATAGTCACATTCACTTAAAATGGCAAAGATTGGATTTAACTAGCATGACAAAAACGATAAAACAAAAAATGTACCTGATCAATGGGAGATGATCCAAACAAGTTGTTTTCACCCAATCGGGCAACTGCAGCAAAGCCAAACAAAATTAAACAACAACAACAAACAACAACCAAATCTTATTCTAGTAAGTGGGGTCGACTACATGGATCAAATTACACCATAATGTTCTAACATAAACCATATTGCAGACCAACTCATTAATCTCTAAGTCTTTCCTAATAGTTTCTGTTATAGTTTTTTGGGTCTTCCTCTGCCTCTAGTGATTCAACTATCATCCATCTGATCTACTCTCCTTACTACAAAATCCACGGGTCTTCTCTCTACATATCCAAAACATCTAAGCCTACTTTCTATCATCTTTTTTACTATAGGTGCTACCCCCAACGCTCTCTAATATTGTCATTTCTAATCTTATCTGATCAAATTTTATCACACATCTAACGCAACATCCTCTTCTTCGCTACGCTTGTTTTATTCTCGTGTTGGTTCTTAACCGCCCAACACTCAATTCCCTACAACATCGTCGATCTTACAGCTTCCGATTAAATAACATCATCACAATGAATCTATATTGCATGTGTATAAATAAACTAAGCATACCATAGCGAGCCATCGCATTGCTCTCAAAGACGGGACCATCAGGGGTTTCCAAGACCGGAACCTGCGAAGAATGATAATAAAATTTAGATATTAACATGCAACAAGCTGTGGTGCTAACCCTTTCTGGATAGCAAAATCAATCCTCGTAAACATAATACCTTTCCAATAGGATTCATGTTGATAAATTGAGGAGTTTTATTGGAAACACCCATCTGAAAATCTGGAGCCAATTCAACTTTGATACCGCTATATTCAGCGGCAATCAAAGTTTTGTAAGCATTTTTGTTTCCCTTCTGAGCGTGCAGGATCTACATAACCAAAAAAATTGCAATTAGATTAGTTGTTATTAATAACTGAGGAAAAAATAAGGGGAAGAAAAGAAAGTTACTAACCAGAGCCATGACTTTGGAAGAAAAAACGCACAGCTTGAGCTTGAGCTTGAGCTTGAGTTGGGAAGCAGAACTCTCTCTCTCTCTCTCTCTGTTCCTGTGCGCTGCGTTGCGTATGTCTCTCAAAGGGTCTATTTAGTCTCTTAAATTTAAAAAAGGTCAATTTTTGGAATATTCGTTGATCCTCTGTTGAGGTTTGATGAGATGTTACTTTAGTTAATAAGGATTTTAAAAAAAGAAATAATTGTTAAATTTCATGTAAAAAGTGTTGCGTTTTAATCTTTTAATAAGTTAAATGCACAATTTTTAAAATAAAGTTTTCAATATAAGTTTTTTATCAAGTGTTTTTACGGCACCTGTGACTTAACATTTCTCTAGTTGATATCATCCGCGATGGTTAGTTAAGTACTCTCATTATGGATTAAATAAACACGGTGCTAGTGGAGAAAAATATTATAGAAATACCCTCTCTTTTTTCACTTTTTTGAGGCTACCCTAAATAAATTGTATTATATAAATATTTCTTTTGAAATTTAATGATTTATAGTTATTGGTAGAATCAATTTAATAATTTTTTATGAGATGTTGTGTTAGAGAGATTGAGTTTTTGTTCGGTATTAATAAAAAAATCGTTAAATTGATGATGCGTACATATAAAATTCACTTGCACTCAAAATGAATGTTATAATGTGGATGGTCGAATAAACACAAGCTATTATAAACTAATATATTTTTTCGACCTTTTTTTTTTCTTGAAGGAGTATTCGACGTTGTTCCGGTTAGATATATAATATCTATATTTATTTATTTTTATAGATATAATATTATTGTTTATGTTATTTATACTTTATATAATCAGAATACATGATTTTGAGTTGGCTTTTTCACTTTCAATTATACACTGAAACAAATTTATATATGAAAATGCTACATTGTTGATGTCATTCAAAAAGACAAGTATATATTTATATTATATTTACTATATTATTGGTCCATTGAAAAAGATAAATATAGTTTCTTACAATATGAAAGTGCAAAATATCTACACATAAAAATAAAACTCAAAAATATTTTTAACCAAAAGTTAAAATAAAAAAACTAGTGTTCATAATTTATATGCATTAGCGCAATAAAAGAATCGGATAGGTGGCACGAAGTGCTCGTCTAAACGCTAGTTTGTATAATATTTATTAAAAATTCATATAACTTAGAACTAATAAAAAAGATACTCATATTATAATCATTAATTTATTAAATAAAATATTAATATTTATCTAAAATATAAAACAAATAAATAATATCTCTTTTAAAAAAAACATATCTATCTAATTTGAAAAAACTATCAATAATATTAGTGATTGTGTTATTTGTATAGCATTTCTTCAAATCCATCTAACTCATAAAAAAATATTAATAAAAAAACTAAAATAAAACATATTAAATGTTCCTTAAAAAAATATATATTAAATGAATTTCCTAGTTGATTCAGCACAAGGAATGTTAGGAAAAGACCGAAAGAAAGATAAAATAGTTACATCAATAGTACAGATTAAAAAGAATGCCAAAATGCAAGCTCACTAGAAAGATAATGCAACCAAAAGGACCAACAAGCGAGCTCACCGGTAAGTAACTCTCAAACACAAAACAGAGCTACGCCACCACATATGATAGTTAAAAGTAAAAGTACGACAATTTATCGTTAGCTACCAAAAAGATTGAATCTTAATTTTCTAAAGATGATGATGAACAGAATCCCCCTTTTATTTCATCTACAATATATAAAAAGTAGGAAATGTTAACCACCGCCTCTCTTTTCTGATTGGTTTTAAATCTCCTATATATTTTTGCATTTTTTTGTATATTCTTCATTCAATTATACCTCTAAAATCTCATAAGGAGTATGACATTTAACATCTAGACCCAACTTTGCAGCTTCACCTAACAAGACGTGTAGCCAAGAAGAAGTGCTCAAATTCAAAGGCAGACGCTCATATATATCAATTTAGATAAACACCCTTCCTAAAACCTTTCTCGCATTTTTCATGAATCTTGTACTAACTTTTGTTTGCTTCATACTCAAACTTCTCTCTAGATCAACATCTACATTTCTCATTCTTTGTTGAAGATCATGTCGTTGATATTGAGATGAAGCTCCACCACTGCTACTACCAATGCCACTTCCAGGAAACTTTTGTCTATCTTCTCATTGTCTATAAGAAGTCCCGTGACTCTTCTCTTCAAGACATTGTTCAACCAGCCTACAAATAAATGATGTAGTTCTAAATTATTATTTCTTATATATAAATTCACAACTAAAAAATTTTACCAAAAAAAATATTCACAACTAAAAATATATTTTTAAAAAATAAAATAAATCTTTCCAAAATCAATATAAATAAAGCTTCGTGGGTTTGAAAAAAATCTTAATGGGCTTCATCAAAATAGTGCAAGGGCTTCTAAAAAAATGCAAATTAGTAAAAAAAATAAACATGACCTTGTTATCAAAGAAAAACATTGTTGCCAACATCAAAGAAAAACATGACATCTCAAAAAAACATTGTTGCAGAATGGCCACTCGCTATAACTCATCTATCATTATTCTCTATTTTTCTTTATCACCAATAGAGTCACAATAACACAAAGGAAGTTCAAACCCCAATTGTTTTTCTCTAAAATCTCTTCTAATCTTTGTTACCCAATACCCAAACTAAGAGGTTGTGTATCAATTTAAAATTACCTTCAAGGAGATATGGATCTGGGGTATTGAAGGATGAGATGAAACAATTACAAGCATCGGAGAAGTCTGGCGTCAGAATTGAAGAGAAACAACGATGAATCTGATGATTGATGAACGAGTGAGAAAAGAAAGAAAGACAGTTACATAAGAGAACTAAAGCGTGTTTGAGAAAGGTTCAAAGTGAATTGAGGAGTGAGAGGACTAAGTGAAAAGTGAAGAGAAGATAAGATTCAATTCAAACTTTGTTTTTCTCTTTTCTTTTTTTGAATTTTTGCATAACAAGAGATTGATTTGATAGAATTCTTTCAGCTTTGTAAGTGTGTGTATTCTTAGTTTGTACTTTAAAGTTAAAAATTGATATTCCTCTTACCTTCAAAATTTATGTTTTTTCACGGGCGTGGCGTTCCGTAATATCTGTAACGATGTTTTCTCCATGATTTTTTTTCTCGACGTGAAAAGGTGCAAAAACGGTAACTATCGTTATCGATACTGTTTTATAAAGGCCATTTTTGCGGTACCATCCCATTTTTTAAAACCTTGATAATGATAAGGATATTAGATTGGATTACGAGGAAGGCTTTAGTGTAGTGAAGATACAAATGTTGGAACAAGATGTTTCAAAATAGTGTAGTGAAGATACTCTTTAAAAATAGATTGCTTTTTATTAAAATGAATGGTTGAAAGGAACACGATACATAAGAAGATGATGATATATTTAAAGAATCTTTTTTTTTTGTTGCACTAATTGGTGAGTATGTAATAAAATAATTTATGCAGAGTCGTGTAAAAATAGTAAACTAACAAGTCATGCATGAGTTCAAGAAATATTATAAGAGAATATCACTCGTTGTAACAAGATGTTTCAAATTAAAAAAAACATATTTTTCACTACAAGAAAAAAATAAGTATTCTGCGACATCTCCTTTGAGACCCTTGTCTTCGAATCGTCGCAGAATATACTTTGCGATGGTTATTATGGTTGGTAGACTCAACAGTCGCACATTTTATGGCTTTTTCCCAAGAGTGCGTTCACATTAAAGCTTTTGCCAATATATTTTCACTACCGCTTTCTTAATTTTAGTGTCCCTCCCACAACTTCAAAAACCTAAAACCCAATTTTATTCCTCAACAATCTCACTATCACCCAAACTAAAACCTAAATCTCTACCACCCTCGGTCTCACGCATTGTTCCCGTCAATCTAACCCTCGGTTGTCGTCAGTCTCATTCGAAGCTTATTTCCACCGTTATTCACACATATGAAGCTCATTTCTCGACCTTTGTCTCACTCACTGTTCTCAATCGAATCTTATTTCCACCAGTTGTTCAGATTCACCACCTCTTCCACCTCGTCGTTTCAAATTCAATTGTGAATAATGTGAAACCATTGTTGTTCAGTTCCTCACTGTTCTTTGCTGCACCTCTTCCTTTTTTTAGGTTATAATTTCACTCTCACTTCGCCAACTATTCCTTTTCTAGGTTTAATTTTTATTTTATTTAGGATTTTGTTAAAAAAAACAGCTTTTTTAAAATTCTCTTTATATTAGAATGAGAGAGAGTGCATCAAATAATCTGCGTCAAGAGAGAGTATATGTGTCTTTTTTAAGGAAGAGAGTGGGGGTGGGCAATTACGGGTCAACCCGAAGTGACCCGGCCAACCCGATATAAATATACACATTCGGTATGGGTTAAAACGGATCACGGGTTGATCGAGTGAACTTTACGGGTTATTATGTGTTTATTCGGTTCGGCTCGGGTGGTAGTTTTGAACCCGTCACAACCCAAATTAACCTAATCAACCCAACTGAACCATTGTTATTCTTATATATCTATACTATATATAACAAAAACTACCCCTTTCAACACTTTTGAGCTGAATTTTCCTTTTCAAATATACCCTCAATTTTGAAAATAAATAAAAAATGTAACAAATAGATAAGAATAAATTTAAATATTAAAAAAATGTAACAAACACGATATGAATATATATGTTTGACTTTTTCTTTTATCATTTAAAAAGTGTAACGAACTAGATGTGTATATTTTTACTTTTTCATTATCTCAATTATACACTCGAACAACTTTTTCTATAATATTGGTCGTTGTTGGTGTCTTTAAAAAAAAAGAATTCAGATTATATTTTTTTTGTTATATTGTTGATGTCATTGAAATAAATAATCATGATTAGTTTGGTTTGTTGTAAATTGAAAGCAACAAACATTTATATTTATATTTTTAGTTTTAATCCAAATCAAAAAAATTTTAAAAAAAAACTGTCAATAATTTTTAAATGTTAGCGTAATAAAAAAAGCAGAAAGACGGGCACGTGAGTGCCCGTCTTTTCGTTAGTTATTATTAGTTTTTTTAGGCATGTTTCTCACTGGGCCTAAAAAAAACTGTTTTTTAACCCAACCCACTCTTATTTCACACTTTCATATTTCCTTAAACCCTAATTTTACATTTTGTTAACATCTCACTTAAAGGTAGTGCTGTTTCTCATCTCACTGTTTCTTCTCACTATCACCGTGAATATGTGAATATATCGAATTTGTGAAACTGTGAATCAGTTGAATTTGTTTATTGTTTTATATGTGAACCTGTCTTCTTCTTTTTTATTCGGCCTTCTTTTATCTTGTATTCTTCTTATCACCGACATCACTTCTAATCTGTGAATCCTCCTTGTTTTTCTGTGAATATGTGTTAGATTTTGAGTTCGGACAATTTGTGTTAATAAGAAAGGATGGAATCTGGGTTAAACAATTTTTTCTGGGTGTTGCAACTTATGAAACCGATCCGAGTAACCTGAAACCCGACTTAAAATTCAAATGCAATATATGGTTAATGTTCTCCACATGTAAGTTGGCTCGGATTGGAGGTTTGAACCCAAACCGAACCGAAGCCCAATTAATAAGTCCAAACAAGGATAATAATACATGTATTAATTAATTCATCACTTAATCTAAACAATAGTCACAACAAGACAAGCACAACACATGGAATTTCAAATCACAACCGTCAATCTCACACGTACCACACGACAACCCAATACGACCCCTTCGATACAAATTTCAACAACATATCCATATCCCACGTGGCAATTAATTAAACTACATTTAAAATCCGCATTTGAAATCCGACCTATAAATTCCCGAAAATAACCCCGACACTTCTTGCTTTGTTTTTCTTACTGTCAGTGACACAGAGAGAGAGAAAAACATCACGCGAAGAGTGAACTAGTTCTGTTCTTTCTCTTCCAAATCCTGAATCTGTAAGTTTTCTACTCTTCTACATCAATTCCCTTTCATCTCTTTGTGAAAAAGCTTGCATCTTTTCAGTTTTTAAAGTCAATTGTTTTGTGGGTTGTGTAAATTTTAGGGTTTTGAATTTTTTAAGAAAAATCCCAATTTTTTTTTGTTTGGAATTTACTTTGTTTTATTTAGAATTTTGGGTTTATTTAGTGTTTTAATATGAAATATTATGTTTTGAAGTTAGGTTTTTGCTATGGTTGTGTTCTACTGTTGAGAATTTTGTTTGGACTTGTATGTTTATAGTTTAGGGTTTGATCTTTTTTGGGGTGTTGTGATTTTTTTTTCCATGGAGTTAATGCTAAATGAGTATTTAATGTTGTGGATTTTTTTTTGGCTGCTTAATTATTCATCCATCTCAGGTAAATTGTGATGTTTGACTTTTTTTTGTTGCAAATTACACTTGAGGTGCTGGCTCAGTAGTAAGAGTTTAGCATTGTAACCTCGAGGTGCTGAGTTCAAATCTCCTCGAGGGACGGTTGTAAAATGTTCATTAGTGTCACTTTAATAAAAAAATTCCCATTGCTTTGTCTGTTTTGTGATTGGGGGGTAAATTTACTGCTCTTGTTGGAATTTATTGCAACGAGATGAGATGAGATAAATCATAAATGTCTTCATTTTATCATAATTAAATTTATAATTGTTAGTTGATTGAAATACCCTTCTGTTGTAAATGGTGTGCTAGGGTTATAAATATTTTTCGACTTCTAGTTATGGAAGCTTAACAATTCTTTATAATATTCCATTATTTTCTTTGCACTTTTATATGGTACTTATACTAAATGATTTTTATTATCTCCAGTTGCTCAATTGAACGAAGTGTGGTGGATTGTGTAGTTTTTTAGATCTATCTAAGCAAGATCAGTATGGGTGAGGAAGAAGCAGTGGCTGAAGTTTCTAAAACTAATTCAAATGGAGTTAGCGTTCCGGTGAAATCATTAGGGGAAGTCGTTGAGAAGAAAGACTTGGAAACCGATGGAGGAAAAGTCTTGGAGAGTAATGGAGTCAAAGAGGTGAAAGAAAATGATGTAAAAGAAATTGAAGAAGATAAGAAAGTTGAGGGTGTGGAAGAGGTACAAGAGGATAAGAAAGATGAAGATGGGGTGGGTGAAGTAAAAGAGGATAAGAAAGCCGATGGGGGCGATGAAGTAAAAGAAGATAAGAAAAATGGAGTGGAAGAAGTAAAAGATGATAAGAAAGATAATGTAGCTGATGAAGTAAAAGAGGATAAGAAAGATGATGTGGCAGAAGTAAAAGAGGATAAGAAAGACGATGCTGTGGAAGAAGTAAAAGAGGATAAGAAAGACAATGCGGTGGAAGAAGTGAAAGAGGAGAAGAAAGATGATGGGGTGGAAGAAGTAAAAGAGGATAAGGAGGTTGATGGTGCAGATGAAGAAAAGGTGGAAAAGAAAGATAATGAGGGGGAAGAAGTAAAAGACGATATGGAAGTTGATAGTGTGAAAGAAGCAGTGGAGGATAAGAATGATGATGACATCCAAGAAATGGAAGAGGATGGCAAAAATGTTGCTGAATCTGAGAATGAGAAAATGGATGTTGATGCTGAGAATAAGGAAACTACAAAAGATAAAGAAGAAAAGGAAAAAATAGAAGCTGAAAAAGAAGCAGAGGGTAGCATTGAGGAGAAAGAAGAGGGAAATGATGAGGAGAAAACTGAAGTAGAGGAGAAGGAAGAAGGCGATGACAATGAGAAATCTGAAGAAGAGACAGAGGAGAAGGAAGAGGGTGATGAAAAGGAGAAAACTGAAGCAGAGACGGAGGAGGAAGAGGATGACGAGGATACTATTGATAAATCAAAAGAAGAAGATAAGGCAGAGGGTAGTAAGGGTGAGAAAGGATCAAAAAAGCGTGTGAGGGGGAAGGTTAATGAGGAGAAAGTGAAAGACAAAAAGAAGGAACTGAAGCAGCCAGAGCCAAAGACTCCAACTAGTGATCGCCCAGTGCGAGAAAGGAAATCGGTTGAGAGATTGGTAGCATTAATCGATAAAGATGCGACCAAAGAATTACACATCGCAAAGGTATTTGTTTTTCAATATCACATTTGAAGTATTTAGCCTTAATTATGCATTTTTATTATGACTTAATTTGTTTACAGTTTCCCTTTGAATTTGCAGGGCCGTGGCACACCTTTAAAAGATATACCCAATGGTATGGTGCTTCTCTTTGATTGTTTTTTTATCTGTGATGGTTTTCTAATTCCCTTCTTTGTATATACTCTATACTCTATAGTAAGCAAAAGTTAGCTGAGGGTGTGTTTGATGCACACTAACATATAGTACAAGCAAGACCGTATAGGACAGACACTTGATCCACATCTCAACTCTTTGTCTGATATATTGTTTGATAGTCAATACACAGCACAATAAAATAATATAAAATTTACTGTAATAAAGACACAGAGCATAACCATATAATATATATAACTGTGGGTGTAATATATTTTGTTGTGTGTGTGCATTTTTTTTAATATACATACATACACACACATGTGCGTGTGTGCATCCGATCAAATAAACGATTCAGATGTTAATATGTTTTTTTTTTTTTTTTTAAATTTTAAAATCTACATGTGTCTTTTTCTTTTTCATTCTATGCATCTTATGCCTCAACTACAAGATTGAGTGCGGTGTACGTGGCTGTCGGCATGCGCTGTTGCTGGCGGTGGTATATGCTAATGCTATTATAAATTAACATTAGTATCAAAAGGTTGCAAGACTGCATTTCGATGAGATGGTGTTTTACCTGTTCAAAGTTGTGGCATACACCCCAACCGTAGTCACAGAATTCACTACTGTGGCCAGAGAATCACGATTTGGTTCGTTAGCACCAATTTGCTGTACTTTTGTGAATTGGTTTGCAATAATTCATAGACAAGTCACAGATAATTATATAACAGAGACACAAGTCAACTCTGGTTTAAATGAGCAAGAAAATAGCACAGAAACCGCTTAGCTGGTCTCAAAACCACTTAAATGGGTAACAGAGGCAGCACTATTAATTTGTTATAGCACTATATATCCATTCCTAAATTATGTTGCTGGATGTTTCACGCGACTTTTTTATAAATAATCAATCTCCTTATTTGTTCACCACACTTTCAACGTGGGACTAATGTAACTGTTGGTTTGCAAGCTTAAACTAGAAGACTTATGTTATGTGCTGTCAACATTTTCAGTGTGGGATTATTCTTACTGTCTGCTGTTGGGTTTAGTTAATTTTTTATTTTATAATTTTCAATAAATCAGTAGTAGTAGTAGTAATAATAAAAATAATACTTCCTTTTTTTAATTATATTTTCATGTTTAGACTCTTCTGTCTTTTAATATTTCAAGATAATTTCTATTGGTATTTTATATTTTATAGCATGTACTTTATTTTTTTCATCTAGACTAGATAAAGAAGTATTAATAGCGTGCTGATTAAAATATTAGAATACCACGAACTCAAATAACGTACCGACTATGTATACCCCCTTGACGTGATATGTGGGAGTTTCAGTTTTTGTTCTTATTTACATTTGTTACACTGTGGATGCATAACCATGCTTCTTCCGAAGAGCTAATAAGTTGATTCTTGCATTTTTCTTCTTTAGTGGCATTTAAGTTATCCAGAAGGAAGACTGATGATAGTCTCAAGTTGTTCCATACAATCCTCTTTGGAAGGAGAGGGAAGGTACACGTTACTTCGTTAAATATCTGTGTCTTTCTGTTTACAATTGTTTCAAACCACCTTATTGATTTGATTTTGTTTTTCGTATTATTATGGTTCTATAGATAAGGATTTTGTATAGTGCAGGCCTACACTTGAAAAGTTTGACATTTTTATTTACCTGTGATATTTGGTTACACCATGTGACTCTTTTTTTAATCCTTTGCAGGCTGTTCAGGTCAAGAGTAATATATTGAGGTTTTCTGGTTTTGTATGGCATGACAATGAGGTAATTATTATCCCAAAAACTACAAACTATAATACTCATTCATAAGTCATAACATGCAACTATATCATATAAAATATTTAAAAGCTTTTGTTCATCCAAAGGTTGTTAAAACGTTTGTAGTAATTTTTCTACCGACTTTTTGTCTTATTTTTTTTGAGTCCTTGTCTGCCAAAGGTTGTTAAATCCTAATATTTTTTCTACAGGAGAAGCAAATGCTTAAAGTAAAAGAAAAGCTAGACAGGTGTAATAAAGAGAAGTTACTGGAATTCTGTGATGTGCTTGACATAACAATTACTAAGTCAACAACAAAGGTTTGTTGGTTTATTAGCATTGCTGATGTTCTTGTTGTGGATGGAACATTACTCCCTCCGTCCCAAAATAAGCGACCTTGTTTGGCAATGTGCACTATTCACATAACATAGTTTGACTATATTTTCTACTATTATATAAATAAAGACAAATGGTAGCATATAAGATGTTGGATTTGTCTCGATGAAAATATCAAATTTTTTTAATTTTGCTAATACATAATTAAAGATGTGCATTGGTATGTGTGCAACAGTCTACATTAATCCCGCCACATGTTCACGCTTTGGTATGTTTAGGCACAGGGGTACAGGGTTTATGAATAATCTTTGTTTCTTATGATAATATTCATAATGCACTCTATATATGTTCTAGCCTTAAAGGAAACCTTTTTGACTGATATCATTTAACACATTTCTTATTGCCAATGAATTTCTGCCTATGCAGGAAGATATTATTGCTAAGCTGACAGACTTTTTGGTTGCCCCTCATGCAACCACAACTGTGGTGCTTGCAGAAAAAGAGGTTTGCTTTCTTTCTTGTATTCCAATTTTTTTCTTCATGATGTCATGGTAATTTTCTTTTACTAAGAAAGTATTGTTTCTTGTGCAACATATTCATATTTTTATGGTTTAAATGCATCAGTCAAGCAAGAAGCGTAGGCGGACTGTAAAACGAGGTACACCAAGGTCTGGTGGCGCTAGTACTTCAAGAGGTTCTGGAAAGGTAATATCTCACTACTTTAACAGCAACGAATGTGATATTAGAAGCTTAATATAAATTTTTGAGTTCCTTTTATGCTTGTCTTGTTCTCTGCGTTACTTGAAAATGACTAGTGTTTTTCCTCCCATGAATATCAGGTTATTAATGGAACTTGTTTATCCAACTTATAACCTTTTCACTATCAGTCAATGAATACTAGGTTATTAGTCTTTATGTTGCCAATAACAACCGCAATTGTGGCATACAGCTGTGTAACGGAGCATCCGCACTATGCAGATGGCCATTGCATGGCGTTTTAGGGCTGCAGGTGCGTCCCGAATTGCAGCCAAAACACAGTAAAAAAAACGCGTAAATTGCAGCCAAACCAGCTACTACTGTGGCGGCACAACAAAAGCCCAAAAATACCCTCTTTTTTTTGCTTTTTTCCGGCGTTTTCGTTTTTTGTATCCCTACAAAGACTAAAACTGATTGGAGAAGATAAATAATCCTATTCATCCAATTTTTCCCTCTTCTCTGCTTGTGACAAAACCAATGTTTTAAAAACCAGGCCGTAGATTGAACTGGTGTGACTGGGTCATGGTTCAACTGGTTGAACCGCGGCTGTACCGGATAATAAACAAATATAGTGCTAAACTTCATACATAATTAAACTTCATACATGTTTATTGTGTCAACATGTATTCTTTTATAGTTATAAATGTATTTTATTGTGTATGTGTATTCTTCTATTTTTGTGCTGTTACATATGTATGGTATAAATAAATTGCCTGTATTGTTTCCCTAAACTTCGACATAACAACCATACTTCTACCACTACACCGCTATAGCTTTTTGCTGGTTGCCTGCATGGCTCTGCTATCCGCAACTGGACTTCATAGATTAGTCTCACACCTACCGAGTGAAAAGGTATTATGGACCACCAAATAAAATTAGCATTGGGCTAACGTTAGTTTTAAGCTGACTTCATAGATTAGCCTCTCACCTGCCGAGTGAAAAGATATTCTGGACCACTAAATAAAAAATAGTATTGAGCTAACATTAGTTTTAAGCTGTTATAATGTGCCAGCTCGTAACCTGATCAATAGTAGATTATTTTTTTTTTGGAAGGGTGATCATTAGTATAATTTGATATTAGTTCTTTGTATTACATTAATATTTTATTCAAAATAAAATATCAATTTATGCAATATGTGAAGTTTTAGTTGTTTTTATTGCGAGCCTCTTCTTATTTCTCAACTTGGGGCTGTATATTTTTCAGAGGCAGAAGAAAAATGAAGATTCTTTAGGAGTGGAGAAAAAGAGCACAACTGACACAGAAGATGAATCAGAGGGAGAAGAGAAAAATGAAGAAAATGAGGATGAACCTGAAAATGATATTCCTGAGAAATCTGAAGATGAAACACCACAGAAATCTGAAAGGGAAGACAAGAGTGATTCTGGGAGTGAATCTGAAGATGTGAAAAAAAGGAAAAGATCCTCCAAAACATCGTCTGCAAAGAAAGAGTCCGCCGGAAGAAGCAAAACTGAGAAAACCACAGTCACGAATAAATCTCGCTCACCACCACCTAAGAGAGCACCTAAGAAATCATCAAATACCAAACCAAAGTCTGATGATGATATTGATGAAAGTCCAAAGGTATTTTCTAGGAAGAAGAAAAGTGAGCAAGGGGGAAAGCAGAAGATATCAACTCCAACTCCAACTAAGTCTTCCTCAAAGTCCAAAGAGAAAACTGGTAAATGCCATGAGCACTCCCTGTTGTCATTATTTCTTTTACAAACGTTCTGAATTGAAGACCTAATGCGATTTAGCTGTGAATAATAATTTTCAGCTGAAATGAAGCATTTTAGCTGTTAGTCAACAACTCAGCATGTTAAATTTTCCTTTTCCGTTAGTTAAAATATAAATGTTTTTAATTGAAAAAATGATAATGCTATGTAAGTAATCATCTTTACTTTGTGTTCTAAGCAGAAAAGGTTACTAAGGGTAAAGGCAAGAAGAAAGAGACGTCCTCAAGTCCCACAGATGATCAGTTGCGTGATGCAATATGTGAAATTCTTAAAGAAGTTGACTTCAATACGGTAATATGTTGGAATTAAAATATTACTTTTTGCTTGTTGATTTTTTATGTTTGATATATAAAGTATTTTTAGGCTTACTGTTCTTCATAATGGACCCTTACTGACAGGGATGCTGTCAAATTTTCCTTGACAGCTTGATAAAAAAGCCTAGGTTAAGACATCTTTGCCTTTTCTTTGTCAATGTTACTAGAACTACAAAATATATTTACTTACATTTCCACCAATTCATGTATGGATATATCATATAGCATGACTCAGTAAAATGTGGGTAATTGAGGGTTTAATTATTTACATAATCTCATAAAATTAGAAAATTGGATGATTAAACTTGCAACATATTTCTGGCGGGCTGGAATGTAGCAGTAGATTTGCAACATACCAACCTTGTATTATTTTTGCCAACTATATGATTCCTTTGCACTAGTGGAATTTATAAAACTAAATTGGATGTAATAGAATATTTCTATTTGCGTTGTTGTTGGTAGATTGAACAACTCAGTATCTTCTGAATGTTTTATGTTTTCCAAAATTGAAAGTTCTTTTCTCTTTTGCAGGCCACATTTACCGACATTCTGAAACTACTCGGTAAGTTTGCTGTTCTTTTTTTACTTCTTTTTTCCACAATATTAGTAGTTATACCTTTTTGAGTTTAAATTATGAGACAGTGCAAAATTTACGCCTTTAAGAGCTAAATTCTTTTATGTTTCTGTTTGCCAGTTTATGCATTTTCTAGTGACCGATTATCCTTCAACCTGAACGGCATAATTTGCAGTAGCTCTTTCCCTTAACAATCTAGCATATTTAGTTTTAGGCTGAACTACATTTTTAGTTTCTTTAATATCATTAGGATGCAATCTTGGTCCCCGATACTTTATCTTGAATTTAGTCACCTCTATTTTTATTTTCTTTTATTTGTAGTACTATCAATTTTCTTTGATCTACAATGTTCAAAACCACAATTTTTTCACTCAACAAAAGTTTATGATGGATTTGTGATATTAAATTATAACGGTTCTCAAGTCCCAAATCTCTATTAAATTTTATAAAATTTAATAGATCATGTGGGATTTAATTTAGGTTAGCGTTTAAATAGTTGTGAAGAATTAGGATATATTTGTTTTAGGTGAAATTTAACGTTTTGACTAAACGAGGTTGGGTCTAAGTTGGGGGAGATGCTCTCATTTAGTGACTCGACCGTGCCTCAAACATATGATTATGTTACATGTGTGTGAAAAGAAAGTTTTGAAAATTAAGTTTTGGGCAGAAAAATTAACAAAATTGCTCATCATTTTTCAGCTAAACAATTTGATGTGGATCTCACCCCAAAAAAGTCAGCTATCAAGCTCATGATTCAGAAAGAGCTGGCAAGACTAGCTGAAGAAGCAGATGAGTCCGAGGAAGATGAAGAGGAGGATGCCGAGAAAGATGAAGACCGGTCTTAAGCCTTAAGCCTGACTGTTGATTGTGGATTAGACATTACTGCTTGATGTTAGGGTTTTAGCAATGCATAATACTGTAATTCTCATGTACAATTTATTTTGTGTAGAAGTGGCTGTATCTTATTCTTGATTCTTAACATCCTTCCAATCTGAAGAGAACAACAAACTTGTATTTTGTCATAATTTAGTGCAGCCTTTTGGTTGGGTTGGCTGCCAGCATGTAGTTTATTGTGTACACATCAACATAATTTTTAGCCTTTTTTTCTTTCTAGTTTCAAGAATCTGTCTATTTAATAATTATTTAACCTTTGAAGTTGACACCTTTCTGGGCTTATTGATAATTTCTTGTTGTTAGGTGATGAAGTCTCTATCTTTCTATTCAATATTTTGGTTTATGTCATGGCCAGGGCTCCACCCACTTGTATCATTTGGTGTGTAGATCCAACATTGTCTCAATCTTGTTTGTTTACAATTTCAATCTCATTCAGCATTTTTTGCTGGACTGGACGCGTGTTAGAAGTATGGTTCCGAAAGTGACTTTGGTTCACTGATTATTTTAATCTGGGTTTGATTATTTTTTAATGACAAATCGGATGCGAAACTCTAGACCTTTAATCCTTTAGCTCAACCAAGTGAGCTATCCGTCCTTTAATCCTTTAGCTCAACCAAGTGAGCTATCCGTCGTCCCTAGGGATATCAATTTCTTCCCTACATGAAAGTTTCTCCAAAGGCATTATTGGCGGGGATCATAATACCCTTGCCTTGTGGAGTCTGTTACCGAATAATACATTAAACACTTATAAACAAGTGTAGTGTGTGGTTAATGAACTTCACTAGACGACTAATTGTTAGAGTTTGAATCCTTAGTTGAACAATTATTTGACCAGACTGAAAATTATACATCCTTTATGAACTAAGTTATAATTTTGTAATTTGTGTAGTTATTTTATTTACTATTTTGTGAACTAAAATAGTTCTGTGGAGATTTGTGGGAATGAGATGGGAGAGACAAATTCTCTATTGTGGGAAATGGAGATGAAAAGTAACATGGAGGATGGAGAGTTTGAAAAAGTTTGTTTTCTGAACTGTTAGTAGTGAAGAACACACTCAATAAATTCTGTTTTTGGTCAATTAGTTCTAACGTAAATTGTAGGAGGGCATTATTCACATGTAAGTGGAGCAAGTCAAAAAGTTTTTTGGTACAAACCTTCTCCACCAAGACTAGTGGAGCACCAACAAATCCAATTATAAACATCTACAAGAACCCTATTTAGTTAGGATGGTGGAACACTTTAGACCCATTTTAAACATTAAACACGACAGCTAAAGAAACACTTTACATCAGGTTGGACCATTTAAATAATAATACAAGCCTATTTGATACATTAAAGAAGAGATGCTTGAAAGTACCTTATTATACTTTGCCATGCAAATTTTAGAAAGTCATTTTGTATTGGAATTTTATTAGAGGATTGTGTTGCTAGTGTGCATCACAAAGGAGATATGAGGTAGTATTTTATCAAAGTGTGGTGCATGCTTGAGGGAGTGTATAACGCCACTTTTAACAGCCTAACAACTTTATATTCATGTGAAAAAAATATGTTAAAAAAAACTAACAACTTCAATGAAAAGATTACAAATATAAATTTACAACCCCTATAAGTATAGAGAGATTCTAAGAGCATCTCTAATATGAAATATATTGCCTAAAACAAATAGATGGATAATGGCTTTATCTCTTCAAATGGAAGAAATTGAGACACTAATAAATGGAGAGGATCTCTCTCCCTCTCCCTCTCTCTCCCTCCCTCTTATAAATGTGGGTCTCATTGCATACATTATCTTTCATCATATTTAAAAAAAAAAAAAACTAATGCATGAATTTAATGTAAACCTATTCATGGAATATATTTACCAATTTTTTTTTCTTTATTTTTTTTTGTTAGATTGAAGTGAATGAGTGTTTATTAGACATTTAACATTAAAAACGGAGTGTTTATTAGACACTTAAGCTATCTCTTAATAAGAACGCCATTAAAGATGCTCTTAGTGCTCCACAATTTTCGAACGAGCATCTATATGGCATACTTGATGTTGGGTCTTGGATGTCGAGTTCGATTGGTTTGGACTCGATCATAAAAAAAATAAAAATCAAACCAATTTAATTTAATTGATTTGAATTGAATCTTACATGTTCGTCAAGTCAACAGTTTGGCTCTTACCAACATTTATAGTCGTAGTTGACTGATAAGTTATTCGATCTCTAGTTTTCATGATGGGATCTTAAATGTTTGACAATAGTTGAGATTTTAAATCGAACTTTGAGTGTGAACAGTTCAGTTTTTACAATTCGATTATTTTCAGTTTAGTTCTTGTTAGTAAACTCTGTGTGAAATATAGGTTGGGTTTGCAAACTCTCAAAATAGGTTCGGTTAATTTCATGACGGTTCGGTTGGGTTTGGCAGTCTGGTTCAGTTGTGTGGTTATTTTGAAGCCCTAATTTTGACAATACCTATCGAGTACAAATAACATTACAACATACACATCGCATGTTTTCTACCATGTTTTCACACAATCCAACAACACAACGTCGGATCATCATCAATGTTTAGCTTTTCAGTTTGTCCATAACCTAAGAATGTTCGTATGCACAAAAACGATTCTTTTTAGGCTTTGTTGGATTAAAAAATAATGTAAAATATAAATGTAGGGTATATTCTCGGGGTCTAGAGGGTCACACATTAGAGTTTTCGATAGGTTGTATAGTTATTTAGAGAATGTAGTTACGTTGTTTAAATAATATAAAATAATATAAAAATTTAAATCGGACCTATTTAAAGAACTCAAATGTGTGTGATGGTTGTGGTTGCTCATAGAAATGAATGTGAGTGAGTTATTTCAAAGAGATAATATTTTCCAAAAAAAAACAGAGAGAGAGAGAGAGAGAGAATAGTTATAATTGTTGGGACAAGAGGAAAACCATAGATTATCATGTTGGACTTTGAACATATACACAATTAAATTTGACATCATATTTTAACCCAAGACATTAAGACGTTAGGTATATGAGTTTCCTCTCATTTATATGGTGCTCAACATCCATATTTTCACTGAATTTGGAACTCTTACTCACACTTGATGTAATAACAATCTTCGCCCTCAAGTGTGAGTTATCCGTTCATCTGAGTATACTCCCCCATCAATTGAAAGCTTTTTTGATTCATACCTACTTGCCCCGGCCGTTGCTTGCTTCATCAACGAGACACACTATTATCAAGAAGACTTTAGATACAAGAAATCAATTGAAGCATAAAATCTGATATTGTTGTGTGTGCAAGTGTGAGTTATACGTCCCACATCGGATAGAAAAGTAAAGGTTGAACACCTTATAAGAAAGAGGACCCATAAACCCATAGCCTTAAGGTTTTTGGTAAGAGTGTGGCGTCTCTCTTGCTAGTGTGGTTGTTCAAGCCTCGATGTGGACGGTGCTCCGAGCTCTCCTCATGACCCAACATTGGTATCAGAGCCCCGTTCGACGAAAGGTACCATCGAGGCAGCCGGTCCGTTTGCGCAGAAAGCAGCAACGGTGGTACTCCGCAACGGCGATACAAGCAAGTAAGAGCTTCCGCTTGAAGAGGGAACATGATGAATAGATGGACTCACACTTGAGGGGGAGTGTTGTGTGTGCAAGTGTGGGTTATATGTCCCACATCGGATAGAAAAGTAAAGGTTGAACACCTTATAAGAAAGAGGACCCATAAACCCATAGTCTTAAAGTTTTGGGTAAGAGTGTGGCGTCTCTCTTACTAGTGTGGTTGTTCAAGTCTCGATATGGACGGTCCCCCGAGCTCCCCTCATGACCCAACAGATACCACTTTAGGACATGAGGAGCTTTGTGAAATATCACATTGAGATTTGAACAATCGCATAAGTACATTAGACACCTCATCTTAATCTCAAACCTTGAACATTATATACATACATCATCCGACTTATATAATATTCAACATTCATTTCTCATATAATATGAATTCTTATTCACACTTAATACATCAATGATAATAACTTTTTCGTGTAGTTGAATTAAGCTTATCATACTCGTGTTTGGTATTTACCAAAAAGGCACTTTAGGAAAACAAGAGTGATCAAGAGAAAAAGATAAATCATCCATATCACATCATTAACATGACAATTTAAAACAATGGTCCATTGGTCGGTGACCCACTTGGCAATTTGAAAATGTTTATTAATGGTGGTACCTTTGGAACCATTGCAAGTTGCCTAATGCAATGTCACTATGTATGTGACCACGACTATAGCTAGTGTCATACCATGTTTGAAAGGTCCAATCAATTTTTTTTGTTGACAAAAACAATAATATTCATTCAAATCGAGAGATTACATCATTCAACACCGCTAAAAACGTAAAGGATGAATCTGCAAACAAACTCACAGCATCCAAGTTAATAGCATATAACGGCATAATGCCTACAAAAATATATGATAAAATTAAAGTGACCGGAATATCCATGGCCTCCGAATCTGCAATGTTGGCGTCCAAATTTTTGATTGAATAATCGATCTTTCTATAAAAATCAAATGAGCACCGCACGAAGACAGGAAATCAAACAACGCCGCACAAGACGACAAACAACAAACCACCACACTTAGATGATGAAATCACAAAGAAAAAACCTAGATCTATGTGAAAATCACTTATTTAGATTGAAATAGAGAGAGAAAAATGAAAAGAGGTGATTTTAGGTCAAAAATTGATCCAAAACCACCCATTAATGAAGAAACTGTAAGAGAAAATCTATAGAGAGAAAACTAGGGCCGACTTGTTGGAGAGGGAGAAAGATTGTTTTCAATTACTAAGCTCAAAGTCTTTCTAAAAGGTCCAATCAATTATTAATTAATTTTAAGGCTTTGATACCAGAATTTGGAAATGAAATTAATATGATAACTTTTATAAAAAAAAAATATTATTAATTCTTTACTCTCTAATATTAGTTATATGAAGGAAAAAATATATTAATAACAATTAAGGGTATAATAAATTTCCTTCAAAAAAAAATTAAGGGTATAATAAAAAAAATTAATATTTTATTATTTGTATTTACGAAAAATATAATCATGATTAAGAGTATAGTACAAAAATAATTAATATTATACATGCCGTGGCTTTCTATAATTCCAACATCTCAAATTCATTTCATAATTTTTGATTGACAACTTATGAGACAACAGAAAATATTAAAAAAAATAGATATTGACATTCAAAATAATAGAAAGAAAAGGTAAAAACACAATGCAGTATGAAAGAAAATCGACACAATAATTACCACAAAATAGTTGAACAAATATCATTTTTCTTTAGTTATCAAACATATAGTTTGATGAAATGTTATCATCATTTTTCTATTTTCTTTCTTCAAAAATGATTTTAATGAACCACTTCTTCAAAGCTCAACTTTTATTTCTATATATTAAAATAGGCTTGATATGTCCATAGGAAGAAAATAAGTTTTACCCCGAGGTTAAATGGAAATAAAATTTTGAATAGTGCTCTTCCCCTGCGCTTTTCGCTCGCACCCAGCTGAAATACCTAAATTACCCTTTGCGTTAGTTAACTAACACAAGTGTAAAAATGTGTGCATGTTAAGTCACGCATAGTGACTTCTCACTTTTTTTAATTTATTTACTATATTCAAATTATTTTATTTACTTTATTCTAATTTATTTTATTCACTTTATTATAATTTATTATTTTCACTTTATTCTAATTTATTTATTTTCTAAATTATTTGTTCACTTTATTTAATTTATTTACTTTATTTAGATTAATTTATTTACGTATTTACTTTATTCTAATTTATTTATGAACTTAAAATAAATATTGATTCAAATTTATTCATTAAATAAATACAAATATAAATAAAAGGAAATGAACTAAATTAATATTTATTCATTAAATACAAAATTAGAAAATAAAAGTAAATATAAATAAAAATGAATGAACAAAATTGAGGCATATAACAACATCTCATTTTATTAATAGAATTCATACAATACAATAATTGATACAATAATTTATTCGAATTCACTAAATCTACTTATTTTCTTTTTACCCTCTTGGAGTAAAAAGTGACCAGTCTTCTTGGGGTAAAATAGTGAGCAGCCTTCTTGGAGAAAATACATCATCAACCCTTGGGCTAAATTTAAATCTGGTTCTTTTTATACTCCAAGAAGATTCTTTTTACCCACAGTAAAAAGTTTATGGGGTAAAAAGAAGCAAATTTAAAATTACTCCAAGGGTTGATCACTTCCCCAAGTCGGTTACTCACTATTTTACCTCGAAGAAGTTTGATCACTTTTGCCCCCAAAGAGAAAAGAAACTATTGAAAGAAAAAAAAAGAGAAATAGAGGGAGAGAGTGAGGAGGGGGAGAAAGTGATATGGTGTGAGGAAATAAGGAAGTATGGAGGGGTATTTATAGGTGGAAATGATAGTATAGGTTATAAACACCATTAATGTGGTCCAAAAACGTGTATAATGGGTAAAAAAACGTGTAGATTGAATGTTGAAAAACTGACCAAAGACCAAATAACTTTTGTTCTTCAGCTCTGACCACCGGCCACCGTACATGAGATAACTTGCGCACATGCCAGTGATGTGTGACTTAAGTTACACCAAGTTTATACGGTGCGTGAGTTAAGTCACGCAGCGTGACTTAACTCACGCAGAGATATAAAAGGAAATCACGTTGAACGCGAGCAAAAAGTGCAGGGAGAAGAGCAGAAATTTAAAATTTTAACGAACCACTTCTTCAAAGCTCAGCTTTGAGATTTGATCATGTAAGTGTTTTTAATGGTTTCTTTAGTGAGTCTCAAAGATTTATCCCCACGATCAATCTCAATTCAAATAGCTTTTATTTTAAAGACAATACCATTAAAAGCACTTAGATGATCAAATACTTTCATATGAATATGCTATTTTAACAACAACAATAAATTTAACATATCATTTGCGTTATATAGTCTTTAAAGTTTCTCCTAACGATATTTCCTACAAAACTCTCAAATCTATTACCATTTCTCGTTGTTTGAATGGGAAATATCTCTATTTAGTTTCAGCCCCTTGTTTAATTTTAGTTGTATCAACACATCTTTTGCTTGTATTTTTCATAAGGTAAAATTGATTTATCCATCAAATTTCTCTATTTTAGACTTCACAACACTAGAAATTTTGACATTTAATGCAAACCGTAAACCTTACACCATAAATTTCCAAGAAAGAGAAGTGTCAAACTTAAGTATCACCCTTCTTTTCTGTTGTAAAATATCATATTAAGCTGCAACTACAAAACATATTAATTAATATGTTTATTACACTTATGGTAGAGTAAGAATTACACTTATGGTAGAGTAAGGAGTAGGAATTACAATGAATATGTTTATTTTAGAAATTTGTCTGATATAGGTACAGTCACACAAGACAAACATAAATCAGCCCACTGTCGGATAGATTTCAAAACAAAGACAAAGACAAGAATCGTGTAACTACCTTAGTATTCTAAGCTTACTTTATTAATTAATTGATTTAATTAATCTTAATTAAGTTTATCAGTTTTCTCAATGTGGGGTCTTCTTCGCCTCCACCCAAAAGCAAAACATAAAGTGAATTTCGATATTTTTCTTAGTTTTGGCCGGTTTATAATGAAAAGGCACTAACATTAATTTTATAACAAAATTTAAAAGTTGTCTTATTACAAAACATAAGTAATAATTGTCCCCTCAATGTGTAATGAATAGTTATAATAATTTTTTTAATGTATCAAAATTTTAAATTAGTCTCTAATTGTATAGTCAGTTGTCAAAATAGTCTGTGACACTAAAATAATCACTCAATATTCACAATAACTCTTTTCATTTACGGACTGAAATGACAATAAGTAAGTATGTACAAGAACTGATATGACAATAAGTAAGTACTTCATCCGTCCCAAATTGTAAGCAAAAAAATCAAATCACACTTATTAAGAAAACTAAAACATAAGAATGTGGAGTATAGTTTTTTGTTTTTCTTTGGAATAAGTTTTATAGGAAGATGTAAAAACAATTTTTCAGAGTTGAGATCCTCTTCATTTGCTATAATAAATGGAGATTGTCATTTAGAAAGAGATACACATAAAATATAGATTGTGGGTCCTACCAATAAGTGAGTCACACCATCATAAATTATTTTAAAATTTTATTGTGTGTTTATCTTTCCAAATGACAGAAATTGAGGAGATCTAAAATGGAGAGGATCTTGACTCCAATTTTCATTGTCTATTGATTACGGAGAAAATGGAAAAGAAAAAAAAAATGAATGTAATTTACATTTGATTTCATGAGAATAAACAAAAAAAATTCTTGGAAAAAATGTTTTTTTTTATAAAAAAAACAAGATTAAACAGGATAAAAGTTCGTCTTTTTTGTTTATATTCTGGGACAAAGAAAGTGAGTTTTTTTTGCTTACATTCTGAGACATGAGTGAGTATATTGAATGATTGTTATGACAATATTAATGAAACATTTTAATATCAGAAACTATTTTGATTAACAAAGTGCACAATTATAGAATATTTTTTTCCCAGTTCTTTATAATTTATGTTTTCTATACTATTAATGAATGACATTTTTGTAAAACAACTCACAGTTACTTTTTTCTATCTAGCATTAACTAGATTATCCCATTTGGGTTCGCCTCATTGTATTGGCTTGGAACTTGAAAGTGTGATCATCCTCATGTTCATATGAATTAATATTTTCCACTAAATTCAAATTTAGTGAATATTTTACCGCTTTGGGTGCACAATTAATAGAGTAAATTACACTATTCTCTTTTTAAAGATGCTTGAATTACACTTCCCTCATCTCTTATCTTAAAATATACACTTCCCTTCCTTACAAAGTAAAATTTATCTTCCATTGATTAACAATTACTATCACCCTTAAGCAATAATCCGAAATTGATTCAAAATCCTTCATCTTCAAAGCTTCGAAATAACCCCTTTTAGAGATTAAAGTCTTATCTTTTTTTCTTTCTAGATGTCTTGAATTGATTTCTCTAAAATTTGTTGATCCTTATTAAAATGTGTCATCCTTTATATTTATCTTTAAGGTGTGTTTGAATTGAGAGTTTAGAAGGAAAAATGAGTGGAAGGTTTACTTTTCTTTTTTAAGTTACGAACAACATAACATGTTTTTTCTAAAATAAATTACAAGTACGATTGAAGTATTATTATATGATAGTTTATCATCTTAATACGTTAACTTTTTAAGAAACATATCATAGTGTTTGTAATTTAAAAATGAAAAGTAAAATCTCTCATCCCTTCCCTCCTAAAACCTTTATCCAAACATACCTCTAGTAAGAAGGAGTATGTGCGAAGTAGTGTAGTCATGAATTACCAACTTTTAATAAGATTCTCTCACAACTCTTAACAAATTAACATATGATACTCCCTCCGTCCCATAATAAGTGACCCTTTTGTAAAAGAATATTGTATTAAAATAACTAACCTATTTTACTTTTCAATGCAATATTAATTACTTTTTTTTTTCCAATTATAACTCTAACTAATACTACTTTCATCACTCTCAATTCAATATATTTTACTTTACATTTATGATAATGGTAAATACATCAATACTTGACAAGATCACTTAACATTATTTTTCTCTCTCCTTCTTTTATACATTTTTCTTAATAAATGTGAAATGAACAAATAATTCATTTAATTTGGGACAGAGGGAGTACCATTTATTAGAGAAAGTGTAGTATTTTTATGAGAGAACTAATCATTTGCTTGATATCAAATGTTTTACTCCCTTCGTTTCTAATTATAAGAAAAATTGGTTTTTTAGGTTTATTCAATTAATAATGTATGTGGTCCATATTATGAACCACATACAACATTAATTGAATGATCATAAAAAATCAATTTTATTTATAATTGGAAACAGAGGCGGTATAAGTACTATCGTTTAGTTTCTCAGTACATTTACTTAGTATCATCAATTTATATAAAAAAGATTTATTTGTTTTTTTTTTTTTGAGAGAAAAAAAAACAAGACTCGAGGCAGACACCCAGCACGTGCCAGATACCAAACCAACGATCCAGATGAAAAAGCACTAACGAAATCCAACGACCATAAACTCATCCGTACAAACTATCACTTATCGACTACCAACGGTTCAAACATACCCACGTGTCCATTAGATAAACGTTATTAACCCTTCTGATCCAACGGACCCTGCTCATTACCTCCCAAAACTACAAACTCCTCCCGTTCCCGTTCCCCCCAATTCCCTCGCCGGAGCAACCACCGTCACCACCGCAGACGCCACTCTCCCCCCTCACACACCACCACAAATCCTTCAGTTCCATCGTTCTTCAATTTCACTCCCACACTGAGTCAACTAACTTATATCCTCTCTGAACGCAACTGCAGAGACTAATCCTTCAGCCTCGGCCTGATAGACACTAATCAGAGTAAAATCACTCCAGCACTTCAAATTCCATGATTCTGGTGAGTTTTTTCCGAATACAGTAATTCAATTTTGCAGGAAACTGAGTCAACGCAATCCGAGTTGAAGTTCACGATGGCGGACTCCGACAACGACTCCGGAGGACCACACGGCGGAGGATCAAACGCACACGGAAGCGAGATGTCACCACGAGAACAAGACCGATTCCTTCCAATAGCAAACGTAAGCAGGATCATGAAAAAAGCACTACCAGCGAACGCGAAGATCTCAAAAGACGCAAAGGAAACAGTTCAGGAGTGTGTTTCAGAGTTCATCAGCTTCATCACCGGCGAAGCCTCTGATAAGTGTCAACGTGAGAAGCGGAAGACGATCAACGGCGATGATTTGCTTTGGGCGATGACGACGCTGGGGTTCGAGGAGTATGTTGAGCCGTTGAAAGGTTATCTTCAGAGGTTTAGGGAGATGGAAGGTGAGAAGACAGTGGGGGCGCGTGATAAAGACGCGCCGCAAGGTTCTAATAGTGTTAATAATAATAGTTCTTATGAGAGTGGTGGTTATGGTGGTGTTATGATGCATCAGGGACACGTGTATGGTTCTGGTGGTGGTGGTGGGTTTCATCAAGTTATGGGTAAGGGTGGGCCTGGGTATCCTGGGCCTGGGTCTAATACCGGTAGGCCCAGATAGACATTTCTTAAGAGGGAAGCTTCTTTTCCCACCCATCCGTGTTTTTTAAAAACCGCTTTCATCTCGATTTATCCATTCGAATGGAAAACCAATATATTTTTTTGGATTTAGGACGCGAGAAAAAACAGTGCGGGTAAAATTACTCTTATATAGGGAAAAAGAACTTTTCCTACTGAAAAACTGTTTTTGAGTCGGTCTCATATGTATTTTCAGACAAATCAAGAGTTTTTGTGTTGTCTGGATATATATTTTCGAAATCATACGTGGTTTTTGAAAAATGTGGGTGGATAAAGTTACATATTTGATTTATGGGGAGGAAATTTCCACACTCTCAATTTCACTCTACATGTACACATTCGGAAAAACGTCAATTTTGTGTTATTCGAAAGTATACTTGAAAAAATATGTGATTTTTTAGAAATGTAGGGTAAAGAAAGTTGCTCCTTTGATTTATGTGTATGGTGTGACCATGTTTAGTTATTGATATATTGTTATTAGTTAATAATGATAGTGTTGGTTTGTGGATTTATGTTATGATATCATTGGTGATTGATTGCCATTATGTAAAGTGAGGCACACTCCTAAGCCAAGAAATCTGTAATTGTAATTTTGACTGTTGTAGTGTTGTACAATAGAAAATATTTTATTGGTATTGTATCACTTTTACTCTGGTCAAATCTTATTCTTTTTCTATGTAATGATGGTCTTCAGTTGCATTTTGAGGTTTCTATAAGTGGAACTGATTTTAAGATTCACATGTCAGTGTTCGTTAAGTGAAATGAAAGATAAGAGGCTACCAATGTTTGTTTCCATTTCCTCTCCGAAAGAAAAAAAAATGTTTGTTTCCATTGATTACTAAGGTTAGTCTCATTTTCATTTGCATTTTTATTTTCCGTTAAAACTGTTGGTGGCAAGAAGAATATAAACATACCAGTATGGATTATTTTTGTGGCTACTCTTATCAATTTGTTCATAAGAAATCTGAAACTAATGTGCTTATCACCTATTATTTTGATTGAGTAAATCTAGTTTGACACTTTTTGTTGTTTGACAAGCTTCTTTTACGGTAATTGAGCATCTGGTTTGGATCATGTTTATCAAATCTTGATTTATATTGTGAATTGGAAGGAGTTTTTTTGTTCAGATTCATGAATAGGTCAATATTATTAAGGTGAATACAATACCAATGTAATGTAATTTGGATGTATCCATCATCCAATCATTTAATGACATGTAATATTTTCATTTTAATTTATTTTAAAATAAATCCAAATATTAAACAAATTTTGCATAGAGCATACTGATATCCAACAAAACTCTAAGGTACCTAAGAATTTACCTCGAAAGATACATTAATGGTAAAAATATGACATTTTTAACTAGAAATAAGTGACAGGAAAATTATAAGTTGAAATATTACATGAAAATATCAAAATAATTCAATATTCAAATCATAAATAAATCAAATTATGAACGACAATTGATTAAATGTACAAAGTTTACAAAATAAGTAAATCTATGGGAAATGCTCTGTTAAGACCAAATACTTTAAAGAAAATCGACTAAAGATGTTGAATGGCTTATTCTAACCACAACTTGTTTTCTGTCACGGATCTAATATTATACTCACTTTAAAAACAGAAAAAATTGTTGATTCGTACTAAATAACATTGCTCAAAATAATATTTGCTAGACAAAGTTTATGTAGTAATTCGTTAGAGTGATTAAGACTCATCATAGTGAATTAGAATTCACCATAATCAATCATATAATTCAAGATAAAATTTATGTCCAAAATAAACACACTAAAGATTTATATAGAATGTTGTTTATATTCACATGTATCGTGAGATACTAGTAACAAGTGCAAGAACTTCCCATCAATATGATGCAACTGTCCGCATTTAGAAGGCACCAAGTTTTTTGAAGAAGCAAGACATCAAGTTAATTGGATTGACTAATGCATGGAGCTATACCTAGCTTTTGACATTGGGGTTATGTTAAGGGATTCTCCAATTATTTCCTCAATTCCTTTCATTTGTAACATTGTCGTTGTTTTTTTTTGAAGAAGTTAGTAACATTGTCATTGTTGATACCAATATAACACAAATTACTTTCCAATAAAATTTAAACCCTTCATCTACAGTAAAATTCGTAATTTAAACCCTGGTATTACGTTTCTCACCAGACTCTCAGGCAGGAACATGAGAAACGTAATACCAATTTGTATATCATAGTATTCATAATTTACAAGAACTTTTTTTGTTATAGAAAATATGTCATTTAATTTGTAGACCAAAGAGAGGTACAAACAAGAATGAACTACAGATTAAAACTAACACATTTAGAGAGAGCATAAACCACAAGGGCATAAACCACAAATTAAAACGAACACATTTAGAGAGAGCATAAACTACAAGGGGTAATGTTGGGATTGGCGGCGACCGAACATGTCCGAAATCCACAATTTGTAGTATCTAAATACTCAACACTTTTGAAACTCACCAAACAATATACACCAAAATACACGAACATAATTCTAAAAGTCAGCAAAAAGGTACAAAGCACAAACAGTAGATATTGATACAGCAAGTAATTGACATACCAAACCAAAACCTCGCAACTTTGGCATAGGTCAATTAGACCTCAGAGTTGTTGATGGAAGAGGAAAGTAAAAGGGCAAGGGCGGTGCATTTGATGGGGGTTTCTCCACTCCCAATAAGGGCCAGAGGAGCAAGCGCCAGACAAGCATGGGGAAAAAGACAACGTGGTGGACGACTCATGGGAGAGAGGAGGTGCTGGAAACTTGTGAGAGATGGGAAGGATGTCGTTTGAGAAAATAGAGGATAAAAAGAAAAACAATTGATGGGGGGAGAACCTTTATAGAGGAGGGAGATCTCCAGAAAACTAGAGGAGAGGAACCCTAATCAAGCCTTGCAGCTCACAGGGTATGGGAGAGTTTGGAGAGAGATTAGAGCTTCTCACTCTAAACCCCAACATTTTTCTGCGCTCCTGGATAAAAAAACTTGAGAAAAATCATGCATTCGAGACCCAGAAGAGAAACGAGATATCAACAGAATAAAGACCTCCACTACTGTTGAATTCCATTTGGCTAGTTATATACTAGACAGGAGCAAAAGGACAGAACTAGAGATGGATACAGCCTTAATCAGAAAAATAAATATCAATATATACATGAAAACGTAATATACAATTCTCCAGCAATAATATACAATTCTCCAGCAATGAATGATTACAGTAATTGAATGGTTAGCTCTCTCTACATCATAATAACTAGAATTTTCAAGCTCTGTCAAAATGTTGGGAAGGAAACATTGAAAGAATGATGGGAATAATGTTACAACAGTGAGCCGATTAAAGAGGGCACATCATCAACAACCTCAACTAAATTACATCATTCAAACAAAAAGTTCTAAACAGTCTACTAGATGACAGATTTCAGCAAGTTAAATTACATCAACATTTTTGGTTTCATTGTGCACATTAACTAAAAGATAAATGCAAATAAAAGCTAATAAATTTGTAGTAAAGTTCCACTTCTCATTAAGAAAAGGATTGTCATTTCTTGAATCTCCAATATTGAAGGCACTATCATCCGCAAAGCAATCAGAATTTGAAAGAACAGCATTTCTAAAAAGATTGTCCCTGCAAAATAACAAAAGTATTTGCAATTTAAATGGCAGTAACATAAAGAAGACATCATTCATATAAAAAGGAAAAAATAGTATTACAGAAATGCAGTAAAACAGCAAATATAGAAAAAGAAATAAATTTGAAAATGAAAAAGAGGAGCAATGAGAAAGGATGCATTAACCTCGCAAACCATTTTGGGACAACTTCATACAAAGAGTTTAGACTTTAAGATCATAGAATTGCATATACAAATGTTCTTGGAAATATTAATGCTGGCATGTCTACAACATATTTACCTTAGAAGAAGAAAATAATGCTCAATAGATTACAATAACTGTGTTACCTTATTTCTAAGGATTCTATGTTCTCAGGGAAATATCTTATTCTTAACGGGTCTTCAATAAGTTATTTGTTCCCTTATTTGAATAGAATTGGATGGTTAACAATCTATAGTATTTAGCTTATTTGCTAGTATAAACATGGGTCCATGCTTTCTCTCTTGCATCACATCCTAATACACCATATCAATCTAAGAGAATATAATTGAAAGTCACCTTTACTTTTGAGGGAATACAAGGTTTATCAACTCTAAAAGGCCATGGAATCACAAATCATTTAAAGCTCGATCGTTTATAAATTATATGCTTAAAGCAAAACATAATACTTTCTTTCACTAAAAACAAATGGGCTATTAATATATGGGACCCAAGATAAATGCATACACTAATGAATATAGGACTTTGATATGATCACATATTTAAAAAATCACAACATAAAGGTACCTCTACCAAAAATACCACAAAGGGGAGAAAAAACAAAAGATAAATTCAGACATATGATAAAACCATAAAACAGACACATTCAAAGTAAAAATTAAACAATAAAACTAAAAAGGAATCACCCTAATTGCCCCAAAAGCCTCTACAATTCGCTCAAAACAAAAGTACAAACTACTACAAAAAATAAATATTGAAAAATGTTTGTTTCCCACTTAACCATTACATATCAACAGGTAACAGGCAGCTCATAAGCTATAGTTCACTTCTAGTAGGCCTAATCTTAAAATTCTATATTGAGCTTTGAATAATTATATATTCACAGAACTTCAAAGACTTAATGCCGATTCATCACATAAGGCAGTATTCAGAATATTCTAATGCCCATGGAAAATCAACTAACTAAAAACTTCAAAGAACAATCAACAGTAATCTTTTCTATTTTGTTGTCGTCTATGATGAAGGCTTAAGACAGAGTCTTAGTTTACAATTAGTTCTCTATCAATGGATAATTTCCTTAAAGCAACGCAGTAAAGAAAAATCATTTAGGATTATACTTTTACTCATCATAATAAGCATTTGCAGGAAGCAGGTATGTAACAAAAAGAACCAATAAAACAAATAGACAGAGCACATGTCTTAAAACTAACCTTTCCCGTAGAAAAACTCATGCTCCTAACAAAAAGCAACCATAAATGAAATGAAACAGCTGCTTAACAACTTCTGAACCAGAGGTGCACAACCAGAGAATTCAAACAACAATGACAAATCCGGATTTTTTGGTTACTATTCTTTCCTTCTTCTACAAAAATACTCAGATATAATAAGCAGCATACAATGTTAATCGGAGGTAAGCCGCCTCCTCTTTCCATAATCAGATTCTTTTCTAGAATGATGTTCCTCCTCATGTGTTGATAATCGTGATTTGCTACGAGTCCTAGAAGATCGTCCCCTCTCCCATTCATCATCATGCGGTGAGTCACGGTCTTTGTATCTATGATGATCAGCAAACTTGTCCCTGTCTTCCCTGTGCCTGTCACGCTCACGGTCACGCTCCCGGCCCCTTTCGCGGTCACGATCATGGTCTCGAGATCTTGCACGATCACGGTCCCGAGACCGTTCTCGTCCCATCTCTCTATCATCACGATTCCTTCTTTCTTCATGGTCATGGCCCACATCTTTTTCTCTAGGTGCTTCTCTCTCATATTCATGATCCCTATCATCCTTGAACTTTCGTTCAGAAGTACCCGACCAATCCCTCTCTGATCCTCTATCTTTTTCTCTCATTGCATTAGGCCAACCAGCTCTATCAGGATTCACCTCACCATACTGATGGTCAGATGCGGCTTCCTCCCCATAACTTGACTCTGCAACCTTGCCACCACCAAGTTCATCACCACCCCATCCACCCATATTTGGATCCGGCCACATTCCCATATTAGGACCATCCATACCTGATGGTGGGACCATCCCTATAGCATTCATATGCATCCCTCTTCCAAAAAAGCCAGGATTAACATGAGGTGCTACTCCATGCATACCAGGGTATGAAGGCATCATACCAGAGAACGGAGGCGTTGGGCCACCGGGATAGCCTGCATAGCCACCCACTCGACCAATGGGACCACCAAATGAAGGATCAAAACCCGGATGCATCATAGGCGGGACAGCGCCAATACCAGGTCCATACCCATTTCCAGCATTACCAATCATACCTCTACCACCCATCCCACCGCCCCTATTCCTCATCGGATTACCATGTCCTCTATTCCCCATCCCAGGATTGTTCCCTCTCCCCCAATTACCTCTTCCACCACCTCTATTATTATTAGTATTCCCATCTCCACCTTGGTAGTTACCACCAGTCCCAACGTTACCACCACCCGGCTTAACCCCTCCAACCTCAGCAGGTCCTCTCCTTCCCTGGTTCGCCCCGGCAGTTTGGTTCACTGGTTGATTCCTATTATTCAAAGCCTCTCCCATTTTCTTAACAGTATAAGGATTCGCATAAGATACAACACACGGCCTACCATTAAACAAATGACCATTCATCCCTTCCTTACAAGCAGTTGTAGCTAAAGGATCATAAAACTCAACCTGACAGTACCCCTTCGATTTCCCACTAGCTTTCTCGTCGAAAAACCTCACATCCTTCACTTGTCCATACTTACAAAGCTCAGCTTCCAAATCAGCATCAGTAGTCCACCAATGCAAATCACCCACAAACAATACAGTACTTCCTCCACCACCACCTGCACCCCCACTTCCTCCACCAACACCCCCACCTTGACCTTGTCTCATCAACCCATCATTTCCAACACCCCCGACAAAACCACCAACCCCAACTGGTGGTTGTTGTTGTTGCCCAATAATCCCCTGCAACTCAACCCCAGCATTACCACCCTGTTCCCCAATCCCACTCAAGGTAGCAGCTTTTTGCCCTAATTCAACCCTAATCCCACCTCCTTGAACACCCACTTCATTCCCTATAAGCTCTTGATTCTGAAACCCAGAAACCCCACCTGCAACCTGAGCTGTCAGCGGTGGTGGCGGCGGCAGTGGCAACGGCGGTGGTGGAGGAAGCTTCTTTTCTTCAACGGCGTCAATTTTAACTTCTGAAAGCTCATTTTTTTGCAAAGATTGACGAAAACCCTCACCAACATTAACATCGTTGTAAAGATCTTCGTAATCTTCATCTTCTTCGGCTATGAAACCATCATCGGTGACGGCGGATATGGCTTCGTTGCGGTGGAATTGATCACCGTCGTGCCCTCCGTCTTCGTCCATTCTAGGGTTTCTCTCTCTTTCCCTCTTTTTTTCTTTGTTCAAATTAGGGTTTTGAAGAAAGATAAAAGAAAATGGAGTAAAAGAAAATGAAGAAGAAAACGGTGCGTATTGAAGAGAGAGAAAAATTCAACTAGTCATTTTTTTTCTTCTTTTGTTTGGAAATTCTACTAGACTAGACTAGAGATTTCGTTTGTATTTGGCTCCTTTTGATTTTGCGCTCTTTACCCAAATCGATTTGCTCATTCCCAAAGTAAAAGTCCAAAATACCCATATGCATGTTAACTCATGCTAATACAAATGGCAATGTATGTTAACTCACGTTGTGTGACTTAACATGCGCTAGTGTTAATTGCAGCATGTTGCAGCGTGAGTTAACTCACGTTGTCCTTTGTACTAACGGGAGTTAACTCACGTTCATAGCAGACAGCAGAATCTGCATTAAATGCAACCAGTTAATGAACAGACTTAGAAAAAGTCTAGAATGACTCGTAATCACGTCACATTCATAACTTAACCGAATTACGCCAGTTTAACAAGATTATCGGATAGTTCGACATAATCGAACAAAATTACACAAAAACATTGTTTTTCTTACAATCACGTAATCACACATAATGATCCAAACGGTCCAAATTTCACAAATTCGCCGGTAATGACCCGTAATCACTTAATCACACGTAAATGATCCAAAAAATAATTCATTTCATATATTTATATAATATATAACATTAGTTACATATTGGCCATAAATATCCAAATTACACAATCAGCCACCAAAAAACATGTTGGGGTGCAATACCACCAAAAAATAGGACGAACACCGACCGACCCAAAAGTGTCATAACTTATCTAATTAGACTAGTGATAGTGCATAATCTTCGTCTTCATCCATGACTTCGATCTCTTGCTTTGGCTTTTCTGGAGTGTACAAATTAATAAGATTGTGCTCATTTGTTGGTTTCTTTGGCGACATCGGCTCCTTAGACATGAGGTCATCGAAGGCGGCTTGTCTATCCAAAAACACAAAAAGCCATTGCCCCGCCTCACCAATCTTGTGAGTCATCCACTCCTTACAAGGAGGTGGTAGCGGACAATTTTCTTTCAACTTCACATGAAAAATGTGGTCTGGAATTAAGCAAAGGCACATTATGTTGGAATGTGGCTTAAGTGGTGGAGCACTCCAGATTGAAAAATATGTCTCACACGAACCACCCATTTCGGGCAAAGTCAATAGAACAACTGCTTTATTGTAGCAACTAGCAATGATGTGACCCATATCCGGAGTGGTCAACCACTTCTCTGGAGTCGCAATACCACTTTTACTTGTTGGAGGGTGTAAACCGCCGAAGATAAGTTTGTAACGCCTCTTGGTAGCATATATCGGCAAGTAGTCACTCTTGTGATTTTTCAACTCATTAATAAGTGCATGACGAACCAAAACATGATCTTCCTCATTCAATCCCATGTGCCTAGCTACGACCCGGAAACCACAGTTACCATCCCCTCTAACATTCACAATGTCTTCAACGTAAGGTCTCATAAGATGTGGAATTTGTGAAATGTATGGTATTTGCAAATAAGGTTTTGGTTTTGAAGTAGGAGTCGAAGCTTGTGAGCGGGAGCAAGTGCCAAGACGTGAACCTTTACTCTTTGGAACATTACTCTTGCCATGTGA
>Ga0315914_1000648_pt1 | contig 46229 bp, 19 predicted proteins | sample MpolenodulesMG_FD_203920 | JGI IMG/M metagenome (GOLD analysis project Ga0315914, IMG submission 203920) | Medicago polymorpha root nodule microbial communities from Los Angeles, California, United States - elongated nodules | ecosystem: Host-associated > Plants > Roots > Nodule | place: USA... | reverse complement strand
AACTTTATTGTCTCAGGGTTTGCTAGACTATTTTCATGTTTTGCAATCCTTGTCTAAATTCACTTGTTCCAATATTAAAACTTCATCTTTCGATCCATCGCTTAATACTTGTGATGAATCAATAACAATTATTAAACTTCATCTTTCAATCTATCGATTAACATTTGTTATTGATTATAAGAACGGTGAAATAGATTAGAAAATAGATTTACATATAAAATTAGGGTTCAAGGCTTGGTTTGATTAGGATTAGGTCATTAGACTTATCCAACAATCCCAAGACAAGAAGAGTCTACTCACTCGCGTTCATTGTAGACATAGAAGAGAAGAAAATGAAGAACATAAAATAACAATAAAATAAAGGTCAACTTTTATTCAAAGAAACAATTGTCGCTTATTATTTCCAAGAACAAAAGATGATTATACAAGCTAGATGGCTGCTCTATTTATAGTCTAACATTGACTTGAGCCCTAAGAAATAAATCACTAAAGTGTTGCACAAAAAACCATGGGCTCTAGGTCAGAAATACTAAAATAGGCAGCTTGTCGAAGAAGCAAAAAGACAATAAGGGGTGCGCTAGGCTTCATATTTTGGTGAAGGATCTTCAAACTTTTTGCACAATATATTTTTGCATAAGATCTTCATATTTTTGGCACAAATAAGCTCCAAATCACCTTTCTTTTGCTCTAAGACGCAATCTTTGAAATATTTGTTCCTGAAATAAAATAACTTGCAATTGAAGTAAAATAACTTTAAAAAGGAAATAAAAACATATAAAATCTAAATAAAATAAACTTAAATATTATATAAAAAACACTAATTATTGACTCCTCAGGGTGCGCAAGCAACTCAACCAAGTCGGGCCTCCAAAACTCATGAGCCTTAAAAATATAAATTAAGTCTAATACCACACCCTACTTAAATAAATAAAAAACTATATGTTACTTCTTTTTCTTTCTTTGGTACATGTTTGAGGTTTTTTCTAGACTCTAATTCTCCTTTAGACAGAAATCTGATGCTATCAAACCACCCCAAATTTATATAAACACTCAATCAATCAATTTGGAAAGTTGTTTAATAAAAATAATCACAACAATCATTTTTTTTCCGCATAAACCATCTGTTCCCCCTTTCCTACAACGGAGGAATGATAAATCCAAACGACACTATTATGTAAATTTCACCTCTCTTTCACTTAATTCTTTTTTTATTTCGTTTCATGTTAGAAGTTCTTCTACTTCAAATTTTTTTAATGAAGTTTAGCTACACAAAAAATTTATGTTTTTATTTTAGGGGGTCTATTTTAAAAAGAGAATCGAGCCTCCTATTTTATAGGAACGGCCCTGGTTATGGATTGAGTTTTAAGTATTGATCCATGAGTTGATCATCCATCAAATGGTGGGTTTAATTTTCCTAAATTTAATGCTCTTAAATTACCCAACTTTTTTTGATATAAGATTTGTAAAATATTGATATCTCATCATCTCATGCTTCTTGAGTAAAAAAATAAACATTCCATGTTTCTTTATTTATATTGATGAATCATCACATGCGTCTTTAAGAAAGCAATCTAGTTCTTCCTTCCTTTTTTTTTCTCTAAAGAAAGCAATCTTTGTTAATACTTTAATATTTTATTCTGTTTTTTCTTATGGAGTATTTATTTATTATGTGTGTTAGAAATTGAATCAGCCACGTGAGTTGTAAAATGAACAACCGTTTGCCACGGCACACCGACCCTTGACCGCCGTTAAGGGAGCTTAAATGCATCATTAGTGCGACAATACCCATCGATCATGGCAGCTTAAATTGACTTTCAAACGTGAAAAACCGAAAACAAAACCACCAATTTATATTATACTATCTTGTTATTTAATTTTAATATGAAAATATATACTACTCATTGTTTTTTCATTACAAGATGGAGACAAAGGCAATTATGTGCAATGGACACATCAACAATTTTGGAAGGGAATGAATGAACATTGAACATGTTATAGAGTTATAACATAACACGGTTCCACGCGACAATGCCACAATCAAATCAGAAGGACCTATACCACACGTGTCGAGTTTATTGTTGTTGAGGGACACCAAAAGTAATCCTCTAGCAAACTTGCTGTAATTATTTGCAATTGCAACAAGGAATTTTATTTTTGACAAAATGCATACATTTATAATTTTTATTGTCGTTTTTAATCGAGTAGTGTTATTTAAAAAATCATTTTTGTTGATAATTTATGGGACGATCTAAATTTACAAAAGAAATATATGAGTATCAACACAAATATTAAAGCAATATAGAGATAAAATAAAATTCATAAGTCCTAGCTTAACTGACAAATGCCGAAATTGTTAGGCCGGATGCTATGACCGGGGTTCGAACCCCGGTACCTCCACCTCCACTTGTGTGTGCGAGTTTATAATGGTTTTGTCGTTTCGTCTATCCACCAACAAAAAAAAAGAGATAAAATAAAAATATAAAGTGAGTATGAGAAAAAAATTTGTCACAAAAACTGTTGTAAAATGATTGTTCAAATATCATTTTTCCTTTTAGTTTATGTATTATTGTCGTTTTTTAGCTTTTCAACGAAACGGAAAAATAATGAACAATTTTTCTTTATAATACTCCATCCAGTTCTATTTATAAGAAAAAGTTGACTTTTTAGATTCATTGAATAATTAATGTATTTGGTATAGAATATAGACCAAATACATCATTTATACAATGAATCAAAAAATTCAAATATTTTTTATAAATAGGACCGGAGGGAGTATATTGCAATACTCACACTAACTAAGCTATACTCACGTGAACAATTCTCTTAATTATTTAGTGCAAAGAGGAAGTTACACATGAAATGAGACAATTCTCTTATTTATAAGCTATATTTATAATAAATTATAAATATAGCTTAGTTAGTGTGAGTATTGCAATATACAAGGGTTTGAATTCTATATTTCCGACTTATTTATCTTGAGGTGTGAATTTCTAATCAATAAATTACTTGACAAAAAAAATTAGAAGAATTATTATAAACCAACAATTAGTTTTACAATGAGAAATGAAAACAACTACTAAATAGGAGGAAAGTTTTTGTGCAAATGAAACAATATGATTAAAAAGGAGTACAAGCAATGGGTTGTTATATTAAACATAATTCGTTCTACAATATTGAACTTTTTTTTGAACAGTGGATTTTAAGACTTGATACATGAATATAAATGGTGGTTGGATTTTATTAATATTATTATGCTTTATATTATAGTAAACTTTTAGGATAGATATAAATTTGTTTTGGATTCACACGCCTATACGTACACACCCCATCCCTATTCCCAGTCATGTGTAGGGATCATAGAGAAATGAAATGAATTTGTCAACATTTTTATAAATCTGTTTGTATTTATACATACAAACAATGTGACATTCTTATAAATATGTTGACGTATTGTCTGGGAATATCCTTCCCTTCTAAATAATGCATTGCAAAGAGTCCATCTGCAAACCCTTTCGAAGGACACAGTGTGAAAACGAAAATGGATATGCAAACCATCGTTGTTGCAATCATTGTTGCATCTATAAAATGACAGACAGGGAAAAAAGAAAAGGGAGTAAAACTAACAACGAAGCATGAGTGCATGTGCATAACAATAACCTTTTCACTATTTCTATGTAATATACATATGATATTGACATGAATTAGTGTAAAACAAAAGGAAGAAGAGGCGAATGAATTAGTATTTGTGGTGGTTAGTCTGAATTAGGACTGAAGTGTGAAAGTCTTTGTGTAAATCGATGTAACAAATTTAGATGAATGATTTTAAATAGTAATTACAATAAGGGTAAGGTAGAAAAAACTACTTTCCCTTGATGAATAGAGAGTGATTTACTCTTAATGATAAGTATGATTCCATTCCAAAACGAATGAGATGTAGATCACATATTAGGTGAAGGAGATGAAGAAGTTTTGTTGTTCTTGAGATGAAAATAGTAATTGATTATAAAAAAACTCTATCGACGAGGTCTGTGTTACTCCTTAATGAATTGAAGGTAATTTACTTCTAATGACAAGTATGATTTGATTATGAAACGAATGAGAAGAAAATCATACGTTGAATGAAAGAGATGAAAAAATTTGTTGTTCTTGAAAATAAATTTAAAAATAACATTCTCTCAACAAAGGTTGAGTTTATGTCAATTAAAAAGGTAATATTATATGTCCACGTGAGCATAATTCAGTTGACAAGAACGGTATGTAGATGCTGGAGTTCAAACTCACAAACCCCGCTTATTTAATACATGTAATTGATTACATTGATTTAATACATAATTTGTATTTTAAAACGAGTAAAAGATAAAACTTAAATCAAAATTTAGTAATTTTACTAAAATGGTGGTATTATAGACTTTAAAGTTATCTCATTTTAAAATTTGTCTTGGACCTCTTTCAAAAAAAAAATTTGTCTTAGACCTTTGCATATGTTGAAACACCCTATTTTAAATATTTTTGTTGAGGATTTCAATCAAGTATAATTGAGATGTGGAGTTTATGAATTAACCACGCTGTGATGGAATTCTACCTGCTGGTGATTATTGATGGCAAAAAGCATCTCACAAGTTCCCTTCACCATAAAGGGTTATGTCATTGACCAAAGAACATCCCCAAACAAGTAAAACGGCCAGCTTGATTGCATTGAAAATATTTTTTTACTTTCATTGATTGGTTACCGTATAGGACAAAACATATTGGACAATGGGTGTCAACATTATTGAGGGGGCTTTATTAACATTAGTGCATTGCAAACTGGCTCCAGATGTTGATGTTTGAAAGATGAAACCATCAGCACAAAATTATTAAACTCTTTATTAACCTCTTTCTCTATCTTATTATTATTAAAAAAATAATAGTAACATCATGTATTAGGCCTAAGCTAAAATAATTACAAATTTCGTGACGAATACTTTAAATAGCAATTGCCAAGAAAGTCCTAAACTCCTAATTAATCTTCACAAACTCAAGTTAAGGTTAATTTCCTCTAGTTCCCTTTTAGTGGGTATTGATCTGTAAGTAAACTTTACCTTACGTGTACAACGACCTGTTAAATTAGGCACATCACGGCATTGAAGTGGGACAGCTTTGAGATTTTTTGACAAAAAAGGGGACAGCTTTGAGTTTTTAATTATTATTATGGTGATGTATTGAGTGAGATTAGGTGCACTCACGGCTTGCTTTTTAGTTTTAAAGTTTAAAGTTTAAACAATAACACGCAGTGTTGATTATTGAATATTAAAATAAGATGGTATTGGACGTTTGCTTGCTAATCTTACCACTTTTACTAATAATGAAGTAGTGTTTGGTACGAATTATGTGAATCCACAAGCAATCACCAAATTATGAAAGTGTTCTTGCTTTGATCACACAATTGCATTTTTTTTAAGTTTTGCTCCTTCCAGAATCCAGTAACTTTTTCTTATGTTCACCTTTCGGGTTCCTAGAAAAAAAGATTTGAGAAATTTAGTGTTTGATCAAAATGTAGCTAAAGTTTATTAAAAGAGAAATGATATTTGTACAACTATTTTTTACAACTTTTTGACAATTTTCTCTCTCATACTCACATTATATTCTTATTCTCTCTCTTCTTTTCTCTCTCTATTGTTTTAGACCAATGAGAAGAAAAAAAATGAAAGTTGTCATCAAAGTTGTCACAAATGGTTGTACATATATCACTACTCTTATTAAAAATTGTTTCAATAAAAAATCCAACTTGAATTCCCTTGAATAATTTATCTTAGAGAAATGTCATTAACCACTTAATCTCTTAGTTATTCAAAGCTCATTATAGTACATTGTATGTAGGTCTTTTTAAAATAATAAAAAAAAGTAGTAAATTACACTCCCCTCCTCTTAAAGATGCTTGAATTACAATCCTCTCCCCTCTTATGTTAAAATATACACTTCCCTCCCATCTTATTCAAAACATATTAGAAAACTTTTCACTCTCCTAAGAGAAACTTGAATTACATTCCCCTCCCCTCTTACGTTAAAATCTACACTTTACCCCCTTAATATTTTTTATTTTTAATAATCTAGCAAAAATATAATATTTTAACACACTTTAAAAAATATTACGAGTCTATTTTAATATAATAAAAAAGTGAATACATATTTTTCGCTATTTTTTATTCACAATTTCATTAACATGTAGTTTTAAACCCTATTATAAAATATAAAACAAGCCAAAATAAAATTAAAATATGTGAAAAATTACTAAAGACAATAAAACATGGTTATTTAAAAGTTAATTTTATACTCTAAATTATAAAATCAATAACAAAACATTTAAATTTAATTATCATTGACATTTAAATTATAAATAAATAAATTGATTTTTCTTAAATGCTGGTTCAAAATTAATATATATCATAAAGATATTTACTTATGTTAAAATAGATTAAAGTGTAGTGCATAATTAATTATTAAGGGAGATGATGGTAATTCAAGCATCTTATAAGGATGAGAGTATACATTTTACTTTTCAAGGGAGGGGAGTGTAAATTTTAACATAAGAGAGGAGGGGAGTGTAATTTAAGCATCTTTGAGGGGAGGAGAGTGTAATTTACTGTAAAACTTTTCACTCCCTCTAAGAGAAACCTAAATTACATTTCCTATTCTCTTATGTTAAAATCTACGCTTTACTCCCTCAATATTTTTTTATTTCTAATAATCTAGCAAAACTATAATAATCTAACACACTTTAAAAAAATATTACGGGTCTATTTTAAAATAATAAAAAAGTGAATACATATTTTTTGCTATTTTTTATTCACAATTTCATTAACATGTAGTTTTAAACCCTATTATAAAATATAAAACAACCCAAAATAAAATTAAAATATGTGAAAAATTACTAAAGACAATAAAACATGGTTATTTACAAGTTAATTTTATACTCTAAATTATAAAATCAATAGCAAAATATTTAAATTTAATTATCATTGACATTTAAATTGTAAAGAAATAAATTATTTTTTCTTAAATGGTGGTTCAAAATTAATATATTTCATAAAGATATTTATTTATGTTAAAATAGATTAAAGTGTAGTGCATAATTAATTATTAACGGAGAGAGTTGTAATTCAAACATCTTATAAAGGATGGAAGTATACATTTTACTTTTCAAAGGAGGGGAGTGTATATTTTAACATAAGAGAGGAGATGAGTGTAATTTAAATATCTTTGAAGGAAGGTGGGTGTAATTTACTAAAAAAAAACTATCAAGATATGATAGAGCTTAATAAAGATCGAATAAGATGAGACAAATAAATAGATATCATAACTATTATTTATTTGATGTGCACCTGATAATAAAGATAATATACGACTCATAACTTATTATGTATGATGATATATCAGATGCAAGATGAGACTTTATATGATAGTTTATCACATTCCATCTCTTCCGTCCTTGCCACCAATGCCCTTAAATACTGCTCATGTCCCATTAAATATTGTTCAGACCCCTTCCCCTTGATGACGAATCCTCCACCTCCACTTAGATCAAGGATAATCGCCATCCATACCCATTCCCCCCTACAAATATATAGATTTTAAAAGGTTTTTATACTAACGGTCAAGGGTTGAGCTAGGAATTAAATTTGTAGGGGTCAAGATAAAATCAAGACTCAATATATAGATCAATGATACATAATAACCAATAATCTAGAAACACCAAGAGATCATAATATCACATCTTCACCAAAAAATTTAAGACATTGAATATATAAATGATCTCTTTTATATAACTATATTTACTCCATTAATGATTGATGCAAGACTAACTACTCACACTTGAATCCAATAAATTATCATGAAATTTAAAAATTGTGTGATAGAACTTCAACTTAATGTACTACAATTTACATTTTAAAATAGTTGTAAATATCAACTATAATTAAATCCCCACATAAAAGAACACTAATGTATGTGTCCCAAAAAACAATACACAATAGTGACAAAAGAACAATTTAAAAGACAGACAAAGGTGTGAACTTAAGACCATGGATGCATTTATCTGTCCAAAAAAACAATACATTGTAGTAACAAAAGAACAATTTGAAAGACAAACAAAGCCAAGGTGTGAACTTAATAGCCGTGCCCACTTCCTGATTGGAGGCCATTGATTATTTGATTTGTGAATGGAAAATGAGTATCGTTTCTGGTGTTGTCTTGCCTAATTTAATTTCGATTGTTTTCTTCCTATTATCTGTATAAGGGCTTCTTCAAGTAGGGACGTTGCCCTTTTATATTCCAAGTGAAAGATGGTGACATAGCTTTGTGAGCACTGACGACCTTGGTTGAATTTGGTCCTAAATACACAACTAGCTTGTCTGTTTTTTCTGACCTATTTCATGCATGCATTCAAGCAATAGAGTTGTAATATTTGGACTTGACGAATTAAAAGCTTACCAGTACGGAACCATTCTGTAGATGTATTGTCCATTATTACGAATTCTAGTATGAAGCACACTTCACATTTTCACTCCAAAAAAATGTACGAAATTGGACATATACTGTCTAGAAAAAATTCCAACCTATCAAATTGTTCGTAAATTTTGTAATTTTTTTTTTAAAGAAAATTATGCGTTACTCCTTGATAAAAAGTGGATTTCTGCTCTCCCCCTTGCACTTTTCGCTCCCACCCAGCAAAACTGACTAAAATACCTCTGCGTTAGTTAACAAACACAAGTGTAAAAATCTGGGCATCTTAACATGCGTTGCGCAACTTAACTAATACTGGAATTAACACTTGCGTGAGTTAACTCACGCTACGTTACTTAAGTAGCGCAAGGGTAAATTGGTAATTTCAGTTGGGCGTGAGTGTTTTGTGCGGGGGGAGAGCAGAAATTTAAAAAGTGGTAGAATGCAAGTGATTAATGATTTTCGGTTATAAGTCGTCTTTGGTTTGACGAAGGGATGTGATAAATTTAACTGAGAAACAAATGTAAATTTACATTTTTCACCCTTTTAATATTTGATATTTTGTCAAATAAAAGGATATAAGTCCAAACTTTAATTCAATAAACTTTATCTCCTCTAAATTTCTCAAAATTTTCACTGCTATGTTCGTTTGATTTTCTTAAGAGGTTATCTACATATCAACAACAAAAATCTGTTATGTTACTTTGGAGTTTATGAAAGTATCTCAAAACAAGAAACTTTGGGAGTCTTCAGACACACCTTCTGCCTTCAGTGTCTCTCGAGCAAAAGATACATGAATGAAGCCATATGAAAAGAGTTAAACCCCAAGTATCGAATGCGAGGTATCTTACCTCTTGGGTAAAACTACCGGTTGACATTATAAGTGTAATGTGGACGCAACAACTTTCCATAATAATTCAACAGGATATGGAATATGTTTTCGGAACTCTGAGGGTCATTTCTTGACGGGGAAATCCGCTAACTTATACTCCTCTGTATCTGTTCTAAAAGCAGAAGCCATCGCATTGCTTGAAGCGACCGGTACAAATATTTCTTTCGGTTTCCATGATGTTATGTTTGAAACGTCTTCATCTACCTTCCACAACCTGTTTGTAGTATTGTCTATTCTATGACAAGCAAATAAAGTTGCACATAGCATAACTAGAGCATCTTTATCTCACCCTTACCGCCATATTTTTTATTATGTACCACATGCTTTTTAACCTAACCTATGATTATTAATGAAATGCATTAAGCTTGTCTTTGCTATAAAATAAAAAAAAACTCTATCTCCACTAAATTTCCCCAATTTTTCTCTTATCCTTTCCCTTCTCAAACAATCAAACCAAACAAGAAAGATTAAAAACACATCCCTCTTGCCCTTAAGGTCAAATTGGTCGGAAGAATTTGAGTTTCATCCTTGATAGAAATAATTATTTGTCATACTTTATATTCATCATAATCAACCTGAGATTATCCAAAACCCTTTTTCTCAAGAAGTTACGACCAACAAATCTTAAAAATTGATGTTTTTTAATGGAATATAATTTTTTTTTTATTTTAAGATTAATGGAATATTTGGTATTCGGCTTGGAGTCTGGCCTTGCAATAGATTAATAGATATACTCCCATACTTAATATTTGCATCCCACACTTCTATAAGTAATTATCTTTCCCCACTTTTTATAAAAACTTTCAACGATAGAGAATGAATTGAGACAACTCAAACATAATTGAATATTTGACAATTAATTTGTTGAGTTTGACTTATAAACCAAATGAATTGAACTTGAGAAGAAAATTGAGTTTGTCTAATAAAGAGCTGAATTTGAGCAATATATAATTCGATTCATTTAGTTCATGAACTAACTCGATTGTTATAATTGAAAATATTTTTACCTTTTATTTATGTATGGTTGATTTTACATGATTGAATAATTTAAGTCGAGTTAGTTCAAAACTTTCGTATATAATTTTTGACTTTTAGTATTAAAGTTTTCTTGTTTTTGTTTTAAACTAGTCTTGTATTATATACACTTTAACTTGTGTGCTGATTCCACTTTGCTAAGGATTGTGTAAAGCAAGACATATAACTCAAAACTATTGGAAGTATAATGGCAGCTAACTTTATCTAGATTTTTTTTTTTGCTTCACCTATCTAATTTTCATTTATATTGAGATGAGTATTTGTGAAACTGTTTGAGAGAAAGGATGAAAATAATTAATTATAAACTGTTTTCAGCTTTCTTTTTATAAAGTTATCCAAAATAGCTTATTAAGCTGTTTGGAACCACGATGATCTCCCACCCAAAGGCACGTTTACTTGAAGCTTCAATTTTTAGCTTCACAAGATTTATGTTGAATTTACTTCTCAAGGGCACGATGATCAAAGAATATGTAACCAGAAGTCAATCCAAATGTATGTTATGTAAACAATTTGTAGTTTACATGAAGACAATCTAACTTCATTCTTTCTTTGGTTTTAGAAATAGTTTTACATAAATTCTTTCTTTGGTTTTAGAAATAGTTTTACATAAAAACTTATCATGATAAATGTTTATGTTATAAACTGTATATTGAGTTGTTTATGCAAAAAAATATCTTGATTGGAACACGTAATGGATCGTGTGACTATCAGTATTTGACTGTCAATGTTCTACAATGAGGAAAAGATAACTCTAAAACTGAGTTTTTTCTTTCTTTCTAAATTATTACAATAAAAATATTGAAAGAACTTTTATCACTTAAATTTATCCGTGTCAGATAAAAATGCAAATCATCACCATTTGACTACATAATAAACTGGTTGCGTGTTCGAACTCTATTATGTTGGCAACAGCCTAACCATGAACAAAGATTATCTGCACAATGAACTTTTAAATGTTCATCGAATCCGTTTGTGCGTAGCAGAACATTTCGTATACCATATACATGGCTCAGAATGTCCCAAGACTCCATCGGAACGAATCGTCTGAATTCTCATTAAAAGTATGTGCAAAATTCATGAAGCCCCGTTCTATATTTATCGAGAATCTTCTTCGATAAATCTTGATGACCAGGCCCCAGAAGAGTCGTAATTTGGTTTCAATAACTTTCGTAACAGAGCTGTTCTCTGCCTCAATTTGACAATCAAAATATTAATAATTTACATGGAAATAATAAAAATAAAATAGAACCTTTTTCCATCCAATTTTTTGTCCCCAAAGCACAAATATGGTATAAGCACAAGAAAACCATTCAGTTACTGAATACAGAAAGAAACAGCAGTTTTATATCACCTTTTATCAAGGTATTAGAGGATAGCAAGGTATTTGTAACATGAAATCAAAGCAATGTTCGCATGCTTGCAAGCATGAAGAAACATAAATCACCACAAACCCAAATTATTTTTCATCTACTCAGTTAAACCAGAGAGGAGCGCTGGGATTAGGTACAACAACACCTAATAAGACCTGCAAATGGCAAGGAACCACAAGACAAGAGAAAAATGGCAGGTCGTTGCTAAGATACAAGGAAAATCAAGCCACGGCGGTCAAGCATGGATGAAATGCAGTACCACATGCTATCCACTGCCGTTTCTTCCCATTCGGCACCACACACCCAGGAACCTTCAGCCATTCTTTCCTTGCTATGTTGTAAGTAACCAACCGATTCATTTGTTTCGATCTCAGGGACAACATGAGCAAGCCTTTGTTCCCTAGGCAAGTCATTCTGACGTGCTTACCATAAAAGTCCAAGCACCATATATTTGGCATTCTGTCTACCTCCTTCCACAAGAGTGTCATTCTCTGCAGCTCCCATATGCATACACACGTGGCTGCATTCTTTGTGAGCAAGCCCACAAGCATGATCTGGCCATCATACTCAGCTAGAGTGTGGTCAGTCAGATGTAGTGGCGCTGGGATTATGTACTGTTTCCAAACCCCCGTTGCCATATCATAGGAAACAACCCCTTCTGGATCTGAACGCATGAAGTATAAGGTACTGTCAATAGAGACAGTTTGCGACCTGAAGTTAAGGGACAATGGCAGGTTCATACTTCCAGGCATGTTTCCTGGACGACTCCAAGAGTTTCTCACCGAGTCATAAACTTCATATTCTCCATCACAACCCACCCATAGGATCTTGTAGCCTGATCCAATTGAATTTCCATTCACTGTCATCCCTACAGCAACGCGAGACCAGACCTTAACTGACCGAGCTGGCAACTCCTTGAAGGATTGAGTCAGTGGGTTACATACATAGAAGTTACGGTGGCCAATGTCAAGAAAGCAAACTAAACCCCCAGCAGAAGCCACAGGCAAAACAATCAACTTTGTGGGCAGTGGTGATATAGACGGATGATGCCACTTTTTCAAAGAAGGGTCATACATGGCTCCTGAATTCACATTTTCATGGGTTATGGTGTAAAACCATGGGTTTTCTTGCGGGACTTCCACACATTGCTTAGAAAAGCTTTGAGAAGCCAACAAGGAATTCCATTGACGGCATACAGAGCGGAAGCGGAAAAACGCAGCAATGGGAAGTCGTGCAATTACAGCCTCAAATAAATCTTCAGGAAAATCTTTCCATATTTCTTGTTCCATAACTTCACTTGTACTGGATCTTCCTGATGATTTGCCCCTGCTTCGATCTCTTCGAGGCTTCTTAGCGGGTGGAGGCTTCAGAGGCTCCGACATCCTGAAACTATGAGACTTTCCAGCTGCCATTACAAGGCCACAACAGTCATCTACAGAACTATCTTCAAGGTCAAAGGGGGTCCATCTGCAAAATGGATAAACAAAAATATTTGGTAAGCTTCCCCATGTGAAGTAGAAAAACCAACATTTACAGGGACATCGGCATGATTCGCAACAGATAGAAAGGCAAAATTGAAAAGCAAATTACAGAACAAAACAAATAGATACAAAATGACACTTCACTCTAACACATGCAGGCTGAGCCCATGCGATCTAGATCATTTATACCTAGGAATTTTGCATGTAAACTAAAAGACATCAAAGTAAATGTCAGGTTAGATGAAACTTCATATTTCAAGAATCAAGAAGATTTTAAAGAGCATCAGTTCAAGCTTGTCTAAAAAATGTGTACATGCTAGTCCGTATGTGTAATTATATAACTCTAATTAATTTAAAAGATGGATATCCATACACTAGATTAATCTACTTAAGAAATACCACATAGAATTTTCCCCATCAACTCTCTAATCTGATTCGACAAAGGTTCCCTAGGTGCCGAAATAGACATTTTCAAAATGACCTTTATACACTATAATTTCATGTTACCATATTTGTCGCATGTTTGGTTTCGTGTTCAAACCCTTCAAAAATCAACATTAGTTTCACCCGCAAATCTCAATTTGATTAGGAGTTTTTTGTTTTGACAAAATTTTATTAGAAGTTATTAAAAACCACTTTAGTATTGGATGGAAAAATTGCATTAACAACCTTGGTGTTAGAGTAAAGTACCTAGATTTAAATCACTTCCCTTCAAACTCAATTTTAACCAAATTAAATTTTTGTAATCAAGGTTATCTAAAACAACTAGAAATGCTCACGAAAGACATGTTCAATGCGTAATAAAGCAAATATATTTATTCTCTAGCATCTTATTTCAAAAAGAAGTAAATGGAAAGAGCTACTTAGGAATCTAATGTTCATTTCTATGAGATAAAATGATATCCAACTACAATATAGTACCTGAGCCTGAAGGGATGGTTGGTTAGACTGTATAAATAATCATCTACACAATTATCAAAGGAGGAGGACACAACATAGTCGAAGTCTTCCTAAAAATTCACTAAAAGTTCCATTCAATCATATCAACTTGACCACACAAGGAATGTGATTAAAGTGCACTGGCAATACAAAGCTTTCCTATGCACGACGCTATGACAAAGAAACATTGCAAAATCCAGTAAATTGATCTTTACCGAAAAATGTCAACCAAAACAAAACAAGCAGGATACGTATATGCTCAAATATTAACATATGTGATAGTTTTTTTTTATGAATTAACATATGTGATAGTTAAACCAAACAATCAAACAGAAGGAAATAATCTGACACCGATCTTTGAGAAGCTCATTTGCTGCCAAATAAGGTTTTAAAAATCGATAAACAACTGCAAATTTCAGTCGCATTATAAATGTTTTTTTACATCTCTTCAACATCTTTGCAAATTGAAACCACAATTACGGCCACCCAAGAGCACTTGGATTGGGTGAGACAGCAAGGGCTCCCTTCCAGGTTAACCAGAGGTCTAGCCCTGGGAATGCAACGATGTTAAATTTCTTGAGGAAACGTTATGCACCCATTGCGATTCTACCAGCTTGGGGGATTAGTCTATGTAGTTGCTCGCATAGGATACTCAATTCAAACAATCAAAAAAAAAAAAAACACAATTACATCCAAATCAGCCGTATTTGGCCATAATTTTTCACAATATCAAGAATCTTGACTTAAAAGCATGCTATTTATGGAAAGAATACGCTTAATGACAAGAAAAAAATGGTCGTATCCTAGTTCTCTCTAAAATATAGTATATAGTATGATATAACGAAAAAGTCTTAATTAGAATCCAACATTCAAATCCACCAATTCCATTTTCGCTGATTTTATGTAAAATTATGTACCAAACCCAAACCACCCCATGATCAAGGAGATTCTCAACCAATAAAATAAGCAACAATGATAAAAATATAAAATACTACTAAACTGGAGTTTTTGGAAGAAAAAAATAAAAAATAAAATTGGGGGATGAGAAACAGATAAAGAAAGTGATTGCGAGAAAATTAAGAAACAGTATGACACAAAAAAAAAAAAAAAAAAAAAAAAAAAAAAAACTTACAGAAATTAGGAATTATTGCAATTTAGGGCATCCTAGGAAAAGTGTGGAATGGAATTAGAAGCATAAATATAAATAAAAGAATAATTGGGAGTGTTGAAATGAAAACCCACACTCACGCATTACATACCTAACTGCTTAATTCGCTTCAAAGATAAATAATAAAAAAATGAGCTAGAAACATAAAAATGATTGATTAAAAAAGAAAGATGAAAGTTGATTAGATTAAAAGTGAATGAAGTGAAAATAGATCTAAGAGGGAAAACCAACCTGGGAGAGTGATGTTGAAGGAAGATGGTTTGATGAGAAGGTTGTTGTTGAAGAATGGAAGAAGAAGAAGAAGAATGATGATGAGAGTCGAGAAGTTGCTGAAGCTGACCGATGAGCTGCTTCAGCATGGCCAGCCCTTCCATGCGCTAATGCCCCCCTCCCCCCGATTTCCTCTCTAATAATAATAACACACACGCACACTTACCTTTTTCTTTCTCTTTCTATCTCTACTCTTCTTTCTTATCCTTCTTCCTTTTTTACCCGCTCGTGTAAAACCACGTTGCCAAGCAACGGACTTTTGTGTGTGTTTGTTTAAGATGAGAATTTTATTTCGAAAAATATGTTTGGTTAACTTTATAATATTTTTTATAACCATAAAAATAGGGATTATAATAGATAACTATATAAGAATTTATTTTCATCTTCATGGCAACTTTATTCTCACCCTTTTTTTTGGGAAAATTTTTCTATTCCCATAAACATTTTATATTCAAAAATAAAATTTAGTAAACTTGTAACAAACAGAAACATATATTTCTATTATTTTATTCCCAGTAATCAACAAATATAACTTAAAATTTAGTAAGTTAGTAACTATCTACCTATCTATCTATATTCTATATACTCATTCGCCCGTGCGCTCTTCTACTTTTTTGTTTTTGATTTGTTAATTGTAATCATCATCATCACTTTCATCAATGGGAAGGCAAGCAAGGATATATGCCATTCCATCTTCTTCTTTTTTTATATATATTCTTCAACATTTGTCCTAATTGAATATCTCTTCCTTTATTCTCTCTTTTTTTAAAAATTTATCAGTATTAAATGTTTGAACATTTACAATGAAACTCGAGTTAGAGGAGGTTAGACTTATTAAGTATGATTTTAAATTTCAATTAAGAGATATGCATACATCTAATGTATAACACGAATTGAATATAATTACTTTTCATGGTTTGACAAAAAAAAATAAAGAATTGCTTTTAATGGATGTAATTTGTGAAAAATCCAAAACAACAAAAAGAAAATTAATGGTAGTTTGCCATAAAAGGGGAACTGGGACATTCCATCATACATAATCTAAGGTCATTGGAAGCGTCTTTCAATTAGGTGATGTAAGTGTCATGTTAACGATTCTGTTTTCGAAGGGGTGCAAAGTCGGTTTGCCAATTATGATGTAAGATAATGATGGTCGTTGAATTGAAGAATTTGTTCACAATATTATTAGTTCATATAATGTTTCCAAATTACAGTTATGGGCTTAGCTCTCAATGTTACCTGGCATGTCGAACACATCACTTGGTGGTTGCTTGTGACTTTTACATAGTCGTGCAACTTAAAAAAATAGCTGTGTTGTCCAAAAATAAATTTTAAAGTAAGTTTTGTTATTTTTATTTTTTGGATAGGAGACGAAGGAGGAAGGACAACCCAAAGACTTTTCATAATACTTCTTTCTATTAACCGTAAGTTATAACCATGTATCCATCAATTAATTAGCTAAAAGAACGAAGGAGTAATAAACATTGACTTATCATATTCTGAGACTCATAGTAATATTGATTGAAATTTAATTTGAAGGAAAAAACAATAAATATGTTTAATGATTTGACGATAGTGTATGTTTTGAGACAAAAATTTCTCTAATGGTATTCATAAAAATGAGAGATGCAATATAATATGTAAATTAGAAATTATATGTTTAGAAATTATATGCAATTATAGCATGGGATCCAGGTCCCAATTTAATAGCTTGACTTGTAAATACACTTTACGTGAAATATCGAGTTCGAATTCGAGTCACCATATTTTCGATCTCGTATGTGCTTATTTAAGTATGTGTAATAATTTAGGCCAATGTCTAAAAAAATTATAGTGATACTACATAATTTTTCTTTGATACATATAGCCTGCCTCATAGTGTAAGAAAAGATAAGCTTGGTATTCTAATGATGATCAAGTGAAAATATACTTTTACTTTACTACTCCAATAATTTCTTCCAACTAAAAAAATCAAAGCAACTGACCAAGACTTGAGAACTCCTTGCTCCATGGGTTAGTGCATCGATAATTCAATTCGAAATCAATGGATGAGATTGCGTCTCAATCCTCGTGGCCCCTTCGTCTATTATTCGTTAATTTTATCGGTAGAATTTCCCCACAAGCCGAAGCTATTTTCTCCTGTGTATGTTTACGGAAATACCCATCCAAAACCACTTAATCGCATTACCTTTACCATTCAATGGCCATAAGTGCCCATGCAATGGAATAATTACAAGTACTGATTATGTTATGGTTGCTCACGGTTCCTGTTTCTTTTCTTCTTTAATAACTTATCCACTTTATTTTCAACAGAAAAAAACTACTCTCGTTCCAATTTAATTGTTACATTCGAATTGTGTGATTCTTAAGTAAATATTATCTCCGTCCCAAATTGTATGACGTTTTAGGTATTTCACACGTATTAAGAAATGTAATTAATATTGTGTAGGAAAGAGAACTTATGAGTTGTTTTACAAAATTGTCTTTAATAAATGACGTGAGAAAGGTAAATGAAAGAATTGAAGGAAGAGAGCGTAATAAATAGTTAAGAATATAATAGGAAAAATAACATTAATGTTTCATTGGTATGGTAAAACGACATAAAATTTGTGACAATTTTTTTTAAAGCGACATACAATTTGGGACGGAGTGGATAATCAATTTCATTTTTAATAGAAAACTTAGTGTTATTTACTAAGGTATTTTTGTTAATTACTATATAGTTAAGAGTTTAAAGAAGTTAAGCTAAAAATCTTTTGTCAAAAAGAACAATGTAAAGCTCCAAGGTTTGAATCATATAAAGGGGGAATATGCTACAACTAATATACTAGCATTTGTTAATATACAAAAAAATGTTAAAAGAATTGTGACAGTAAAATAAAAAATTCCAAATACATAACTAAAATTTTGGGTTGTTAATTTATTTTATAAAAGTTCTTAAAATGATTTTAGTGGGTCAATATATGTCATGCAATATTTAAGAAAGAGTCAAGTTAACCGGTGCTCCCGGAGCACTGGTTAAGGAAACTAAAAAAAGGAAGTTTTAAAATAAAAGTAACACTTTTTATGCTTTTTAAAAGTTGACAACACAAGTTTCAATGTAATATTTATCATATTTGACTCCTTAACCACATTACCCTTTAAGAATTTTACGGTTAAATCAATTAAAAATCTAAATTGGATCTTATCTTTAAAGAGATAGAATCATCTTTATTTTTCAAAAATAAATGACTCTATTTTTTTAGCAAACTTATAAAACTCAATGTTCGGTCTAAGGACCAATTAATCCATAGATTTAATTATAGCGTCCAATTGAAATCATATCAAAGTTTTCAATAAACCGACCCAACACTAGAATTATTAGCATTGAAAAAATTTGAATCTAAAACTTAAAAGTGAAACATGTTTAGAGGTCTCATTCCATCGGACCAACCTCTTGGGGATAATTATGGACTCTATTTAAACCAAATACATTTTTTACTTATATTTAGGAACAACCTGACCACCTTCTTATTTATTAACAAGAGGAAAATACTAGTTATGAAGAATAATTCCACAGATACATTGAACAATTCAACACATTTGCAGTGGTTCAAAGCTAGCACCCAATTGAAGATTATGCAATCTGCATCAACATCCTATGAAGTAAAAACAAATGCAATAGTATAATTTAAAAATGAAATTAAAGAAAGAAGAGTGGTGGAGTGGGGAATGTGATTTGCAGTTTAAGAAAAAAGAATTGGATGAATATGATAAGGAGGTGTTCATCATGATCATGATGAGAAGGAAGGATAACACTAGAAGGGTTTAGAGACTAGAGTGGTTTCTTCTTTTGAAATAAAGGAATGATTAGGTTTGTGAAAAACCAAAGGAGGAATGGAATGAGATGCATATTTTGCGGTGAGTAATGATTTCATTTTGTCTAGGAAAATGAAGGGAGAGAGGATGTGATTTTTGGTGGGTATATAATGTAGTATCATTGCTTAATGGTCATACTCATGATGATGATCATGATGGATTCCCTTCTTTTACGTGTGCATAAGTGCTTCCATTTGGTTTTCACTTTACTTTTTCACTCATCATTCATAATCATACCCCACAAGCGTTATATGGATGGATTAACTTCAGCCCCTCTAGGTTCACGTGCATTCACAATCACATTCATCTTTCCCAATCCTTTTACAGTTCTACTCATCCCTAAAATAAAAATGAATGTGATTCATTTCGGTTTAAATCAAAGGTAAATGATAATTAGTGTTTTAAGGGCATTGTTTCATTGTCAAAAGGTAATTAATGCCTTAAAAAACATACGTAACACCTGCTCCCTCCATCCCAAATTGTATGTCACTTTGAAAAAAAAAATTGTTACAAATTATATGTCGTTTTACCATACCAATGAAACATTAATGTTATTTTTCCTATTATATCCTTAACTATTTATTATCCTCTCTTCCTTCAATTCTTTCATTTACCTTTCTCACATCATTTATTAAGGACAATTTTGTAAAACAACTCATAATTTCTCTTTCCCACACAATATTAATTACATTTCTTAATACGTGTGAAATACCTAAAACGTCGTACAATTCGGAACGGAGGAAGTAGTATGCAATCCAGCATCACACACATGTATTATCCCTTAGCCCCTGATCACCTTTTAATAAGATCACACAACATCTCATTGATCACGATTGATATTCTGCAACTACCAAACAATTTTCACAACCCACCTCATTCGTAAATTGACTTCAGTATCAGAGTGTTTGTGATACCATTTGTGACAAAAAAAATCGCAGCAATGTGATATGCCATCTTCAAACTTGTGATCCACGCCAAATGACCAGATCATGTTTAATTGTTAAAACATATGCCAAATAGACAAGTTGGTGTAGTAATTTACAATTTTTTATCTGGTAAAAAAATTACAATTTTTAATAAACTGCCTTGAGGATTGGATTGTAACATGAAAGCTTTGGAAGCATTTCAAATGTCAAAATCGTTCTCTGTGTATCTCCTATTGACTGTATTCTCATTTGAGTCTCTTGTGGGACATTTTTGGTGTGTGAATATGTCATTTGCTTCTATTTTAATTAGGTTATCTTACTATCTCTTTGAGGAGGCCTGCCACTACACAAGTCCCAAACTTCCACTGCCCTTTTCACATAGCTATGGACTACTATATGAATTTTGCTCTTTACCCAACAGTTTTTGCTCATTACCAACTGAAATGACTAAAATGTTCCTTTGTGAGTTAACCCACTCTAGTGTTAATTTCAAAAAAGCTCAACATAAGTTAACTCACGTTTCTTAATATGCAACTTTTATTTTTCGAATTTATTTAATAATACGCAAGGAAGAAAGGAACATAAATAATACGCAATATTATTTAGATGACAAAATCATAAAAGAAATGCTAATATAAATAAATAAAAAGGAAGAAAGGAACATAAAATCATCTCATTTTATTAATAATTGATAAAATTACAATAATTGTTACATTTTATTCGAAATTTCTAAAAAGAGACAAACCTTGGGGTAACAGAGGATCAAAGTTGCGGTAAAGAGAGACCAGCCTTCTTGGGGCAAAAAGACATCAACTCTGGGGGTAAATTTAAATTTGGTTCTTTTTATACCCCAAGAAAGAGTCTTTTTACCCACGATAAAAAATTTATGGGGTAAAAAGAAGCAAATTTACTTTTACCCTAAGGGTTGACCTCTTTATGCCCCAAGTCGGTTGGCCTATTTTTACCCCTCCCTTGACCCATTTTTACCCCTCGATCGACCACTTTTTACCCATAAAAAGCTAAAAAAAAGGACTATAAAGGTGCGAGAGTGAGGAGGAGAAGAAAATGTATGGTGTGAGGAAGTAGTGCGTTTTGGAGGAATATTTATAGGGAGGAATGGGTACCATAGGTTTTATAAGCACTGAATGCAGTCAAAAAAGTTTTAAAAAAAACGTATTAAAATGAGTTAAAATCAAGGTTGAATAACTGACCACCGTCCAAAAAACGTGTTCTTGGTGCATGAACAACCGGCCACAGCAACGTGAGTTAACTCGCTCTAGTGTTATGCTCTGCGTGACTTAACTCACTCTAGGTTGGCCGATTGTTCATGCATTTTAATGCACTGTAAATGGTTTTTACTCATTTTTTTAAAGTTTTTTCACCTTTTTTGTTCTCATTAAGTGGTATGTTGCATTAAACCACCTATAAATACCCTCCTCCTCTTCGATATTTCTCGGAAAAAAATTGCGTATTAAATAAATAAATTCGAATAAAGTTGCGTATTAAATAAATTCGAATAGAAGTTACATTACATTACATAAAGTTCCTAAGTATGTCATGTCATTACATTACATTCGGATAGAGCCTTCCAACTACAACAATTGTCTTACCTCTGAAATGGGGTAAATTCAAACTTGCTAAACAGCAGCTCTCAGGCATTCACCCGGAAGTATTATTGTTTCATTCAAAAGATTAAATTCTTGTTAGCTTTGTTTAAATGATGATATTCAAGTGTCAAAAGAATGAGGTGCATTCCTTGACACTTCAATACCTTCATTTAAACCAAGCTAACAAGAATTTAATCTTAAGAAACAATAGGACTTCCAGGTGAATGTTTGGGAACTGTCGTTTAACAAGTTTGAATTAGCCAATTTCAGAGTAAAACGATTGTTGTAATTGGAAGGTGCATTCCCTACCTAATCACGGTCTTTTGACAGAATCAAACTTTTGATAACAACTTCGGTCGATCTCAGCAACATTACACGCATATTGATCCACTGGAACATGCGGTGCTCCCAAAACACGGTCCTCACGTTATCGTCGTTCGTTAATTCCACCCAGCTAAATGATATTCTCCCATCGTCGAGCGTTGGATGTTTATACAGAACGTATTCCACCCTCCTTGTGTCTCCAGGGTTGACTCCTTGGTTGAATTCATTCAGTTGATCCTTGATACCTCTTAACGTGACACCAAGGTACTGAACCTTCAACCTCCGAGGTTCTCCACCGTTGAATTGTGCTTGAACGTCGAACATATCGGTCATTGCTTCAAATCTACACAATAAGAAATTAAAAACAATCAATGAAAACTCATTCAAACATTTCGTCAAACACTTAGAGTGTAAATTATACATAAACCCTAAAATTCATAACTACAACATAAACATACAAACATCTAAACAATCAGGGGCGGTGGCACCCACCAGCTAGCCTGGGCACTAGCCCGGGCTCAGCTGCTACTTTCTTTGTACCAAGTCCAGCCCAATAGCCCTTTTCCTACTTTAAAAAAAAAAGGGCAAAATCTGAAAATTCTCACACGCAAAGAGATCTCGGAAAGTGCATTTATTTATCTCCTAATTTTATTTAGCACACTATTGGTAGGTTCATCTCTCTTATTTAGAATGATTAATTGTTCAAATTGACCATGTAAAATAAAAAACATATATTCTAGCGTTGTAATTCGAGTTTTTTTCTTATTTTTTACCCTATAATATACGTGTAGTATAAAAATATGACATAGATCAGTGGCGGTTGCACCCCCATCTAGCCAGGGCACTAGCCAGGGCTCAACTGCTACTTTCTTTGTACCGGGTCCAACCCATTAGCCCTTTTCCTACTTTAAAAAAAAATGGCAAAATCTGAAAATCCTCACACGCAAAGAGATACCGGAAAGTGCATTTTTTATCTCCTAATTTTATTTAGCACGCTATTGGCAGGTTCATCTCTCTTATTTTGAATGGATAATTGTTCAAATTGACCATGGAAAATAAAAAACATATATTCTAGCATTGTAATTCGAGTTTTTTCTTATTTTTTACCCTATAATATACACGTAGTATAAAAATGTGACATAGATGTTGAATTTTTTCATGATTTTTTCCATACATGTTTAGCATGTTAAAATATAGCTTTACACAAAAAATTAAATTTTTTCGACCAGGAACAAATTAATTTTCAATTTTTATTCCGCATAATTATCAATTTCTTAAACAGTTAATAATTAATTTGTATCTTGTTTAAAAACTACAAAATTTCACTGTGAAGGTTCGTATCATCTTCTAGGCATGCCTGCAAAATTAGGGAACTAAATTTGACATGTGAGTATACGCTTACTCGAAACAAAATTTCAATTTTGCACGTTTTGGTTGAAAAATCAAAATAAATTGAAACGACTTCGAAATGCTATGAAACTTTACAGATCCTTTTTATGTATTTTTATAGATGTCTCTGCGAATAATGAGCTCAAAATTTGATTTATAGGTCGAGATTTTCGTTGTTTTGTTTTTTGAGTTTTTGACACTTTAAAAATTCATAATTAATTTTTCGTTTGTCGAAAATTTATAATATTTTGTGTAAAGCCATATTTTAATGTTCTTAACACACCATATTTTGCGATAAATTTTTTGCCCAGACTCTATAATTTTCCTGGCTCCACCACTGTAAACAATTAAGCAGTATAAGTGATTTGCATGTAACATTGTATCATTTCTTGTCAAAAAAATTAAAATTTTAACTAAACCCTAAAACAAAAATAATCTAATCTAAGTGAAAACAATCTAACATAAACATGCAAATATCTAAACATCATAACACTTAAGCAATATAAGTCATGTACATGTAACATTGTATCATTTCTTGCAAAAAAATCAAAATTTAAATTAAACCCTAAAACTAAAAAATTCTAATTTAAGTGAAAAAAATCTATCATACCAACATAATTTAAGTGAAAACTTACTTGTCACTGTTATTAGAGTGTTGTTTGATTTGAAGTTGAAAGAATTTTAGATTTGGGTAATTCGAGAGAGGTTTGAGATTGGAAATGAGAAAATGAGGCTCTACTTGCCTTAAAACAGCACGCAGCGTGACTTGAGTTAACTCGTGCTTCATGAATTAAGTCACGCAAGGGTAAAGTGGACAATTCAGTTGGGAGTGAGCAATTTCTGTTGGATAAAGAGCAGAATTCTTTCTATTTTGGGTCACCTTATTATTGATAAGGGGGCCTGCCACCATGAATCCATGCACCATTTTCACTTTGTCCATTAGATGTGTATTTGTAGAAGAAATTTTATTTTTATAGGTGTACCTCTTTTTTTCGATAACTTATAGATGTATCTCATTACCACAAATACATGTTTATGATATATATTCGAAAGAAGAAAAAAATTACAGCATAAATATTCAATTACTTTGAACAAAATATTCATTATTTTGTAAGCATAGAAACAACTCAAGTCTCACATTAAAAGAGTAAATCTTAAAAAAGAAGTTTATAAATAGTGACAATCTTTATACAAACTTTTTTTTAGAGTTTATCTTACAAACTTTAGAAAATATGTTTTAAGCATGATATAAACCTATGATATAAAATAATTTAACTCGGGCGACGATTATAGAATTTTACTCTTCTTCCTTTTAGTTTTGCTCATTCCCACCCTGATTTTTCAAAACTAATCGCAACGCAAGTTAACTTCTGCTCAGTACCCACTGTGAGTTAACCTGTGTTGAAACTCATCGTGAGTTAACCTGTGTTGAAACCCATCGTGAGTTAACATGTGTTGTGATCCTTTCTTGTATTTAGGCCAACACCGGTAGCTCACACTTCAAACACACATTTTTTCCTCTTCGCCTCTAAAAACTTAAAAAGTGCGAAGATTCGATGGAAAAACTTGGTCTCAAATCATTGGAAAAAGTTTAGGAGCACAAGGCTCATTAAACGTCAAGAAACAAGTAATGCATTATCTAACCTATTTACATTATGTTGGTTTTCTGCTAAGTACACCAGTTTGAAGCCCTTAGCGTAGCATGAGTTAACTCTGGCTTGCCAACGTGAGTTAACTTCCGTTGATGGGCAATGTGAGTTAACTTTTGTTGGTATTGAGTGTGAGTTAACTTTTGTTGGTATCGAGCAGAAGTTAACTCGCATTGGATTTCAACGCAAGTTAACTCACGCTGAGTTAATTGTGGAAGTCTGGGATGAGAATGAACAATTTTAAAAGAAAGAAGATTAAAATTCTCGATTATAAAGGCTATGAAATTGGGAGGAAGTCTCTCCACTAAATTGGGGATATGACCACAATTGAAATGGACTTCTATAAATGGTGAAGAAAAATTGTGGCTAGTGATTTTAAATTAGTGGTTGGTTGGGGGGGGGGGCTTTAAGGGCCACGGTCCCCCCTACATTTGCAATAATTTTTTTTAATATGCTACAAATGTTTAGTATGGTATGTATTAGGTGATGGTCCCCCCAATTAATCTAATTAATATGTCTATTTTTTCTATCAAAAAATGTATTTTTTTTTACCATGTTACTAGATCAATTGACAACTAATATCAATAGTTTTATACTTTATAATATTTTAAATTATCTTAAATTTCGTAAAATATATTGATATGGTCCTCCCCATAACACATTTTAAGTCAGCACTTGTATGTTGACTATACTTATAGATTAATTCCTCTCATACTAAATATAGTTATAAATTGCCCACAAATTCTAGCTTAACTGACAAAATTTTCCAAAATCGTTTGATCGGACGTAATGATCGGGGTTCGAACCCCGTCCTATATTTATGTACGTGAGTTTATAATAATTTTGTCAATTCGTCTATCTATCAAAAAAGAAAATATTAGTTTAGGGTTTCTTATATATCTTTTGTTTTTAAACAATTATTTTTTAATCAAATTATGTTCCACATACTCGGTCCCCCTAGCTTTAAATGCCTGCCTCCTAAGTGTCTGAAGATCATCAAAAGACTTTTTTTTTTTGTTTCTCATGTTTATACGTAAGGTAACTATTGTGCATATAGGTTTGTTGGTCATACTTTTAGCTTATATTGTTTGTCCACTCCTCTCCTTGTTGGAGAAGACTTCTTTTTGTAATATAAACAATCTTCCATTTTATAGTTTCTACAATATTTGCACTCTTTTGTCATCGGCATAGTTTTATCCTATTAATTTTTCTCAGTAAGGTTTTTTTTAGTGGCATAAGTAAGGTTTTATCCTATATAATTGAATATATATTAATTAACTACTTCTACGAAGAAAAAAAGAACGGAATTGAAGTTGATGTCTTCCTTACTCCTTAGGTTATCTCTCACCGGTAATCCAAGATAAACAAAAGAAACAAAACCCATCTCGCAATTCAAGAAAGACAGCCACCATATTTATATAATTATCATCAACATTAACTCCACTACTTTTTGGAAAATTAACGTTTAGCACGGATATTAAATAAAATCACCTAAGGGTTACCTTCATTGACGACAAGTTCTCCACACAAGCTTCTCCAATCAATAGCGTGTCATTCGCGTATTGCAAATGTGATACTAATGCATCCGAATTGGACATTTGGAATACTGTAAAAAAAAAAAAAAACAATTATATTGCCCTCTTCATTAGTGCTCCAATACCCTCGGCCACCAAAAAGAACAAAAAATGTGCCAACGGATCTCCTTATTTGCTAATAGCCATTTACAAAAACTAACAATGACACCAAAAAAACACACAAGCTCTCATCCACCCCCTCCGCTTTGCATCAAACCCAAACTTCCCAAACATATAATCCAATAACTTGAAGATTTTGAAATCCATAAGCAAAAACAAAGTCTCTAAGCTAGATAAATCTTTGTAAGCAACGACTTTAAAAGTTTGACAATTTTATTTTATCCAATGAGTTAAAGTGAGTGAAAGCAACAAATGTATTTTGTACAAACCCAAAAATGACATTTGCATTATCATGGTAGTACAACGGTTAATGTATTCCCCATTTTTTTAAAGAAAGGTATTTTCCGTGTTACAGTTCAAATTAAGCAATGTATTCTCCAACGTAAAAATTAATTATACTGATGATATTTTTCTAACAGAATTTAAAATGTTCAAACAAAAAACAAATAACCTAATTAAAACTTTCAAAAATTAGCGAATCAAATTAAAAATAAAAAATAAAATAAATTTATTTATATAGGACATTCGATTCTTTAATTTTTTTGATGTCGAGACAAGTAGGACTATAATGGACGGTGATTTTTTTCTTTAGATTTAATATTGTTACATTTTCACAATTGAATTTAAATCTAACGTCTATAGTTAAATTGATAGAGACTCACATAGTATCGTCTAAATGTTTTTGGAAATTTGATTGTTTAATTTGAGTCAAATGCTCGACAAGCACTACATTAAAGAATAATAAAATTATAAATAAAATAATTCAAATATAAAAAACAGCTGAAAAAGTTTCACTTTTTTTATATTGAGTAATTGATCATGTTTGAGAGGAATTGTCATATCTAAATGGGCATGATAAGAAATTATATGAAAAAATAAACTCACCCCACCATTCTCACGTTCCAACATATTTCTCATTTTGCCTCCATTTAGATTTTAAAATTTGAAACTTAAAAGCATAAGAAAAAAATTCGTAAGAGGTTGCGGCTATAAGGAGAAAAAAAATAGAGGAATGCTAGGAACATTCTCTTTTGAGCACTCTCGCACTCACTCTTTTATTGGGTGAAATCAATGTATGTCCCACCGCTTTATGTGGGTTCCATTTCCAAAGTGTAGGTCCTACATTGATTTCACCCAATAAAAGAGTGAGTATTAGAGAGAGTGCTCAAAAGAGAGTGTTGCTAGCATTCCTAAAAAAAATATTAGGAATCTCATCGATACAAATCCTATCACTGGTATCCAGTTTCCACTAAAACATTTTCTGCAAACATTTGCGGCAGAAGTTACACTCTCCATTGACACGAGTAAGGTAACACATGCACGAATGTTACATGTGATTGAATCCCAATAGCTTCAAGGAAAATCTTAGGTCTTGACAATCTTTGATAGTATTTCAATTTGATTTGCTAATAAAGAGAAATGTTTACCGGTGTCGCTCTTTAATGATCTTAAATGCTGTTTTTTTTTTTTTGAAAATTTATGTATTCATACATTGAAAAGTATAATATTTAAGTTTTTTAAAGAACAACTTTTTAATTTCAAATCTTTAAAAAATGTATTGGATACTCGTTAGCAAAACTGATAAGTTAATAATAATACTCTTTCATATGTCAAGTTTATAGTGATATACTCCTCCGATCTCATTTACAAGAAACAATTGACTTTTTAAATACATTGAATAATTGATTATCTGATCTAAAATCCAAACCAAATACATAAATTATTTAATGCATCTAAAAAACCAATTGTTTCTTGTAAATAAGACCGAAGGGAATAGAATATAAGTGTTGTCCCATTCACAAGATTGTTTTTACCTTCAAATCAATAAGTCTTATTATTAAATTAAACTAAGTATGATCTTATGATAGAAAATAGAGTAGATCTTACCTGCAAAAGTAATTTAGTTGGCAACATATTGGCTCATTCCCACTCCTTCTTGCTTATAAAAAAAAGTATTTAGTACGTCTTTGGCAACGCGACATGTCAAGAAGAATCACGACAAAGAACAACGTTAACATAGAAGTTGTTATTCATAGCTTCTCACTTTTCACATCAAAATCACCTTGAAACGTGAATTGAAGTTCCAACCGCCGATACATACAAATGTTTGATGAACAAAAAGACCAGACTCTTAACGCAACATTGGAGAGTGCACATAATTTTGTGTTTACTTTTTAACTTTCAAGTTAAAATAATACATTCAATTATACATTGGAGAGGACACAAATTAAAGAACTTAAAATAGAATTAAGTAATAAATTTTATATTAAAAAGTTGATTTTTGAAACTTTTAAAACATTGAATACACAATTTTTTCTAAAGACACAAGTTAACATTTCTCTATACATATTTGACTTAATCCAACAACTACTCCAAGAATGGGACCAATTAGACTGTATCGATCCAATTACTCTAAAATTTCCATGAAACAAAATAGTATAAAAAATTGAACACGTTGCCATTTAACCATAAATTTAATAATTTCCTCCATACAACAACAATGCCTAACACTCAAACTAAGTAAAATTAAAACAAAACAGTTTTCTAATCCAAGTTTGTTTTATTAAACTGAAAAAAAGAACAGTTACATCCAGGTTGTTTGATTTTGTTTTTTTTTTGTCAAAGTTTTTCGTTGATTCTTGTAATGATGCTGAGCTGTCCACTGGTGAAATACTATAAAGTTTATTTATAAACAGCTGTTTGTTTCTCTAATTTGTTTTTTTTTCTCAACAAGTGTGTGTGAGTGGAAAGAAGAGAGATAGATAGGTACTATTCTGCTACTACTCTACTTAGTACGGTTCAACAAATTTCAATTTCTGTCACTGTTTGTTGCAAAACAAAACAAAACCCACCATCATATCAATGAAACATCAATGAAAAATGCTTTCTTTACATTTTTTCTAGTTCAATGAACACCTTTACTTCATTTTCATGCTCTTTGTAAGTATTTTTTCTTCTTCTTTCTATTATTCAATGTTTATCTTTTTAAGCTTTATGAATTTGTTTTTACTGTCTTAAAATGTGATTTATCCAAAACAGAATCATAAAAGGAAACAAAGATAGTGTTTTTTGTATGTTAAGTTCTGTTTTTCCTGATTTAGCTTACAAAAAACCTCGAATTCTGTGTTGATCTGTAAAGAATAAGTATTTTTGTTGTTTGTTTTCAACCCATTTATGGTTTATCATCTGAAAACCATTGAACAAATGGGTGTAGTTGTACCATACACATTATACACTGCAGCATTTCCAAGACCCATTTTTGTTGAGATATAAAAATCAAAACTTTCAAAAGAAAATGACAATGACATGGTGATTTTCTTTTTCTTTTTTGGGTTACTTTGATTTTTATTTTTGTGGATGTGTGATTGGTATTTACTACTATCATGATTATATTTATGAGTGCTATTTTTGTTGAAGGGTTATTGCTTTATACTGTTATTATTATTTCCTTTTGTGGTTGCAATATAAGCTTTCATGATGACTTTTGGATTAGCCCATGAAAAAAAGATGGTTTTTTTTTTTGCTCTGATCTTCTTCCTCTCTTTACGCTCTTTTGGGTTTATCATATTCTAGAGAAATTAGTATAGCTGAGAAAGCTTGTGATAAAGGTTCATGAAAATTTTCTTATGCAAAAGTTTGTTTTTTTTTAGGGTAAAAGGGGACCAAAGCTTTTCATATGTACTAGCAAGGTCCTTAAGGAAAGAGACTCTTATAATAGATTTTGATATTGGCTTTCCATTATGGTTTAAATCTTCAGGACCAAATTGTACCAAAAAAAAGATATTTGGTACCAAAAAAACACTTCAGGACCAAAGCCAGCATTTAAGATGTAGAATAGGTTCCTTCCTTTGTTAGATTTGAGCTTTAAAAAAAGATGCTTTTTGAGGTTTAGCTTGATTGGTTTCTGGCATTTATGATATTGAGGTTTGGTTGTTGGACTTTTATTTTTGTTAACTAAAAATGAAACGTGTGCCAAAATCTGTGTTTTGTTGTAAGTTCAAATATGTGATCATTTGTGAGGTTGTTGTTGTTGTGGGGACTCATTCAATGGCCGACTCCTGACATTGCTGTGATAAATGTGAATTATTGGAATCTGATGGTTTCCCATGTTGAAAGTGAAGTTTAGGTAGTGCATGTTTGGATTGGAGGGTGGGTGGCATCATCATTGATTTTGTTGAAGTTTTAAAGTGTAGCTCTTGAAAAAATTTACGGTGACACACCGTGATTTTGTCAAATTCACTATCAATCCAAACATGTACTCATTATAGGTAAGTAAGTACACATTTGTCGAAAGAGTTCACAAGTGAATTAGACGTCATACTTATGGGAGCAACACCCTTCATGCAAATATTAAATTACTGGTAAACATTTTACATTAGTAGGGTTTAGGGATTGAAATCAATAAAATTGTAAAATACCCTTGTCATTCTTTTGGTTGGACGGGCGGAGTAGTAGCTGTTGTAGAACTATCTTTTTCAATGACACAAATTGACTAGTTAGGAGGTCAATAGTTATTACACATATACAATTAAAATTTACAAGGGTAATAGATAAATGACTTGCCATACTATTGATGGTGGAGTCTGCTTATATCAGCCCCATGGATGGGATATGTATAACACTGTGGAGTCCATAATTTTTTTGGATTTCTGTAATTAGCTCCTTTGTTTTGGTAATATGTACACATGTTTAGAGTTTTACCAGTGCATCTCAGGCTTGGAAATAACCTTTGGTAAATAATATGGTAAAATAATTCAGACCAGTTATTTGCTATTTGCTTAGGTATTTGTTCTTCTCCCAAGATATTTTCTTTGCCTGTTTCAGTTTTCTTGGTTTGCATTTGCATAGGTGCTAGCAGGAAATGCAAAGTGATTTGATATTTTCTTTGAAAGTATAATCGATGTTTTGCTTTAGGAATTAGCAGTTCATAGATTTTTAGAATTTGAGGCTGTTTCACAATTTAAGATTCATACTGTGTTTTTTAGTGATTGGTGTAGTGAATTTATACAGATATACTTGGTACTCTTTCTTTCCTTCTTCCAATCATTACTTTGGGCAATGTGACTTGTTATTATCTTGTATAGTTTTTCTTTGCTTCTAGAAAAATGAAATGAGTAACCATTATCATTTGACTAGTAGTTTGCAGATTACTGTGAGCATCTGTATATGAATTTGTGAGAACTTGTCATGGAGTGGAACGTGAAATCTCCAGGGCAATGGGACTGGGAAAATTTATTCTTCTTGAATTCAAAAGCAGCAGAAACTCACAGGTTACAACCTACTGATTGGAGTATGGAGGAAGATCGAGAAATCAATGTTGGGATGTTGATTCCATCTGGTGGTAGTGGTTATTCAGTGTCTAAACTGATGCATGCTTCATCCTCGAGGGGCTCAAAATCTGCTTCCAATAATTCATCATCAAATGAGGACAGCAAGACATCGATGCTAACTCAAGAAGGTTCTCCAGACAATTCCACCGGTAAGAAAGAATCGTCTAAAGGAGATCCAATTGAAACTTCTCCAGCAGCAGAACCATTGCTCACACTAAAGCTCGGTAAAAGATTCTACTTTGAGGATGTTGGCACTGGAAGTCATTCCAAGAAAGCCTCTTCCTCTGCAGTTCCTCTTTTGTGCGGAAAGAAAGGTAAATCAAGCAGTCAGAACTTGCTAAATCCAAGCTGCCAGGTGGAAGGTTGTGGCCTCGACCTCGCTTTTGCTAAAGATTACCATCGGAAACATAAAATTTGTGACGGTCATTCCAAATCGCCTATGGTGGTAGTAGCTGGTTTGGAGCGTCGATTTTGCCAGCAATGTAGCAGGTACATGTGATTTTTTTTCAACGCAAATGACATTGAGCAAGTATCAACGATATTTTTCGGTAAAATAAAATAATAATCATTATGAATAAAGATTGTTCATTCACATTGAGCTTCCTATCTTTTTGGTTTTTTTAGAATAAATTGGTTGTCGATTTTGACTTAAACTATGATTTTGAAGGTTCCATGATCTCTCAGAGTTTGATGATAAAAAAAGAAGCTGTAGACGCCGTCTTTCAGATCACAATGCAAGGCGTCGCAAACCTCAGCCTGAAGCAGTGAAATTGAATCCATCAGCTCTCTCTTCGTCCCCCTATGGTATAAATCTCAAGAGTCCCTCCCCTAAAAGATCAATTAGCCTTGTCTTGCTTCATGAGTTTAATTTGCCAATTTTGTTTCTAGTTTGGGATGAATGGCGATATCTTAAAAAGGTTATGAGAGAATTATAAGATTGGAGCAACGATGTTCTCCATTTCTCAAAAGAAATTCTAACCTCCATTGATATGTTATTGGATGTATGAAGGCATAATTAATGTCATCAGTTATAGAAACATGTGCTTTATATAAATTATACACCCAAAAATATAGTCATAGAGTATACAGTTTCTTTGTAAGAAATGCAGAGAATCTCTAGTCGTAAGAATTCCTTATAAGAAAATATTAAGTGTTCTGATAATGTAAAACTTTGATATGATTATGATGGCTCTAAAAATCCACATCATGATGATAGAATATTACATAGCCATCTATCTAATTTAATATTCATTCTGCAGATGGGAGGCAAACAATGGGCCCATTTGCTTTTCCAAAGAATACTTCAAATTTAGCATGGCCAGACATGCCCAACAGCAAGCTCCCCCAAACCAAAGATTTTATGCTCAAAACTCCAAAAAACTTCAACAAGATTGTCACTATGCTTTCTGATGATTCCAGTGGCCATTTTATATCCAAAGGCAAAGGAACCAAGATTGCTGTTCCAGGTTGCTCTCTAATCTTAAACATTGAGGCTCAGAGTAGATCATAATTGTTCAATGGTTCATTTAATATGTAGGTCATAATTGTTTTGTTCACCTTGATCCGTAAGAATTTGTAGAATTTCTAATTTTTACCTCTAGTTTATTGCATATTTCATAAATCATAATTGTTATTCACATTGATAGAATACATATTGCAGGTCTAGAAGATCCAAATACCTTGTCTGATCCAAATGCTACACAAGATGTTAACCGTGCTCTCTCTCTTCTGTCAACCAATTCATGGGGTCCATATGATACCAAGCCCCTCTCCCTCATACACTCTAACCGGACAACCGGAACCCCTCAGTATGCAACTGCTCAGCGCTCACCTTTTTCGTCACCGGAATATTGGCACACTGATCAACATCAGGCCAGCTCCAGCACCTGTATCTCATTCTCGGGTTATGACAATAGCAATCGCTTTCAAGACTTTCAGCTGTTCAGCGAGCCCTATGAGTCAAGTTTCCCTTGCAACCAGCTTGATTGATGAGTATGCTTATTATCTTAAAAAAAAACAAAATGAGTATGCTTATTTAAATGGTCCCAACCCCATTATGATACTGAGCTAATGATGTTTTGTAGGGCCTAATTATCTTTTGCAATTTAGGTTTTTTTCTTCTTAAGAGTACAAATCAGAAAACTTGTTTGCATGCTGATTTGTTAACTCCATTTTCTAAATAGCTTATTGCAGTCATTTAATCCTGAGACTTTATTTACAGCAAACTATGAATGTCTTCCACAAGGATTTCTTTTTATACTTGTACTTGGTACCATGCTAATTTATTCACATTATCTGTGTGCGCAATTTCGACATTTACAATGTTGAAATGTTGAAACTTGGTCGGTGAGAAACACATCATAATTCCAAATTCCATTCCTTTTAGGAGTTGAGAAGATTTTTCCAAAGGTTATTTTTTGGAGTTTTTATTATATTATCGTAAATATGTTTTAAATAAAATAAAAATCCAGAGCTGAAGTTTGTTGTAAACCTAATTTAAGAATATTGCTGTGATGTGAAATATTTTGTAATGTACAAAATTTTCAATTAACTTTAAAGTGCTTTATTTAAACACTATTTTCAACAACAACGCTCTTGTTACGTGAATCTCATCACTATGTGAAACTTATTTTTAAAATAGAGATGTGTATGAAATTCATCAAATAAAAGAAATTATTAAAAGGAATGTTACAATGAGTTTCTAGGTCATCGTAACATTCTTTTTAATAAAATAACACAAAAAAAAAGCTATTTTATTTTAGATTTTTATGCTAAAAAGCGGCTATTTTATAGACCCAAATATTTTATGTTTTTACTTCATAAGGATCAAGGTTTATATCACTCAACATTATTCTTTCTGCACCGGAAGAGGAGTTATTTTTTTTTAATAAAGACAATTACCAAAAGCTTGACTTTCGAGGAACTTACGAAGTAAAGTTTGATTTCGTTGTATATAACAACACTATTTGTTTTTAAAGTAGCCTAGTAACTAAAAATTCATTTTTTAAATTGGATGTGCGAGTTCGAATATAGCAGCACTTAGCAACACTCAAACAAAAATGGTAGTAATTATTTTATGGGTAGTGTTAACTTTTGCCCTTAGGACACATGTTAAGAAACCTAAAAGAAAGAAACATTTTCTAAAATTTTGTGCATTTAAATGATTAAAAAGTTAAATATTGAATACAATGCACACATTTCAATATGTTTTTTCTATATTTGAATCATTAACTTGTGCCCACGAGTTAACATTTCCCTTTTTATATATATGTAGACTAAATTTTAAACCACGGGTATATTTCTTTGTATAATATGATTCAACTACTATTGAACAAATCTTCACAAACTAACTACGTACACAATATGATTCCCTTGTAAAGCTGCATAACTACGAGTTCTTTTTTATGACGTTGGATAGAGAAGGGAAACGGGATAATGTTGAATTAACCCTTTCAACAATTTGTATTCGTAAAATATTTGTTGCACTCAATTTTTAATTGCAAACTTAGAATAGGTTTGACGAAAATATACTATATTTATTTCATTATTACTCAATGACGGTGAAACTCCAATTTACAAGCGATCTAGCAGCATTGTAGAAGAGGCTTTGGGTTAGATTACAACGTCCTCATATTGTATGCTTCAAAGGTTCTACAGATGTTGCATGGAAATTATAATATTAGACAAATCAGGTATGCTTCAAAGGTTCTACAGAAGTTGCACGGAAATTATTGTATTAGACAAAACAGGCTATGCCGATTGTAGTCAGGCTTAATGCATCTCACTATACGACAATCTTGTAAAAATTAATCCTATTGATGAATAAAATTTGAACTATTTTAATACAAAATGTGGGTGATGAGATCATTGGGGACCTTTTTATAATGTCCAGCCATTTCTCGTCATTGGGGACCTTCAAGACCAAAGTGCAACAAGTGACTTCTTCATAACACACCACCGAGTTCTTCATTTCTTTTCAACAGTTCGCTGCTTAGACTTGGTGAAAATAGTATAGAACAGTACTATGGTGAATACTTTATGAAATAAATGGAATCTAAATAATCCCCTTGAATTGATTTATTAATCGAGTAAGCATTAAGATATATCAAAAGTCAATATTCAAATAATGCTTCTCAGGAGAAGGGTTAATGTGATGATACAAGTAATTCAGGGATTGCATGCATATTTGGGGACTATAGGCCTCATGGAAGTAGAAATGAATAAGTTGCATATTGACTCATGTAATTGACACAGGTGCCTTCTTGATATCATTAGTTATTTAAACTGACCAAATTTTTACTATATAAACTTGATAGTTGAATTGTAATGTCAGTGACACTCAGCAGGAAAAGAAATAGCAAAAACATCACTAAGATTAGCACGGATTTCACTTGGGTGTCATTGGCATTTGGTGCTTTTGGTGTATTTTAGATTAGAGAATGATGGATGAATGATTAAAATAAGAGTTATGTTATTTGAACATCCACTTTGGGACAACTTGTGGGACAACCAAAGATATACAAGACAATGTGTGTATTGACACAAACCTAAGCAAAAAATTATTAAAAAAACACATTGTCTTGTATATTGGTTGTCCTGTAAGTAGTTCAAAAATGGTGGTTCAAATAACATTTCTCTTAAAATAAATTATATAGGTGGAGAGAGAATGATTGGTTAAGAGAGATAGGAACAAAGACACCAAAAACCAAAGGCACCAAAGCGAAATCTGATTAGCACTCCCGGTATTCAGGGATTCTATACATATTTGAGGACTATACAGGTAATGTGCAAGTAAAAAATAATTCCTGAGTGCATTTTAACTCCATGTAATTGACACGGCTGACGGCCTATTTGACATCATTAATTATTCAAACTGGCCAATTTTTAACTAAACTTTCTTTAAAGCCGTATGTCAGCGACAGAGGGAAAAAGAATATGGCAAGATAGCAGAAACTTCACAAAGATTAACACTCAGTATGGACCCAACAAAGCACTCACAAAGATTAGCCCGCCCAGTATGGACCCAACAAAGCACTACAAAGATTAGCTCCCCAAAAACCTAGTATCATCAGCTGGGTGCTTTTATTACATGACCATTAAAAAAATCTAGGATTGGCTTAAAAACAATCAACAATAAACATCAATTTAATGACACGACATACATCATCCACACAACTAACTAAAAGCAGTGACTCGAAAGTAAACGGTTTCTGTGAGGCTGGCGTATACATGCTAAAAGTGGTAGGATAACAATCAGACACTTCCAACAAGCTAAAACTGAAATGTGACCTGAATAATCTAAAAACACCTTCAATTGTTTATGGTATCTATCCGTCTAAAGTTGTACTTAAAATGCAAAATGCAGACAGTTCAGAACCAAAAGGAAACTTAAAACGGGAACCTTCAACAATCTTTATGCCAGAAAAAGCTGGCTGACACGTGCATAGTAATAATCCACAAAGACCAAAATACCATCTCAGTTAATACAACAAATTGACACATATTATGAGAAGGTGGGTGACTTGACAACTTCTGCAACATAGAGGACGACAAGACTGACTGTCAAACACCCAAACTGAGCAATGCTGGAAGACAACTCTGGACCTTCTCAACCCTCAAACATGTCTTAGTACTCACTGGAACAGTAAATAATTGCACATTAAATATAGCAATGGATAGGTACAAAGGAAATCAACTAGGTGAATATGTATATAAGTCGCAACAAAAGAATCCAAATGACAGGAAGCATAAGAGAAGCTTTTTCAGAAAAAAACCCATTTAAACAAAAACACCACAACAGCTTTCAATTTGAAAATATTCACTATGTCACAAAGCTGCTCATGAAAAACCAATCTCTGTTGCAACAATAAATGAAGGTTAGCAAATTGAAAAGGCTTTACATAACAAACCTGTTCATTTTGATCTGGAGATGATGAGGGAGATTTTTCCGACTCAGCTGGCTTGTCAGCACCACAATTCTGTCTGTTGCACTTGGTTCGGAATGGGTAATTTATGTTATTACATTTTTCACACTTCCAGCTTCCCTCAGGCATCTTTTGCTCTGATTGGCAAATAAAAAATGAAGAAGCAGAATTACCAACTGTGGAATTTAGATCAGACAAGAGCATCGTTAAAAATGCAGATAAGTATGAAAAGCAACTTACTAGTGTTCTTATCAGACTTTGAGGCCTGCAGCAAAATAATCATATCCAACAATGTTAAATATTAGCCACAGATTATAAGCATGGATGACACTTTTTTCTACAATGAAAAGAATGTGATAATCAATCTACATAATAGAGATGAGGGCAGTATACCTGGGATCCGGGTTTGGGTGTGTTGCACTTTCTCATGTTGCAAACAGTTCTAAATGAGAAATTGACGTTGCCACATTTTGGACAAGCCCAATCATTGTCACGGGTTGCATCTATATGGAAAAGTGAGGGTGAGAAAAAAATTATGTATTAAGAAACTTCTATTGGAACAAAAAAGAATGACATTAACTGAGTATAGCAAACCTGGTCCCTTTTTCTGAGACTTGTCATCGCGAAAAAATCCAGGCCTAGTGCCCTGCTAAGGCAAGGGTTAACTATAAATTACACTTCGTAGCAAAAACCATCAAATTGCACAATCAGAAAGAAGGTATTGCCATTTCAGATTACTAGGGATCAAAGATGAAAAACCATATGCGAAACTATGGATAAAAGACTTTATATGCATGCAAAATTTATGGCATATGATAGAGCAAAAACTAAATATAGCTTCGTAAAGCCATTGCAACCAACTAGGATGCACAAGTACGAGTATGGTACTGTGTACGAGTCCAGAATACAGCATTTTTTTAAAAACAATGGTATAACATACTGATGCTTCAGAGAAGACCAATAAAACAAGAAAAAATATCTACTTCTAATATACTCAGCATTTAATATAAAAAACCTAACTGCAGAACGTGATTAAGGATTCTTCAAGCAAAGATACAAGAAAGAATGCAGATTGGTTTCTTTGTTTTTTTTTTTTAAAACACATTGTCTTGGCAAAAGTTTTAAATAATCGAGATTTATCTTTTATTCCATACCATTGCTCCAGGTCCAATAGGGACACCAAGGCCATAGCGATCCAATAGCTGGGGCATGGCATATATCCCACCTGCCAAATAATCACCAACAAAAAATTTAACATAACTGTAATAGGATTATATCTATTATCTACAAAAGGTAATCAGCAACTATCATTACAATTTCAATAGCTTCTTCAATATTTCTCCTTGAATCTTTTCAATCATTAATTAGAAAAAATTATGTATAACATATCATATATCATTTTAAGAAATTCAGTTGCTTGAATGATGGGAAAAGGGAAAAGAGACCATTCAGTTGCTTGAATGATGGGAAAAGGGAAAATAGAACATACCGTGTCCCACTACGGCTCCACTGGTGTATGGTGCTGGTCCTGCTAGATGTAATGGTCTATACGGACTGCCAGCAGGAACACGGCTTCCATAGCTGTACTGATAGGCTGATCCTCCAGTAAATGGAACCTCATAGGGAGGAACTGGTGATCCATTGAATAAAGACCCATAAGGTGGGGCACCAATATAAATTGAAGGGGGGGCGTTGGAGCCTAGATAAGGAGCTGCAGATGAATAGGCCTGTGGAGCTTGAAGAGGCTTCACAGCAGATTTCTAGAAAGAGAACAATGCATACTAAGTGATTGAAAAAAAAATTAAAGGAGAGGAGATGATAAAAGCAAGCCCATGTCCAACCAAATAGCATATGTCAAAACTTTTGCAGAGTGCATAACAATAGCATAAGCTCATCAGTTTATGTACATCATGTATAGCATATATTTTCATCTTTTGCCGTGCATGCATAAACAATCAATTTCCATGACCTCTGTTGTTTTATATTCCTAATTCTGTTCATTGTTGTGTACTTCTGAACCCTAATTTAATGTGTCAATAAATTGGAAACAACAACCCAAGAGACACAACGATGAACAGAAAATAAGAATATAAAACAATAAAAAAAACATAATTAAAAATAGAGGAAACAAAGGATGGACGATGCAAAGGAAAATAAGATTGAATTTTCTTATTAAATAAAAGTACCTTTATATATCACAAAAAACGTATTTTAAAAGTACATACACATTGAATATAAACATCTTGGCAAACATCTTACAGAATTATGATCGGCAGGCCTTGGTTGGGTGCAGTTACGCATATTGCAGGTTGTCCTGAACGAGAAATTGACATTGCCACAGCTCGGACATGTCCAGTCATCTTCCCTGCGGCTACCTACACACAAAAACAAATTTAAATATGCACCGGAGAACCATATCAGATCCCCCTGCTAGAGAAAAGGGACTTAAATATCATCAAGATGTAGTGCAATACTACATAGCAAGAATTTGTATTGCGGAAAGTAGTATAGTGGTGAGGGTGAAAATAGACAAATGTGCATAAATTGAATACAGTATATAAAATTACACAGAACTGCGCACAGTAATTCCAAGTAACACAAAATATGTTGAACTATCCATAGACAACTATCAATTTAATCCCTAAACTATCACTCTCTTCAATTTAATCCTTGAACTATATTAAATTCAATAAGTAGTAGTGCCTAAAGTATATGAAATCTGTCAAAACATATGCGATTCCTTAAAGGTTAAAACAAATTGTAACGCACCATCAGTCCTGGCACGCTTGGCAGCGGAAGAATTCCTGTTATCAACCTGCAAAGGAAACACAGATAGATAAGATTCCAATTTTTTTCATTGGGGGGTTAATTAAGCAAAAGGGAGCATATATGAACAACAAAAAACTTAGACATTAATCAAATTGGTTTAATTATAATGAATTGAGTAAAAAAAATATTCAGAAAAAGCTTAATTGGATCGAATTAGGTGATTATGAAAATCACGAGCGATAATTGACAAAACCCTAATTGATGTGGGAGAAGCGAGATCGATTGAATTAGGGTTCAGAAGCGAAAGTTAAGAAGGCGATGAATCGAAGGGAATTACCTGAGACATGACGGTGAGCAGTGAGTGCTGCGAGGGAAAACCAGAGAGAGAGAGATCCTTCTTCTACTTCTCGAGCGGGGCGGTAAATCGAATCCACGAAAGCGATACGCAAAAGCTAGACTAAATAAATAAATAAATAATACTCCAATTTGTCGCGAGTTAGACAATGTATTATTATATGCAGGGGGACTGGGGTTTGAACACCCACCTACCCAAAAAAAATAATACTCCAATTTAACCCCTGATTTTTTTCTAATATAATTACGAATAAACCACCAATTTAACTCTATCTCTAGATTATCTATCACTCCCTAATATTTTTCCTAAAAATTAATAAAAATAGATCACTCACTCTAATATTAGTCTTTAAAGGAAACTTTAATTTTATTTTCTCTCTCTTGATCTTTCTCTCTAAAATTTAAAGAGAAAAAAATACAATATGGAGAAGAAGGGAGAAGGAGAGAACGGGAGAAGAAGAGAATCCAACCTCTATTTTGTTACTTGTGGTGTAAGAGTTTTTCATGATTCAAATTCATTGTCTTGCAAAAAAATATAAAAAGGTCTCACCCTTAACCGTTGTTTTCCAGACTTCCAAGAATTTCTTCAAGTTTTCTTGATGAAGAGGAAATTAAAAGACAAGAAGACCAAACTAGTCAATTTGCTACCTAAATACCCCAGAGGTATCCGCAAGCATGATGATATTCAATTGAGGAGGATGAGAAGTTATTAATTGCACCAAATTTAGCCAACCAGTCAGCAAGAATTTCTTCAAGTTTGAGTCTAAGGTGATGAGATTATTATTATTTCTATTGGTGCATGATTGATTTTGATCAAAATATCATTGGTTATGTTGTTATATATATGGTTGATCCTGATAAGATTATGTTCTTCTTGTTTAGTAACAAAATTTTAGCAATCTTTTATTGTTGTACCATATTATCATACCCCAATTTTTGATCTAAGATGTCACTGACACGTGTCATTTGACCCTAAATTCATACGCCGTCTGACCCCGATCAATCTTTGATTTTCAATAAAAAAATTCGACAGAGAGGTATTTTAAAATACCTCATTTTTTTAAGTCCGAGTCGGGTCCTCTTCTCTCCATTTTTATTTTTTTATTATTTCCATCTTTTGTTAATTGACTAATTTTAATTTTTATTCTGATAGTCATTATTTCTTTTTTATTCTCTTATTTTATTTATAACCCTTTTTTTGTTTGTTTGTTTTAAAATAAATACCCAACCGTCCAAATAAAAAAAATATACATATTATGTGATAAGTCCAAAATTGTTCCAATCCAAAACTTGCAAGCTGTAGATGTGTTCTTCCTCCATCTTAGTCCCAAAATTTAGCAACACATTCTTTTTTCCCCTCCCCAAGCCTAGGATTCAGTTACTTCCTTTTAAAAACCTAACCCTCACACTACAAAACCAAGTCTGCACAGCCAAGAAAGACACACAATTTTACCCAACCACACACAATTTTCACAGGCACAATATTATACTTTCAAAACCCTAGTTTTTCACTTTCAGTTTTATTTTCTTATTTCATCTGAACCTTTAGCTGCCGTAATTGACAATTGGGTTCTGAAGCATATTTTCTTTTCAATTAAATTTCAAATTTCTTAGTTTTCTTGATCATTCGGTTGATTCCAATTCTTGTTATTATCACTGCTGTGCCATATTCATTCAATTTGCTAATTGTTTCATTGTGCTTTATCAATTCATTCAGGTTGCGGTGCCTTTAATTTTTTGTTCATTATTTCAATTGTCGTGCTACTAATTAATAATTTTATCCTATTTCCCTTTATTCCTAGTGCTGCTACTATATTATTTAATCTCATGACCATTGTTGCCATTCCCTTTATTTTCAAGTAACTGTTACGTAATTTACTTTGATTCCAATATGTGGATTCCTATTGTTACTGTGACATGGCTGCACCTATATACATATATATAAATTGCTGCGTGGCTATATTATTCTTAATATCAATTTGCGTTGATTTGTCTCCGGCAGCAGCTGCTTCTTTTATTAAGAGAATCCATCGATTGATAGGTGTTTGCCGTGGCTGTTCTATTCCATTCCAATTGCAAGGTTGTAGCTACTCCCCAAAGATAAAGAGATTTCATTACAAAGAGAACTGACGGCTCCTTTTGCATTTCTTTTTTTATTTTCTTTCATGCATTTCAATCCCTTTTTGCACTTTAATTTCTTCCTTTTTGCATTCTTTTTATTTCTTTGTTAGTTTACGTTCATCATTCTGCTTTTATTATTCATTGTATATTTATTTCCTTTACTTTAGTCATTTAGAAAATGTATTTAGGTTTTAATGTAATTTATTTATTTATTTACGTTTTTGGCACATAATTTAGAATGTAAAGATAGGCCTTTAATGTAATTTATTTTTATCGCAGACCGTAGAATGTATAATAGGTTTTTATGTAATAGTTTTAGGTGCATGTGTGTGCGCGCGTGTATGTTTACTTTTTATGCTTGGTGGTTTAGGTTAAAGGTCCTCGTGGTGGTCCAACACCACCATAAGGTTGCTTTACTTTCCTTGCTCCGTTAGTTTCATTTAGTCTTATTATTCAAAAACAAAAAAACATGCAAATAACCACAAAAGTCACAAAAAAAACATTTTCTTTATAAACCTTGATCCAGGATCAAGTGATCCGTTACTTTTTAGTTTATTTTCTTAATCAAACATTAATTGATTTAATTCCATTTCAAGTATTTTTCTTCAATATTAAAAAACACAAACCAACTTATTTGCCACTTGGCTTTCCATTTTAAAACCTCTTTCAAAACTAATAAAAAACACAAAACAAATCAAACGTCAATTTTTACCCCGAACTACGAGGTTTTGATCCCTCACGGGTACGTAGGCAAAGGACCTAGTCCTTCCAAATCAATAAAAAATGTAGATAAGTAGGTCTCTTTTTCCTTTACCACTTTAAATACCATTTTTTTAAAAGCAAGCAAGTTATAGCACAAAATGTTGAATAAAACCAAGAGGTTCCCGTAGAGTACTACGGGCATAAAGGGTGCTAACACCTTCCCTTTATGTAACTAACCCCCGAACCCTAAATCTTTTCAAAAGGGGTGTTTCGAACTTTTTTCCCCTTTTCTCTTAAAATTAAATGTTCAGTCGTGAAAAATAGTGAGTCAAACGCTAATCAAATAGCCTTGATCTCCGAAAAATGACGCGACACATATGATTTACTTGTTGAGTAATAATTTAACATGTTAAAGATTGGATACGAGACTAAAATTGTGTCAATATACTTGTATAATCATATGTTTATAACTACGACAATAATAAAAGTCAAAACATACTCAAAACCTAAAACGCGTACACATTAAGAAAACATTATATCTGATAGTCCTAACTGGATATTAATTTTAAGTTACTATTCCAACACATTCAATGCTACAATCAAAAATTATTTAGCAAGTCTTTTGATAACAAGTAGATTCTTGTGTTGTAGTGGCGCCTTCATTCTAAATGATCAACAAATTTTCTTTATGTGTATAAGCTATATGCATGCATTTAAACAATCGTGATCAAGCTTTCGAAACTAATGCCCTCCTCCCCCTTTCAAATTTAGGACTTGCCTTCAATACATTTCCATCACAATAAAAATCATTCAGCTCATTCTCAATTTTGAACGTATATTAACAATGTAATGATTTGAAAGTGCATTGAAAACCTCTCCCTTTTAATACAAAAAGAAAATGTCAATGTGACATGCATTTAGAGTCAAACATTTTTTGCATGAACAATGTGCAACTTGATTAGAAAAACAATAATCAACTTCTTTGTGTTTGCTCACTTTAGCGTCTTTGACCACAATATTATCGAGTATAGAAAATAATAAATTATCACCTTTTGATTTTGTTCCTTTAGTTCCACAACACACACACGCATATGCGCGCGCGCGCGCGCGTGTGTGTGTGTATGTATGTATCAGGGTTGCTAAGTTAATTTGATATAGCTCCACAACACACACACATATATAGTTAAGAAATGTTTTTGTGACCAACTTTATGGTACACATGAGACATGCTTTGTATCATATACAAATATTTTTTACTATAAAATCAATAAATTTCACAATTAAAACATAAAAGATATGACACGACTTATTTATTTAGTAGTAAAAAAAATGTGCATGATTCAAAATCATTTTGCTTAAGTTGTTAGACAAATTAAAGTCATACTATGGTGTGTGTGTGTGTGCGCGGGTGCGTGTGTATTTGTGTGTGTTTTGGAGTCAAATTTATGTTAGGACATGACTTTATGAATGTATAGACTTGTCCAAATGTAAAGTATTAATAAACTTCATCCATCTCAATTTATAAGTCCTCTTTCTATTTTCGATGTCCTTTAACTAGCAAAAAGATGATTGCCCGTCTTTCTGCATTTTTTATTGCACTAACGTTTGAAAATTATGAACAATGTTTTTTAATGAAATTTTTATTTTTATTAAAACTAAAAATATAAATGTTTGTTGATTTCATGTTATAACAAAGCAAACTAACTTTGATTATATATATCAATAACACTAACAATATAAAAAATAAATAAAAAACCTAATTTTTTTAATGACACCAACAACAATCTTTATTATAGAGCAAGTTATTTAAGAGTATAAATGGGAGAATGAAAATATAAATATACTCATCTAGTTTGTTATATTTTTTAAATGATAAAGGAAAATAAACCAGACATATATATATATATATGTGTGTGTGTCTATATATATATATATATATATATATA
>Ga0315914_1000647_pt1 | contig 46257 bp, 27 predicted proteins | sample MpolenodulesMG_FD_203920 | JGI IMG/M metagenome (GOLD analysis project Ga0315914, IMG submission 203920) | Medicago polymorpha root nodule microbial communities from Los Angeles, California, United States - elongated nodules | ecosystem: Host-associated > Plants > Roots > Nodule | place: USA... | reverse complement strand
GCATAACTTTGAGCTTAAATATCTTGAATAATATATTAGAAAAAATTATGAAAATTTGATATTTTGAAAATATTCATCGAAACGAATCTAATGATACCTTATATGATATTATTTATCTTTGTATATCAGTAGAGAAATACGGTCAAAGTAAGTTAGGTCAAAATTGCACATTTTCAAATGGGTCATCTATTGCGAGATGGAGGGAGTAATGTTTTATATTGAAATTCCCTTTGACGTGTAATGTTGGTTTTCCATAATTTCATTCTTGGTACTCGTTTGCCGATGACTTCTGAGAGAGGTGAGCTAATAACATGATAAATTCTAGGGTTGAATATGTTTTGATCCCTATGAATTTATCAACTTTTCGTTCTAATCCCTCTAAAATTTTCCTTCAACTTTTAGTCTCTATAAAATTTTCAATCACTACTTTTGGTCCCTATTTTTAAGTTATTTTTAATGAAATTGTGCATAAATGTGTAGAATATTGTAAAATAAAATCAAATTTTTTAACAGAACATATATTAAATATGAATTTTTAATCGTCAAAAATATAAAAATTCATATTAAATTCATGATTTTTTTTAAAATTTCAATTTTTTTGGGAAAAATTCTTATAATATTATGAATTTTTATGCAAAATTTTATTCAAAAATATGAATTTCACATATGAGTTTACTTTAAGGCTATGTTTGGATTGGTGGAGAGTGGTGGAATGAAATGGAATGGAGTGGGATAGGGCCACATTCCATTGTTTGGTTTTGTAAAAAATGAATGGAATGTGATGGAGTCCATTCCATCCAATACCACTCATTCCTTCAATTTTCCATTCCACCCAATTTGGGGTGTATCCAATGGAATGGAACATACTAATAATAAAAGGACAAATTTATCCCTAGTTTTTCTTATTGCTTCTTGCTCTCCTCCTCTACAACTCTTCATTGTCCATGAGATTTTCTGTTATGGCAACTCTTCACTCCAGCAAGTAACTCAAATTTCTTTATTCATGTTTGTGCTCTTTAACCCATATTTATTCTGCATCTTTAACCCATATCATATGTGTCAAACAATTTTGGTCCATTACCAACCTGCGTCATTCATGTTTTTGAAACAAAAATCTAGTTGCACTTTTTAATACCTACTATTAATAATTAACAAGTTTTTTCCTATTCAGCCTATTATACACGACGAATATAATTCATAAATTGTAAGACTTCAATTTTTTTTTATCATAGTTATATATATTTTTTATCATTTACATATAAAGGGTAAATTTGAAATAAAAAAATTATAACTCATTTCATTCCGTCAACTTTCCAAACAATGGAAAGGTAAATTTGTTCCATTCCATCATAGAATACCCAAACAATGGAATGGTCTCTCTATTCCATTCCATCCCGTTCCGCTCCATTCCATTGTGTTCCATTCCACTCCGCTCCGTTCTATTCCGTCAATCCAAACAGAGCCTGGGTACACATGGATAGCTCAATATCCACGGGTATCCGCACAGTGGGTACCCACGAGGATACGGGGCGGACACGGGCATCATATTTATCCAATGGGGCGAGGACGAGTATCATACTATCTCTACCCATTGACATCCCTAGATGATATACACCACTATCTCTATGGCATTTACTTGACACACCATTTAATATTCGCGAGGTGGATCCATCCAATATAAATATTAGTCGTGATATTTATACATATGTGAAAACTTGACATCTCATATTAATACCCCGTAAGATGAGACAATCAGTCTACTCATATAATAGAGTCTATGCATTTGTTTTATCCCACTTTAAAACAAAGGTTGACTAGAATACTTTTATATAATAAGATTTGACTTAATTGAGTCAAAACAATATATTTAACCTTTTTTAGAGGTTCAATAGATTTGACTTGATAATAGTTTTTTTTAATAATAGTCTCTATGGATTTGCTTTATCCCACTTTAAAACAAAGGTTGACCACAAATACTTTTATATAATAGATTTGACTCAATTGAGTCAAAACAATATATTTTACTTTTTTTTAGAGGTTCAATAGATTTTGACTTATTACAGTTTCTTTTTTTGTTTTTTTGAACAATTGACATGATTATAGTTATTTCACTACGAAATAATTTCCTAACTTGATATAATGTGTGTGAAATATAGATAAAAAAGAGAATGGATAATATAATTTTTATTACAATAATTAAATGAATTAATATTAAAGTTTTATGTAACATATTTGACTTAGGGAGACGTTATTCTTTGGCTTGAATGAGTCTTGGTTGCTTCAAGCACCCCCTCCTGCGGGGAGGAGATGTGTTGCAAGTAAAACTGCACAAATACAAGATTGAGTCAGTTTATATTGAGCCTATGTAAATAAACTTTTTGAGCATTTGCTCGGTCCAAAACAATATCTATAAAATAAATTTCGAGAAAATAATAAATAACATTTTTTCATAATTATAATTAAATTAATTAAATTTAAAATAATATAATATAACAGATTTGACTCAATTGAGTCAAAACAATATATTTTACTTTATTTAGAGGTTCAATACATTTGACTTGATTATAGTTTTTTTTTTAACAATTGACTTGATTATAGTTATTTTCACTACTGAAATAATTTCCTAACTTGATATAATGTGTGTGAAATATAGATAAAAAAAGAGAATGGATAATATAATTTGTATTACACTAATAAATGAATTAATATTAAATTTTCATGTAATCTTTTTTATGTAATATGTAACATATTTGACTTAGGTTGAATAAAAAAAAATATATTTAACTTAATTATATTTATTTTCACAAGTAATTTTTTTTTACGAACTTGATGTAATTTGTGTGCTATAAATATAACAACCTAACTAGCTAAGGCTTACTCACAACAACAAAATTTGTGAAGCTTGAAAAGATAACAATTACAATACAAGAATCATGAGATTTCAATCTCTTGTTTTCATCCTCATTGTTCTATTTTCCTTGGGAGCCACAAATCAAGCTATACGACCAGGCGATTCAAGCCTCATAAACATCAAGGATCCACATATAATTCGTATCGCTGAGTATGCTATTAATGAGCAGAACGCGGAAAATCCTAAGGTGGAACTGAAGTTGGAGAAAATCATCAATTATGTATCCGTAATTGATGATGAAGGGACTAGCTACCACCTCACCCTTTCTGCCAACAATGGTTCTGCTTCTAACAAGTATGAAGCTCATGTGTTGGAGAAGCCAAATGAGACCTTTTACCTCACCTTCTTCAAACTTATTCATGCTTAAAGTATTAAATGTTGCTTATTATATGATCATATATAGAAATAAAAATTTGTGTTTAATATATCAGAATGTATTGTAGATCCAAATAAATGATAGGATCTTTTAACTATGTTTAAACTTGCTAGGTTATGATTTTCTAAAAGGTTCATATGAATATTTTACTTCTGAGTGTTTGTGGATTTTAGAAAGAAAATTGTAAATACTTTTGAAATGGGATAAAATATCATTGACCAACAAGAAAAAACGATTATATTCGGCTATAGACTAGTGTTTTGCCTTATTCCCTCCCCCTTTCCTTTATGTTAGAATCATGCAATACCCAAACTAAGGAATTCTTAGGTTTAGAAATATTGTTTTTCAAAGAAAAATTATGACCGTATTCCCTCCCTTTTCTTTGTGTTAATTATGCTAGAGCCAAACTAAAGTACTCTTAGGTTTAGCAATACTAATTTTCAAAGAAAAATTATTGATACCAATAAGCGCAAGAGAGGCTAATCATGCATTTTCAAAAGAAACTCAGAAGGTTATTATAAACACTAAATGATATCTGAAAACACTTCAATGTTACTTAAGTGATGAGAATGTTATAAGATTTGACACAATCTTTCTGTGATAACGATTATGTGTATAATTACTCTTTTACCTTTAAAACTATATTAAACAAAAAAATATAAATCGTGTCATCCTTGTATACTTAAATATTATACTTTTTTTTTATACCCAAGTTGACTTAGTAACAACAAATAAGGTCAACGTCTCAAATCGAATTATTTTAGCATGACCATACATTTCCACTGCCACACTCTATCAAGGGGGCAATATACATTACTCATGTTATGCATAAGAGACAAATTTCATTTAGGTTACTCTTGTCCCCCAACTTGAGTCATGGAATTTCTGATCAATCGACTTTATAATCATCTTGTTACAAACATCGTTTGAGCGACAACAAGCAGTTAACTCCATATTTGTGGATCATTGTGTTTCGAGTCAAGTGATGATGGGTGGCAAAAATACCCATGCCCACAGGTACCTATGGCTAAAATCTGTCACGAATGCGAATTTGATTGTACCCATACCAACATGTACCCATACCCGATAATAAATTAAGTAAATTACTAAAATATCCTTATATATCTTATTACTTAAAGTTGCTACCTTATTTAAGGAAATTTTACCGTCCGCCTAAGATTCCTCGTTAATAACCAATTTTTATTTTAGAGATTTATATGTTTTTATTTCATGAGTTGCGAAGTCAAATGAAATTATTGAAGTTTGGAATGCATATGAAACTTAGATGTTTATTTGGATGTTTTTTATGCTTTTATTCTACTTCAAGAATTTGCATGGATTATGTAAGAATCATGAATTTCTATGGATTATGTATGATTTATGAAATTTTGAATGAATTATGTATGGATGTTTAAAAGTTGAAGTTTTTTGGTAATTAAAAAAAAACTTATTCTTTGTACAAAAAAAAAAAAAAATTCAAAAATTCATGGGTACACATGGATAGCTCAATACCCACGGGTATCCGCACAGTGGGTACCCACGAGGGTACGGGGCGGGCACGGGCATCATATTTATCCAATGGGGCGGGGACGAGTATCATACTAACTGTACCCATTGACATCCCTAGATGATATACACCACTATCACTATGACATTTACTTGACACACTATTTAATATTCGCAAGGTGGATCCATCCAATATAAATATTAGTCATGATATTTATACATATGTGAAAACTTGACATCTCATATTAATGCCACGTAAGATGTGACAACCAGTCTACTCATATAATAGTCTCTATGCATTTGCTTTATCCCACTTTAAAATAAAAGTTGACTACGAATACTTTTATATAATAAGATTTGATTAATTGAGTCAAAACAATAAATTTAACCTTTTTTAGAGGTTCAATAGATTTGACTTGATAATAGTTTATTTTAATAATAGTCTTTATGCATTTGCTTTATCCCACTTTAAAACAAAGGTTGACTGCAAATACTTTTATACTCCCTCCATCCCGTAATAGATGACCTATTTGAAAATATGTAATTTTGACCTAACTTACTTTGACCCTAATTTTCTACTAATATACAATGATAAATAATATCATATAAGATGTCGTTAGATTTGTCTCGATGAGTATTTTCAAAATATCAAATTTTCATAATTTTTTCTAATATATTATTCAAGATATTTAAGCTCAAAATTATGTATTGACATACGTAATAAGGTCAACTGTGTCAAGTATTATGGGACGGGGAGAGAGTATAATAGATTTGACTCAATTAAGTCAAAACAATATATTTAACCTGTTTTAGAGGTTCAATAGATTTGACTTGATTATACTTCCTCCGTCCCGCAATAGATGACCTATTTGAAAATGTGCAATTTTGACCTAACTTACTTTGACCGTATTTTTCTACTAATATACAAAGATAAATAATATCATATAAGGTATCGTTAGATTCGTCTCGATGATTATTTTCAAAATATCAAATTTTCATAATTTTTTTCTGATATATTATTCAAGATATTTAAGTTCAAAGTTATACATTAATATGCGTAATAAAGTCAATTGTGTCAAGTATTTTGGGACGGAGGGAGTAGTTTTTTTTAACAATTGACTTGATTATAGTTTTTTTAGGGTATTCACTTGATTATAGTTTTTACTACTACTTAAATAATGTCGTATATCTGTGTGAAATATAGATAAAAAAGAAGAATGGATAATATAGTTTTCATTACAATAATTAAATGAACTAATATTAAAGTTTTATGTGATCTTTTTTATGTAATATATTTGACTTAGATTGAGTAAAAAAAATATTTAACTTAATTATATTTATTTCCACAAGTAATTTTTTTTTTACGAACTTGATATAACATGTGTGCTATTAATATAACAACCTAACCAGTTAAGGCTCACTCACAACAACAAATTTTGTGAAGGTTGAAAAGATATCAATTACAATACAAGTAGCATGAGATTTCAATCCCTTGTTTTTATCCTCATTTTTCTATTTTGCTCGGGGGGCCCAAATCAAGCTATACCACCAGGCGATTCAAGGCACATCAACATCAAGGATCCACAAGTGATTCGTATCGCTAATTATGCTATTGATGAGCACAACTCTGAAAATTATGAGGCGGAACTGAAGTTGGAGAAAGTCATCAATATTGTATCTCAAATTGATCAAGAAGGGACTAGCTACCACCTCACCCTTTCTGCTTACAATGGTTCTGTTTCTAACAAGTATGAAGCTGATGTGTTGGAGAAGCCAAATGAGAACTTTTACCTCACCTTCTTCAAACTTATTCATGCTTAAAGTATTAAATGTTGCTTATTATATGATCATATAGAAATAAAAGTTTGTGTTTAATATATCAGAATGTATTGTAGATCCAAATAAATGATAGGATCATTTAACTATGTTTAAACTTCCTTGGGTTATGATTTTCTAAAAAGTTCATATGAATATTTTACTTCTGAGTGTTTGTGGATTTTAGAAAGAAATTTGTAAATACTTTTGAAATGGGATAAAATACTGTTGACCAACAACGAAAAACAATTATATTAGGCTAGTGTTTGCCATAGCTTGTTCTAGTAAATCATGACTTTGTAGTTTCTGATTAAGTCGAATTTTAATCATTTTATAATATAATTTTTTTTTTTAAGTTAACACTTATTATCATCTTTAATGACACGGTTTAAAAAAAAGTCCCAATTTGTCATTGCACAAAAAACAAGTAGTAACTGACTATATTGTCTTTCAAATATAGTGACATGATAATGTCCTTAATATGATGACTTTTAGACTGACATAGTGGATTAAAAATTAAAATGTTACATGTTATTTTTTTATTTTTGAAATAAAATGTTACATATTATTTGACAACAAGTAATTTTTTTTTCTCTCTGTCGAAAAAAAAGTAATTTTATTTTTTTAAAAAAAAAATCAGTTAATATATTTTAAGGGAAAAAAAAACCGTTTATATCATATTGAGATATAGACCGAAATATTTCAATTTATTTTCGTTAGTACTCTCGAACATGACAATCAAAGTAAACTCTCGATTTCTCCTTTAAAAAAAAAAAGTAAACTCCCGATTTCTTGTAAAAAAAAAAGAGTAAACTCGATTTAGTTTTTTAAATACCAATATTTTCCTATTTAGTTCTTAATTTTTTTTAAACAAGGCAAAATGGAACTTTGATTAACCAGAAGTGATTCGTCTTGCACAAAACGTGCAAAAGAGAATCACCCAAAATAAATACAATGTCAAGTCACCGGTGCCTCAAGAGGGATCACCTGAATCAAAATAGAAAATAACATGAAGATTACATCACAACACCCATACAAGACAAAGGGTGCAGCCACCAGTCATGATAGTTGAAAACAAAAGTGTGCAAATTAGCCTTAAGCCATTGGAAAGATAAAAGTTTAACCATGTCAGCTACAATGTGAATTTCCGAAGCTTTTTGATGAAAAACTCATTTGTTCCTCTCCTTCTAGAATACACAAACACAAGCTAGCTAGATAAATCCTAAGGAATGAATGTGAAAAATGCGGTAACCCGGCCAAGTGCCCAAACTGAAGATAATGATTACGACACTCAACATGAGCTACGAAAGAAACATCGAGCCACTGCAAGACCACGAACCATACACTGCCAAAGATGTCGCAGCTGAAAAGAAGGTGATCTGCATTTTCTATTGAGTCACATCCTCCCACACACCCGGTATCGTCCCTGTGTAGGACTCTTAGCCGCACTAGATTATCTTTTGTTGGTAGCCTATTGCGAAGAAGTCTCCAACATTCTCTAACATCTTAACAGCAAAGGTTGATGAATAGATTATCGCATACTTCATAGACTTCTCATTATTTTTATATTTTATACTTAACAGATTAAAAAAATACTTTGAAAATTAAATAGGAAGGATAATATTAATAATAATTGAGTTCATTCCCCCTCTTCAAATCTCCTTTAGTCCTAATAGAGGTGTTTCCCATAATGTAACAGTCGCTCAAGAAATTGTTCATTATATTGGTAAGAAGACCTTTTGATGCTTAAAGTTGACTTCGAGAAAGTTTGTGATAGAGTGTATTGAGATTTTCTAAGGCTAACCAGGGGCGGATTCCTTCAAGGCTGGCTGTGGCTATTGTCACACCAACTCAGTCCAATTTTCTTTTTTTAGCCCAAATTTTATATCATATATCTTCAATTTGGAAATACAATCACATATGATGCATTGGTTTTGTGTAGTGGTAAGGTTTTTTCTAACTCATTTGTCTTGGTTCAAGTCTTTCCTATTGTTTTTGTCATATTTTTTTTTGTCTTGGATTCAAGTCTTGCCTATTGTTTTTGTCATACTTTTTATAAAGAATTAATTAATATAACATAAATGTAAAAAAAAAAAAATGACGAAATCGACATGACATAAACTTTAAGAATAACTCATCAACCACTAGACTATAATGTTTTATATGTTTTATTAGTTGCAACATCAGCATATATTAAACGTTTGTAAATATATATATATATATATATATAAAGGGATACCCTTTTGAGTGAGATTTTTTTACTTCGAATTGACCATTCATTTAAAATATTTTATCTTTTTTATAATATTATTTAAGTTATAATTAAAAAAATAAAGTTAAATTCCACTAATATATGAACAATATTTTTTATTTTTAGCGTAGTTAACTTCGCTAAAATATTTCGCCACACTAATTATTTCATCCCAGATCCGCCCCCTGAGGCTAACCCTTTTGGAATTTTGGTTTCTCTCGTATCATTATAAACCTTATTATGAGTTGCATTACATCTTCCTCTCATTCTCATTCTCTTAGGTTGCATTACCTCCTTCCCCTTATTTGTGCAGTGGATGGAAAATATCATGTGGGTTCCATAGCGGCTCTCATCAAATAACAAGTAGGATTGATAATTTAATAGATCTTACTTGGATTTCATGAAAGAAATCCATCAAACAATCTCAAAAAGTGTTACAAAGTGTGTTCCTATATCTCATAGTATTGAAGATGATAAAGTTAGAAGAAAGTGTAAGGAGTTGTTAAAGATGGAGGCAGACATGCAGAGTAGGTGATGACAAAGTAAGGGATGATGTAGCCTTCAAGGTTGCCATCTTTTGTTGCTATAATAACGATGGGTGTGCACTAGGAGAATGAACTTTTTCATGTGAAAATTGGAATTTTCACGTGATGAAGTTATGTTATAATTGTCGGTTTTTGTCCTTCAAATTGAATAAGTTGATGTATAGGTGAATATTTAATATGTCAACAAATTTCAACAAACATTTTCATTTCTTATATCTTGTCTTTGAATAAAAGACAAGGAATTAAGCCTTCGTCTAACATGTTTTTTCTTCAACTAGTCAAGTAATTAGAAATTCATATTTTTTACGGTGAATAAGTGAGGTGTTTGATGATTAAACTCCGACTCATAAATTATGCATTGTTCCTATCAACTCAACCAAATCCACATAAACAAAATGTATTATTATGGTCAAATTAATTATTACTTTTTCGTGTTATGAAATGTTTAGGTGTCCATCCTGAACGAACCATCCAAAACTCAATGGTCCCAAAGCATAACCAATACGGCTAAAACATAATCAAAACAACATTTTAAGCAAGAAAAAGACAAAAACAAGCTGATGATCATTTCACTCACCATTGACATGGTAATTTTTTTTTTTAAAAACTCGTTATACGACCAAAGATCGATTAATCTGAGAATCAATTTTACTGTCGACTAGAGAGGATTCAGTTGAAGTTAAAGCAAAACTCTATTATGGATTGATCCAACACATAAATTGTTGTAACTTAAAAGATTTAAACTTAAGACCTAGAGAAAATCACACTTCAAGATTGATGGAAAAAAATATCCTCTTTTCTCCTTCTGGGTTGTTTTTGACAAACTTTATTGCCCTTACTCAATTCAACCCAGAAAAAATCTTAACCTTAAAGAAGAAGTGATTTAAAGATGGATCGTTCTGGAGAACCTAAGTTTGATTTTTAGTTGAAATAATTCTTGATCAAGTTATACTTATCTCGTAGTGGAACTTTTATATTATCAAGGTCTTTTTCTCTGAAAACCGAAAGATTAAAAAAAAAATACATATATTAAAACCAAAATATTACTATACCAAAAGCATAATTAAGCCTATTTATTTTTAAACATCATGTTGCTGAATTTTCTGCTCAGACTTTCCTGTTGCTCTGCAAGAATTAGCACTGGCTGCCCCTTGTTTATTACAACTTGGTGTTGGTTATGTGTTAATGCTGCACGGAGCAATTGGGAATATTTAATTGCTTACATGATCCCAATTTGATTTAATTGAATTGTACTATTAAACATAATTAAGAGATGTACTCAAATGTTCACATGTCCTAACTCAACTGACAAAATGGTAGAAATTGTTATATCAGACACTGTGATCGAGGTTCGAATTTCACTTCATCCGCTTGTCTGTGTGAGTTTTTAATGGCTCTTGTAATTTCGTTTTAAAAAAAAAGATATATTCATATTACTATAAAATGAAGAGATTTGATAACATTTTTTAGACTCATTCATAAAATGTCTTCTAGGACTGGTGATTTAATGGATCTTAGATTTCAAATCCATCAAACAATTCATAAAGTGTTACAAGGTTTGTGTTGCTATTTCTCATAAATCAAAATGGGTGAAGCTAAGAAGAGGCTCACTATGTTAGGCAAGGCAAGATCCTAGGTGTAAAGAAGATATAGTATTAGAGATGATCATGAAGTATGGAGAAAGTGTCGGCTATGAATTTTTCCATGTGAATACTGAAATTTTCACGTGATGAAGTTATGTTAAAATTAGCTGTTTTAAAAAAAAAAAAGTTATGTTAAAATTGTCTAGTTCTGTCAACAAATTTTTCCATTTCTTACATCTTGGAATAAAATAATTTCAAGTGTGCAATAAGTAAACATTAGGAAGTAACCGATAAGAAACCAAAAAATGGAAAACAAATTGAAGATGTGTAGAGTTCAAAGTTTGAGAATGTAATTAAAAACAAAATTTTCTCACAACTTTAAAAGAATATTTATATCAATATTCAAATTAGTTTTTTCTTTTTTCCTGTTATGAAAGGTTCAGGTGTCCATCCTGGACCAATACTCAGTTGGTCCCAAAGTATAATCAATACGGCCAAAACATAATCAAAACAATATTTTATGCAAGAAAAAGACAAAACAAGCTTCATATTTAACTCAGAATTGGCATGATCATATTATGTTCCACAGACTTTGTTAATATTAAGCTACATAGTCTGTTCTCATAATTTCTTACATTTCCATTCATACCTACACACCCTCTACATCTTTCTCAACCACATTATGTGAAGAAAATTACTAGTAGTAGTACTCAATCAGAATAATCTTCACCAGAAGATGTTTCATGATCTGCACTCACATTACCTTCTCCTTGTTTAAATGCCTTGGCTATTTCATCAATAGGAATCAAAGGCAAATAACCAAACACAGCATATCCCTTTCCAGTAATGTCCTTAACAACATTGTTGTACTTTTCTGACCAATGTGCAGCTGTTGGAACTGCCATCTCTGCCACTGCATGGATTGGTGGATAGTGGTTAAGACCTGACCATAGTTTTACCGAACCTGTTAGCACAATTTGTTTAGATTCTGTAGCTACATAACTTGCAGCTGCTTTTGCCCCACCAGATTGAGCCTCATTCACTACTTTCTCAGCTTTGTGTGTCGCCTCTTGAATCAAACCTTTAGCTTGGTTTGCTACTTGTTTTACAAAAGTAGGAGCATGCTCTTCAAATTTGTTGGTTGCTTCATCCACCTGTCACAATCATAAAATAACAGTTTTAACAAAAAATTGTTTAACATTGTCCTAATTTCTCATTTAATCATTCCCTGCCTAGACTAAAACACTTATTATTAGTATTTGTAAAATGCTATCACCAGCAAAACGCAGTTGGCACATATGGTTGGAAGATCATCCATTCCCGCGCGATGTGACTTGGTTTCAAATTCAACATTTTCCGTTGATAGGTTATACATAAATTCTATTATAAAGCCTCAATTCTCAATGAGCACAGTGGGCTGGTAGGTTATGCATAAATTCTAATGTAAAGCCTCAATTCCCAATGAGTTTGGTACAAAAAAATGTTATCACAGCTTATTGATTACCAATTTTTGTTTTTTGCTTTATATCTAAAAGTATGCTAGGCAATTGCATACATGTTTGGCATTACAATTTGTTTGTCAGAACCACGACGAGTCACCTTGATTTTCAAAGGCTACACTTTGTAGCTTTTGCAAAATCATTCTAGTGACGAAATCACTGTAATACTAAACATGCACTCAATCAAAGAGAATAAAAGGACACAAAATACATAAACATAGAATTGTTAACAAGACTAGAGAATGAAGTAACATAAGAATCAAATTGCATGCATGTCAAGTTTCAAGGCTTTGTTCTGTTGACAGAGAACTTATAAATTACATGTTAGTATAATAATGTCCAAAAAAACAGAATAAAAAACAAACATTGTTACTATAGATGCATGCACATAATAGGTTCATGTATACAAAAAGAGGTTGTTGTTTTTCCCTGATATTCATGGCAGAACGTAACAAACAGATCTGATCTGAATTCAATTGCAAATGATCATCATCATAAATAACATAAAAAAGAAACACAAATTATCAAGGACCTTTTGTTAAGAATTTTCATCAAACAAAAGAAAAAAGAAAACAAAAAAAGAGTGAGATAGAAAAAGACCTTGTTGTCGAAAAAAACAAGGAGATCTTGAGGGAGAGGCTTGAATTTGTTGTAAACAGGACCAAGAACGGTAGTGACAGTACCTTCAACGGTTCCAACAGCAGATCTCAAAGGTCCTGAGTTTTGTTTTGCATAGTCATACAGACTCGACATGCAAACAAAAGCATGAATAGCAGCAATTCTCACAAATCCAAGATGCTTCAGTTTTTCATGATCATTTCTCTCTACATCCATCTGCACAAATTCAATATATAATAAATTATTAGATTAGATCTATATTATAATAATATATGTGCATTCATTCATGCAATGTAAATTAACCTGTTTGGTGGTGGTCATTGCTTCCTTCCTTTCTTTGTGTTGGAGCTTCTGTTTTTCTCGTCAGTTGTTACCGGTTATAAGGAGGAAGACACGGTTGGAATGTGATATATAGAGGTGGAAATTGGAATCAAAACAAAAAAGCAATGAAATAGGGACCAATGTATTAATCTTGAAATACTAAAATGTAACGTATGTGTCTCTATATTGTACGTATTGACGTTGATTCCTATGCCCTCAAATCTCAATAAATAAACAAAAAAAATCATATATTGCATGGTACTCCATCATATGTCGTGGAATCGGGTTCCATGTATACAGACACTTTTTGTCAAAAAAAAATGTATAGAGACACTTTACTCTCTTATAGGCCAAAATTCATCGGCAGTTAATTGCCAACGAGATTATATTGATAATTTCGTAGTGTTTCCTAACAATCTTTGACATGGGAACAACAATTTTCTTTTTATGTTTATTTTTATTTGTGTTTCCCATTATCCCTAGGCTGGAAAGTTAAAGCCCATTCGTTGTTCCATATGGGTTGGCCTATAAAAATTATAGGCTTTGGAGTGAATTAAATGGATCTTGTTTTCTTGTAGACGAATAAGTTTTGACTATTACTTTTTTCATTCTATAGCATTTTTATGTGTCTTGTAAAAATTTTAAAAATGTCCCTGGATTTTCGGATTATAAATCCAAAAACATTAAAACTGAGTTCAAATTTTATAATTTGAAATATGTTTATGTATAATCAGCAATCGGAATCTCTCTCATTTCAGCAGTTTTAAATTTTGATTTTTAAAAAAAAAAGACAAAGTAAAAAAATGATAAAAATATGTCAAATAAAATCATAAAAATACCACAAAAAAATCTAAAAATCAAATAAAACTAATGCAATTTTTTTAGATTTTTTTGAGAATATGAAAATTTAAAAAAAAAAAACTAAAAATGGGTTTAAACAATGGAGTTTTGTTTTTTGAGGGGCAGAGTCTCAAAAGAAGTTCCTTCTAAGTGTGTCTTGATCCTTGATTTTTTCCCCTGATTTTCTGGAGAAATTTCGGAGCAATCTCATCAAGTAGCCCGAAAACCGGATTTTTGACTAAGAACATCTAACAATGACACAAAACAGAAGGATGAGAGTTAGGAAGATTAATATTGTCCTTAAAATGACTATTCATGCTACAAACATGTTTAAAATTTGTGTTGATACAATTCGGATTATATAATCCGAATTTTTTTTCCCTTCAAAAAGGGTGTTTTCGGATTCTATAATCCGAAAAAATCAAGGAGCACGTCCTATTTATTGAAGTTTTCGGATTATAAAATCCGAATAGATGGAAAAACACATTTTTTTTCACCCTATAACAAAGAAAAAACTCAGTTCGGATTCTAAAATCTGAAAATCACAGGGACATTTTTAAAAAAAACATAGGGCGCGCGAGAATAACATAAGTAAGGTAGGAAAAGTAATGGTCATAAGTTTTTTTTTTAACCAAGACCAAGAAACTATTGAGTAAACATAAACCAGTCAAGAGAATAATTTTTAGGCAGTTAACAATTGCTCACAAACACATAAATTTGAATGATAGTTAATTGCCCTTAAAACATTTTCTAAATCGGTCAAACCGATTTTAAAAGTGATTTACTTGATTTAAAAAGAGCTCAAACAAGAATTAACTCTTATTCGATGCTAAATGATAATCAAACACCGTTCAATCTTTTTAGAGGGTCTAAAGAGCAATTGCGAATTTTATATTCTTCCTTGCGTTTGGCATTTTGTTCATAGTAGAATTATGAACTCAACTTTAATACATCACAACTTTGCAACAAAAAAAAACCTACGAACTAAACAACAAAATTTGTGATAAATGAATTTTAGCAAAAGTAATTGGGAAATGTTAACTTGTGCCTGTTAAGAAACTAATGATGGAAATATTTTGTTGAAAATAATGTCTTAAATACAACTTAGTAAAGTCTTGTAAATATGGAGATTAAGCCAAAAAGATGTAACAATCCTTATAAGAGAACAGACAACCACACGTGTTCGTCTTCTTACAAAAACGAACATTACTGTTTGGTTCAAAAAATAAGATGTCTCCAAACACTCATTAAAAATTTCTAAATTCATCTATTCTTTTGGAGTTAACACTATCAACGACAAGTTAATCATAAAAAATAACACAATACAACTGGAATTCTGTTCCTTATCTCCATTAGAGAGCTTGTAACAGGCCCAAACCATCACCTTCTTGGACCTCTACATACTTAAGGTCTTCTTCAGCTAGTTTTGGGAAGAATGAAATCACCTACGTCTTCCTTCAACACAAAACTGAAATATTAAAATGGTGAGGGTAAGTTGCTTCAAATCCTCCAAAAATCTAAATCATTATCTTTCTTTTTTTTTGAGGGAATCTAAATCATTATCTTGTTGATTACATATGCCATAAAATAATAGGTGTAGCCTTAGACCTACAATGTTGTAGAACTAGTCTCACCATGTGCCCGTCTGGTTCCGCTTCTGTAAAGCCAAACGTGAGTTCTTATGCCACAAATTTGGGTTAACCATGTTGCAAAGTTGTTTGGATATTTTTAAGTGAATCAATTTTGCTCTTTAGAATTGAGTTTAGTTGAAGTAACAAATCCCAACTTCTGCATTTAGCAAAATCAATTCTACACATTGCATGCCAATTAACATTGTGTCTTTCCTATATTGTCCTTTGCTTTATTATTATTATTATTATTATTATTATTATTATTATTATTATTATTATTATTATTATTATTATTATTATTATTATTATTATTATTATTATTATTATTATTATTATTATTATTATCCTTCTCAATTATTTTGAAGATGTTTACTATGAATGAATGTTTTAGTTAACATATAGCTATATATTAAAAAGAAGGAAAAAATCGCATAAAAAGTAAGTCCTTTTCTTAATGAATACAAAATTATTTTGATTCTCGAATGTAGAGACATTGTCACTATAATTCGTGAATGTATTAAAAATAAAAATAAAATATACCCAAAAGTGTTTTTTATTTAGTTATTTTGGTCATTAAATATGCCTTTAGTTAATTAATATAGTTATCAAGTGAGATTTTTTTCTCTCTCATAAAAAAATCAAATGAGTTTTTCATGGATCAATATATTATTACTTATTTAATTTTCTATGCTCCGCTTGTGTTGTAACTATGCAATATATTATCTTTCCTTAAAAAATGCAATATATTATGAACAAAATAAAACACTTTTTTTAATTTTCAAAAAAAAGAAACTTTTTTTTAACCAGCAAATATATTAACACTGACAGATCAGTCTCATTAGCACAAGACGTACAAAAAAGATCACTAAAATTTACAGTAGTTAGTCAGAAATAATAAAAATCGGTTAGCCGATGCCCAAACACAATAACGGGCTCGACCACCACCCGTGAACACCAAAAACAAAATTAGCCTTCAACTATCAAAAATAATATAACTTTACTATCTAGTAGCTCAGGTATGGAATTTTCTTTATTCTTAAATAATCGACTATTACGTTCATTCCACACAACTCAGACACACAAAAACGAGCTTCTGAAGAGATTACGTCTCAAATCGCCAAATTTGATTAAGTTGTAAGAAAAAACGTTGAGCTTTCCAACCACCCGTGGAATAATTAAACTGAATGAAGTGATATGAAATAATCTGAATGTCCGCCCCCGAGAAACCAATTCAAGACCACACTAACGGCCAAAGAGAGCCGAAGGTGCTGCACGATGAAAATAAATGTTGAGCATCCTCCACATGTCCACACCCAAACACACAAAAACAAGCTTTTGAAGAGATTACACCTCAAGTCGTCACAATCTGTCACGGAACAGCCTCCACGCAAACATAAAATACGTGACTATGCAACATGGGATTATGGTGGTCTTGGGCATTTCAAAGGGGCAAAGAAACAAAAGTATAATCTCAAATTTACTAATATCAATTAATTAATAACATTCCTGGTGAACGGATAATGCAGAATCTTCGTAAATTTTTTGCATATAAAACTATGAAATAATGGTACAAGGACTGAAAACGAATATGTTAACTTTAAGTTCATGCTATTTGGGGCCCCAATTCAATAGGACAAAAGATTTGTGGAGCATTAGCACGGTTATTGGAAGTGTGAGTAGTATGTATGTACTCCTTCTTCAAAAGGAATATAAAGGGATTTGCCTTTGTTCATAAGAAAATAATGATTAAAAATGGATTTTATCTTTTACGCTGTAGGAGACTACGAGAATATGACAATGATTCATATAGATATTTGATACTGGAAAAGCCAAAAACTTTGGGGACGTGACTTAACTATCTTTAATTACTTTAAAGAATCTGGTTTTATAGAAGTCGTCATACTACCTCTCAAAAACAAAAAAAATATCATGGATTCATACTATTTGACAATTATAAAATGAATAGCACACATCCATTTTGAAAAATATTTGTTATTTTTCTTCTAATATTTCTCTTAAAGACTTGGAACACTGAGAATATAAGAACGACATTCAGAGTTTGATACTAACAACTAATATTTGTTTATAAAAAAAATTATATACACAAAGTAGATAATTGATATCACCGCCTATAACAAAAATTACCATCCAAATATGTTTTTCTTTAAAAAAAAAATTGAAGACATAAAAATGGGATATGTTAACATTGGTGGTGTGTGCTCCTCAGTACAAGGTGTACTGAAGAGATTTTTTTTCAAAATTTTAAGTATTAACTTATTTCAAATGAATATCTCAATTTCTTTTAAGAAATGAAAAGAAACCTTTCAAATCTGAACGTCTCCGTTTAAAGAAATAAAACAAATAAAAAAAGATAGCAGATTCCACAACCTTCAAAACTTTTTTTTTCTTTCCAACCTTCTTTTTATATATCTCTTTAAATGAAACAATCATTTCTTTTAAGTACCTCTTTAAATGAAACAATCATTTCTTTTAAGAAATATAGAGAATCCTAGCTAGAAAAATAAGACTCCAAAATTCCACTCACCAAGAAAGAAGTGGATTATCCCTAAAAAAAAAAGTGGATTAATGCTATTACCGTCCATTCTTCTCAAAATAGTGATTTTTTTATAAACAAATATTTGTAGTTAAATTTGTCGGGGAACTTAGAAGAGATTGAATATTTGACATTCTACTTTAGACGGTGTAGACAAAAAAAGTGATTTCATATCAGATAATTTACTTTAAAAAATTGTATTGTTCCAAAATGATATTGATTGCTTCTCTATTTTACTTGTATTACATACCAAAATTGGATCATTTTAGATGCCTTTGGAAGTAAGTAAAGTCTCAGAAATAATACAAATAATATTTCAATGGGGATTTAAATTTAGATTCTTTTGAATAATTCATTTTTAATTGAATTTCTTTAACTATTTGAGTTCAAAATTGAGTTTCTAGTGAGCTAAATTGTTCATCTTTCTTTTACTTGCATTGTTCCATCCTTAGTCATCTTGTCTCTCGACGTGGTTATTATATAACATCATTTGCCTTTAAAACAAACAAAAAAAACCAAGTTGTTTGGGCTCCAGTGGCAAGGAGTTGTTTCCAAGAACCTATTCGCCTGTCTAGAAAAAACCATGAACAATCTCTTCTATATCAAACCCTAAGACTACCGTTGATTCATAAGAGTAAGAGGCGAAAAAGTTGGAGTTGGAAAAAAAGTCGTGTTGAGCAAAAGATAAGAGAAAATGTATCCGGGGATATCGGGTTTGATTTCCAGGGGAACAACGGTTGGTCAGTGCGCATGCCTCTACGCACGAACCAGATTAGTCGTCCACCTTTAATGGGTCGCAAACCGATGCGAAAGAAAAAAACAAACAAAAACTTACTTGAATTCACTAACCTAGATATTTGCACTCATATAAACACTTCATGAGTTCTTTAATAAATTATCTGTGTTTTTTCGGGGAAAATGTTTATTGGAAAGAAAAACGACATGCGTTTTTCACAGGTTTAAAATTGAATGCGTTTAGTAGTTACGTACACAAGGTCATCATCATAAACAAATAGAAAACCAAAAGTAGAGAGACCCACAGGTTTTGAGACGTGATTATAATTGACATAAAGGCTTAAGCTTTGGCCAGTGACCTAGTGGTGGGACATTCCCATAACAAAAAGTAATGAGAAATTCTAAAATGGTCAAGGACCAAACAAATAGTGTTTGGTTACATACACATAAACAAGTATTTTTTTAATAATAAAAAGAAAATTAATAAAAAAATAATTAAATATTTTGAAGATAATCTTTTAATGTGAGTGTGTCTAAAGACTATTTATTTGGTCTTGTGACCATGGAAGAATAGCTCAAAAGTAATACTTGATATTGCCCCTTATATATTTTTATATTTAGAGTTGTGTTATTTGAACATCCATTTACACGATAATTTTTTAAACAGCCAAAATTTTACAAACAAAATGATGTATTGACAGAAAAACTAAAGTAATAGAGAGAGAAAATAAAAACATAATGTTAATATGAGAGAGAAAATTAGCACAAAAATTGTCAAAAAATGATTGTTCAAATATCATTTCTCTTATATATATATGTATATTCAGAAAGGAATTGATTTGGAACTCTTGCTTGATTTTTTTTAACTAGAGTGTAAAATGAGGATTAAATGTTTTTAATTTTGTAAATTTAGGATTCAAACCCATTTGGAGTTGGCCTAGTAGTTGGCTTGAGATCTTGGAGTGTGCTACTCTCAATGTCTCAGGTTCGATTTCCTCTGGTGCCAATTTTGGTGGACAAGTCCATACAGAGTTTTGCTCTGGTCCCCTCAAATTAGTCGGTCCTTAGATCGAATACCGAGTTTTAAAAAAAAAATCTATTTATAATATTTAATTTAATTTATTACCTAATAGTTGATTTTTTTGGTAAAGGTTAATTTATTGTTGATATTACTTGTTATTTTTTACGGTAATTAACATTGAAATTGTCTCTATACAATGATATAAATAAAAACTAATTGTAAATATATATACAATAAAACTGTAATTATCGGCTGACACCTGAAGAAATAAAATATGTAAAAAATTGTAAATATATTCGTGATTTTCCATATTTGCTATACACTGGTTAGTTAGCATTAAACTATTTATGTCTCTTAAGGGAAAGAAGCACCGGTTAGTTTGAAGTGTGACAAGAGAAATAGAAAAGAATATAAAATGATAAAATCCAACCGATTAACTAGGGTCAAGAATCGTTTCAAAATTTTGAATTGAGATACAATCCAACCGATTAAAAAAAAATGACATGAAACAAAAGCATATAAAATGAACCAAGCTGTCATTTTGAAAACTTGGGAGAGAGAGAGGTGAGAGATAGATAAAGAATAAAACAGGAAATATTCATTAGATGAAGAGAAACAAAATGAACATCACAAGCAACTTCACTACATTACAATTACGATTACAATAATTTACATTTTATAATTTGGAAGAGACATAATTTGTTAGTAATCTCCCACTACTTATTACTTCAATAATTTGATACCCTTAGAAATCGTGAAATAAGCGTAAGTTTCATTATTATAGAAAACTCATCGCTAAATATTGCATTGTATACTTTTAAGGTAATATCAAAGGTCCTAAAGAAGGAGAAAATACTTTCAACTTTTAATATTAAACATGATATATTAGTACATTGACGACAAATCCATATTCTTGTTGCTTATTTCACATGGTCATGCTCTTACGACGAACTACTGAACATTTCAGAGGATTCTTCATTTCAAGAGAAAGCTTAAGACTTTCTGAAAGATCCACAGGTACTTGTGCTGGAAGCCACACAAAATTATGAAGAAGTTGTGCTAGCCAGAGATGAACCGTGGCTAAGCCTAAGGCTCTTCCTGGACAAACCCTACGACCTGCACCAAAAGGTGCAAGCCTCAAGTCTGAGCCCATAATAGAAACATCTTCTTTTAGAAATCGTTCGGGCTTAAAAGTCAATGGTTCTTCCCAAATAGAGGAGTCATGAGATATAGCCCACATGTTTACCATTGTTGTTGTGCCAGCTGGCACAAGGGTTTTATCTACATGAACATCGTGGATTGCAAGACGGGCCCATGATAATAGTGGGCCCGGTGGGTGTAGTCGAAGCACCTCCTTTACTATGGCTTGAAGGTAAGGGAGATTAGGAATGTCTGAGTCTCTCACATGACTGTTTTGGCCAACACATGTGTCAATCTCTTGACGGGCTTTCATTTGTATGTCTTGGTGTAAAACCATCCTTGCCATGATCCATTCAAGGAGTATAGCAACTGTGTCTGTTCCTCGAAATATCATTTCCTACACAAAATAGCAAACATATTCATGCATGGTTATATAAGAATCAACTACTTAATTAACTCTACATGCAGAATATATATATATAAACTAAGCCGAAAAGAAGAAACAAATATAAATAATATATAATTATATAATCACTTGATGAGAGAAGAATTAGAAACTTACCCATAGAATTGCCACCATATCGGAATCACCTAATCTTTCCTCTTTAGGTAAAGATAACAAAGTGCTAAGAAAATCATTGTCCCCAATAACTAACTCTTTAGTTCTTTTTCGTTCTTCCACAATTTGACCAACCACGCTAGTGACCTTAGCCGCCAATTTATGACACCTTCTCTTCACACCATAAAAATCCAAAAACTTAAAATGAAAATAATCTTCCAAATTAAACTTAGCAATTAACTCATACCCTTCTTTAACCATGTTTCCAAGTTCCTCACTTCCTCCTAAACTCAAACAATTATAATTGCTAATGGAACCAAACACACTCTCCAAAATATTGCTAAGAGATCCTTCTTGCAATATCCCTCTAACTTCGACCACCCCTTTCTCCTCCATCTCCTTAAAAACTTTCACCACCATTTCATCTGCCACACGTCGTCGGAGACTCTCCAATCCAAGAATTCTCCTTGGAGAGAACATATTAAAGGCTGCAATCCTCCTTAGTTTTCTCCAATAGGTTCCAGAAGGAGCGAAACCAATGGCACGCTCGAACATAAGCAAGCGTGCCGAATCTTTGATCGGACGGTCAGAAAAAGACGACCCGAATAGAATTTCTCTTGCAGTTTCAGGGTGACTACTTATAACAACTCGTGTGGCTCCTAGACTTAGCGCCATTAATCTCTTTGCTTTGAAAGAAGTGGCTAAGGAAGCAAGTTTTGTGTGAGCTGAAGATCCCATTTGAGGTAAAGTTCCCAATATAGGCCAGCCCATAGGTCCAATGAGTTTTGTGCTTTGTTTATAGTTCCTCCATGCAAAGCCTCCGGGGACAAGCCAGTAATTAATTAGAGAAATAGTGAGGAGGGTGGAGATAAAGAGAGTATTAATTATTAGAGGCCAATAGAGGGTGGTTAGAAATATTGATCTAAGAACATGATAGACAAGTGTTGTGATTAGGAGCCAAAGGAATGTTAGCGTGGGTTTCATGTTTGGGGAAGTTTTTGGAAGAGGAAGTGGAATTAATGGTTAAAGGACGTGTGTGTCATGAGATATATATACACCATGTGGGGATCAACGGTTGTATATATAGGGTTTGGAAAGTGATTAGCTAGGTTAAACATCCTTGGTTAAGAATGTGACCATGGTTAATTAACAACTTACACCCCTATCTCACATTGGAGGCGTAATTCAATGGTATGACTTATGATATTGAAAAACTATGAGTGTTATTTGAACAACTATTTTGTGGGACAACCTAAATATATTGAAAATTGAAATTGAACAACCATTTTGTGGGACAATCTAAATATACAAAGAAATATGCGTATTAATACAAAAATCAAAGTAATAGGGAGAAAAAGTAAAAACACAATGTAAATATAAGATAGAAAGTTGTCATAAAAGTTGTCAGAAAATTGTTGTTCAAATATCATTTCCCTTGAAAAAAATGTTTAGAAAGAGATTTAGAGTTTGATTTATATTGCTAAAAAATTATCTCTCCTTAACAAGCAAATAAATTATTTAGTTCATTTTTAAATAAATATCGTTCAAAAAATTTACACACATATTTAGAAATTAGAATAAAGAAAATAGTTTACCAAATTATATATTTTTACCAGCTATTGATGTGTTTTCTATTATCATTGATCAACACTTGAATAGTGCTATACTTAGTAATATACATATTATTTGCACACTAAGACGCAGAGTTAAGACGATTTTATCAACAAAAAATAAAGAAGTTAAGACGTGTACATACCTATAAATATACTAAATATTCTCAGCAATAAGTTATTGCACCATAACATGTCACTTTGTGTTTTTGTCACATGACCTCTCCCACATTACCACGTACGTTTTTCCTTCTTTAATTTTTACTATCTTTTAAGCACCAACATCAACATAAAAGTGGTTCCAACGATTTTAAATTATGGTGGTTTACACTTAAGCATCCTAATCTCATGTTTCTTTAAGCTCTCATAAATGTCTATATTAGTGGATAACCTCAAAGATTCAAACAGTTTTTATTTTGAAAGGATTCAAACAGTATGTTGATATTGTGAGAAATGAAGTAGGTATAATATGGTTACGACTGTCACAATTATAGGTAATAAACACCCTTATAGTATAGTGTTTTGTTGAGTATATATTACACAACATTCAATCATTTTTTTTTTTGGTTACAGAAGCAAAAACAACATTCAATCATTTGAAGCTACATTGTTTTTTATGTTTAATTTTTCGTAAGTAAATTCACAATTTGGATTAATTTTTTCTGATCAGCATCAATAAACGTTAAATATATTGGTCTCTTAAGTTTTTTATCATTCGATTTTGTCCGCTTATATAACAAAGTTGAATACTGTGTTCCTCATGTTCCAACTCTTAAACACTTTGGCCATTTATATCGGTGTCTATTTTGCAACTTAGAGGATCTAATTAACGGTTGTAACTCAAGAGACTAAACCAGTTAACAATTGTAACTTAAAGAATGAAAATGACACACAAAAAATGAAAAAACCAAAGTGTCTAATGGTTATAACTTAAGAGACCAAAATGAAACAAAAAAAGTAAAAGATCAAATTAAAATCTAAAAATAACTTGAGGGCTCAAAAATATAATTTAGTCTTTTATAATTTAAATAGTAGTTTTGTAAGTTCACCTATAGAAAAAAGAAACTATGGACTGAGTGGGTATTGATCCGCCCTTGTCTATACTAAATTTTGTGATTGATCAGATAGGATGTTTCAGATAACTAATAACTTATGGAAAATGTTAAATTCAGACTTTGACCATGATTCTTGAGAAAAATAGATAGGAGAACATTTTTTTTTTTGAAGGAAGGAGAACAAGTTATTTAATTTATGATTCTTGTGATTATCTACCCCTTATATTTCTTATTAATTTCATTTGCTTATAAAAATTGGACTTAGTTGGGGCTTAGCAAGTGGAGTTTAAATGTTTGAGGCTTATTTATGTGATGTATAATTTGAAACATTGTGATCACGAAATACTCCCAAACAATTCAACTAACGAGAATTACTGTTTTGTAAGCGAAAAATGCATTAATCATTTGATCATATAGCATAATATAATACATTATACAAAATCTACAATGGGCAAGATATAGGTTATAGACTCTGGTGGTGGTTCCCCTCAAAAAAAGACTATGCTGGTGGTTTTGGAGGCAGAATAAGCACACGCAATCTATTGACTCTGAGACTAAGATTTGCTGAGAGGAGCCACATGCTTGAGTAAAGTTTCCACTTCCCCGTGTTATCGGTAAAGTATTATAAGTCAATGGTCAACCATATAGAACTCTTGAATATGAGGGAGGGAATTCTCTATCCGAGTCGCATATATAATTCAAGTACCATTTTAAATAAGACTATGCAATACACTCTTTTTAAAAGAGTACACATTTTAGGTAAGACATTTTGATGGGAGTTTAAATTCCGACACCTTTATTTGCGTGTGTTTACAATAACTTTATAATTTTCGTCTATATATCTAAAAAAAATACATATTTTAACATACTACTATTTTCTATTTTCCTTAAAAAAAACCATACTATTTTTTATTCCTCTAAACAAGGACATACTATATGTTATTGATTAAAATTTATATAGATCGCCTATAACTTTGGAGTTTTGATCCTCTCTTGAGAGGTCCATTTGGAGTGAATCAAAGAGTAACTAATTTTGAGATTAAAATATTCAATACATCAATTTGATTTTTCTCCACATCTCTCTTCATTCAAATGGACATCTCAAATATAATTGTTAATTTATAGAGTCCTTTAAAACTTGCCCTCTACTCAATTTTTGGGGGTCAAAAGGTTTAGGATGTTAATGAGCCTCAACTTACCTCTCAAAAAAAGAAAAAAGAGGCTCAACTTAAGTAAGATTAGCAAATGTTGTTCAATTGCAACAAAAAAAAATATTATTGTCAATACAAAAGTAGTCGATTATTATTAAGGACCGACTATTTGATGAGCTATGTGTTCAACTTTGTTTTTTAATGCATTGTAACTGATCTAATCATTGTATTATCATATTATTGAGGTCATTGACTTTATTCGTTCAACTATTTAATCATCACTTCATTAGATAGCCGATCAACGACTAAAGATCTAGATGATAAAGAGGCTAATCTCAAACTCTCCATCGGCTAATTATATATCTTACGTTCACAATTCTTCTATTTATCTTTATACAATGTTTTTTTGTTACAATTTTTTTTTACAAATCTTTATACAGTATGATTATATGCTATGATTTTGTATTTATTGAATGAATACTTCAGTGAAATCCCGAGAAAATTAAGTATCAAATAAATTCTTATATCAAGAAATTATAGGTTAGAAGTATCTTCTCTGTAAATGCATATATTCATTTACATGCATTCATAACAAGTTTAATTTATTAAAATCAGTTTCTGTTTCCTTCAGAGTTTTTCAGCTAGACTATAACCTTGACTTGTGATTGTAGCAAAAACTTGATGATCAACACCGATTCGAATATGCTAAACTGCGTCTACTGCTCCCTCCCTCCCTATATGTAAGCACCATTTTTCTCTGATAAAAGGGTGTTTAGATATAGGGACGGAGGGAGTATTTTTTTTTTAGCAAATATGCAAACATCTTTATCTTTTATGTTTATGGCATGCTTTTTCTCTGTTTCTTTACTTTCTTTTTTCTTCTATTTTTCTTTTTATGAAAAGGACAATAGTCCTTTACAATCATATGATGACTCAAACCATGTTTCTCAATTCTCATGGCCATGTGTTACAGAAAATCATACGGAATGATATTTTCCCAGTTGGCAATAATAATGCAGTAGTATGTATCCAAGCACATCCACTCATTCCACTTGCACTTGGAATGAGGAAATAAACTTCACATGTTTGCCCGCACCATGTGATTGTGCTGTTTTGTTTGGTACACCTCAAACCTGAACATGTCACACTCACAATCATCATGGCTTTTGTATTGCCTATCTATAATTGACATCTAACATATATTTCAAAGTTCATGCTAGATTGAACTAAAATTCATTAAGTAATTATTGTGTATGGTTTTCATGTCACACAAAAAGATCATGAGATCTATGTGGATAAATTGAAGTAAATCTTCTCACTCGTATTTTATACCTTCATTTTTTTATTAGGATAAAGTTTCTATTGAAATAAATTGAGTCCTTAATTAGGTTTTACAACAAATAATATCAAAGAATTAAGGGCGAAAGCATGGCAGGTTCTAATGGTAGACTACCACAGGTATATGATTAGGGGCGGATCTCTTTGGGAAACCATAGGTGTAATTCAATCTTCCAAGTTTGCTTTATATGTATTATATTAGGCATAAATAAACAATATGTTTCCCTTGGTGCAATGGAATGGCGACCATTCTTTCAGCGTAATGTGGGGACTTGAACCGGCTCCCCTACACTAATAAAAAGAAACAAACCACTTCACATGTAAGACACTCCTTGTTGAATCTTGAAACGGTTTAATATATTTTACATACAATTTTGGCACCCCCAACAAAATTACTCAAGATCCGCTACTGTATATGATTTACTATAGTTTATAGATCGGTACTTCATTTTGTAAGCAAACATATATTACTAAGCGGCTAGTACTCTAGCCCTTAAAAAATAATATTGTATTTGAACATTTCAAATTTTGCTACATTCATTTAACATTTCATTTTCTTTATATCTATCTTTTTATCTCATCATCAACCTATTTTATCTATCAGATTAGTCTCTCTCTTATCTCTATCTCTCCCCAAGCATATACACATGTCGAAGAAACATTTTTCAACAAAACAAACAGTGCCTTATCAAGATAACAAGCAACGTATAGAATTTTCAAACCAATCCCTACTGAAATCTCTTTGCTCTACATAACCGAATTTTAATATGAGAAAGAGTATTGAAGATCCACCGTAGTCCTTCACACAAAATGTGGAGTGCTCCGGATTAGTCCCTCAAAAAATAAAAACATTTTTAGTCCCTTCAACCAATAGTTTCTGAAGTCATATCTCTCACTAAACCACGTGAATTGTTAACTTTATGATTTGGCATTAATGGTGTTAATTAATAAAAAATAATGGACAAGTTAATCCCTCATGAAAACAGTAAAATTTAAAGGACAAAAAAAATGAATTTGAAGGGAACCAAAGCTGCAAAACATAATACTGAAAAATAATTAGAAACTCCTCTTCCCGTGTCTCTCTTCTCAGCGTCTAAAAATAAGAAATACGCATATTGAGATTTATAATCGATGCAAAGTTAGGGATATGCATACTGAGACGTGTTTAGATGGATAGATATGGATTACATGCTTCTAAGCTCAAAATGATAATCCCACCCACCTCTACATTCCTCAAGGCTACAACAGAATACAACAATCACCAACAACAATAGATAGTGCAAGTAAAGCAAAACATAACCTGCATGCTAGTCTATTACCAATTCTCCACCTAAGCCTATTGAGAGAATTAATCCACAAATGTGAACATATGGTTTGGTAGGTCAACTAATTTGAGTTAAAGGAGGTAGAGGTTGTGCCATCAAACTCAATCCACAAATGTGACATAAAAGAGTAAATATTAATCTAACTACTAATATTTGTCATATAAAAAAAAATTCACAAATATGAACCCCAATAATAGGCTATAATTTAAGCGGAGGACCATGATCTTTGTTGATCTCTCTTTTTTTTTTAATAGCTATGCTCATAATACATACGTGTGTGCATTCGCTCGCTTCACCGCGAAGCGTGCCATGCTCATACATACGTAGGTATGCATTTGCCTCCGCAATCCTTTCCACATGCATCAACGACGACACATGAATCCACTTTAATGATTTGATCAATTCAATTATATCAAGGATTGAGTTATTGGGAAAACTTTGCAATTTTTCATCTGGTTTATGTTGCGCACAATGGAAATTAGTAGTAATAATCCACTAATTGGTTACGTCAATGGTAATTAAGGTCTTGAAAAATATATTTCTAGAACAGTAATGTGTTGTATCCGAATCCAATAGAATTTCTGAGACCACTATACATTCAAGAAAAGAAACCGCGTTTGTTCTTCAGATTAAAGGCTTATTTTTAAATTCTAAAGCGGAATCTTTGTATTTTTTATTTCCATTGGCCAAAATGAGGCATCGACTCGCATATGAGAGGAATTGCTTTAAATTAACTAAACTTTAAAACGTATCAGTATAAATTAATCAGATTCCCCATTATAGTTGCCCGCAAATCATATTTTTTTAAGCTATGCTTCTCCCAGTAAGGAATATCTGTTGCATTTATTGTTTGTTGGTAATAGTATAAAGGTAGAAAGATGTGTAATACGATATTTTTCAATACCTCTAAAAAAATTGCAATACGTCATTTATCATGGTGTTACTTTCATCCATATTTATACAAAACCTTAATGCGATTAAGTGCATTAGTGCCGTTATAATTGTACATGATTTTTTAATTTATTTGTAAAAAAGATGAAAGGGTGTAACGCTGGAATTTTTAAGAACTCGATATCATAATACTACTACTCTCTCGGCTATTAAACACTTAAAACAATAAGTAGGAACAAATAATTTCTATAAAGATAAAGAGTACAAGTAAAAAGTATAGGAAGAAATAGATTGTCTATTGACCCAGAATGAAAGAACGAAGACTGCAAATTAGGTGTGATCTTTGAAAGTGTATATTTGCAACTCTTAATTTATTGGATATAGTACCTTGATCCTGTCTAGGGGTGGTAAAATGGATGGATTGGATCGATATGGATTTGGATTCTAATGGATGGATAAAAAAAAGTCCATTGGTCCATTACAATCCACTATTTTTTTTCTTAAAAAAAAAAACCATCCAATCCATCCATTTTGAATAAAGTTCATTCAATCCATCCATTATAAGATTTTAATGGATGGATAATCCATCCGATCCATAAATCAAAGTGTATTATTTTTTTTAATAATTCAGAAAAATTAAATTTTATAAATTAAAATTCTGGTAAACCAAATTTTATAAACCAAAATCCCAAAGATAAAATAGCTTACTCAAAAAAACTTATCTTATATAAAATAGATTATTACAATCTCTTTTTAAAAAACAGCTTATTTATGCAAAACAACTTATTACGATTTCTTTTGAAAAAACAACTTATTTATGCAAAACAGTTTATTACTATCTCTTTTAAAAAAAACTGCTTATTCGAAACAACTTATTTATACAAAACAACTTATTAGGATCTCTTTTTAAAAAACAACTTATTCGAAACAACTTATTTATGCAAAACAGTTTATTACGATCTCATTTTCAAAAACAACTTATTCGAAACAGCTTGTTTATGCAAAGCAACTTATTAGGATCTCTTTTTTTAAAATGAGATCGTCAGCAAAGTCATCTTTTTCAGTACTACTGCTACCACTTTCATTTACACTGTTCTTAGAAATTTCTGCGACTTTCTCTTTGTCTGCCTTGAATAAATTGATATCAACGAAAAATCCTGGAAACGTATTAAGGTAGCAGAAACTTGTATGAATCAAAAAGAATAACGAGCAGAACATATATGTTTTTCATACAGTATTATCAACATAACTGTATGAGTTGGCCATATTTAAAAAAATTATTCTGATCAGCTTCTACTTGAGTAATAGTCGGATGAAACATAACAGACTCCATGTCCCCAAAATTCCTTGGAATTTAAGTTCGAAACAAAAAATTTAAGTGTTCTTGCAAATCAAGCATTCAAGGATATAATATGCCTATGTTTATGAAAATTATCCACAGGATTAATAACTCATATTCCCGCTTTTCTGTTGGAGCTTCAAAGAGCAAATTACTAAGGTATTCATTACATTTGCACAAGTTGAGTTCAGAGTAACTTCCAATAAACTTTTGGACTAGTCAAAACCCATGACTCAGGTATCAAGCTATATGGACCGGCCACGCTAAATTATACCCATGTCAAATCCATTCTTCCTTTTATCCCATCTTCCCAAAATGGGTACAAAAGAAAGAAAAATAAATACCGCTAAACTTTCTAGCGTAGCATCATTTAACCGAACAAGTGTGTATTAAGAAAATGGATTGCTACTTACTCGTGAAAAAATATTTGTTTTGAAAAAGCTGTTTTTTTTAAAAGAGGTTATAATAAGCTGTTTTGCATAAATAAGTTGTTTTGAATAAACTGTTTTTGAAAATGAGATCGTAATAAGCTGTTTTGCATAAATAAGTTGTTTCGAATAAGTTTTAAAAATGAGATCGTAATAAGCTGTTTTGCATAAATAAGTTGTTTCGAATAAGTTGTTTTTTAAAAATGAGATCGTAATAAGCTGTTTTGCATAAATATGTTGTTTCGAATAAGTTGTTTTTTAAAAAAGAGATCCTAATAAGTTGTTTTGTATAAATAAGTTGATTCGAATAAGCTGTTTTTTTAAAAGAGATCATAATAAGCTCATTTGCAAAAATTAGCTGTTTTTTTAAAAAATATATTGTAATAAACTGTTTTGCATAGATTAGATGTTTTGAATTTTTTTTTTATAAAAAAAAATTGATCTTAATAAGCTCTTTTGCATAAATAAGCTGTTTTTAAAAAAAAAAATCGTAATAAGTTATTTTGCATAAAAAATTATTCGTTTTGATATTTTATTTTATGAAATTAAAAAAAGTGGGAGAGAGATGATTTAATTAAAAAAAATAGTTGAGTTAAAAAAATAAGGTGATAATAAAAAATATAATTATTTAAATAAAAAAGATTAATATTTTTTGAAGTTATCCGTTGGACTTTTTTTATTTTAAAGAGGTGATCCATTGGATTTTGGAAATAAGGTGGATGAATCAAATCCATCCATAGTTTTAAATGGGTGGATCCAAACCAATCCATTAACAAATTTTTTTGTTTGACGAATGGATTGGATGGATTTTGTAGTGGATGGATATGGATCTCATGGATCATATTGTCACCCCTAATCCTGTCCTCTGCCCTAAAACATTTTCAGCAATATTTATATAAATTAAATTGTTCCATCCTATAGTTGAAGAAGTTGCGTGGCTTCTATCAGAAAAACAAAATGACGATGCGTGGCTACCTTACACTCGGTATATTCCAGTTACTCTTCATATATAATTTTGTATTATCAATCAAAGGCTCCACTTTCATAGAATAAAATTGTGTAACAAAGTATTGGAGACCCCATTAACTCACACATCATTGGTGTGCACAGTCCAGTAAGCAATGAGGAAAGCATGCACTGACAGACTAAATGTGATAACAAATTATTAATTACACCTTGTGTGTAGTAAAGAGACTCTTAAACACAAGCTAGGCCAATTATATTTGGATTCGATCAAAGACAGTTTTTCAATACAAAATTCACGGATAAAGAAAGGTTGCCTATGCATATGGAAAAAGGGGATGACGGTACATTCGAGAGAAATCTATGAAAGAAAATTTAAAACATTTGTTTAAATGTATGGATAGATTCAATAGAATAAAATTTTAATTATTAAGCACCAATAAAAGGTACCTGCTTTATAGGATTCGACTGACCCTGTGAGAGCAAAGTTGTTGCAATGATTGGTTGCCTTTGCGTTGCAACGTTTGTCTAACTTTGGTACCCTTAGATTTCTTGGATGGTGGAAGTGACAAAGTTGTCGTCAGAAATAGCTTGTGTGGCCTCCAATTCCCTGACTTGTTGAACTTCATTATGAACCATGAGTATCACAATATCAACTAGTTGTTAAGAGACTTGTTACACGATGTCATGTATGCTCATGTCAATTTGTTGTTTGACGAATGATGTGGTCATTAGAATTGATTGTTCAGGGCGGCCGACTGGGGCATTCCCAGAGTCACTAGGAGGAGCCGCAAATGTTGACGTTCCCAGAATTTGTGGTGGATTGTTGGTCTATGGGACCTAACCTCTTTGATGCTCAAGCTAGCAGTTGGTTCATCGTGCTAAGACTTCTACCATAACGCAAGCGCATGCGCAAATTTTAATTGTGACCTGACGAACTCAATTTTTCAATGATATTGGTCGTAGTATTCCACCATGTGTGCCAAATTTGTTGTGAAACTTGAAAGTTGGTTGAGTGATCGGTTAATAGTCCTCAATTGTGAATCCCTTTTGCGCTTCAAATAATTACATCAAGGAAGGAACTATGACCCTCGGTTGTGGGTTCTTTAACTATTCTAAAGAGTGTTAAGTACAATGTTGGATTCATTGTGAGCTAATAAACGAAAAAGGCATAAAGTAAGAAGCAAAATAAAGGATAAATTTTGCAAAATTTTTTATTGACTCGTGAGTCGTGGCCTACAAAATATAATATCGATCACCTATTTTCGCGGGTAGTGTAGTGTATAATCTTTTTGCTGTTTAAATTTGTTATTAATTCGTTTGGCGGTAGTGTGTAATCAGCTATTGTCCATGGTTCTCTATAGTAGTTTTTTCTTAGATTTACGGTAAAAGCTTAATAAAATAGATGAGAACTTTCAATTTCACTAATAATAACAGGCTTTCAGCATGAAAGAAAGAAATTAAAACAGCAAAGAACTAGTATCACATGGAATTGGATAGAAACTGTAAATTGAACTCCTTAAACGTTAATGAATCCAAATGAATGTAATAATAACGGATGTGTACATTAATTTGGGTGAAATGGGGAATGACAAAGTCAACCGAAATTTCTTTCTTTTCTCCCATAACTTATCCTGAGAACGTATCTTCATTTGCCAACTAGAAGTCCATGTTGCAAAATACAATTGCAGAATAGCACTGGATCTCCATTGCAATGTTCATGCTAATCGTGCTCCCAAGTGAGGTATGGTGTAAATGACCAAAATAGGTCACAGATTAAAACTTCTACACAGACCTATATTTTAAGGTGCTGAGATGAGAAGACGTGGTGATGATATTCTTCTATTCCCTTTAAGGGATAGTAACTGAAACTGAAAAGAGTGGAATGTGAATGTACAAGATCAATACCGAAAGCTCCAAACACCATCATCTCTTTCGCCACCAATCTGAGATTTTTAACCTTCGGGTTCTATGAATAGAGAGTCTGACCCCTGGAAGCTTGTGTTTGACCTGTCTCCAAAGCATATTAACAGCATCCTCTCTTTTTGGAGGGTAATTGAACTCATAATGATGGGAGATGTTTTTAACCTGCCTCCACATTTCAGTCCACTTCTGTTTTGGAACTTTACGAAGCTGGTCGACCATGTAGCCAGGCTGTAATGCCTCTTTGAAAGAGAAGAACAGAGAGAACTGCGAGTAATCAATCTCGTCCTCAAAAGGGAGTTCAATTTGATCACTCACAATGACTGGAACACAGTGACTCACAATGGCATCAAAAAGGCGACAAGATGATGGTGTGTCTCCTGCTGGATGCAAACAGAACTTTGATGAACGCATTCCTTTAGATGACTGTTGTATCATGAGCAGTAAATAAATGAATACTATAATCATGATCTTAGCAGATAAGAAAGGGGGAACAACAGGAAGAAAAATAAAATAAAATCAGTAGACTATATGACTCCTCTCTCTGCCTCAAGAAAGATAGTAATTGACATTGCCAAAAGGAAGTTTCAGGTTCTCTGCACCCTTGAAATAGAGCAGTTTTTATTCAAGGCATTATACCAATGTTTTTAGTGAGAAATGACAATGAAAAAAAATCTAAAACTGGTACTTTTTAACCAAAAATATTTTTTCTATGCATAGTGAATCTATCCTGCATCTTACCAGCTAAAAATAAAAAAGGAAAAAACCCTTCAAAGATGATTCATTTGACCATAAAGAGCAAAATGCATCTGAACATTCAAATGCTCAGACTCAGAACACATGGGAAAACATTATGTCTAGACTAGAAATGCGCCACACACAACTGTTCAGTCCCTATTATCTAAATTATCCAAAATTATTTCCTCTTTTTAAAGGGATCCTCACCTTTGTCAACTGATAATGAAGAGGAAGAAAAATACTTGTAATATCGATCTTTCAATTTTAGGAAATAATTACCAATAATAGTCTGAGTACAAGAAAAAAAAGTGTCATGAATCAAAGATCAGTTATTTAGCATCATAGCATACCGCTTTTATGTTTTCTCCTGTTGCAACACTTCGCTCATAGTGAACGTCACTATAACCACTCAATATACTCATCAGTTTAGCACGGACAATGCCTTCCTGCAAACATCAGAAACCCCACAAAATCACATTTCATTGAATTTAAGAAGAAAAAAGCTCCTCTAAAGTGATATTGTCTCTAAAATGAGCAAGTATGTATCCACCTTGAATCATGGTGAGTTGAGATCACAACACAATTCAAATTAAATAAAGATGGATACACCCTTAATTGCCAACTTTTAAAGACAAACTTTTGAAGAGTCTTGTCCTTTTAAGAAATTTGCCATTCTTTTATTAACAGTCAGTGAGACATACATCCTTCCTGAAAGTCCTCCCTCGAAAGAAAAGCAGTGTGGAGCGAATCTCATACGGATCTTGAGGTTCATCATCTGTATAGGAATCCACAACATGAACATACGGGGACACCACATCTTTTTTCAAATTAGACATGCCCTTAGGGTAGCGGCCAAAATCCACAACAACTTGAATAGTATCATTCAATTGATTTCGTAGGAACCTAAAGGCATTGGGGTGTGTCATAGGAAATACATGGTCTCTACCTTTAGACCTCTGCCAATATTTGGATTTCTTCAAGAATTCCATCAGATCAACCTAACACCAGAAACACGCCCAATATAACATCAAAAGAGAAACAAAAGAGCTATACAGTTACAGGCGTCAGGTATGAGTAACGACACCCTGCACTTGTTAAAAAATCACAATGCAGGTACGGAAGGATACTACATAAAATCAACTTATAGAACATTGTAAAACAAAAGGCAAACAATCATTCTAATTTCTAATGCATCATAAAGGATAGTTTGATGGGGACTTGGGTATAATGAGGCTCTTAAGTTCCACATCGAGGAGTACAGGATATTTGGTGGAGTACTTAGGTAGCTTGGCTCTTCCCCCTTGACACCAAACTTCTGATACTACTTGATGTGGGTATTAGAATTTGGGTTGGGCCTAACTCAGCCTTACAACACCGGCTTGTAAGGTGAAGACTGCCTCTACTTGTAAACCCATGTTCAGGCCTTGCTCTTTTAATGTGGGACTCTTAACAGTGGGACTTGAGACAATACCCAAGTCTCTATCATAGTTATTGAGCTATTCATGATAAAGGGGGAACTGATTAAAACAACAATGAGACATCCACCCAAAACATTTTGTTAATAATCCCGTAGTAATTTGTAAAGAAACTATTAAATGAAAAATGTTCTAGACTATTACACTAGATCACACAATTTCTTTATATTGATCCATGGAGATCTTGGCTTATCCAAACTACCTTCATTGTCTTCATGTTTCTTGGACTACTAAGGTACTACTTTCCTCATTAAGATTCAATCATTATAAAGATACAAGTTTTCCTTTTTATTTATTTTTGGGAATTCCAACTTTCCTCATAAAGTCTTCAGGAACTCATTCTTTATGAAGAATTCAGCCAACCATTTTCATTTATTAGTTTTTACGAGGATACGACTTTCAGACTTTCGTTCGATTCTTATTTGAAGGAATCCTAATATGACATTCAATATCAATATATGTAGGGGCACGCCCCCTTAGGATACGACACCTATCCCTATAGACCACACTTCAATACCTCCTTATTGACTTAAGTATCAAATTGTCTTTGAGAATATTTCTCATGATTGCCAGCGCTTGGGAATATGAGGACACATTCTACATCCATCCTAAGTAAGGAACATTGGCATAATATTTGTGAGCCTGATTAAGTCCTATTCCCATCATCGTGGTCAACGCAAGGAAGACCGGCAAAAACAACAAGAAGGGCAACATAGCAATAATGACATGAGCCTTTGAGAGACTACATAGTCTGACTTACCGAAGAATCTTTGTCGACGAAGAAAATAATCCTATGAGCAGAGCTCCATCTGATATCATACAGTCTACGTTCATTCACCATTTCTTTAGCCTAATGATCGGCTATATCCATGGATAAATTCCTCATCAAACTTTAAGGGGTTTGAGAACATCAAGAAGAGACTTTCATATTTGTTTTGTGATTAGTAAAAGAAAATTATGTTATATATATAGGGAAAAGTTGTTGAAGTAAATAATACCCTTCAGCATTATATATATTTTTGTTTGAAAAAAGCCCTTCAGCATCATTTTAAACCACAATTTAGTATATTGATCTTTGTTAAGAATTTTAGTTATTACAAAAAGGCAAATGACAAATAGTGGGAACAGAAGTTGCACAAATAATTCAAATAGAACCTCTTAAGGTTCCCACGTAATTTTAAGACAATGTTTTATACTTTTGAGCTATCACAACCCTTTCAGATCCAGAATATTATTCTTATACAATCCTCTTGACATCCTAAAATATAACACCATCAAGAAGGCTAACAGATGGGCCATCACTTCAGTTCAAGGGTTGCACATCATATAGTTCAAATAGTGAGCACAACAATTTCATAACCTAGGCGACACTTAACACCTCTATGGTTTAACATTGACTTTCAGGTATCTGTTATGAGTTGTAACATCAGAATGTGCAACAACTCCATATCAGTAGAGATCTTAGCATAACCAGCTTAAATTTATAATCTCCACGATTCTCATACCATTAGGCATTAACACTCAACTTTCCTCATAAAGGAACAATGGTTGTAAAGATATAGCTTTTCCTCTGTCTTTATTTTACCAGAGATCCAACTCTCCTAATGTTACTTAGGAAAACTTGTTCTCATTCGTAATATGTTTCTACAAAAATACCAGGCAACCACTTTCCCTTGTTACCAAGACGTGACTTTCCTAGTATCCGTATTTGCAGGTATGAAACTTAATATTGATATACATTGGGGCACTTCACTAACCCCTAATTAGCCTAAAAAATTATAGTTCATTTCCAAGTATCCCACCATTACCAACACTCAAACAATGTTTCCAATCGCAGATCATATAAAATAGTGGTTTTGGTTTATACAAATTCCGCTATGCTAAAGTGTTATAGTGCCCTTATAGCAGCTATCTGACAACAATTTCTACTAAATATCGTATCGGGTTTGTTCAAATTCTGCTACACTGTAACCGCTATTTCTACATCACACTAAAATGCATCCACTATCTCAAACACATTGTAACAAAAATCACTAACCTGCAATTTCCGATCAATCTCGGTAGCAGGATCCGTCATAGTATGTCCATGTGTATTAAAACTCAAGGAAGAAAAAAATGGAACAAAAAAAGCATCAGCCAATTCCGGATCCAAAACCCTCACAGCTTCACCATCATCACCATCATGTAAAAGCGATCCCATCATCCAATACTCAACACTATGCTGCTTCTTCAAACCCCAATTCCCCGGCCACCGCGGAAAATCACTAACGGTGACGGGAGACTCCGACGTGTTCCGGCGAGTGATCATTCCGACGTTGAAACGGGGCGGGAGATCGTACATGTAAATACGAAGAGGCGGGTCGGGTTTACATGATGCGGGTTGAAGGGTTGGTGATTGGTAGAAATAAGATCGGATGTCGAGTGTTCCGATGAAAATTGAGTAGGAGATTATGAGAAGGAAGACGAATATGAATGTTAGAATCACTTTTTCGTACATGGTTCTTTTTTTCAAAAGAGTTTTGGGAATGTTGCTATGATAGTGATGATGATGATGATACTGGAGTTTGTGTTAAGAGGGTTTCTTTGCTGTGTAAATGAGCTGCACTGTCATTTTCATTATCATGCTAAACAATAATGTTTCACCTGTACTTAACTCTCTATAATCATTTTTTATAGAAACCGCTGAGGACATGGAGTGCACGATTGCATTTCTCTTTCTTTCTTTTTTTGAAAGGGGTTGCATTTCTCTTTTAGCAGCTCCTCTCTTCCCTTAATTATCAACAAAAGTTTATTTTTAGATTCATTCAAATAATTGATGTGTTAAATCTGTAATACAAACCAAATACCAGTGTATTCTTTATGAGAAATGATAAGTGGACACATAATTATAGACACAAATACAACACCATGGGTAAAATAGTAATTTCGGTGTAAATTAGAGGGGTAATTTGGTGATTCGACCTTGTTCTTTTCTTTTCTATGCCTTTCTACTTCTTCTCTCCCTGCAACTATAAGGTCCTGCATTTTCACCACCACACCGTTCCAACCACCTCCACTGTTCTCGCTAGTCACAACCACTAACGTCCTCACCGCACCCTCCATCCTAACCACCACCATTGTACTCGTCAATCTCCACCACAGTCAGTTTGCCCTTGCCACTGCAACCTTCGTCCTCGTTAATACCATCATCCTCGCCACTACACCATTACGTCGTCCTCAGCGTCGTCGTCATCGATCTCCGATTCGTTCAGATCTGAACAGAACGACAAGTTTGTTTTGGAAGAGGAAAACAGAGAACGACGGTGGTAGACAATGTAACAGCCCGTTTTTCGCTAGATTTATTTTGTTGTTTATTTATATGTGTTTATGTGTACTTATATGTGATTAATTACCTCTGTGTGTATTTTGGGTTAGGATTAGTGGATTTCGGTGTAGAAGGGTATTATAGTCATTTTAGACTCAAGGGTATTTTGGTCCTTTTGTGAGCAAGGGTAAATTAGTAATTTCATGGTGAGGGTTATTTTTAGTGTTTCAAGTGAGAACTATTATGTTTACTAAGTTACTATTCGGTAGTGGTAATTAGTTTTGAACCGGTGATTATTCGATAACTTTTAACTGTTAGTGGATATAGAAACTTTGTGAGTTAGTTTATAAGTGTTGTGAGCTCATTAAGACATTAAGAGGGTTAAGCCCAATTGTGTAGAGACTATATAAGCATTAGTCTTTAAGAAAATTGGGACTCACAATCATTTTATAAAATTTTGAGAAGAGGTAGAGAGAGAAAGAGCAAGAGAAAGGGGCAAGAGGAAGAGAAGAGGGTTGTAGAGAAAAACTTGAAGAACCAAGAGGAGCTAGAGATTCTAGGAGCATAATTGAAGCTTTTGCTAGGATTATTGCTTATTGAGGTAAGGGGGTTAGATTTCATTCATAATCTCTTAGTTGTAGCTTCTTCCCTAATTCTATGCATAAGTGCTTATTTGAATAAGTGACTATTATGAACTTACTTGTTGAAATTCGTGCTCTAGTTTTAGTGATATGTTTGGGTATGTTAATTTGTTGATAATTGAATTGTTGATGATGAATTTGCATGTTCATGATATATATATATATATGGATACTTGATGAATTATGCTCAATTGATGAATTATGACATGATGTTGTTGAACTGTGATTGAATACATGATTATAAGTTGTGGTTGTTGTTGATTGTTATTGATAATCTCATATCATAGTTTGGGCATGAATTATGATTGAAGTTGTTGTAGTTGAATTGAGTTGTGGAGAAGAATTGAATTTTGGTTGTTGTTGAAAACTTGTTGTTTTGAGAAAATAGCTTTTAAACTATTTTATAACTTATTCAATTGTCGCAAAACGAGTGTAATCGATGTGTTAGAGCCCTGGGTCATGCCTTGGATCATTTTTAATGAATGGGGGACTTAACCCTTCGATTTTTGAGCTAAAATGGCAAAGACTCGAGGCCGAAACACACGAAAATGCGCGTTTACGGAGCGTTGCGCCTGAGCAAGGGCGCTAGGCGCCCACTTACAGAGAGCTAGCGATAGGCACTGCACCTCTGGCGCCAGGCGCCCAGGACAGGACAACGGGAACGTTGTTCCGTGTCTGGGTGCTTGGGGGCAGTCGCGTAGGGGTCCTATGTGATCGTTTTGAAGTGTTCCTTTGCTGTTTTCACTTACTTTTCTACTGGAACAAACTTGGCTTTGTTGAAACTTGGATTTTCTAAATGGCTTGAAACTTGTATTTGTGTCGTTTCGGTTTTTCGAAAAATAATCTTTTGTGAACTAAGAAGATTACAAGCTTGGTCTACAGTTCATATGGACTTAAACAAGGCTTGTAAAATTGGTACAATGGCTTAATCATGCCAAACTTGATTTTCGGGTGGGATTATGGAATATATAAACTTGGGATTTTCTCATACGAACTTAGGCTAATCTTTGAACTAAATGCTTGATAGTTCGTAAGTGGCCTATGTTCATACTTATATGATTGATTAAGATCGAGTTGTAGGTTTTCAAACTTGAACAAGTTACTTTGCTTTGAAAAGTATCAATGTTGGTCGTTTTGCTACTGGATACGGACTTTGTCGAAAATGGTTCTTTAAAAGCCAATTACCTTATAAACCTTTCGTGAATAGCTTTATATGATTGAATGAAGATATGTGAATGATTGTTAGGTGTTGAATATGATGTTTATCATAAAGTGTTGTATTTTCTCCTTTGCTTGAAAATGTGAGAAAGTGTATGGAGTTGTTGAGCTATATTATATAGTTGATGTTGATTAATGTATATATATACATTGATGTTGATGATTGTTGATAATCATGATGACAATGTGATGATGACTCTTAATTGAATTGTGACATGATTGATTGTGTAGACGTAAATACTTGATAATGCAACTGTTGATGAAGTCGATCAATATAGATGAAGGTTATCCTTTATATTGTTGTTGAATATTTATGAGGTGATTTTGCATTGTCGAGTCTTTACTTGTATGTCCATGCATCATAGTCATGTTGAGTCTTGATGTTGTAAAGGAGGGTTACTCTTTTACTTTGGTGATAATGTAAGACGGGTGTGAAATCTTGCATATGATGTTTTTGTTGCATCATGGGTGACGACCTTGAGGTGATTTGGTACCACATGCATTTAGCAGAGTCTAGAACATTGCATGCATTTGAATAGTTGATGAGTCGTGTCGTAATTGAATATGTGACTTGTTGAATTTGTGCATTGGTGAAATTTAGTAAATGTTCTGATTGTGTGGATTGGTGTATATGTACATTGGTGGATTTTGTTGATGGTTGTGAATGATTGAACTATGCTCTAATTGCATGTTTTACTTGCTTGTGCTTATACACTTGGTGAATCTATTTGATGATAATTATTTTGGTAATAGTAATGAGGTGAGAATTGTATGAGTATATACATATGATGTGGTGATTTATTTGATAATGATGATTGCTTGCTTATAACTTTGAAATGATGAATTGTACCTGTTGAGTTAAATATGCTAAATGAGGAATAAGGTGAGTAATCATTTCATTGATTGATGTTGATAAATGATGAGATTATGTCGATGACTTGATTAGAGATTAAATATGCTTGCTATGCTATGTTAGTAATGTGCTAGCTTGAGGTGTAAAGAATGGGGGATAATAATCATGTGATGTTGGTATTCTAGGAAGGATGAGTATTTATATGTAATATGTATGAATCCTTGAATGCTTATGTTTTCATATGTTGATTATGATTGATGTGAAGCTTACCCCCAGTGTTTTGACCGCCTACCTGTTTGTATGAATGGGTAGACGAAGTGCATGACTAGTTTGCTTTCGGTGAGTTGTTTGGTGATTGCTTGGATAGCGGGAGCTAATCTCCGTTATCAGTTCTTTAGAGTCTTAGATTAGGCTCTGAATAGGTGTCGGTTTTATGATATTCTGAACTTATTTATGTTATAGAGATTTTACCCATCTGTCGGATTTTGGAGATTTTATTTATGGATGTATGTTGATCTTATGACATGTATATTTTGGAGATGTATGACTTTTATCCGCTGGACTGTTGAGGAATTCTAGATATGCATGTTGTTTGAATTTTTGTGTGAAAACGTAACGTTTATTTCTTGAATATATGTTTTATTCGCGTGTTTTATCGCTTTAATAGAAATAGGGCGTTACAGACAATGGTTACCGGTGACCGGAGATTTGCAGAGAGGGAGAAAGTGTGTAACGGTGGTGGTGGAGATGAGAGAAACAAGCAACACAGCCGCACAGGAGCGAAAGAAGACTGACAGAGTAAAGACTGAAACAAAAAGTAAAACCAAAAAAATAAAAATAAAAAAGGAAAAATACTGTAGAGAAGCATACATTGTCTGTATTGTGTTTTGGTTTTTTTGTGTCTTGTTATCATTGCTCATTCGTTATTTACGGACCAAATAAATTGGTTACTTGATAAATATATAATCAGTAGGGTTAATAGTGTTTTACCCCCTGTAAAAAAAAATTGATTCCATCCTTGTAAAATAAAGATTCTTCAGAAATAGACCCTGACCCATGTGACTCGTCAGATTTGCTAAGGTGGCGTTGATGTGGCATGTTAATTCAGCATTTTTTGATTACGTGGCGCTGTTATTGTGTAATTAATTTTGTTTTTCATTTTTTTTATTAAATTGGATTAAATAAATTAATTAAAAAATCATTAAAAAATTTTTTTTATAAGATCTTCATCATCATCAAGAACATCTTCATCCTTTTAAAATTAATTTTCTTCTTTATTCTTAAATCAACAAACTCAATCTCTCCTTCAACATCAACAACACTTCCTTTTCTCTTAACATAAGAACAAGAGCAACAACATAGGAACTACAACACAAACAACATCATCACAACACCACGAATCTTCATCAAAACATTTTTCAAATCTAGATCGAAAATTTATTTGATTTGTTTATTCTGTATGAATCTGTACCTTCCTAGTGAATGAATTTTCTAGTAATAATCGAATCAGAGACAAACACAACAACAATTAAAGTTCTAAAAAAAACACTATCGATTATGGAGGAGGGAAAAATTGAGAGAGAGAAATCGCTGTAGCATGAGAGAGAGCTGAAATCCATTAATCATTTTCTTCTTCACTCAAACACAACAACAATCATCAGTTCTTTTCCACTCTCCAAATCCCTAACCCTTTCTAATTTCAACAAAAAAAAATCCTCAAACCCATACAAAACAACAATTCCTTCTATTTCCTTCTCCCTCTATTCCCAATTGTGAACCAAATCCAACAACACGGTAACGCAACTTCATCTTCACCCAAATTTTTCATCATCTTCAAACTCGCAAAATTTTGGATTTTAGGGGTTTCAGAAAAATCTGTGATTTTTCAATTAGGGAGAAGAAAATATTGACGATTAAATTTGGGAGAGTTAGAGGAACAGAAGAGAGAAAAAAAGAAGATAATGAAAATTCTGGAAAATAAAAAAAGAAGAGAGAAGAAATTCACGAGAGAGATGAAAAAAAATGAGTTTTTAATTAATTTATTTAATTCAATTTAATCAAAAAATGAAAAACATGAAGTAGCAATAAACGTCACAAGAAACGGGGGTTTGAATTGTGACCCTTTTAAAAATTATTCCTGCAACTTAAATAAGTATATATGCTCAAGAGAATATTTGGTTAGTGTGAGTGGTAATAAAATATTAATATTAGGACCAGAGAACTCTGGATAATAAAATAAATAAAAGGACCAGAAAGTTTTGGAATAAAAGACTGAAAAAAATAAAGCAATAAAGGACCAGAAAACTCTGGATATATAACTGAAATAAATAAAGCAGTAAAGAACCAGAAAACTCTGGATATATAACTGAAATAAATAAAGCGATAAAGGACCAGAACACTCTGGAAATATTAAAAATAAAATAGTTAGTTAATAAATATGACCAGAAGGTTCTGGATAATTATTAAGTAGTAGGTTAATAATTTAATTTTAGTTTAAGGACCAGAGCACTCTGGAAAATTAATATAGTTAGTTGTAGGTTAAATGTGACGGCCAGAAATTAAGAGATGAGAGAAGAGAGAGAACACAAGAGATTTATCCTGGTTCGCCTAACCGACTACGTCCAGTCCCCACACTACGTGTGAGATTATCCACTATAGTATCATGCTATCAGAAACTTCTGAATAACACTATAATATGTTGATCACACCATATCAATCTGATTACAGTCTGTATTATCAACCTCAACAGGCTTCTACGATTCTTGATCACACAAGAAAAGTTCTATCTCAAACTATTAAGCCTAATAGACTTGAGATCTAGTTGCACTTTGTATGGTGGTGAGTGTTGGTTGAATATGGTATCTCACTTGGAGATTTTAAATGGTATCTCTCTTGGAGATTTCTAAAGGTATCTCACTTGGAGATTTCAAAATAATATCTCAAAGAGATATTTTAAATAATATCCCAACTTGGAGATATTATCAATACAAACTTATATGATATCTTAAATACAAGAGATGAAAGATATTTGCTTTGTTGTTGTAGTTGAAGAGCTTTTGAATATTTTTGATTGATATTCACGTGAGAGAGAGATTTTGATTTTGCTTTGGAAGATTATGTAGTCTTGTTGTAAGCTCTTACCAAAAGATGTGGAGATGTGCTTGTATTTATAGAAGTTTATGTCTTGAAGCTTCACAGACAAAGACAGCTGTGGTGTCCTAAAGAAAAACAGCCCATGTGCTTATGTCCTTCGTGCTTGGTGCGCAAGAGTGTAAAACAAAGAGGCCTTTGTGAGTTGCAGAACCTTCTTCAGAACATTCTTGTGTTTCAGCTGTTGTGGAAAGTGCATATGCGTGACTTGTAGACAACTGTGATATGGTGGCAATTGGGATGTCATCCTTATCTTGTTGTAAGCTTCAACGAACATTCTCAAGAACGTTCTTCTTGTGTAAACTTGGATTTATTTTTCTTCTTTCTTTTAAGACTCACTTGAAATGTACATGATCATACAACTGTTTGGCTTGTACGAAAAAACAGCCCATGTGCTCTTGCTTTGTTGCTTGATGCACAAGTGTTGCAAAAAATGTGTTATTCCAAGTGAAGAATGTTCTGAAGAACATTGTCTTCTTTCTAGCCATTTGAGACAGCCCACGTGAGGTTGTAGTACAGTTGTGCTTGAGTTGTAATTGGCTGTGATGGTGTGACGTCATCCTTATCCATTTGTAGTTTCACCAGAATGTTCTCAAGAACATTCTTTCTTTGTAAAACAATTTTTTCTTCTTTCTTTAAGGCACGCGCTTTTCCAATTCCTTTTTAAATGCAAAGACCTCTATGTAATCATATGAAATTCTTTCCATTTATGTCCTTTATCCAAAGTACCTTATTTTGGCGAGACATAAAGAATATTTTGCTTCTTGAATTTATTCCAAAAAGTCCAATTATGTCCTTTTGCTTATTTGCTTTGATAAAGACATTTTTAACTTGTCTTGTGAGCATAGAACCTTCTTTCTTATGTTAAGAACATTCTCATGAAACATTTCTCACAAAATTCATTAGTAGATAACAAGTTAAAAAACAAGTATTAAATGTTTGTAATCTTT
>Ga0315914_1000645_pt1 | contig 46286 bp, 30 predicted proteins | sample MpolenodulesMG_FD_203920 | JGI IMG/M metagenome (GOLD analysis project Ga0315914, IMG submission 203920) | Medicago polymorpha root nodule microbial communities from Los Angeles, California, United States - elongated nodules | ecosystem: Host-associated > Plants > Roots > Nodule | place: USA... | reverse complement strand
CATCTGTTAAAAGTAAATCAAATTAAACAACTCCATGTTGGAACGATACTCTCTTTTTACTACTTCGGTAAAACCGTGCACTTGCGGTTTTGCTCATCACCAGAAAATAATTAACATGGCCTAAATCTTTCATTTCAAATTTACTACTGAGTTGAGACATGATCCTATGACGAAAAGTATTAGATGAAGTAGTAAGAATGATGGCATTGACATATAAGAGAATGTATGCCGTATCATTACCATTGTCATAAAGGAACGAGGAATGATCAGATGCACTGTGTGAGAAGTCCAATGTAGATACAAATTTAGTGAAGCGTTGGTACCAGGCATGAGGGGCTCTAAGGCCATATAGTGACTTATTTAGTATACACACATAATCATGATGGTAAGGATCATGAAAACTAGGAAGTTGATGCGTATAAACAATTTCATTAATGTTGTCATGTAAGAATGAATTCTTGACATCCAATCGATGTAGACACCATGATTTTGAAATAGCAATACTAAGAATTGTTTGTATAGTTGCTAGTTTTACCACCGGAGATTCTCCACACAAACATTTCCTATTTGATCTTCTTTTTAAGCTGGATCCAACTGAACCAATGGATTGCTGTTGTACCCGATGTCGTGACATGATTTTGGATGACTAATTGGACATGATTTGCAAAAAAAAAACGAAGAGAAAACAATGACGAAGAAGAAGTACGATGATGGTGAATGAGAAGAGAAGAGAAGAAGAAGAAGAAAAAGGGTCGAAAATGGCAAAGGAAGGGAGAAGAAGATACACGAACCCTAATTTTAACTCATATTTTCCTTTTTTAGTGTTGAATCATACTTCCCACCTTACCTATGATTTTGCCATGTCAAACGCCGGTTGGACATATCTTAACGTTTTTTTCTCTTACAAAAACTAACGTAAGGGACCGAAACATGTAAAATAAAAAAAAACTTAGGGACCACGACATTTGTTAGTTATGAAACCATTTTATAACAATCAATCGAGTTAAGGGATCTGGTTGATCAATTAAGCCTATTTTATGGTATATGGTCAAAATAATTTTTTTCTATTATATTAAATATTGTCTCTATTGTTTGGAATTGTTCATATTTTAATGAAATTTAACTAAGTTATTAATTGATAGTTTAAGTAATATTATCAAAAGGATAAAATAAATTAAATTTAAAGGTAAAAAATGAAACAAAAAGTCTAGCTCAGATGAGTATATTCCCTCTATAGATTGTTATTTTTTGAATATATTTTTTTGAATAATAGATTGTTATATATAAGACTGAAAACATAAATAAATAAAAAAGTAAAACAAATTTTTTGGCCACGGATAGAACTCAGTAACTTCCAGCCCCCTTAATTAAGAAAATTACCATATTTGTAACCAACTTGTATTTAGAACTTTTGCTGGATTTTGCTACTTGTTTAGTTCAAGAAACTACCAGGAAAAACACAAACCTCCCAATTGCAATCAATGGACTCATAGTTTAAGCATTGAAATCATTTTCTTATAAATAAATCAAAAAATGACATATTTGATATTCTAAGAAACCTTCACGTCATTGTAGAGTTGAGTTGGATAATAAAAACAAAACAAAATACAGTGGGTCAAGTTGGAGTGTAAGAACAAAAATAGTTTTTACACAAATAAATCTTAGACTTAGTTGATTGGAAGTTGATTCATTCGTAAAATATACGTTTAATTTTCATTATCAATATGAAGAACTCTTTAATTGATAGACAATATATAAGTATCTCTAAAAATGTTTCTGGGTTTTAAAATCTATCATAACCCTATGATTTCGTGAAGTCTACTCTCTATTTTTTTTTTCTTTTCAAAAGAAATATTAACTTTTATAAAGTTTTAACTTTATTCTCCACTTATAACCGTGTGTAATATTTAATAGTTGAGTCCTATCAAGTTTCAACTACAAAACCTTCTTTCCACTCCCTTTCCCAGCAAACTTGAAAACGACACAACCTCATGCCGTGTTGTGTACCACTCTCAGCCGTTTTAGTGTTTTACACTGCAACAAACAATTACCACTACTAGTTTTTGTATTTACACAGTAAATAAAATACACCATGATGAATTTGAAATAAAGATATTTCTAGTGAATTGTTTAAATGTTGTTCTAAAACTTTAATAAAAGAATATAGACACAATTTTTTATTAAGTTATTAATAAATATTTTTTTCATAATCAATTATAAATATTTAGTTATTTATGAAAAGATGTCCTCGTGAGTTTAACTCAGTTGGTATGGACAATACATAAAATATGCAAGGTTCGAGGTTCAAACCCTGACCACCACAAAAAAAAGTTATTTATGAAAAGATGATGAAAGTGAAACATGATATTCCATCCATCTCGCAATATTTACTGCATTTGTAAAATAAAATTATTCCAAAAAATTAATTACTTTTAGTCTTTAATAATGTTATAGACATGTTTTCACACTTTATGATAATAGAAATAGTGTTTTTTTATGAAGATATAATAGAACTAGTTCTTAAATGTCTATAATAAATTTGTTATTTCGTCTATTAAAAATACTCTAATAACTAATACAAATTATTGGACAAAATCACTACTTTTAGGATAATATAGTATTCTTTTTTAGGAGAGCATAATATAGTATATTTTTATCAAGAGCAATATTGTAATATACATAAATATTAATATATAAATACATACATATTTATGTTCCAAAGGTTGTATACGTGTCTGCTGCTATCTAAACACTCCTTTGATACGTGGAATTTATCTAGAAATTCACTTATTTTTTCCCTTTTTATTATGATATATATTACCCTATTATGATTATGATTGCTCTTTTTTTAATATTGAATTTATTTTATTTGGAAGAGAAAGTTCCATTTTGTCACTAATGCCGTCAATTTGCGACTTTTTTCATTGTAATGTTTTTAACAACCAAGTCGTTAAGTAAGTCTTTGCCGAAAATAATTATCATTGTGACCAACTCTGAGTTACTGAAAATAACTACTGTATTTTATTGTACCGAGAAAATAAAATGCTTTGCAATCTTTTTTTCAGCCGAAAAGAGAGAATAAGATGAGTCTAGTTGATGTAATACTACTATATTTTATTTCTTAACTAATATCATTGTGATATTTGTTAACACTTTCCTTAAATTGTTTTATTAAATAATATGTATACAATATTTTAGTTGTTAAAATAAGATATTCATTATTTTTTTTGGACAAATAGATGAAATGACGAATAACAATTGAAATTCTTACATAAATGAAATAGTCAGGGTATATGAGCTCCAATCACTGCGTCCGATCTAACAATTTAAACATTTTACGAGTTGAGCTATGACTTATGCTAAGGTGTTAAAAAATAATTAAATCATAAATTTTTTACTAATTTCTTTTTATAAAATTTTCAAGATATTTAATGCTAAATTCTTTCAAGATTCTAGTTTTGAATCCGATCATTTTAACAAATGATCTAAATACATTGTTTAAGAAATGTAAATTTGTCTTAAAAATAAAAATTAAATATTTTTCACAGTTCTAAATACATGGTTTTCTATGATAAATTATGTTTTTCAGAATCATTTTTTCTGAGAATTATTAAAAACACCCTATTTACAACACCCTCTTTAAAAATCTTTTTTTAATTGAATGAAATCATCGACAATCTCACACTTTAAAAAATAGATTGTATGTAAAATAATAAAATTCATATGAATTTCATTTGATGAGATAATGAACATTAAAATGATGGTTAAAAAGAAACTTTACTTGTTACTAGTATTCAATTGTCTTATAGGGCACAAGATTTAAAGGAATGTTACATACACTCTCTTTTTAACACTTTTTTTAATACTCACTCTCTTATTAAATGAAAGTAATTTATGTCATACCACTTTAAATGGACCTCATTTCCAAAGTGTTAGATTCACCTTGATTTAAACCAATAAAGAAACGAGTATTTAAGAGAGTTTTGAAAAAAGAATGTTGCTAACGCTACAAGATTTAACATTTCAATCTAAATAAGTAGTTTTCACATAGATCTAGGTTTTTTTTTCTTTCGTGATTTCGTCATCCAAGTGTGGTGGTGTGTTGTTCGTCGTCTTGTGAGACGTTTTTTGATTTCGAGTCTTGTTGCGGTGTTCATTTGATTTATATTGAAAAATCGATTATTCAATCAAAGATTTGAGCGTCAAAGTTGCAGATCCGGAGACATGGGTATTCAGATCATTTTATCATATATTTTTGTAGGTATTATATCATTATATGCTATTAACTTGAATGATATGAATTTATTCGGATATTCATCCTTTATGTTTTTAGCAGTGTTGAATGATGTACTCTATCGATTTAAATCAATGAATATCATTTTTGTTTATAACAAAAACATTTTCAAAAAAAAAAAAGTATTAACAAAAATAAAACATTGTGTCGATAAATGCGCGTGATGAAACGCAGTGTCCCAAGCGAGTTTTATTTGTTTGAACGCAACAGTAACTTCCACGCGCACTTCTCAAAGGAAAAAAACAAGTCCCACGCGCAGACACGTGTTCATGAACAGATAGATATAAAACCAACCTCTTGCGTTCTGTTTCAAACACAACACAAAACACACATTAACAACAAACTCTTTAATGTTCATGTCTGTTATTACTTCTTCACAACAAACTCATCAATTTCTTCTTATTACCTCTCTTCTTTTTCTCATCAATAAAATCAAAACCAACAAAAGAATTGTAATGGGTCTTTTACTTTCAAGGTCTTTGGCTTGTAAATTCTTTTACCCTTTGCTTTTTTCTAAGAAGGTTCATAATGATTTTTTCCCTCAACAATTGGAGAATATGATGTGTTTGGTTTCTCCTAGAACTGGTAGACATTTGCAACGTTATGAACAAGGATGTCGTCAAGTTGTGGGGTGTGTTTCTCTCTCCTTTTCTTGTTATTTGTTCTTAAAAATTGGATTTTTAATGTTTGATAATGAATATAATGAACAATTTATGAAATTTTTAAGGTTTTTCTCAATTGGGGTTTCTTAAAATTTGGAATTGAATATGAAGGACAATTTTTTTTTATAATTTTAAGGTTTTTTCTCAATTGGGTTTCTTAAAATTTGGATTTTTAGTGTTAGGAGTTGAAGATGATGAATTTTTTTTTGGATTTTTTCAATTGGGGTTTCTTAAAGTTTTGATTTTTAAGGTTTGAATTGAAGATGATGAACATTTTTTGAAATTTGTAAGGTTTTTTCTCAATTGGGTTTTTCTAAATGATTTTAAAGGATACCCTTTTATTCATTGTTGAATCATTGGAAGGAAAAGTGAAAAGTCAAATTTTTTGTGAATTTAATTTGAATTTTGTTGTTTTGATGTATGTGGGTTTGATTTGTTAATCTAACTTTGTTTTATGTTGTTTTTGGAATTGAACAGATGCATACCTTATAGATACAAAAAGAATGGAACTCAAGAAAAGGAAATAGAGGTTCTTTTGATTAGTGCTCAAAAGGGTAGTGGAATGCAATTCCCAAAAGGAGGTTGGGAAAAAGATGAAACCATGGAACAAGCTGCTTTGAGAGAAACCATAGAAGAAGCTGGTGTTATTGGAAGTGTTGAAGTAAGTATTTGCAAATTGCAAATTGCAATCACTTTTTTAGATTTGGTTTTTCATTTTTCATGAAATAATAACTGGTACTTTGATTCTTACTTTGTGTATTATGGTTGTTTTCTTGCAGAGTAATTTGGGTAAATGGTACTATAAGAGCAAACGCCAACCCACTATGCATGAAGGATACATGTTCCCTTTGCTTGTTAGCAAGGAGTTGGATAATTGGCCAGAGATGAACATAAGAAGAAGAAAATGGGTAAGTGTATGAGACCTATTCAACTTTCATAATATTCTAATCATGTTTGCGACACGATTCTTGCTCTTACGGAGAATTGAAGTCAAATACAACTTTTGCAACCTCAATCAAAGCCGTTGAGACATCAAAAATCTTGATGTCGCAGCGCAGATTGAGGTTGCATACATGTTTTTCAAAACCTTGATTCTAATCAAGTGGCATTTATAAATTTTTGTGTCCTATTCAAATGTCAATTCATCTTGCAAATTGCAATATCTTAATTAACTAGCATTATTTGTTTACTATTATTATTTTTTGTTAGTGTCCTAATATTTCTTTCATTTGTAATCATGCAGTTGACTGTGGATGAAGCAAAAGAAATATGCCCATATGCTTGGATGAAGGAAGCTTTAGATGAATTGGTTAGTAGACAAACCAATTCAATCTAAGTTTTAGGTTGTAAATTGTAGGCATTCTCCCTTGCTTTTGGAATCTACAAAGTGGTAGAACAGAAGCACTCATATTAGGACATAGAAAATGAAATCAAAAGTCAAGAATTTGGAAACTGCAAAAGATGAATTTGTCATTTGAGTTTGTTCATGTTTTCAAATTTTGCTTGAGTTAGGTTCAGCAGCAAATTATGAATTCTTAGAGTGTAGTTGAGGTCTAACCTTAGAATTGATCCACTGTAGATGTACAAAGTCAATTCATTCTTTTATTCAATCATTCTTTGGTAATGTATCTAATAAGATATAAGCTATGTGTAATATACACTCTTCTTCTAGTTTGTAGCTGAAGATTGTACTTGCTATCTCTCACTTTTGGTTGTGATTTGTTGACGGTGAATATTATTAACGATGTATTGAAATTAAACTTTTAAAACAACAGAAATAGTGTCAAACTTCAATAACCAAATTTTATAAGTGCTGCTTAAACATGTAATCATATTGGGACCATAACAGGTATTAATGATGCAATGGTGATTATAATTTTCTTCTTAACTAAGATGATGAAAGAGGGTTAGCTAAACAACACTCCTTTTTAAAGGACATTAAGATGTGAGAAATTCACATTTGAAGAGAAGACCGTTGAATTCAAGTGTGAGAAAAACATTAAATACTACGAATGAGAAAAACATTAAATATCAAATAAGAAATTGGGTGAAGATGTGGTGTTTATTTCACCGATGATTCTGAATCATTGGTCTAATGGTCTATATCATATGATTTCTTTTTATGTTTTTAAGTTTCACGACTTTACCAAAGTGAAGAAAAGACAAAGATTGTGGTTAAAAGAACTATCTTGTATACCAATTCTTGCATTAACAATTGAGAACTTATCTCTTTTTGTTTACCAACAAAACAAAGTATACAAAAGCCAATTTGCCCATGAAAAAAAGGAAAAGAAATAGAGCATGAGCCGCTTATTGTGCGCAATTTTGATGCCATCAAACTATCAATAGTCTTTATCGCAAAAATTGCGGCCATGTTAGGCGGTGAGTCGCAACTGTTCACACAAAAGAAAATGATTGGTGAGGAGATATATTTAAGCATATATCCCTTAGAAAAAAAGTGCTTTAAGCATATTATTAAAGATGATTTGAACATGTGGTTATAATTGGGAATAATCTTCATCTCAAAAGTTGGTTTTGTGAGATTATGTTAGGTCTAACCACGATTTTAAAGATGATATTACAGACTCTTCAAGATTCATTGAACCACCTGATATATCAGGTTTCCGCAATCAGTTCCAGAACCAAGCCTAAAGTGTTGGTCGTGATGGGTGTGTTAAAGAGTGTTACAACGAACAAGATATGACATGAACATGTCTTTATAAGTTGGGGCAATCTACACCTCACAAATTGATTTTGTGAGGTTGTGTTAGATCCAACCACGATTTATAATCGTTTTAAATAATTTATTGAAAAGTAAAATATTTCTTTTTTCAACCTATTTTTTGACAATAAATTTTCAATGTATTGGATGATGTACAAAGCTTTATAAAATCTTACTATAGAAAATGAGGAAATAACCACTAATCTTTAAACACAATATCACAAAATATTTTATAAGATGTAACCATCAAATAAATGAAATAGCTCCTTTAGTAGGTTTTAGACCATCTCTATTGGGAGAGTCTTAATTATTTAAGACCCGGTACCTATCAGTATCCTCAATGGAGAGAATCTTTTTCAGAGTCTTATAAGACCCGAGGTCTTACTTAAGACTCCATTTTTAAGCGGGACCCACACTCTTTTAATATTAAAAAATTGAAATATAATGATATAAAGTTATTTATAGTTGATTAGTGGGTCCTATTTAAGGACTTTGTATGAGATCTGGGTTGGAGTGATTGAATGTTTATTAGGTACTACTATTAAAAAATTATAAATGAGTGATGTGTACACGTGAGACCCATTTAAGAACCCAAAAATGGATGTCTCCGTTGTGGATGCTCTTGTAAGCTAAAATATCTCATTATAATTTACAATCAATTAAACAAGGGGCGCTCAAACCTTCAAATCATTTTTGAAAATGGTTCAATCAACTGATTTAACCCTCATAAAGATAATTATAATTATAATTACTTGTTTATTCATGGTTCAGGGTGAGAAAAAGACATTTCTATTTTCAAGAACAACAATCAACAGAATTTTAAATCAATAAAAGAAAGATACTTAAACAATACGATTGCAATAGATAGAAACCACCATTTGAGAAAAGTTCAACATAAAAAATAATAAAACCGTGGCTGATATTCAGACAGATTAAAAATCACAGTGGTTAAAATAACCCGAAGCAGTCTCTGTGAGCTTTTTTTTTTTCTTCTTATACTAAAGGGTAACCTTCCATATTTATCCATACCTTACATCTTGCGAGGATGACGTTTAATAATATTTGCTGATTAAAAAAAAATCAAATTATATGCAAGAGTACGTTGTAGTTTGAACCCATGAAATTGTTGGAACATGAGTGCAAGTCTAAGGATCGATCCTCCACATTAAATCAAGAGCAAGTATATAAGTAAATTGAACATCACATTTTAACATAAAACCTTAATGTATTGGTTTTATGGGACCGATTACTTATATATTGTTCAACAATCACTTTTTCATCTATGTGAGACTTTCAATCACCTCTCATTTCCCACAACAATCACCCCAAGTGCGAGTCATTCCATCCATTCATATGTGTGTGTATATGCTCTTTGAACCAAGAGCAATCACAACCTCTCTAGTCTCTTGGATATATGGGGACTTGGGTCGTTGTGTGTAATGAGAGTGCTTGCAATTTTTTCGTGTAAAATTTTTAGTTTAGAGGTTTTCAATTTTGTCCGCGCAAAAATTGTATGAGATGATTTTCAATTTTGTGATTGTAAAAATTTCCAATTGAGTAATAAAATATTTTAATGAGATTATGGATGTAGGTATGAAGTGACGAACCACAATCAATTTGTTTCGCTTCTTTTGATAGTTTGCTTCCCCAAGTATAAAATTTTTCTTTTGAGAATTTTTCAACAATTAACATCAGAGCAAATGTTCCTTTCAAAAGAGGTTATTCATTTCAAGAGGTTGGTTATTATCTTATTTGTGTGTTCCTCTTAGATGGTGTTTTGTTTAGTTTGAAGTTGGATGTTCCTTTGTTTGACTGGAGTTTGAACTTCTCCTTATGGCAATGAACAAGTCCAAAACTTGTGCTAGATTTGCAAACCCAAAAAGAGAATTTAGAAAAGTTCAAGAGTAATTGTGCAAATGTAGTTAGTTATTAGAATTTTCTTTTACTCTTTAAAGATGAAAATGATAACAAAGTGGAGAAATCTAAAACTTTAGATGAACAAAAAAATATGTTGTCTAAAATTGATAATCATGTCAAGTCCAACATCGAGTCTAAGAAGAAAAAAAAAGTAGAGATTTAGTATAAATATGGAAGGTTAGTTTGAGTTTTCGCCACCGCAACATCTATAATGTCTTTAGCGGGTTGGGGGCTTGGAGTGTTGTGTATCATGAGAAAGTTTGCAAATTTTCTGTGTAAAAATTATGATTGTGTAAGATTTGGGAGGGTTTGCAATTTTGTTTGTGGAAAAACTGTACGAGGGTTTGCAGTCTTCTCTTTTTTTTTATATTACTAATTAGATTAATATCTACTCCTTCGTCCGAGTTTAGATTCAAAAACTCCAACTCATTTCCTACTAGTATAAATTGCAAGTCAAGTAATAAAAATACTTTATTGAGATATGTAAAATATTTTATTGAGATACGTAGATATGAAGTACTAAACCACAATATTGGATATTTGAAATTTCTTTTTTCTTCCTCTATATTATTTTTAAGCCTAAAGCCCGATCTTAAATTGTTTGGCCCTTGAGGCAACCTATAACTACTATAATGAAAATAATGATGTACTGTTTATATAAATACTTTTTATTTAGGAAATTACTTTATATTAATTATTATACTTTTAATTGAAATATCGAATTAAGATACATCATTTTATAATGTATTATTTTCTAATTCAAGCATGTGTTTCTTTTATATATAATAAGATGAAAATCATAAATTTAAATTTGGTGTTGTTAAAATAAAACGTTAGTATAAAACTAGAAACAGAGCCAGAGAATGGGTCAACCACTTAAAATGATAAGGTGATATTATTGAATGATTCTTATTGGTTAAACAAAAAAGTTGATGGTGATGTTTTTCATCAACAACCAAAAAAAGTTGAAGGTGATGTCTCATATATGTATGTATCCCTCTCTCTGTGGATCGCCCAGGGTTTCAAGCCAATGGTGTTATCATTTTGTTTTTAAATCATCAATCATGCTTCCTACGTCCCTATCCAATGATGTGGAAAAACATCAATTATGATATATATGGTCCTCATATCATAAGTGTGGTGAACAAGAGAGTTTACAATTTAGTGAATTACCTTTGGTCATGTTTTTTTGTGAATTAACATTGTATACACTATAATATATGGATTTTTTTTTAACAATTGATGATACAAGACATGCTATCTCATATAGTATATTTTAGAAACATAATATTCAATGAAGTTATAACTCAACCAGTAAAATGTCGAAATTATTATATCTGATGTCATGATCAGAATTTGAACCCTGACACATCCACTTATACATGTGAGTTTATAATGATTTTACCATTTTATCTATTTACAAAAATAATTTAATAGTTATTTTAGTACGCTATAAGTATAAAAAACAAATATGAAAAATTTGATTATTTTAAAATCTACAAGACGTTTCATCAAAAATATTATGAATAGATGGATCCATCGTCAATAGTCACTCATTATGTGATCTAAAAGATAAAGAGAAAGACGGGTAACGAACAATCAAGACTTGTAGTATTTGCTCAACTAATACTCATGGTACTTTGAATACTTTTCAGATGGAGAGAAGAGACAATATGTTTGTGTACGGTACACAAGAACCATAATGTGTTTGTGCATGTGTCGTGAGGACAAATTACGATTTTTGGTATTCCGAAATGGATCATTTAACATTCACTCATATTTGATCTCATCTCAATTATTGATGTAAATAGAAATCTAAGTAACATTCTTACTTTCCCTAAAAAAGAGTAACATTCTTACATTCTTACTTAAATAGAAATCAAAATAACTTTTTTTTGATAAAGCTAAAAATGCAATAAAAAGAAATCAGGAGTTGCCTGAACCGTTTACAAAATCAATCCATAGACACCCTAGAAATAGATAACCCTAAAGAGTCCCTAGAAAGCAAATAAACAACAAAAGAAGGAGGGGAATTCCATCTTTGTGAAGAGAACATAGCAAAGCTTTGGCCATTCTAGGCCAAAGAATCAGCAACCATGTTGCCAAAATAACATTCTTACTTAATTTGAACACCGGTTATGAAGGCTCTTAACTGATAAATAACAAATATAACTAATACAAAGATATTTGTCTATATAATGATAAAGATATTGAAATACAATTAAATAGTAAAATATTTAAACAATTGTACCTATGACGACTTATGATGCCCAATTACATAGGGTAAGGTGGTGCTGAAACATGAAAAGATGTTTATTCAATCGATCACAACATATCAAAATGTAGTAAAAGTCATGTAAATTCAATAAAGATGCACATAATTCATTTTAAGCTTTCTTGGACATTTTGAATCGTAGAGTTGTCTCGTGATAAATCAAACTTAAAAGTCGTGAGTTTTTACGAAAATTGTAGTACGAATGAATAATTCTTTCAATAATTCTATTGTTGATATACAAATACAGTGATGAAAATAGGTTATAGTTTATACAAAAACTCTCCACTTTGTGATTTGATCACAAAAAAAATATTTTTTTGTTTGTAAATTATGACGTCTACAATTATATATTAATGAAGAATAATCAATGTATATTAAGTATTTTACATATATATAAGTTTTATTGTATACCTGTTATTAACGTATCTTAACTATATTGCATCACACCTGCATCCGAAATACGTATTCGAGCTTCATACTTGAAACCGTCCAAGTGATAAGAATGTAGAATCTAGAAAACACTTTGTATAATTGTTTTGTTTTGAGACGACGAGTTAGAGTCAGTCAACGGATAAAGATGAAATATGTGATTTGGAATAGATCAATGGCCGGGTTAGATACGTCTGAGGAGACTTGAGATATACTTGGACAGGGTCAACTTTGGTCTCCAACATGTATAATTTGTGTATGAGAATCGAGGATTGAAAAGTAGCACAATCATTTGCTTCATTGTTATTATTTACTTTATGAAAATTGAAATTTGTTTCATTTATTTATGAATAATATGAGAAAAATTAATCTGAAAAAAAGGATAGAGCCTAAGATAAGAATTTAATTTGGTAATGCTTTGGCATAAACCTCCTCGTGGCCTCCCTTCTATTCTTGAAGGAGATGCTTTGAGGAATTATTATTTAAGAGAGTAGTTTTTCTTTTTCTTTTCCCCTTTGTATAAAAAAAGTTAAGATCTTGATTGCTATGCTCTTGTGATATATAAAAAGTTTTAAATGTACGTCAAATGGTATATTGTCACATTATTATTTAATGAGTTAAATTTAAATTTTAAATGACTAACATCTAAATACCTTAAAATCGATATAAATTTCATTCTTAGTTCATCATTTTACATATGTTAGTTAATTCAACTATTGATTTTATGAAACATTTCCACTAACTTGTAAACTAGTGGTTATAAACTGTTTGTTATCAACTAGTTCATCTGGTATAAGCTATTATAAACTCATATGCTACCGCAAGTTTTCAATGAACATAGCCAATATCTCCAAATTCAACTTCACCCTTTTTTTTTTAAGAATAAAAAATGAAATTATATTTATATTATCAGAGATGCCTTTCTAGCATAAGACGTGTCAAAGAAGACGCTCAAAATACAGAGACCTGATAAGAAAATACACAAAGACGCAGTCATTCGATACCCAAACAAGTTAACGGGTCCGACCACCACTGCTGACAACAAAAAAACAAAAGCGCCATTATTAGCCTTCAACCACCAATACGAATGAAACTTAACCTTATCTATAAGATTCGTACTGGGAGTGTGAGAGCTATTAAAGAGTCTATTATTTCGCTCATTCCACACTAACCAAACACAAAGAAGCCATAATAACTGTAAAAATGATCACGAGCCCTTGTGCCACCTAAATAGTTAGTAAACTGAAAAAAAATGTGCACGAAGGCTGTGATTATCAACACTTGCAACACCAATCCAAAATCAAACTTGCTGCCAAATGATGCCAAAATGATCGCAGTGAATAAACATATGTTGTGCGCTTTCGACCTGTCCACAACCCGTCGAACAATAGGTGTCTGCGGCAGATATAATGCGAGATTTAGAAGATTGATTTTTGACGGCAACCTGTCACGTAACAAACACCAAGTTAGGATGGAGACCTTCAATGGCACTTGTGTGTGCCATATCAGGTTATCTGAGTCGTCCATAATAGGGGGTTCCTAAGAAGTGAGCAACTGGTAACCTGTACCAACCGAGTAACCCCCTGTACTGTCGGGATGCCACTGCCAGGTATCTGAAACATGAGACTGCAAAGTAACATTAGATAACAAGACCCTACACTCCTCTACCATTTCCTCCTCCCACGCCGGCAACCTCCTCCTATACTGCCACGCCTCACCCCCTTCCTCCCAATCTAGAGAGAACAAAGTAGCAACCGAGATCGACTTGTTCTCTTCTAGATCAATTTCACCTATTTTAATTTTGGATTTTTAACATTTCATGTTTTTAACTATCCATCATTTATTATAGAGTCTTGGTAACAAGTGCCCTTAGGGCACTAGTTAAGGTAACCAAAATTAATAGTTTTACATTAAAAACAACAATTTGCGAACTTTTTATAAGTTGACTTGACCACTTTTTATCACTTTCTAACACACAATTTCTATTTTTATTCGCTTATCCAATGCTCCAAGGACACTTTTTAACATTTTCCTTTATTTATAAGCATCTTTTAATATTACATCCGTTTATTTTGTGTATTGATGTTTTAAATTTTCATTGTAATTAATGTCTTGTCCAATATTTCGATTAGGAGTGTTTTTGTAAAATAAATTAACACATCTATATTCAACAAGAATTTTATTTAGAGAAATGGTCAAACACTCCCTCTAGAATCCGCGCCCACATTTTTCAAAGATTGCAATTACAGTATTTTTATCTTCATGGATAAATTACATCCACACAAAGGAAGCATTATGCTTAGATGTTCCATTCAAAATTTCAGCTCTACTTGTTGACATTTTCAAATGTTAGGAAGATGAAATAGGAACAAAAGATCACAACCTCCTTTGCAAAACCCACAATCTCCTTTGCAAAACCCAGTGATTGCGAATCACAACCTCCAAGTCTCCATGAGCTTAGCTCAGTTGATAAGGACAATGTATAATATATGCAAGGTATGAAGTTCGAACCTCAGACACCACACAAAAAAAGTATCACAACCTCCAAAGTTTCTCATTGACAAGTATTAGAATGAATTCTGCTCTTTACCCAAATGGATTTGCTCGTTCCCAAAGTAAATGACGGATATACCCCTACGCAAGTTAACCCACGTAGCGTGAGTTAACTCACGCTAGTTATGATGTAAGCGTGACTTAAGTTACGCAGCGTGAGTTAACTCACGCTCCGTAACTTAAGTTACTTATCAGCAACACAACAACACAATTCCCTCATTTCCCAACTTCTCCAAAACACAAAATTCCACCCCAAAATTCGAAATTCATCATTCTTGCGCCATTCAAAGTCAAATTTGTCCACAATATCAAGTAAGTGATGACTACCCTACTTCTTTGCATTATTTTGGTTGAAATTTTTGAATTTTTGTAGAAAATTTACATTTTTAGGTTTTTAAAAAATTGTCTTGCATGTTAAAGATTATGATTGTTAGTGATGATTTAACTTAGGAAGTGTTGTTTAGATGATGTTTAGGGTACAATGTGGTAGTTTAGGGTTTAGAAGTTGTTAGATTACATAGTTGTTTGAAAATTGCACACTACGTGTTCGGTGAAATGTCTCAATGATATTTTTTTTGTTTTTTTGGAAGTTTCCAGTTCTGGTCTTAGTCATAATGTTGTTGCTTATGATTATAGTACTTATGATGATAAGAAATTTGACTCCAGTAAAGCTCCAAGGTTTAATGAAGATCCTGAAGAGTTCTCTTGGTGGAAAACCAAAATGTATAGTTACATGGGTTTAGATTATGAGCTTTGGATGTTCTTGAAGATGGTGTTGGTGACTTGGCCCTTGATGAAGAAGGAGTTGCTATTGATAGAAAGAAACATACTCATGTTCAGAAGAAGCTGTACAGGAAATATCACAAGATTAGAGGAATTCTTGTTGCTGTTTTGCCTAGCACAGAGTATCTGAAGATGAGGGACAATTCTACTGCTAAAGCAATGATTGCTTCACTATGTGCAAACCATGAAGGCACCAATAAGGTCAGAGAAGCAAAAACTACTATGCTTGTTCTCTAATAGTAATAAAAAAGATAAATAAAAAAATGACTAAAAAGAATGGAAAATAAAAAAAATAATAAAGAAAACAAATTAAAATAAGAAATAAATAAAAAAAAGATAAAAGGTGGAAAATAAAAAGTAAAATAAAATTAAAAGACTAATAATAAATAAATAAAAAAGCGAGAAGAGGGCCCGAATTAGAACAAAAATGAGGTATTTTAAAATACTTCTCTGCCGAATTTTTCTCTGAAAAGTCAGAGAATATTCCGGATTAGAGGATGTATGAATGTAGAATCTTAGGTCAAAAATTGGGGTATGACAAACGTGTTACAATAGAGTTGTTGTGCAGTTGACAAATCCTGAAAGAGGTATATGTGAGGCTTTTTCCCAATCCGAGGTGCTCCACCACATAACCCACATGCCCACATCATGTGTCTTGGATTAATTCCCAACCACTTTATTCATGTTTATTTGAAAGACGGTTGTCCAATACCACCATCGTGCACAAAGTGGAACATACATAAGATCGGTGAGGCCAACAAATGGGAAATTGCGTTTATGGATAGACAAGATTTGTTCAAAGAGCTTACGAAGGTAGAGAAACCGTAAAAAAACCAACAAATCATCTCAATCCAAAAGGAGAATTTAAAGTAATTGAATCAATTATGTATCTGTAATGTCGATTTCGTGTAATTTAAATCAATTATGAATGTTTATGTTATGATGTAGCTTATGAGTGAGTTTTGTTGTTGAAAGTGTTGTGCCATTGCGGCAAATTGTATTTATAGATTACATGTCATTAATGGCCTGGTTATGAAACAGTAAATGCTATTCTGCAACATAGTAGAACTCAACGGTAGTTAACTTCCGCTGAGGCAGCGCAAGTTAGCTGCCACTGGAGTTAAATGTGGAAAATCGAGGTGGGAATGAGCAAAGCTGAAAGGAAGAAGAGTAAAATTCCATTTTCAAATGTTAGGAAGATGAAATAGGAACTAAATATCGCAAGCTCCTTTGCAAAGCCTAATGACCGCGAATCTCAACCTTCAAAGCTTCTTATGCCATTATTTAAGTTGTAAATTTTAGGAGGCATACAATTTTTACAGAGGATAAATGACCCCTATTTCATAGGCCTCCAAATTTAGTTTAGCCCTATGACCTGATTTTATTTTTTCTTTTAAAACAAATTTTCTCATTTTTTTTCTTTCAAATAACCAAATTTTTCACTCAAAAATAAAAATTTCTACTTCAGGAAAAAAAATTCAAAAGTGAATTCTTTCTTTTTGCTAATAATACATTAAACTAAAAAGAAATTATATGACTAAATTTAATAAAGTTTAATTAATATACATTGTGAGTTTACAATTATTTTACACATGTTTCCAATGATATGTTGTTATGTCGATTACTAATGAATATGACAACTCATGTATTTTATATTTATTAATTGAACAATTAATAATTGTACAATAATAAATTATACAAATTACACTCGCTCATTTTGTACCAAAATTAACTCGTTCATTAATTAATATAACCACATCATGTGTAATTTTTTTTTTTTACATTAAAGGTGTATCTATACTATATATAAAGAAAACAACCCCTTTCAGCTCTTTTGGACTAACTTTTTCTTTCTAAAAATACCTTCAATTTTCAATACAAATAACACATGTAACAAATAGATAAAAATAAATTTAAATATTAAAAAAATGTAACAAGCACGATATGAATATATATATGTATGTTTTCTTCCTTTATCGTTTAAAAAATGTAACAAACTAGATAGGTATATTTATACTTACTTTTTCATTATCTCAATTTTATCATTAGACAAATTTTTCTATAATAAAAATTGTTATTTGTGTCATTCAAAAATGATTTTAGATTATATTTTTTTGTTATGTTGTTGGTGTCATTGAAATAGATAATCACCGATGGTTTGATTTTTTATAACTTGAAAGAAAAAAACTCTCCTATTTATCAGTTTTGGGAACTAAAAAACCAAAACAGGATTTAGAGGTTTTGATTTTTAGTTTTCAGTTTAGCATTTGGGATATGAAGAAAAAAACAGAGAGTGACAATTCTATAATATTGTGCAATTTAGGTCAGACCGTCTACAGGGGCCTACGACTTAGCCTATTACAGGCTAGGTCATGCCAGACTTTTTTAAAAGGCTATTTAACTTAAAAGGTTATACCATAAGCCATTCAAAAAGCTTCTTAGGCCGATCTATTTAAGTAAATTTAATAATATTATTTATTATTATATTATATTATATTTTATACTTTAAATTAAAATAAAAATTTGTTAACCTGTATAGTGATATAAGAATTTTTTGCATATTTAAATGTATTATTATAAACTAAAATTGAAATATGATACAATATATAGTCAAATTCCTTACAAACTGATGATTATCAAAAGCGAGTTTAATCTAACTGATATATTAGTTCACTAGTCTATTTAAACTTCAATCACATTACTTATTTAAAGATGTTGATATGAAATAGACTTTTAAACAGGCTGGTTGGCCGTATAAGGCTTTCAAAAGGCCAGGTTTAGGCCTAAAAAGCAAGCCTATGACAAGCCGCAAGCCAGGCTTAGGCCTCAAAAAAATTTGTCAGGCTAGGCTTAGGCCTTGTAAAGCCCAGCTCGGCCTAACCTATTCCCATCCCTATCCGTAGTATTGCACCAAACATGTTTTCTTTTAATTTTTTTTTTATCCAAAACTCTTTTTAAAATTGATTTATAAAACTGATTTTAAATACTAAAAAGCAAAACTCATTCAAACAAGCCCTTATATGTTTAGTTTCAAACAAAATCAAAATTTTATAAAAAAAATACCGTTCATAATTTTCAAACATTGACAGAAGACGTACTCGTTTTTCGTTAGTATAAATTAAAAAACATCGTAAAATATTAATCTTCAATTGAAAAATAGGAATAAAATTTGAATGGAGAAGAAGGGGTGTAATTCGTAATTGTGGTCTCTTCAAACCTATAAAAGCAAAATATAGCCGTTACACTCATTCATTCCTTCTTCTTCTTCTTCTTCACACACGAGAGTTGTTTTCTTTTGTCTTCAGAAGAAAACCCAACACATCACAAAAAAAAAAAAGGGGAAAATGAAATGGAAAGAAACTTCAAAATCCGATTACGAATCTCTCAGAAACGCTCGTATGTCAGAAAACAAGGTAATCAATCAATTAACCCTAATCCCTTCATTATTATTATGATTAATTATTGATTAACGATATAAATGTAATAATGATTATGATTATGTTGATGAATGAATTGAAGGCTAGGTTAGAATCTTTGGGTATTTTGAATAAAGTTTCAAATCTTCGAGAAGCTTCTACTCCAACTAAGAAACAACAACGTACACCTGTTAAAAGGGTTTATGGTCTTACTCCAGTGCGACGATCTCAGCGAATCAAGGATGTTTCCACCGGCACAGTTACCGTAGCCGCAACGCTCGACGGGCTTCTGCCGCGACGATCTTACCGTTTGAAAAGTAGTTTCAGTTATGCATTTAACCCTAATTTTCTTGTCTCTGTTACTTAGTAAAATGTAGCAAAACAATTATTTTTTTTTTTTTTTGAAAAATATATATTACACGGTCTTTGGATTAGCATATCAAGGGTATGTTTGGTTAGAGGGTTTAGTTGGGGAAGGGAGGTAAAGACTTACTTTTCTAAAATGTTTGTTTAAATCAATTAGGTGTGATTGAACGATTATATGATGATTACTATTGGCTATGAAGCACAAATAATTTTTGATAAAATTATTTGATAAAATCACATAATTTAGTGTAATCATATGTATCGGTGTCGTGTCGATGTCGTACATCGATGTGTGTCTGACATCGGGACACGCCTAATCCGAGGAGTGTCTGTGCTTCATCGATCATTAGTCATGATCTCTGTTGCACTGACACTTCTGATTGAAGGTGTGTAACGATGTCCGACACGTGTGTGTCCGACGCCGATACTTGCGATTACATTGAATTATGTTATTTTCTCAAAATTTTATCAATGTCAACGTGTTCGTGTTTGTGTCTGTGCTTCAGTACACCATTAGATGTTCTTTTAATTTTTTTTTAAATATCAAAATATAAACTTAGCCCTCGAAAACCTCAACCCAAACAGGGCTTAAGTGTTTAGTCTCTATCAAACATTAGTAAACAACTATTGTAAGCCTCCAAACCTGTTTCTTAGTATGCCACACTATTTTTCCACATTGGTTCAAGTTTTCAAGGAGAGATTAATAAGATATATGTGAAAATGAAGGAATATGTAGCTGCCAATTGTTCATATTTAGATTATAGGTTCAAAATGTCAAGTTATTAACCTTTTTTTGTTGTAGCATGGGAAGCATTGTGTTTTTCCGTGAGTTCTGATGGTTTACTGAATTACATTACAGAAAAGGTAACTGCAGAAAATGGGGAAGAAGAGGAGAAGAGTTGTATTGTAACTACATATAAATGGGAAGATGAGAAAAGGCCTGCGAATGCACCTCTCATTGAACTGAACTCGAAGGATGTAGAGCATTTTCTTTCAGCAGAGACTTCTGCGCGGCGCTGCGACAGCAAGGGTAGAGGCAGTATCTACAATCCAGTTTTGGGGATATGCTGCCACTTTTGCAGGTCCATATTCTCTTGCCCTCTTACCCTTTTTCTACACAAAAGTAGATTAGTTTAATGACCTAGTATTCTTTGGTCCCAAAATGTCTAAGTTTGTTACTGGGGGTAGAAGGTTTAAACACAGTTCGAGTTATAGAAGCACATATATAACACTGTTGTTAAATAGTGGCTATAGTGAGACTGTAACACTATTGTAGTGTAATTTGAAGTTGAACAAATCGCTATTGTTACACGATACGCTTTTTGGTACAAAATATTGTCAAATAGAGGCTATAACAGGGTTACAGCACTGTTCTGTTAGAAAAATTTAAACATAACCGCTATTTTTGGTAAAATGCTATTGACAGAATTGAGGCTATAGCACTATTGCGTTGCAAAATTTGAACATAACTGCTATTTTCTGATATCCGGCATTAACAACATCAATATATATATAAGGAATGCTTGTAATAGACTCTTTACGATTGTTTCATTTACGAAGAAGGTCAACACATTTTTAGAAAGTGATCCATTTAAAAATCAACTAAATTGACCTTTTGAAAAAACAAACTAGTCCTAAATAATGTGTTAAAAGAGTATAGCATTCTTTACGGTTGCGTGTGTATGTATGTATGTGGATAAGTAATGATTACATTGCAATGAAAAACATAAATGCAGGCAAAAGAAATTGTGTGGGGAAGAAGATTGCAAGAGATGTGGGAATTGTGACGTGAATGAACCTTGTTTAGGTAAGATTTGATTGATGCCTTATACTGCATTCTTTGCACATTTTTTCTCTGATCTAACAGATTCACGGCATATTCCTAACAGGAAAGACTGATTGTTCAGCGTGCCACTCAAGCAATGGTGTCTTTTGTCGAGCCTGTCTCAAGGTCCGTTATGGTGAAGGTAAGAACAAATAGACATGCTCAAATAAAAATAAAGGCATGTTAGGATTGACTTGTTTGAGTTTATCTACCGACATAAACATTTCTGAAACTGTTTGGGAGAGCTTATGGCATGTCCATGAACTAAAGGTTACTTCCACAAGCTGTTTTAAGCTTACTTCCATAATTAAGAAGATTATGAAAACAACTTAGTTATATGAAAATAGTTTAATTATATCTATTTTGTTATAAAACTGGCATATAAGCATGTGTTGTGTACGATTAGTACAGTATAAGCGCTTGATTAAGTTGTCTTTCCAAATTGGGCCAAAGTCACCTAAACAGTATAAACAAATCAAAATTGCATTATCAATAACAAAAAATTAAAATCGCATTTAGAGCCTAGATTTCACGTTTATTTGATGTTACTTCTTTTCAAAGTTAAGTAAGCTGCATACTGACATCAAAATGTCATAAAAAAAGGTTATTTTTCATTATATTCAAAGTATACAAAAAAATGTGTACATTTATTTAAAAAATTATATTTATCTTTCTGATGCAGAAATGGAGGAGGTGAGAGAGAACAAGGAATGGATGTGCCCACATTGCATAGAAGAGAAAGGAATAAGACCTTATTGGATATGTAACAGGTAGAACTATTAAATATAAACATCTTAGCCTTTTGAATTTAGATACCATCAATATGCAGACATAAATGTGTATAGAATGTTCTAAAGGTAGCTTGTTTTGATCTTATTCAAGATGCTGACCTCCATTTTATTACCTTCATTGATATGTAGCTCAATATGCATGAGGAAACGAAAGATGTCGCCAACTGGGATCGCAATACACACAGGTTAGTGTTTCTATTATCACTACTTATGAGTTATGAGCCTGTTTTGATTATTTTGTTTGAGTTTATCATAGCATATACACGAGGCCCGTCTGAAACACTTTGAAAGTTTCTAATCTTGAAAACTAGGCCCCTGATAAAATAAAGTGCAATTTTAATAATTAAAAATTCTGAATATTATCTATAGGGTCTAATAACTTAGCAATGTCATCAATATTAAGGATGTGGTTAAATGGGCGGGGAGCCATGAGGCAATTGGTTTGGGTTGCGATTTAAAATAAATAGCTAAAAATAAAGGGTTGTTGTAAGAAATTTAAGAGAAAAGGATCCGGTCTTTCAAATCATTTGTTCATCGCTAATTGCTAATCTGAACCTAAACCGTGTAATTGTTCCTCTAGTTTACATAAAACCTTAGGTGTACCATAATCCTCAAAGGTTTGAATAAACGTTAATTTAGATATCACAACTTAGTTTTGATTTTTTCTTTCTTTTTCTTCTTTTTCATTTTCTTTTTCATATTTACACAGTTTGATGTTCTAATTTCTATACAATTCAATGTTGTCAGGTTACTTTAAACTTCATAGTGATACTTGACATAAAATACCCCCCTTTCTCTCCAACTTAAACACAACAAAACTCTAATTGAATGTTTCCCTATCCTAAGACAAGTACAAGAAGGTTAAGGGTTCAACAAAGTAAAAATATCAAAGTCCTAAAGTGAGTCAAACATGAACTGGATTTTTGAAAAATTTCGGGCAATTTTAGTAAGCATTGAGCTTATGAATATTGAAGTTCATGTTTGAGGACTTGATTCATTTGACTCAGATTGGGGTATCAAATACCCACTCTTCTCACGGGTAGGCTTTATGTGGTCAAGTGTGTCAACTCAATTTCAAGAAGTGCCTTGATCATTTCCATGCTTTCATACAATTCAAAACAATAAATAGATTTAAAATAAAGCAAACAAGTTAGACAATGATTATCAGTCTCCAACATATAGTATACAGTTTGAAGCTACCTCGCTTTCTGGCTAAGTTCTAAGTGGTTCAAAAGTAAGCATGTTTTTAAGAAGAACTAGATGAGATAAGTTTTGTGCAAAGTACTAGTTTCAAATTCTAGTGAATACCTAGAAAAACAGGAAACCAATACCTTGGCTTTGCGCTTTCTCACATCTCATATCATTATCACTCACCTGATTTTTGCTCAATTTTTGGTTCTTTCGAGCACTTCAAACTTTGATGTTTATGAGCAATTTTCTTTTTAAGAAACAAAAACAAGAGTGGGCAAAAAATTTCTTCCGAAGCACATTAGTTAAAGAAAAACAACAAGCTAAGTTATTATATTAAGAACTTAGGTAAAATAAACTAAAATACCAAAAGCAAAGTATTGACCACTTCAAACCCAAGTGCTCAAAAGTACAAGTACCAACAAGAAATTTAAAATTGTTCCAAAATAAAAAGAAAAAGCATAAACTAAAAACTAAAAGCATCAAATGAAAGCATCAATAAGAACACAATCAACTGCGGTCACTGCTCCACATCATCATCCATATACTCATGGCCATCCCCCTGATCACTAGCTGTCCTCTCATCATCCTCAGCAACACCAAAGTGCTCACCCCGTCCATAAAAGACTGGCATGTCCTCAGGCCATGCACAAGACTGCATATAAATCTCAGGAGTCATCATCTGATGATCTGGATCCATGCGAGCATCGTAAAGATATTGTTAGATGCCTTGGTTGCTCCTAAACACCGTAGCATTTTGGTCCATAATCAAATGATCCCTCTGCTCCTGTCTCTGGTCTTTATGCGCCTGCTAATTCATCCACGCATAAAAACTAGAAAAGTCTAAGGTCCCAGACTGCTGGGGAAGCTCCTGCTATGGTGCGTCCTCACGGGGTATCTCTGGTTCTGGGTCAGGCTGAGGTCCTGCAAGTTTCCTTTCCACTTGAGTGGCAAGAGTCCGTATATATTTGTCATCAATTGGGCCCACAATTGTCTCACCAAAAGGTCCTGGAATCTGCACACCCTGGTCACGAACCAATCCCATAATGAAACCGGGGAAGGACAGTTAGTGAATTTATGGGTCAGTCCACTCAAAGCCACGCCCTTCAGCTCTCTGGAAATAATCCTAGCCACATCTACCTCCCATCCCTTAATTATGTGCCAAATCAGTGGGGTAACAAGCTTAGGGGTGGTGGTGATATGACTCTTGAGCCACACATTGTGTACCAAGAACTTAAAAATGATGCACGCTGGGGGTCATGTCAGCAAAATTTGCAGTGGTTGCTTTTTCCTCTTTTCCCACATTATAGCGCCTTCCGGGTAATAGGATCTCTCTGGATCACATTATGGTCCCACTCATCATCTTCCTCTTTTTGGCCATACTCACACAGGGTAGGGATAGTTGGGTCCTCAGGTGGTGATAGGGTGAGAGGGTTATCGAGGTAAGTGTTGATGGTATCCCGGTCAAAGTGAATGGTGGTTCCCCGCACCATGGTTGTGTAGGTAAATTGGGCTTCCATGTCCTTTTTGTCACATGTTTGCATGGCATTAGCGTAGAACTCTTTCACTATGTCAGTGTTAATCTGGGTGGTGGGGCTCATGAGTTTTTCCCATTTCCTAACCGCTAACACGTGTTAATACGGAACACCTTATCATGCCCAGTTCCTTTATCTAGCCTAAGAAACCTGTCATAGTGTTTGATGGATGAGAACCGGTTTCTAGGTAAGGGTACGGGTCGGTTAATGACACCGGATGTGGAAGCTGAAGTTTTCTGACGTTTGGAATCGACTTGGGTTTTGGGTGCCATCTGCAAAACAACTAGAAAAGTCTGTATATAGAATAAAAACAGTTAGAATATTGTAGTGCCATCATTCAACGAAGGTTGCCCAAGAAAGAACAAGATCCGGGAAAAGTCACTCTACCGGTAGCTATAGGCACTATTCATGTTGGCAAAGAACTATTTGATCTTGGTTCAAGCATCAACCTCATGCCTTTGTCCGTCGCTAAAAGAGTTAGTGACTTGTGTATTAAGCGGACTAGGATGACTTTGCAATTGGCCGATAAATCCTACACAAAACCATTGGGAATAACTAAAGATGTGCTAGTGAAAGTTGATAAATTTGTATTTCCGGTGGATTTTGTGGTGATGGATATCGACGAGGATGATGATGTACCTGTACTTTTGGGAAGAAGCTTCATGCAAACGACACCGATGATGATTGACCTCGATGATAATATTATGAAAGTGAGAGTTGATGTTGAAGAGGTAAATTTCAACATTCATGAAGCCATTAAGCACTCTAAAGACAAGGGCACATGCTTCAAAATGGATGCAACCGAAGAAGTCATCATGACAACTCGGAAGCAATTTCATAACCAAACGCCCCTTGAAAGTGCTTTGACGGATGCACTCAATATCATATGTGCTGAAGAAGAAAAAAAGATTGAATAGTGCTTGAAGGAGATTCCTCCTCAGCAAGCTAAACTAGAAGAGTTGAAAGATGAGTCCAAGGAAGAATCCAAAGTTTATGATGCCAAGGTTGAACTAAAAGTCTTACCATCACATTTGAAGTATGTTTTCCTTGAAAACCGATGGTACCAAACCGGTTATCATTAGTAGCTCCTTGTCCGTCAAAGAAGAAGAAAAGTTAGTGGCAATTCTCAAGTCCCATAAAGAAGTGATAGGATGGACACTATCCGATTTGCAAGGGATAAGTCCATCTTATTGTATGCACAAGATCATGATGGAGGAAAACTTTTAGCCGGTAGCACAATCGCAACGCCGCTTGAATCCAACAATGAAAGAAGTGGTGCGCAAGGAAGTAGTGAAGCTACTTGAAGCCGATATGATTTATCCAATCTCAAATAGTGCGTGGGTTAGCCCGGTTCAAGTGGTTCCAAAGAAAGGAGGTATGACAGTGGTCACAAATGAAAAAAATGAGTTGATTCCAACAAGGACCGTCACCGGATGGAGGATGTGCATTGATTATAGAAGATTAAATCAAGCTACAAGGAAGGATCACTTCACATTGCCCTTTATGGATCAAATGCTTGAAAGACTCTCCGGTCAAGCCTTTTATTGCCCTTTATGCACCATAACCGCTCCCATACACAGTCGGGTCTGAACGGAAGCGATTGAGAGTTAGGCCTCAAACAGTTCCATAAGTTGGGGTTTTGAAGTGGATTAGAGTCTCATCTCAAATATAAATAATAAAAAACTTATTATAATATCATAAGTTCTTTTCGGCTAACTTCCATAAACTCTTCATGATAACTTAATGAAGTTAGCTTCTATAAAGAAAACAACTTCTTTCAGCAATTTTGGGTTGTCTTTTTCTCTTTTAAAAAATGTCTTTAATTTTCAATACAAATAACACATGTAACAAATAGATGAGAATAAATTTAAATATTAAAAAAATGTATCAAACACGATATGAATATATATATGTCTGATTTTTTTTCCTTTATCATTTAAAAACTGTAAGAAACTAGATGAGTATATTTATACTTAATTTTTTATTATCCCAATTATACCTTTAAACAATTTTTTATATAATAAAGATTGTTGTTGGTGACATAAAAAAAAGAATTAAATTATATTTTTTGGTTATATTGTTGGTGTTATTGAAATAGATAATCATGTTTAATTTCGTTGTTATAACTAAAAAGCAACAAACATTTATATTTTTAGTTTTAATCAAAATCAAAATTTCATAAAAAAAAAAAAACATAGTTAATAATTTTCAAATTTTAGTGTAGTAAAAAGAGCGGAAAAACGGGCACTCATGTGCCCGTCTTTTCGCTAGTTTATATAATAAACGCTTATGGACTAAAAACACTTAAGTTGTATTTGTTATTGCATTGATAATATCTCTTTTGAGACTTGTACATTTTTCTTACTTGATTTCTTTGATTGACTGAAATTAAGCTCGGGAAATGGGATATGAATCAGTAGCACATCAACTAATGGAAGAACTTAAACGTGGAAACAGGCTCACAAGATAAGAGGTTGGTATGTAAGTTCATCTTGTAATCTAAAGTTATTTTCTAACTTGGTAGAATTTGCTAATGAATATTGACACTCAAAATTGTACTTCTTGTGGCACTAGTTTGCCTTTATTTTTAGATTAGAATCGTATAGTCCATTTATTTTCTGAGGAACAATTTTCATTGATGATGTATATGTAAGCATTGTTGAATATATTTCTGTCTCACTGCAATCTTCCCAAATCCACAAACACCAATGGTTTAAGATGCAAGTAAAGTGCTTAGAGTGATTTGTCCTTGAATGATTTCTTACCATTACATGCCAGCAATGAGTGACCAAACTCAAGTGGCATAAACTGCTATATTGTTATGCTTGACCTTTTACAATTAAAGTTTAGCACATTACACAAACTTGGTGTTATATCCTTTATTAGTTTTCAACATATAAAAAAGCCATTTTGAATAAGTTTTTATCTTAGTTTTCCACAAGTTTTTTCCACGAGAAGTAATTTTGTTCGAAGAAATATCAAACATTATTTCTAGGCACATCTTTCAATCAAAATTTAATCATTGGTTCAATATTGTGGAGTAGTTCCAAAATGTAAATCCATTTTTGACTTTTTAAACGTCAAATGCTCATGGCGTCCTACAATGATTGTCGTGGCTGTGACTCACGGATCTTACCTGAGTTGGCATCATGTCTAGAAACATTTTCAGGATCTTAGCTCTCTTAATTAACCGTCAAACAATCATCTACACAATAACATATCTTAACTTTATTTTTTGAAAAGAAAAAAAAAACACAAATGACGTAATACATGATGAATTGCTACATAGATATAAGAATTGCTACATTTTATGTCTTTACATGGAAGTGCTAAATCTGCTGATTTTTTTACCATTAGAAATCAAAGGAACTCTCTAACGTCGACACTGCACAATGGGAGGACTAAAACGACCACTCTTGTACCAAACAAACTTAAACCTAGCTCGAAAATCCAAATCAACAGTCAAATCGTTGTAAATCCCTACGCGTGTCTCATTGTGACACTCATCAAGTTGTTGATGTTTGAGCTTGATCTTACTCTTTCCTTGCAACACTACATGCCTGATGAAAGTGGTATTCTCTCTTGACCATGGTCGAACAGTGTCAAACTCAAATAACTAAAATCAATAACCTTGTGCCAAGCAATTGCATTGATCCTCCTATAATACACTATGACATTGACGTTTGGGTTTCTAATGGGATGTTGACATTGAATTTGTAATATAAGGTGTTGTTGCTTTTGAGGTTGTCAGGTTGAACTTCGCAAGCGAGATGTTGGTTACATGAAACTTGACATTAGAGGGAGAGAAAATTACTGCGAGGATAACAAAAAGAATAATGAACAAGACAATGAAGATGGTGATTGTCCAGCAACGAGGTATCCAACTCATTATGAGGTTTGATTTGTAAGAGTGTTGTGAATAGGAGGAGATTGCTCTAGTTATAATATATAATTGTTATATATGAGGAGATATTTGTTGAGAATGGAAAAAGAAGAGAGATTGCTTGCGTAACAAGTTACCTCTCATAGATCTAACTAATTTGCCACGTAAGTATGAACAACTGTTATGACAGTTAGAAAAGATATGACAGAGTACAATAGTTCATGATAACTAGCTTAGACTTGTGTTAGCTTATAAATAGAGTCCACTATGATTGTAACAAATTCAATTGAATAATAACAATTTTTCCTCTATTATGCTCTTTATACTCCCTCTCAGAATTCACATTTTACTTTCTTAATATGGTATTAGAGCCAATAACATAAAGCACTAGTTGGAAAAGAACTAGAATAACAAAAAACACTTTTGAGACTTTCTCTTTAAGCTTAAGTTTGTGATTCCTTCACAAATCATCCTATATCATCTACCTGAGGTACATTATATATCCTTTGTCAAATTTTCTTTCTTTTACTAATCTTTGTTCTTCATTATCACACTTTTCCACTATATGTTCTCACACATACTGAACCTAAGTCTAATGAATAAGCTATGCAACCTGAACATGGATTCAAGCACTGGATACTGAATTATTGGCTTTAGTAAAGAATGGTACATGAACACCGGTTGATCTCCCTCCTAAGTCCTAAGATCAAACCTATAGGTAGGAAATGGGTCTATGAGATCAAATATCATTCATATGGCACTATAAAGAGATATAAAAGGTAGAATGGTAGCTAAGAGTTATAATCAAAATGAAGGGATGTGCTATTTTGAAACTTTCTCACCTGTGGTCAAAATCATAATTGTCAGAATGCTACTTGCTTTGTCTTCAATCAATAACAGGTTCATTCATCAGTTAGATGTTAATAATGCATTTTTGCATGGTGACTTACATAAATATGTGTATATGGAAATACCACAAGGTGTAAACCCTCATAAACAAAATCAAGTGTGCAAGCACAAGAAATTCTTGTATGGTTTGAGTAGGCTAGTAAAAGATGGTATGAAAAACTTGCCATTTTTCTCACACAGTAAGACTATATCCAGGCATATGCAGATCATACTTTGTCCATACATCAACTAACACACTTACTGCTCTACTAATTTATGTTGATGATATTATACTAGCTTGCAACTCCATCATAGAAATTACAAGAATTAAACACATGCTTGATTCAACTTTCAAAATTAAGGATTTATGCAAGTTAAAATATTTATCTTTGGTCTTGAAGTTGCTTACTCTAATATTGATACGTTTGTATGTCAAAGGAAATAATGTTTGGACTCACTTAATGACTCTGGTTTTCTTGGCTCTATACCTGTCACTACTCCTATGGACTCTTCTATCAAGCTGCATCATGATGGGGGACAATTATATGAAGATATTTATTCCTATTGTAGGCTTATAGGCATATTGTTGTAGTTGACTAATACAAGGCCATATATTTGTTTTGTGGTTCAACACCTCAATCAGTTCTTATCTGCACCAACAAAGATTCTTTACAATGTTGCATGTAGAGTTATAAGATAATTGAACGGTTGTCTTGGAAAAGAGCTATTCTTTCCTAAATCATCAAATATACAACTTTTAGGCTTCCCTGATGCTAACTGGGTAGGGTGTGAAGACTGTAGACACAAGAAGATCCATTACTTGTTTATGCTTCTTTCTTGGTTCATCTTTAATATCATGGAGCACCAAAAAGCAAAGTATTGTTTCCAGATCCACTGGTGAACCAGAATATAGAGCACTCTCAGATGCAGCTTGTGAAATGCAATAACTAATCTACTTGCTGAATGAATTCAAAGTGAAGAATACTAAAGATCCAGTTTTGTACCGTGATAATCAAAGTGCATTACACATTGCAGCCAATCCATTTTTTCATGAGATAACTAAACATGTAGAAATAGATTGTCACTTTGTGAGGGATAAAGTCCAAGATGGAACAATGAAGCTTCTTTCAGTTTCAAGTGCAGAATAAGCAGATGACTTCTTTACCAAGCGACTACATCCTAAGCCTTTTCTTGCTATCCAAGCTAGGCATGGTAGATATATACCAAACACCAGCTTGTACATGGGGGACCGTTGAGAATGGAAGAAAAAGAGAGATTGCTTGAGGAACAAGTTACCTCTCATAGCTCTAACTAACTTGCCACATAAACATGTATAATTGTTATGACAGTTAGAAAAAATATGATAGAGTATAGTATAGTTAATGATAACTAGCTTAGACTTGTGTTAGCTTATAAATAGAGTTCACCATCATTGTAACAAATTCAATTGAATAATAATAGTTTTTCCTTCATTATGCTCTCGATACTCTCTCTCTCTCTCAGAACTCACATTTTACTTAATAATATTGATGATACATGGTGCAATATGTTTGTATATTTTAATAAGCCTGATAGACTAGTTTAATTACAGTTATATGAGTGAACACTCAATCTAAAAGTCTTGCGTTTTTTTCCTTCTAATCTTAGTGAGTCCCTTAGACCCACCAATTATAGGCAAAGGCTACGGTGGGAGACCTCTTTAGGTCTCCTACCGTAAGAAACTTAAACTTTTTTTTTTGTTTGTTTGCAAAATAGATGTGAACCATTGGATGTATTTGGAATTTTTTTGAATGGCTTTGGTTTGTAGGTTATGTGACCCATTAGTTTGGTATTATTAATTAATAATTATATGTTGGAGAAATTTGGATGGATAATAAATTGTTAAAGTGTAAGTAGCAAATGTATGCAATAAACAAAATACAAAACTAAATAATTTTGCAAAAAAATAAATAAATATATTCAATTAAGTTATGTAATTTTTTTTTTTTATAGATTTGTGGTTTTTTTAATAGAATTAAATGTGTAGAATTAAAAAATAAAATAATTTTTTATAGAATTAAAAAATAAATGTGTGGTTTTTATTTTTAAAAAAATTATGTGATATTTTTAGAACATATATGTGTAGTTTTTTTTTAAGGGTATGTGTATTTTTTTTTTTAAGGAGGCTATGTGTAGTTTGTTATTATGTTAGTATGATATACGCATAATAAACAAAAACACAAAATTAAATATTTTTTTTTTAAAATTATTAGCTCAAGCAAAATGTACATGAAATTATTATAAGAATTATTTATATACTAGACGAGAGAATGTACATCACCTAAAAAAAAATGTCATTTAAGCTGTAAAAAAAAAGAAAAAAAAAAAAAGGGTCTCTTTATCGTAGGAGACCTAATGTGGTCTCCCATCCTAAACAACACCCAAATTATAACCTAAAAAAATATATTAGTTTTTTTATTTTTATTTTTATAGATCTGCTAACAAATGCATTCACAATATTAATGTATTGATGCCATTATAGTTCCAGAACGAACGAAAGACTGCTCTTTTTTAGTGATCAAAAACAAATATATTTACCCTACTTATTTACAAATATTTATGTAATATTTTTTTTTATTGAAGCTATAGACATGTTGATTTATTTATTTATTATCTATAGACGTGTTGATTTAACATTGGGTGTCAATGGATTTTTCTAACTCCTCTTATCTTGTGAATATAATGCATCCACTTCCTTATCATGTGAATAAAACCCTAAACCAAAAACTTGCCACCATTCATGCCAAAATATGGACAGAGCCTCATCACCCAGTACCTAAATATTGCCAACCTATTAAAAAAATTAAATATTGTCAAACATAGTATTAAACTTTTGCATAGAAATTAATCAATTATTTCGTTCTTGACATTTCAAAAACAAACAATATGTCAATGTCAAATATTCCTCTTTGAAAACTATTCATTTTGAGAGCAATGATTGGTTAGTTTATATATATCCGTTTCAGTATGTCAACATCACACACACATTAGTACATTACGGCGTGTGTGAATTCTACAAGTCACCAAAATTGAAATTAATACAACACACACCCTCCCTCCCTCCCCCCCCTCTCTCTCACACACACACAATTTGTGTGAAAATAAATTTGGATCTCTTAAATAAGTTCTAGTATGTGAACTTTGTTAATGAAATAAGTTCTTGTATTTGAACTTTGTTAATGAAAAAATAATTTTAGATCTCTTAAATAAGTTCTAGTATGTGAAAAAATGTGAACTTTGTTGACAAAACTTTAATGGATCGAAAATAAATAAATAATAAAATTAGACTGAAATATAAAATTATTAAGGAAACTCTCCTACATCATTTAGAATGTTATATTCACTACTAGAAAAAGCAAAATTAGTGACAGAAAAAATGAAATTCCTCACAAATTCCTTGGTCGCAAAATTTAGTGACGGAATTAGAGAGGGATTTCACATTTTCCCTCACTAAATATCCCTCACTAATTTTTGTTTTTTTAGCAGTGATTACATGCGATATAATTTGAAAAAAAGTCTATAACACTTGGATCAACTAATAATGCCGATATTTTAGGTTGAATAATGAACACCTTCAATTGTATTCGAATTGGGGGTTTATTTTAGTTGGTATTTATCAATTTTTATATGATGGAAATATCCCAAAGTCTAAACCTATTGAATAACTACTTCTAAACAATTGACTAACAAAAACCGCAGCTGAAAAGGAATTAAAAATAACTGGACAACAACAACCTTTTGCTAAACAAAACAAATGAAGTGAATAATAGCGAAATAATTCTAAGCCATCAAAATCTTGATATCATTTTTTTTATTTATGTGTATTTTTATAATCTAAATCACTTATTTATTGATAGTAATAAGATATGCATAGCTTATAAATTAAAAGATAAAAAAATTAAATAAGTGAGAGATAGAATTGAACACGTATGAATAATGATATATGTATTCTAATATATTCACATAACACAATTGTAACACATTAGAATTTTTGTTATGTGCAATATACAACAAAGTTTTATTTTATGCATATATGTGTAATACATTAAACTTTCATGTAAATATCTATTAGCGCCACAACATATATGTGATGCCGATAAATGTACAACAATGTAGATTGAATGAAATTGAAGCAAAAATATACAAAGTTCATTTTATTATATACATGTCAAGCTCCTGCATCTGCATCACGATCTGTAAAGAAAGAATCACTGCTACATCTTCTGTCTCTAAAAGAAAATGTTGATGATGACGAGTTACCGTTGGAAGAAGAAATCAAAGGAACACTCAAACGACGACATTGTACAACTGGTGTATTAAATCGACCACTTTTATAAAAGCTTCCAAACTTGGCTCTAATTTGAACATCAAAATCAACAGCCAAATCATTGTGAATCCCGAGACGTCTCTCTTCAAAATACTCGTCAAGTTGTTTACGTCCTAGATTGATCTTAGTATTCCCTTTAAACTCTATAGGTCCAAGAAATGTTGTATTCTTATGTCCTTGATCGAACGGTGTCAAACTAAGATAACCAAAATAATTGTCTTTGTACCAAGCAATCGCGGTGATTCTTCGGTAATAGACTATGATGTTGTTGTTGGGGTTTCGTATTGTGACATTGACTTTGAAATTATAGTATAAGGTATTGTTGTTATTTGTGAGGTTGAACTCAGTGAGAGTAGCGTCTGTTATGTGGAATTTCACGCTTGAGGGAGAGATTACTATCCAGGCGATGATTGAGAAAGACATGAAGAAGAATATAACGGCGTAGATTGTGCAATAGATGCACCAGAACCAATGAGGTCTGCAGCACATGTTGTTGATGAGGTTTTTGAATTTTTCTTGTGATGATTAGGTTTTGTGGTTGATGAATTTTATGGTACAAAGTTATGTGTTTTTAAAGGGTGGAAATAGATGGATTTTTGGGTATGGTGTGGTTCTTTTGATTTTCTAGGTGATTTCGTTGCAATATACATTAGAGAGAAGCCAGTAGCATTGACTTTTGAAGCCTAACTCTTTAATTTATAGTAATGAAATATAAAATATCAAACCTCAGGATTTGACAAATTTAATGAAATATAAAATATCAAACTAATTGCCTAGGTGATTTCATGTTCTTTTCTTGTAAAATTCCATGCCTACTATCGAGCTTAATATGCTCATATATACTAAATATAAGATTTTTAGTGCTAAACATTTTTATGCATACATTTAATTTAATAACATCAAGAACTTTGTTGTATTTGATTCTAAAATAGTTTTCCAAATATTTATATGTTGAAATATGATTAAAAATGTGTGTAAAATGTTTTACATTGACCATCGATGCAAATTAAATCCTTACTTGGTAAATTTAAAGAACATACGAAATAAATTTTGTTATCATAAATGACATGACTGTTGTTTTGCACTTTATCTTGAATTCAAGTTCTGGTGTTTTGGTGATGGACCGCGTAACTGTGGGTTTTTATTGACTTTAGGGAATCCGTTTTGTTGGAACACAAGTATGTTTGTGTGTGATTTGAAAAATTTCTAGAAATCTAACATAGGAGATTTCACACAATACAAGTAATATAGTGGAGGTAGACCTCTTGGCGTGTGCTCCATTGGGTACCCTCTTTTGTAAGAGGACGATAACGCAATTAGAGAAATGATATTTGTAAAATCATTTTTTGGTAACTTTTGTGATAATTTTTTCTCTCACTCACGTTTAGAAAGAATAAGACTGCATTTACAAGAGATATAGTTGAGACGTCAATTCCTCCGCGAAGGCTGAGCGGTGAAGAAGTGTGGGAAAGAGTTAGACATTTACCAAGCGTTGAGGAATTTGTAGAACATTATCCTTCAGACTATAGGGTTAAGCGTAGTATATTTTGGGAACTACCATTTTGGGTACACGTCATCGCCTTGTCATATTTTTGCACTTGTCTGCATGTTTTTGGTAGAATCAATGTATGTCCGACATATGCATGCATGCATCCTCCGTTGTCCAACTTGTTTTTACATCATTCCTTTAATGAGGTGTAATCGCACTCATCACCTATTAGTCGAAGTAATGATTTGAGCCATCGGTATTGTAACCAATCTTGGCTCGTCACCTATATAAGGAGTGTTTGATCCTCACTTTTCCTCACATTCGAACTGTGCAACTTTTCAATTCTTTATCTTATTGCTCTTTATACTCAATGCATTTCCGAGCCAAATCCTCCCTCTTTCTTTTTATCCATTGGGAAAAGTCTCTTTATCAATTGGTTTTTTACTTTTCTACATTCATTTTGAGAGGAATGATTTGGTAGTTTATATACATCAGTGTGTCAAGTTTTATATAAATAATGATACACACAAATTACCATCTTTCCTTTTTCTTGACCAAACACATTACCATTCTTATCTTCTTAGGATTTCCGCGTGTGAGTCAACTTTACAAGTCACCGAAATTGGAATTAACGCAACCATCAATGTCAACCCTTCAACATTACATTGATCCAAGTGGATTTGATTTGAATCCTTTAATCAAAATCTCGTGTTCGAACCATGGGGATTAGAGGCAGAGCCTTTTGACCAGATACATCGATTTTGCTTGACTTTTTTTTCTCTTTTTTGCTTATATTAGAGACATGAGTAGGAGTAGTACATGCACCTATTATACCATTCTCATTTTCCCATAATTATGTCGCCAATATTGAAATTAACACAACATACAATGTCAAACCTCCGTATATTATATGTACTTTCGATTTTGAAAATTTTAAAAAGGAAAATTAAATCCTGCTTTCAAAACAAAGAAGGCAACGAAGACAAGAATTACATAGCTGAAAAGGAACCAAATATAACTGAATAACATTTTGTAAAACAAATGAAGTGAGTAATATAAAGAAAAATGATTTTTGGATATCAAAATTTTAATTTCAAATAAAGTGTGTTTTGATTTTGATGGATTGTTGGTGTAAATTTTTTAACTTTGTCACCACATCGTAATTAGTTATGACAATTTTTTAGTAGTGTAAAAAGTCAAACATTTCAAATGATATGACAATTATGATTGATTTAGAGTGTAAAAACTCTGAAAAGTAACAAGAGACGAGGATTAACTTATAAGCTATCTGTATTTTTATGTTCAAGTAACACTATAACACACACACTGAAATTTTGTTCTGTGCAATATGATATGATATAAATACACTCATATACATAAATATCTGTAACACACTTTCATGTACACATAATCTATATGTTTGGCGATAAGTGTACAATATTGTAGATTGAATGTAATTGAAATGAAAAAATTAACACTATAACACACTGAAATTTACACTGAAATAAGAGTGAAGAAAATGGTATACAAATTCACATTGTTATATACATATCAAGCTCATGCATCGGCATCACGATCTGTAAAGAAAGAACCACTGCTACATCTTCTATCACTAAAGGAAAATGTTGATGATGATGGTGACGATGATGAATTACCATTAGAAGAAGAAACCAAAGGAACACTCAAACGACGACACTGCACAACCGGTGGATTAAAACGACCACTCTTGTAAAAGCTTGCAAACTTAGCTCTAATTCGAACATCAAAATCAACAGCCAAATCATTGTGAATCCCAAGACGCCTCTCTTCGAAATACTCGTCAAGTTGTTGACGTCCAAGATTGATCTTAGTATTTCCTTTAAACTCAATCGGTCCAAGAAAAGTTGTATTCTTGTGTCCTTGATTGAACGGTGTCAAACTCACATAACTAAAATCATTGTCTTTGTACCAAGCAATTGCCGTGATTCTTCGGTAATAGACTATGATGTTGTTGTTGGGATTTCGTACAGTAACATTGACTTTGAAATTATAGTACAAGGTATTGTTGTTTGTGATGTTGAACTCGGTGAGAGTAGCATCTGTTATGTGGAACTTCACGCTTGAGGGGGAGATTACTATCCAGAAGATGACTGCGGTAATAATGAAAAAGAACATAACCGCATAGATTGTGCAATAGAAGCACCAAAACCAACGAGGTCTGCAACACATTTTGATGAGATTTTTGTGATGATGATGGGTTTTTGGTGGTTGGTGAATATGTGTTTGTGTGAGTTTTTAAAGGGTGGAAATTGGTAGATTTTTGGGTATATGGTGTGTTGCTTTTGATTTTCTAGGTGATTTCCTTGCAATATACCACAGAGTAAGAAGAGAACATAGATCATTGACTTTTGGAAAGGAGTGATGAAGAAAGATTCAATTGCTTGAGTAACAAGGAACTGGTGGATGGGTCAATTTTAGAGATGAGTTTATAAATATTATATTTTGGGAGATGAGTATACGTAAGAGAGAGAGAGAGAGAGATAGAAAGGAAATAAACTATATTAACACTTCTCCAATCAAAATAATTTCTTCAAAATTTAAAGGAAATGATAAAAAGGAGAGACAAAACTTTATCATGTCACATATACGAATTATAATTCGATACTGTTAAAAATATTTAAAAAAAATCGATGATGTTAATTATTAATTTAGTCTGGGTTATTTGATTTTTTTTTGTTACGGTGTTTTATTGAGTTCTACATAATCATCAAGGATTTGACATGAAATGTGAAAGGTAAAACACAAAAAAGAATGAAGTGAGCAATGTGATCTGAATCTTCTATATTCAATGATCAAAATAATACTCAGTAAGTTACATAATGAAGCTTTCTATCCTATTTGTACAGAAATGTGAGTGGTTAGCTCTATAACTGTTTCACACACTTCCTAACTAACAATCAAACTACCATTAAGATATACACACGTGTGATATGTTTACATCTAAAAATAATAATGGGTTAATAGTGTTTTACCCCCTGTAATATAGGTTATTTTCGGTTTTAACCCCTGTAAAATATTTTTTTTGGATTTCGTCCTTGTAATTTGAAGATTTTTGGTTTTGGACCTTCATGATTTTTGACTGTACAAAATCGAAGATATGGTGGGGGGGATAAACCGAAATTTGCTCAAATTAACAGGGGGTAAACCGAAATTTGTTCAAATTACAAGGGGGGTAAACCTAAATTTGCTCAAATTACAAGGATGAAATTCAAAAAAAATAATATTTTACAAGGGGGAAAACCGGAAATGACCTATATTACAGGGGGTAAAACACCGTTTACCCAATAATAATTATTATGTTAGTTGAAATCGGAGATAGACAATTAGAGGTTAGATGAGTTTTTTCAGTTGATGGAAGGTTAATCAAGGGCTATGTAAGCTAGTATGTGTGTCTCGAAGACATCAGACTTAGTTGAAGCTCGAGTTGGACAATGAGGCACTAAACTCACACTCCCTATTTATAGTGGCGCTAACCACAAAGAGCGATAAGTAAGGAAGCACATTGGATGCCCATTATAGACCTTCTTAACAAATAATGTCGTGAAGTGGAAAGTTGGTAGCCGAGAATGGGGAGCTACGAACCCCTTAACAAAGGAAACTCACGCACTACCCACAAAAATAGTCGAACAACGTTAGACGTTATAGGTCATGTAATTTTGGTCAATAGGAACAGATTTGCCTAAAAGGTACTTACTATGCAAAATGTATTCATCACAATGAATCAAACACAAGCTATTCTAATTATTTTATCCTTTTATAATTCTACCTTTATCGTATGTTACATGCATATATTAGTCTAATAGCAAACTCAAAAAATTGTACTTAACACTTTATTAGAGTACTTAAAGAACTCACAGATGATGAACACGGTTCCTTCCTTTACATTAATCGCTTGAAGAAAGAGAATCATATTTCATGACTTGAGCCTATGCGTTGATTTGGCATGCCTAGTGAGACAAGATGACTTTCATCTCTGAAAAATTGAGTTATCCATTTCAAGACTATGTTTCACCACTAGCAACGAGAAGATAACACCAACAGGGACCAAAAAAGCCTTTACAAACGTTAGGAATGCATTCATATGTGGCTCCTCCTAGTGTTTTTGAAGAACATACAGTTGATACAACTAAGACTCCAATAGTAATGACTACATCTTTCATTAGATAATATATTGACATGGGGTTACATGAGATCATGTATCATGTCTCTCAACAACATAATGGCATTGTTACAACCATGATTTATAACGAGGTCAACAAGTCATGGGGTTGGAGTCTAAATGAGCAAATTCTGGTGACAATTATGTCACCTACACCTCATACGAAGTTCAGGAGAACCAATGTCTCGCATGCTTTGTCAATCAAATTCAATTGATCCTTGCTTCAATAAGACCTCAACAATTTCACATGATACCTATATAGTAGGTAACTTCTACTTCTTTTGATTCACAACCTAGTATTATTTTTTCATGGTTATCCCTAGGGTAAACCTAGTCGCAAATAATACGTATAATCAGGTTAATCTTCAAGTTGGACATGTACATATGCAAGGAGGCAACCTGTCACAATAGGAAAAATTGACATGCAATAAGTCTTGTCTTATGTTAATACTATGTAAGAAAATAACATTCTTGCATTGGGGGATACGTTTGTGTCCCAAGAGCAGCCATGAGGGATATCTCCACGTTAAATTGAGGTCCAATGGGGTTTTTGAAAATCCCCAAAAAATATGAGCATGTTGCAGCCGAGGGAATACCTATTGGACAACAATTGTTGGAGGTTTTCTCTTGAAAAAATTTGCTTCCTTTTTCAGGGAAGATGACAAATCAACTATGGAGTATATAGTAAGATATGTTGGGCAGTGTGATGAGGGAAACCAGAACGAATTTCACAAACTTCAATTGTTCACTTTATCATTGCCAGGAATAACGTTTCAATGATAGATTTTATTGACCTCAACTTTAGGTTACATCAGCTTTTGGTTTCTATGATAGGATCTATTGACCTCAACTTTAGGTTGCATATGCCGATCTAACAAGAAGTAGATGAATTAGTTGCTTACTTCAAGGTTCATAAAAATGGATGGGAAATGTTTAGTCCAATTTCTTGACGTTGAATGTGCATCGATGGCCATCAATACCATGCACTCACAACTAAAAGAGAAATTGGTTTGAAAAGTTCCATAATTTGAACGAATTGACTTCTCGCGGATCACACATAGAGAAATTCAATCAAAAGAAAGAAAAGATGTGTGATAGCCAAGGGAGAGGTCCACACCTAGTATTCATCATAGATATGGAAAATTTTGATGATGGTGATATGTTAGTTGATCCAACGATAGACATTCTAACGAGTGAAATCCTAAAAGGAAAAATCTCTTTAGATCTTCCCATAAGGTCTGACAAAGGGAAATATGTAATCTCATCATAAGAAGAAAAATATATATGCCTAGGACATCTTTGATTATATACTTAAGGATAAGCAAATTTGAATATTAGATGGTCGTAAAATTCCTCCAACGAACTAGATCAAAAGAAAAATGTATTGAAAGGCATAACTCCTAAAATCATTCAACTCCTAAAAGTTAATTGTTTTGGTTATTCACAAAGAATTATCTTATATGGGTGTTTGGGATATCACAGTTATTGTCAAGTAAGCTTCAAGATCAGGAAAAAGAATTGTACCTAAAAGTTTAAATCTTTTATAATTTATTAATGAGGAAGAGGATGGTTGTTTATGTGGAAGAAAAGAGATTAAGAATGAGTGGAAAAAATTGTTGGTAGTTCTTTCAGATCTAAGTTGCATTGAACATGAATGCTGAGGAAAATGTGTAATAAATTGTGAGAAAAGACAGAGGCGGGTGGAGGGACAAACCAGAGAAATGGTGAAACGGCGCAACTGAGAAAGATTCTACAGTTTAAAAGAGTGTTGTTAACTATGGTGTTTTTCGGTTGGGTTGGGAAAGACTGAAATTATTTGGGCCTAACGGTGTTGTTAACTAGGTTGGCCCAATAATTTTAAGGAGTGAGTTGCCTTTCCCACCATGCACGGGTCGGTGATTGGTCACTCACGGTAGTAATTATTTCTCCTGGAATAGACCGTACAAACCCATTATAAATCGAATCTTCAACCCGTACACCCACCCAACCCGGTTTGGCCCTGTCCTTTTTTTATTGTGGACGGGTCGGTCTTGGGCGAGTCTAAACTATTTGCCCACCCCTAGGTTTTACTTGTATAGACAAACACTATTGCATCCAAAAACCCTAACACCTTCAAAATTTCTTCAAAGCGATGAATACTACTCGTAATCGAAGCTCTTCTCATCTTGAATCCATGGAGAAGAAGAGATATGTGGGTTCAGAAAATAGAAAAGTGAGCACCTATATATCAGATGATATAGCTGTTTCTATTCTATCAAAGTTGCCTCTTAAAAGTTCAAATAGGAACGATAATGTGGATGCAAAGAGAAATGTGACCTCAAATATGTAATTGTTTTTCTTATTTTTCACAAAGAAGTATAAGATTGTGGTTGTTGGGATATCACAATTATTGTCAAGTAAATTAAGAAACTACTTGATCTTGCTTTTGCATTTTTATTTTGAATGTTACTCTAGTTTTATTTGCAAACTTATCTGGTTTCTATATCAATAAAATGAATGATCTTTTGCCTTTACGGGATGACCTCTAGTTTTGGGTAGAAATAACTTATATATGGAAAACTTTATAATGTGATGAGCAATAAAAAAGTTTTGGTAGAGAGGGGAAAGATTTATGATGCAACAGAGAGGGGAGCAAACTATAAATTATGAACATGGTTTTATCAGATTTAGTGTTCCAGATAGTGTTCTTGGTGCTATTGCTGCAATTCTCAACATTTTTTGGGTCCCAAGTTGTTTAACCAACAAAAAAACTGTGGCAATAATTTTGGAACTGTGACAGTCACTTTGAAAGTCAGAGACTGACTCGCCAAGACAGAGGCAGTTTCTGCTCATTGGCATCCACCCGGTTGTTAATCCCTTCACATAGGTCTTCACATTCACAATATCCACTGCACTGCGACGTTGCTGATCAGCACTAAGTTAGATGTGAAATTGATCCCACCGCGCATCCTGGACGGCACCCTGCATAATAAAACACTACTATAAAATCACAATCAAACACTGTGTTAGCAAAACACACAACATTATGTCACATCTCTTTTTTCTTTGTCAAGTTATAAGTTATGATGATTATAATCATATAAAATTCAGTCAATACCAATGTATAACTCTCCCTTTGGCATAGTTTCCTCTTTAAGAACATTCTCTTCGATTTTTTTTTTGTACGCATATATCTCACACAAATTTCATTTTAAGGTGGAAAAGTTGAGGATGAACCTATAGAAGCTTTGATTTCTTTTGAATGAATTTGGATTCTTAACTAAATCCTTATCATGAAATAGTCCATACAATTTGTTTTTCATAGTGACACATTTAATCAGCTGATACCAAATCTTTATATATTGACTGTGTTTTTTTTAGTTCTATTTGCTGTATATGCTTTGTCCTCTTCAATTTGATCTTTGACTGCATCATCTTCTTGATTTCTTTGTTCAGTCTGAATTTTACAACAAGGCTTGATTTCTTTGTTTAAGTTGGAACACCATCGCCTACTATCACTGCCACCACTTGTCTTTTCTGTTTAAATTGTCTATGATTGTGACAGAATATCGGTTTTTGGTTTTGCTTGATTTTGAAATGTTTCTAGCTGTTTTCGGCTTAAAAAGTTCAAAGAAGCATTGCCATCCCTTAGGTCTCAAGAATGCCATTTCATAAACAGCTTAAGTTCAACGTAATATCACTTTGAAGAAGTAACTCCATGTTAAAGAAGTGCATGAATTACACATCTTACATTTTTTATCAAGTTTGATCCTTCTCTTTTTGATCAAGCTTGATCATTCTTTTAATTCTAATAATATTCTCCAAGATATATAAAAAAAAAAAAAAAAACCAAACCAACATTGATGTTGAAAAACATACTGTTTATAAGTTACATACATTAGCGCAGTAGAAAGAGCGGACAGACGGGCATGGGAGTGCTCGCCTGGACGCTAGTTGTGAATAAAGAAAATTCACTGCCTAACACAGAATCAAATCATGCCAATTACAGTAAGGCACTATTAATGTTAATTATAGAAGATTCATCCTACTTTCCAGTCTAAACATTCAACTTTTTGAAATGGAAGTTCTTATCATAGAATATAGATATTTAATGAACTTTCTTTAAGTATCATAATATGTTCCTTCATTGACAACTTTTGAGTTCTCATGATGTTGCTGGTTGAATAGAAGATTACAGCTGGTTGATGCGACTAGGGGCATTCATGTTCCTTCATTTGACTTGGAATTCCAATGACATATTTGTTGGTTGTGCCTTCAAAATTGTGAAGATGGGAAAACTTGGAATCGTGACACAATTTGTGAAGCGTGTCACGATTTCGCAATGCCGAGAACATGTTTTTCAGGGTGTCCAATCGTGACACGATTTTGGGAAAACGTGACACGATTTTCGACTTGCTGGGAACGTTTTCAGGATAAGGTTGATTGTACCTTGGGTCGTACGCACCAAACATGTCACGATTTGGCAAAACGTGACACGATTTTGACAGTGTCTGTGTACTATTTAAATGTTTCTTTCCAGTTTTTGAAGGTGGGGGAGAGAGAGCTTCAAGAGAGGAAAACTTGGGAAATCAAAGGAGGTAACTTTAGGGTTGAGGGTCTTTGATTAGAGTTCTCTTGGGTTGGGAAACATTGTAAACACCTTGGGTGAGTGCAAATCATTGAGTGTCTTGTTCTTTGGTGAGATTGGGAAAATAGGTAGAAATTAGGGTTGTTCTTTGTGAGCTTGTTGAAGCTAATTTCTTGTAACTCATTTGTATCTCTTTTTAAGAACTCTTTGATAGTGGATTGGGGAGAAAAATCTCTCCCCTAGATTAGGTCAAGTTGGACCGAACTGGGTCAACGATCTTTGGTGTGTGTTTCTCTTCTCTCTTTATCTTTTGCTTGTGGTTTTGTGCTTTTCACTTTGATTCCTAGATTAGATCTAGGTGCTGTTATTGTTGTTATTGCTTGTGTTCACTTTGATTGTGGTTGCTACTTTCCTTTGCTCCACACATCATAGTTTGTATTGGTGTGAGTTTAGAGTCCGAATTCACAACAATTGGCGCCCACCGTGGGGCATAGGAGTGAATTGGTTTAGTGAGTACCATGGGTTCAAAGTGGGATATTGAGAAGTTCACCGAAAGTAACGATTTTGGGTTATGGAAGGTGAAGATGCTAGCGGTGTTGATACAACAAAAGTGTGAGAAAGCTTTGAAGGGTGAAGGTGCATTGTCGGTCACCATGACATAAGCGGAGAAGATCGAGATGGTGGACAAGGCTAGGAGTGCCATTGTCTTGTGCCTCGGTGACAAAGTTTTGAGGGATGTCGCGAAGGAACGTACTGCGGCGTCGATGTGGTCAGAGTTGGAATCGTTGTATATGACCAAATCTTTGGCTCATAGGCAATTCCTTAAGCAACAACTCTACTCATTCAAGATGATGGAGTCAAAGACCGTGATGGAGCAATTAACGGAGTTCAACAAAATGCTTGATGATTTGGAGAACATTGAGGTGCAACTTGAGGACGAAGACAAAGCTATACTCTTGTTGTATGCTCTACCAAGATCATTTGAATCCTTCAAGTATACCATGCTCTATGGCAAAGAAGACATTGTCACCTTGGAAGAAGTTCAAGCGGCTTTGAGAACCAAGGAGTTGACCAAGTCCAAGGACTTGAGAGTGGATGAAAACAGTGAAGGCCTTAGTGTTTCAAGAGGAAATGGTGGAGGTAGAGGTAACCGAGGAAGCTCAAAGAGCGGTAACAAGGAAAAGTATAAGTGCTTTAAGTGTCACAAGTTTGGTCACTTTAAAAGGGATTGTCCGGAGGACAATGAGAACTCCGCGCAAGTATGAAGATGTGGGTGCTTTGGTGGTTAGTTATTGGGAGGATGAAGAAGGTGAGGTCTCTCGCCTTGGTATTGATGCCTTATAGAGAGGTGATCATCTGGAAAGACGTTAAACACTCAACATCAGCCTGGAGAGGCGGTGGGAAGAATACTCATTGTCGGCCTGGAGAGGCGGTGGTAAGAATACTCGTAATCAACCTTTGAGGTGGAGTTACAAGGTGGAAGCATAGTGTGAGTACACATTTGGAAGTTGAGGTAGAGAAAGCTCAACTTGAGGTGGAGTTGATGACATCGGGAATTGTACGAGTATGGAGGCCTTGGGTGTTTATGCTCTAGTTGTGAGCATGTGTATTCTTCAAGGAAGCGGGAGACATTCCGTGATTGAAGAGGGTTTGGTGTAGACTTGTGGAGCTACTTGGTGTAGTTGGATGCAAGGGAAAAGAAAAGGGAATTGGTGGTTGATGGTTAAAGTGGCATCATCATCAATTTGAAGTCAAGGTAGAGAATGTTGTTTGTGCCTTCAAAATTGTGAAGATGGGAAAACTTGGAATCGTGACACGATTTGTGAAGCGTGTCACGATTTCGCAATGCCGAGAGCATGTTTTGTAGGGTGTCCAATCGTGATACAATTTTGGGAAAACGTGACACGATTTTCGACTTGCTGGGAACGTTTTCAGGATAAGATTGGTCGTACCTTGGGTCGTACGCACCAAACGTGTCACGATTTGGCAAAACGTGACACGATTTTGACAGCGTCTGTGTACTATTTAAATGTTTCTTTCCAGTTTTTGAAGGTGGGGGAGAGAGAGCTTCAAGAGAGGAAAACTTGGGAAATCAAAGGAGGTAACTTTAGGGTTGAGGGTCTTTGATTAGAGTTCTCT